>Ga0172364_10002310_pt1 | contig 15112 bp, 21 predicted proteins | sample LakKivSesite10cm_FD_114545 | JGI IMG/M metagenome (GOLD analysis project Ga0172364, IMG submission 114545) | Sediment microbial communities from Lake Kivu, Rwanda - Sediment site 10cm | ecosystem: Environmental > Aquatic > Freshwater > Lake > Sediment | place: Rwanda: Western Province, Lake... | reverse complement strand
GACTTGTACTGTTGCTTCCCAAGCCATAGCATTTGTGGCTACCATCATTGCTAAAACTGCAAATAACTTCTTCATATAATCTCCTTAATATTTTGATTCTCTACTGTGTTTGCGATAGTCAACACTATCACGCAACCACTTATTACCTTTGCCTTCTAGGATATCAACGATCCTGTCAATAGTCCCGTCAGTCCAATCACTGATCTTACCCATGTTGTGATGTTGATTAACCAATAGTCCATGCATCTTATTGATAGCATCTTCTAGTGACCAAGGTACATACATGCGGTCATGATCGTTTGCAAATGTCTCAGGAAAACTACGATAAGCAGGGTATAAAACATTACATCCTAATGCATCAGCCTCGCTAACAGTATTACTGACCCAATCTTGCAACGCGCAATTAAACAACACTCTAGTATCATTCAACAACGTATAGTACATATTCTTGTCGAGGTCTTCATATATTTTTATCTTGCCCTCATCCTGCAACCGTCTAGTGCGTTCCATATAGCTACTGTTATTGCTACGCAGTTTGCTACCTGAGAATACGCTAAACTCTACGTTATCCCCGAAACGCTCATGCCATGTTTCAGCAAGATCCATATAGAAGTCGGGCTGCTTCTCTTGATCCCAACGTGCAGAAAATGCTACCCGCATACGTCTTTCACCCCAGGGACGTATATCATGATTTACACGGCTACGAACTTCTTCTTTGCCAAACGCTAGACCACTGATGTTATAGATTGGAGCATACCAGCCTGCGACACGCATATGTGCTACCATCTCTTCATTACTAGCTAAGATACCATCTACAAACTCATTTACCATGAGTTCATATTTGCGCATCCAAGTAGCCATTCCCCATACATGTACGAAGTCATCCGGATCTATAGTCTGTGCTAGACATCGGACGAACACTCTGGGGCGAAGGCTTGGATCGATCTGATCAAAAATATAGGGCAATGCTTCAATGCCCGGCTGGAACATATCTTCAAAATATATAACATCTTGATTATTGATCTCGCCGGACTTGAGCATCTTGATCAAGTTCATCAGCTGGCTCATGCCGAAATAAGTACGACCATGCGCATCAAGCACTTGACCAGTAACGATATTTTGATCGCTAGTCAATGTCTCTCCGGGCACGGTAATATAGTTGAGTCCCCTTCGTATGAAAACCCGCTCGTTCCAGTCTTGTAACTGTAATGTATATCTTGCCTTATACGGCTCTAGACCCATGTAGATTAACTTTCTCATAATCATCCTTTATGCAACTTTGGCGTCGATTTCCCACTGATCCTTGACAGGCTTACCCTGCAGGAACTTAGTATACTGCCTAAAGACATAACTACGGCTGCTATATAAATCAGCCTCATCATATCTATAGCCATAAGTCTTACAGAAGTCAAGATAGTTTTCGAGGTCATCGAAAATCTGATTGACACGGTGGTTTGACTTATATTCATTTCTTGCCATTTTATTCATCTCCTCAAATTACTACATTTAGATTTGGTTTTGTAGTGTTATAACGAATCGTGGCACCGTTCTCACCATCTTCACTGATAGTAATCTCAATGTCACGGCCTGGGTAACGACTAGCAATAACTTCATAGAGGTCATCGCTAATCATCTCACAACTCTTGTAGTTTAGTTCCAGTGTGCCTTGGTAGAGACTTTCTAGCCAACGCTTGAACTGGATAAACTCAATATCCCTATCGTTGTGAAATACTTCAATACTAATGTTGAAATGAAAAATATGTCTATGTTCGTTTGCCAAGAAGGCAACATCTGCTAAGTTAGGATCAGTGCCTGCTTGTGGGAATCTATGAATACCTTCACGCTGGAAAGTAACCCAGATGTGTCGCTTTGCATGGTTGACAATACGCATTCTGCTTTCTGCTCTAGCCTGCGCCGAGTTATATTTTACGATATCTTCACTCATCGTTCTTCATCCATTTTTACACGTTCATAGTTTTCTTCCCATTCAAGGCGTCGCATCTTTTTAAGATCGGCTTGAATTTGAAGAACCTTGTAAGTATTGTCCTTTTCGAAAGGCATCTTTGATAGTTGCTCTAACTTTTGTTCTAGCAATCTAATTTGTTGTGTATAAGCCATATCTTGCACCTCATTCAAAAAATGAATTGAAAGTAGAAACTAACTTTTCTTTTTTCTTTTTCATAAAAGTATCTTGCTCATCCGATAAAACTCTTAAATAATCTTCATCCTGCTCTGTCTCTTCAACTTCACATAACTCCTCAAACATAGTCATAGCATTTACTGTTCGTTTACCACTGATGCCCTGACCACCGCTTTGCATTTGCATCCAAAACTTATTGTAATATTCTATCACTTCTAAACTAGCTTCTCTAGTTTTCTGGCTGAATACTTCTTCTACTACTTTACTAAAATATATACCAAAGTTCTCGTTCATTATCATTTTCGGGATTATACCATTCTCATATTGGCGATTTGCCTCTTGTACTGCAGTGATATGCTGATATACATTATGAGCTTGCAGTAGCGTATATGAAAGAGTATCCCAACTAGTCTTAGTTTCTTTACCTTGATTATTTATGAATCCTTGGCCACGATAACAAAGATCCTTGATCAACATTCGATCAGTTACAGGACTGTCAGAGAACATATCATGAATACCATCCTCTAAAACTGCTTGACTGAATCTACGAGTATCCGTAGCATATTTCTTATCTTCAGCAGTCTTTTCCATGCTATATGACCATTTTTTACCATGTTCAATATTAGTATTGAAATAAGCAAGACCTTTCGCTGCACCATAGAATGGGCTTGCGCAGTCAAAAGTAATCATAAAGTTTGGATTATGATACTTACGCACAGCCTTCTGTATGTCTGTGAACAGTACCGCATATTCCATGATGCTTGTACCCAAACAATGCAACAAGTCATGCTTGCCTGGAACTAATAATCCATCGTGTATAATATGTACAAGACGCTTTAGCATCAAGTGAATATCAATCTTGTTCTGACCACCAAACGCCCAACCATTGAAATGATTGTCCGGATAGATGTTTGGGTCACAATACTTCTTCATTTCTTGATACCAATCATCACTTTGCTTGTGATTTCTGCCCTGCATGACGTTCAAGAACTTGCAGTTACCGTTACGGTTCTTTATAAAGTATTCGTTATTGATATGTGTAGCAGCAATCGCTTCTTCAATCGTGCTGATACCATGTGCTGATTTCCCAGTTTTCTTATCCTTGATATGATAAGTGGTCAAACTCTGTGATGGTATATCAAGACACATACCATAGTCCATGTATGTATCCATCCACTTGAGAACTTGCTTACGCTTTGCCATTGCTCTTGTACAGTTAGGATCTTTCCAGTCTGCCGGCCACTGACACTTTAGAATCTGGAATCCACCACTGTCACCTAGCATGAAAGTACCTTGTTCGCGTTTGCGAATGATACTCTCAGCATGATCATCTACAGTAGTGTCAAGGTTAGCGTGACCTGCCGAGTACAAGCCCCATTTGTAAGTATACAAACCTTGTTTGCTATTTAAGAAGTTCAGGCATTCAACATCACCATTGAATCCTGCAGGAATACGCTCATCGGGGAAATACTTTTCTCCCTCACGCTGCTTACCTAAGCCGCTGATAAAGAATGAACTGACTGCCGGCAAGAATAATGCCCAATCAGACTTTTGTAGATTGCTTAGATTATTTTCCATAAAATTGTACTGAGTTGTATAAATCTATATCGTCTTTATAATATTTTAATACTGAGTTTTTCCAATCATCATTACTTTCTAGTAATATTTTGAGTTTCTCACGGCGCCATCCGATGGCGCCGTAATATCGACTATGGTCGATATCACTAGCATATGATTTATAACTACCTTCTATCATGTCATTTCTAAATACAGGTTCACCGTATTCTTGTCCCGTCTCATATTTGATATATGATTTTACATTTTTTTCAAGGTCATTGTCAAACTTAAAATATACCAAATCTTCGCTATTTAAATCATTAAGATAGTTTATTTGAGGCGTAGTATGCGGATCAAAATCAACCCTTTTAAAAATAAACTCAATAAGTTCCCTTGCATTTAATAATGTTTTAGGATGATAAGTTACTAGATATTGACACATACCTGAAATCCATCTATCTAGTGGTTCGCGTAATATAGTAAATTTTTTCAAAGAGAGTTCTGCAAGTTTGTCTGATCTTGTTGAAACTTCCCAGTTTAAACCATCATACAAAAACTTTGTAGTCCATTTACTAGCACACTTAGGTATAGGTATATAGGCATATAAATCACAGCGACTTTTAAAAAATTGTCCTATAACATGACCAGTATTGTAAACTGTGGGACTATTATTTAATATCATTTTCTACTAGTTTTAATATGATGTCTAGTTTTTCTTTAGCATCTTTAACGGCAGGATATTCTTTTGCAAGTTTTTCTAAGTTACGATCATATTCCATCTTCTTTTTAGCCCAGTCTATGACTTCTGATAACTGGTCATCATTACGTAATTCTACTTCAGGATTGATACGATACCAATTACCACTATTATTGTCACAAACTTCAAATTCTTTAGTGTGACCGTTCCAGCGAACTTGGCCACTCTGTGCTGGCAGTAGATATTGTCTATCTACTTGCCAGACAATAGGGGAAGTGTATGATTTGATTCTTATCACTTGCTCTGGGCTGGAAGACGATAGCAGTAAACTGCTAGTCCACTATCTACAGTGATTTCAGCAGCACCCTGATCACTGATGCGAACTGTCTTATCACCTGGTAGATCCATGATTGCCAAGAATACCTTTACGGGCCACTGCCATGCGCGATTAAGGGTACCGCTTACACCTGCATGAAATACAAAGTTACCGCTGTGGGTAGATGGTTCACCGAAATATACTTTAAGATCGCCCTTATCAGTCTTAGTTGTAAAGTTATTTTCTTCGCTATTTGCTTGAGCTTGTTTCTTCAATCGCATGATACCGGCGGTCGAGGGCTCAAACTCTACGTCCCACTTTGCTCCTTTAAAGGTTACATTTTTGACTTTTTCTTCAACTACAGCCTTACCCATAAGGCGATAATCGTTAACGAAGTCTCCTGCTTTAGTCTCAAAGTGAATGGCATCTTTATTGCCCTCTTTATTCACAGTGATACTGATCTTAGCGTGTTCGTCGTAGTCATCAAAGCCTAAGATAGTCTTGAGTTTGCCTAGATTTGGCATACCGAAGGTGCCGATAAAATCTGCTGAAGGGGTCTTAAATGTACCCTCAACAATCACGCTTTTATCTTCTGCTATAGAAGAAATGCTGGTTTGCTTGTCAGTGCCGACAACTTTGATTAGTTCGATGACACCTAAGCCATGTGTATATTGAATCAAGTCTTGTAGATTATCTTTCATGTTTTGCCTCTTATAAGTATTTAGGAAATCTTATCATGTATAATAGTGGATTTTTTTACGTATGTCAAGTCTTTTTTATCCTTTATAGAAAGAACAGTTATCATAAAGTTTCCAATCCTCAGCAAGATATTCATTAAGTTTATTTGAATATTTAGGATTTTCTAAAACTTTTTTGATCTGATCTTTTATCCCATAGTTCATCATGCTTTTACTAGGATGATTACGTAGATTTATAAAATTTCCTATTTGTATAATATTTTTTGTTAAATCTTCTAGATTTTTTATCAAGTTTTTATCTGCGTCTAAAAAAATAGCGTTGGATAAATCAAAATTTTTCAAGAAATAACATTGCGGTAAAGTGTGTATTCCAGTATGACAGGTATTAAAAATACTATCTAATACATTATCGTCATCTAGATTAAATCTTAGATTGTCAAAAAAACAATCTTGAGAAAAACCAGAACACCATCTTTCTAAAGGATTTCTCAAAACCACTATTGGTATTCTAGTTTCAACCTCACTGAAAGTATTCAAACGATAATACAACCATTTTATTTGCTTAAAAAAAGAATAGGTGTAGGAAGAAGCATTCTTAGTTATAGGTATATAGAAGAATTTCGAACCTATATCCGTAATGATAATATTATTATCACTTCCTAACTTAGTGCTTACCGTGCGTTCCATGGTATCATCAAAAAGAAAATAGACTATCAAAAGTACTATTAGTGTCAGTATTTGCTTTAAGGTCCCACTTTAACACACCTAGTAAATTCTCGACCTTTTTATCGACCAATGTCGCTTCCATAGCACTATCATCAAATGGAAGTTCTGTGAACCATTTAGGAAGTCGTAGTTCATCAACAGGATATGCGATACTTGTAAAGTTAAGAGCATTTGGCTTTAGTCTACAGACGATAACTTTCATGCCGTCAACCATCTTCATGCTATAGTTGTCGCTATTGACTCTACGCAGATAGTTCCAATTCAATGCTGCGCGAACGTGACCGGGCATGTTTGCTTTGCCAGTCTTGCTGTTTGCTTCTAAGTCGCCATACATAGTCAACTTGTTTACACTCTTTGGACTACCCTTAGTCCAACTGTCTTGCTCACCCAAATGTATCTTGAACTCTTTGATGCGTTCGATAACATCTTCTCTAACTTTGCCATGCAGAACCATTTCCAATACTTCAAACAAGAAGTCCTGTACATAGCGTGGAGTATCAGCACGTTTCAAGTCAAGACCCATAGCCTTGATCTTACCTTGCTTACCATTAGTATCAAGACGCTTGCCTTCTTTGTCAAAAATGTTGACAGCATAACGCTTCTTTGTGATGAACAATGTGCGATCACCGATCAGTTCACGACCAGCCTTGATGACACACATCTTTCTAGGTACATGAAACGCACGTTCACAGAAACTTGGAAACGTATCGTTTGCCTGCTCACTGATATTGTCATAGAGTTGCACACAAAGTTCTTTGCTCCAAGTCATTTCACCACATTCAACTTGTTCTTTGAGTATGGGCCATGCGCTGAAATAACAACTGTCAGTATCGCCATACACGATAGCATCACCATAGAAGTCATACTTACCAGTGATGATCTCATTGATCTGCGCACTCATGTGTTTGACAATCTGACGACCACTTAGTGTAACGCTCTGACCGATACGCTTATCATAAAATCTACAATGTTCATTCAATAGTGCGCCGTATGCTGAGTTCAACAAAATCTTGCGAACCAACTGACGCTTATCCCAATATTCGATATCTTCTTTCGTTTTTGATTCTTTGAGTTTCTTCTGCATATCTTTACGATCACTATACCAGCGAGTCAATAATCCGGGAATCACACCCTCTTGATCGCTACGGAAGATAGTGCCATTGGCAGATAAGATATATGGCTTGTTGCTGTCATATATCAATTTCCAGACTTCAGCAGCACTCATCTCAATGCTCTCGCCACTCTCAAAATCAACTGTGAGCATAGTGCCACGTTCTTGATTCATTATGGCTTCGTATTCAAGTGTGCCGAACATGCCTTCCCAAAGTAACGAACTCATCTCAACTTCGTCATCTTCGTCATATCTTGCCTTTTCACTGGCAAGTTTACGTGCTTTATCTTTCAGATGTTGTTCGGTCAATGTCTGACGAACTTGACCAACAATCGTTTCTGGGGCCATATTCAATGTACGTATGGCACTAGGATACAGACTGTTGATGTCAACTGCGCCTACCCATTCATGTATACCTTTCTTGGGCACGGCGACATATGCGCCTGCTGCTGATATCTCACCATCGCTAATATTTTTCTTTTTATCAGGAACCATCATGCCACGTTCATGTGCTTCGTTCATGACAGCCATCTCAATCATGGCTACTGAGCCCATGACAGTGGGTAATAGCACAGTATTCTCATGCGCCAATGCGTTAGCGAGATCAAGGAACTTTAGTTTGTTGTGTATTTTCACAAGCAACATCGTATCCTGACGATTGTACTCAATAAATGTCTTGAAGTCCTTGTTATAAAGTTGGTCAAGTGTGCCTTCATATTGCGTCTTGCGCTCCCCAACTTCCATCTCACCGATAGCATCAAGGCTATAACTGTGCCTTGATTCATAGTTGTACTTCTTATACAACTGTAGATAGTCCATATGTACACGACCAACTAGGTCATATGTTGTTTCACTTTTACCGAAACGTTCATATTCTCTTGGCTTAGGCGTCTGCCCTAATAGACAAAACTTGCGCGTATCGTCTTTGCTCATCACCCTAGTGACACGATTGACCATATATGGAATATCGTATCCTTCTGAGTTCCAGCCAGTGAGAATATCAGCATCTTTGATCAATTCAAAGAATGTCTCAAACATTTCTATCTCAGACCTAAACAATAATGTATTGCTCATGTCCTTAGTTAGGTCTTGAGCAGTTTCATCACTCATATGTTTAGGCGGGATAGCAAGAGTGACAAGAGTATCTTGCCAATCCAAGTACATTGAGATAGCCGTTACCGCATTGAACGGGTCACTAGTGGGGCTAAAACCCTTCTCTGGGTCAAAGTCTACCTCAATGTCAAAGAACACTGTATGGAGTTTTGGAGGCTCACTGCCTAAGTAGTTTTCACTTAGACATCTGAATATCGGGTTGATATCCGATTCATACAGTTTCTTATTGCTGTGGATTCGTTTTTCTTTTTCAAACTCACTACGTTTGCGTGTGCTGAAGCGTGAGACCGGTTCGCCATAGATGCTGCGATACTTGCCCTTAGGGTCAGTATAAAAGAATGTATAGTTGGCAGGAAACTCGTTGTATGTGCGCTTACCGTCAGGCTGGCGCTCTACAACAAATATCCTGTCACTATCTTTATCGTGGATTGCGTCAACGTAACTCATGTAGTTATTTTCTCATAAATTATGTTTGATAGCAACCGATGACTGTCTGGCCCAGGATGGTTTCTATCTAATGCTTTATCTTTACTGATAAAAGGGATATCATAAATGAAATTTTCTAATTCCAAAATGTCGGGTTTATCTGATCTTGCACCGTAAGGCGTTCCAAAGAATGAAAAATTTCTAATTTTTTTACTTATTAAAAACTTCTCGCAATGGTGTATTGCTAACCAATTATCCCAATAAAGTTTTGGCTTACTATAAACATCTTCAAACTCATTTAATACTAGTGTTTTATGATTAGATGTTTTAAAAGGAATTCTAACTCTATTGCCTGAGTTGTCTGACATTTTTAATAAATTATATCTTTCAAAGTATGAAAAAGATATTATTACCATATCATCTTTACAAAAGTCAGTGGTCAGTACATTAAGTAAAATTTCAAAATTTCCAGATCCGGGTTTAGACTTGTTAACACAAGTCAAAGTTAATTTGTCAGCTAAGAGCTGGGGCCAAGCAAACATGCTTGGCTCTTTGTCATAACTAAAACAATCATGTAAACCATGCCCATATGTAAATGAGCATCCAAATGTCACAAGTCTAGGCATCAAAGAGTTTTCCCAACAGTCTCTAAAATAGTGTTTAGTTCTTCGTTTTCTTTGTTAGTCTCACCCAAGCGTGACTTGTGTGCGACCTTGATGGCCTTCTTGAGAACACTTGGCTTGATTTCTAGTTCTTCTGCTACAGCCTTGATAGTGTCGGTCAATCCACCTTGAAGTGTTTCGATTTCATGAGTTACAGCAAGACCTTCATTGATCAACTGTGTCAACTTCAGCTTTGCTTCGTTATTAAAAGTACGTGACATGTTATCTCCTTTATATTGTTGAAATAGTATAGCACACTGTTGTTTATATTCAACAGATATGGATTAATCAGCACTATCTATCTGTTCTTGCCAGAATTTTCTTGCATCCTCTTCATTAGAAAAAGACTCCAATACATTCATTCCGCCCAGTGGGTGAGGGAACCAAACGATCCATGCTTCTTGGTCTTCGTCGTAAGTACAGTAAAGTTCTACTTTTTCATCCATATGATTATTATACTCCTCTTGTTAAGACATGATGTCAATATTTAGGCGTTTATTGCAACTTTCTATGTAATCTCGGTCATACAAAAACTTATTTAAAGTAGTCCAAACACGCTTGCGATTGTCTATAAAACTCTGGTCTTCCTTATTGCAATGTTTGTCCAATAAATCAACTAAATTTTTATTCCATTTTACAACATCCTCAAACTCAATGTTATCTACGTTGTCCCCGAATATTTTATTAAATGCAGGACATCGCCATGTATCCGGCTCAGAAGGCTTACGATTTCCGTTGATGCCGTTACCATATAAACATTGATATAGAATCCTAGCATATCTATATGTGATGCTAGCACATGTTGTAAGGTTCACAACTATTACCTTATTAAAATAAGTTATGTCTATCTCATCAGGATACGTATGTGTACCCACCCATATATCTTCGGTCAAATCGATAGTTTTAACTTTTTCTTTAAACATTGAGTTGTCATTAGTATTTCCACCATGAACTATCAATAATCCTTTATGGTAAGGTAGACCTATCCCTCCGTTTTTATCCACAGGGCTAAGTGTTTTATTCAAGATATCACACAGCAAACCACCGCATGTCCAAGCAGGATAGGCTATAAGGTTCATATCATTCTCCGCTGTACTTTAGCGCCAAAAAAGTATATTCATCATCACGCATGTTAATGATGATGTTGCCATTACTAGTAGCTTTAGCTTTATACCCTTTTTGATTTAATAAGTTAGCTAGTTGCTTTTTGATAGTGTTAGGTCTAGGTGTATTTTGTGGGTCACTAGCTATTATTTCATACAAGTCATCATGCCATTTATCACGCATCCAATCATAAAGCCAAGTATTTTTATTGAGGTTTACAAGCATCTTGGATCATCTTTTTTACAACCTTATCGATGCCGGGATTGACTTTATAAGCATGCGGCACGATATGTTTACGGATATAGTTACGCATATACTTATCATCGTCGTTGCTCTTGTCATAGCAAAATGGTAGATTCTTTCTAGCGCACCAATCGAAAAACTCACTCTTAGATGTAGTCAAGAAGGGACGCACTACATTGTTCCTAACCATAGGAATCAGCTTGGGACTACCGTGCATTGCACTAAACAGATAAGTTTCGATGCAATCATCTAGATGATGCGCGGTAACCACTGTACCAAAGTTATCAAAGAACTTATAGCGTTCGTCACGCCAGTGTTCTTCTATACTTTTTGTCTTAGGCTTATCTTTATTCAGTATTCCTACCACAAGCGGAAGATTGCGTTCTTCACAAAACTGTGACACAAACTTATGTGCATTAGTGCTGTTTTCAGTCCTATGATGGAAGAATGCACAAGTGATTACATGATTACGCCTGAGAAAGTCTACGGCTGCAACGCTATCTACCCCGCCGCTGAGGGCAACGGTTAGGCTACGAGGCAAGGTTGTTAAGACTTTAATCATACAACTATTATATGCGGATTGGTATATTATTGAAAGATATTTCGGTTAGCCTTACCATATATCTTTATGTATTTGCCCGCTAGCATGTCTGCCATAGCTTCTATTGGACTGCCGGGATAGCTGGAACCCGGCTTGATCATGCCCAATTCTTCCTGTCTTACATGGACTAACTCATGGAACACAGTGCGTAGTATATCTACTAGATTTCTATTTCTAGCGTATACCCAGACTTTATCGGATCCGCTTACATGCATACCTGTATGATGGCCTGTCTGCGCCTCTTCGGTATCAAAACTAAGGCTGATTTCTGGTTTAGACTTAAGATGTAAACGTTTGCTAGCCCAATCTACAAACTTAGCTACCTCAGATTGAAGTTCTGAACTGTTAGCTTCGTTAATACTTTCGCCCCCGCCTCCGTCCCCACCACCAGAATCAGAGGATTCGGATCCGCCGCCGTAATAGGCAAAACCGGGGAAGAAATATCTTCCAAGTTTTACCTTTTTACTGCGCTTTTTCTTTTTGCGCTTTCTTTCAGTGACAAACTCTTTGGCTAGCACAGAAAAATCAAGGTGCTACCTTGACTCCGTTTTCCCAAATCTCATGACTCAATATCTTTTGATCCTGCCACCATCTTTCATATATAGCTAGATAATCAGGGCTCTGAACACTGGCTTCATATATTGCTAGTTCTTCAGCATTTAAAGTGTCTAAACACCAGTTGTGGAAAGTCTTGAAATCATCACCTAAATCAGATTTATAAACGTGTAGTTGCTCGGCCATAGTATTTCTCCTATACTGTATTATTTATCGGATTTACAAGGTAAGATCGAATACTATCGTATAAACAGTCATACGGTTTTTTGTAAAAAACATTCCTGTTATGCTCTAATATGTATTTGTTAGTAGTGTATAAGACAGACCATGTGGATAATGGAATATTAACTAGTCTTTCTACCTCACGTTCAAAGGCTTCATACCTACGCTGGTTATCTATGATAAAATCGTAGTTATAATCTATAAAATCTGGTAATAAAAACCCATAATCTTTAATATCTTGTATTATTCCGCTATACCCTAAAGGAAGTATGAAGTGTCCTTTTATTAATGGATCGAAAGTCTTTTCAGTTATAGTTCTGTAAGTTTCTGGTACAAACACTAATATATCATCTCTGTTGGCTGCTAACGTTTCTACATATATGCTAATATATGATTTTTGATAATACTTATTAGCTATAGGAAACCATGTGCCTCCTCCGCCGTAATCTCTATTTTTCATGAGTGCTAATAAAGAAGATTCTTCGGGTTCCAGAAATATACCCTTATCAGGCATGCTAATAAAACCTTTACGCTGTGTACTTTTTAAGAATGTTCTTAATCTTTCTCTTATCTTATTTCTTATGTGATCAGAGTGATAAACTCTATTAGGGCTTAAAAATATATGATCAGAGTTAAAATCATGCTTAATATCATCAAGTTGATAGCATTTTGCTCTTGCATCATAACTCCATATTTTACTTGTCTTGTCAAACTTATGATATTCTGTAAAATAAGATTTTTGTCTATTAAACATGTGATCATTATACAGTGTTTTATCAGTTATAAAGTTCTTGTCATTATGTACATAAAGTATATTGTGGATATTTTTAGATTCATAAAAACTTTTAATATCTTTAAAATGCCAGTGCCATCCATGTTCATCTAGATGAAATATATCTAATAATAATAAAAGTTGATTAGTGTATCCTAAAGACTTAAGAGTATTATATTGTTTTTCTAGATACTCAATATTATTAGTATTACCGTGCATAGCTACTACGTCTGATTCACGTAAGTCGGATACATATGTCCATTTATCAATATCTAGATCGATAGATAAAAAGTTATGGTAAGTAGTTAGGAGGGTGTCTATATATCCTCCCGTATAAAATATTTTCATTTGACGTTATTTATAAACTTGATAGTTTCAGATGTAATAACGCCAGTAACCTGTAATGTGACTCTAGGATTATGTCCAGCATTAGCAGTGCTATGTGGCACATGTTGCCAATCAAATGTAGTTATATCTCCTGCTTTCCAACCAGAGAATATATAGTTTCCATAGCTCCAAAAATGTCCTTGTTCCCAATCAGTAAGTTGTATCATCACTCTCATGACTTTGTTAGGATTTTCCGGACACCATTTTTCAAGCTTATCTAGATGCAGGTTCCATACTTGTCCGGGCAACTGCACATGTATGCGACACATCATATCATCAAATGCAAAACGATTAGCTATCTCTAATAGATTGCTAGGTGTGCCCCAGTTAAGATTAGTAACTATGTAATCTGCACCATAACCGGCACGTTCTAAATCATAGTCTTCGCTAGCTAGTTCATGTTCAGGTCTTGATGGTTTATCAGGATCTCCCCTAGTGCGCCATGATACACTTTTACTACTTTCAATGATCTCAGGTAGCTGATGGGCCCATGTATTTTCTACACGACCTAATCTTGTCACCGTGTCATATTTAGGATCATAACGATCACTATCGAAATGATATTTGCTACGCTTTTTAGTTTCGTCCCAACTACTTAACATATCCATCTCTCTCAAAGTACTTTTTGTTGCTGTCTAACCAATGATTTTCAACATATTTTATATACTTAGCGTTTTGATTTTCGCGCAATATGTCATTAAGTTTAGGATTGTTATAATCTATAGGAAAGTTTAATAATGATACTAAACTCTTAAGGTAGTTGTGTCTGTAAAGATATAATAACTCTTGGCTTAAGTATATAGGATTAAACTGCTCAAAATAATCTTGTAATGCTAAGAACTGATGATAGCTATGTGTACCGCGAACACGCATTTCTTGTTGTTTTAATATATATTCTTCTCTGCCTATCAATCCTATAACAACATCACCAACTTTTTGTAGTTCAGGTATTGCTGTTTTGTAGTCAGGAACTACGGTGATACCATCGTCAACATAAGGACAACTGACGCTTATCACATGATATTGGCTTAAACTCCAATCTAAATCTTTAATCATCTCTGGTTTGCGCCATACATTACCATATGGTTCAAATTCATGACGTATCCAATAGCGATCTAGTAGTTCATTCCAACCACTGACTTCTTTATGTAATGCAAAGCATTTACTGAACACGTGGTTGCCTGATCCTTGCGGACCAGTTATTAATAATATTTTCGGTTTCAACGTATAACTCCTACTCTAACACCTTTTTGATCATAGTTCTGTATATATTGTATGGGTGGATATTCTAACTGTAAGTAATCACAAAGATGATGATTATCTTCAAGTTCAAACGCTTTATGCTTATCCCATGACTTTAATAAATCTTCGTTTTGATGATTTATTATTTTACCCATATGATATAGATTTTTATAATATCTGTGGTATAATGGGTATGTTATATTAAAATGACCACAACGTACCCACCAACCTAAACATGCATCGTTGCTACGATGTACTAAAACTATAGGACAATCTGGCCAATTCTTTTTCAAGAAATCAATATGATGACAGAATACATGTGATTTTATAATACGAATTCCTTTACCGTAAAATGGTCTATTAAACTCATATTCACATTCTTCTTTACTATATTGATCTATGTTATCAAAAAAGTCGCCAAACTCCATGCCAGGATCAAAATAAGCACCAAGATGCATCAGATGCATGGCACCCTCAGCATCATGGTGATAAGTTCTTGCCTCAGAGTAATCACTCTGGTCTAGCGAAGGACTATAATAG
>Ga0172364_10002308_pt1 | contig 15118 bp, 31 predicted proteins | sample LakKivSesite10cm_FD_114545 | JGI IMG/M metagenome (GOLD analysis project Ga0172364, IMG submission 114545) | Sediment microbial communities from Lake Kivu, Rwanda - Sediment site 10cm | ecosystem: Environmental > Aquatic > Freshwater > Lake > Sediment | place: Rwanda: Western Province, Lake... | reverse complement strand
CTGGCTCCGCGCTCCCGTTGCGCTTCGGCGTGCGGCGCCGCGTCGACAGGTAGATGCCGCCGCCGATGGCCACGGCCGCGAGGGAGACAGCGATCACGGTGTTGCGGTTCACGCCGCGAGCGTACCACCATCCACAGGGATGCGGTGGTAGACTCGCGCGGTGCGCCCGCTCTCCGAGTCCCCCCTGTTCGCGCCGCCCCGCGCAGGCGCCCGCTCCAACCCGTCGTCGGAGATCGAGGCGCTGGTCGCGGACACCCAGGCGCTCCAGCAGGAGATCAAGAGCAAGATCGCGGTCAAGAACGCCAAGGGGGAGATCGTCAGCTACCGCGTGACCCCCGCCTTCATCCGCGTGACGCTCGACTACCTGGAGAGCTACATGCGCGTCGTGCGTGACGCCGCTGAGAAGGTGGGGATGTTCGACGACCCCAACGCCGGGCCTCAGTGGCGCAGCGACGAGGCGAACTGGCAGCGCCGCTACCGCGCCTACCGCAACGCGCTCAGCAAGGTCCCCGCTGCGCTCATGGAGTCCCCCGAGGGTGCCGTGCTGATCCAAGACTCGGTGGTCCGGCCGCTGCTGTTCGGCTACTACCAGCCCAACACGCCCGGCATCATGGGCGACGTGAGCCAGGCGAAGGTCCCGGACCTGATCACGCCGATGACCCTCGGCAACCAGCTCGCGGAGTCGGCGGACTATCTGATCACCGACTGGAAGGGCGTGATCGAACGCATCCGCAAGGCGCTGGTGGCGATGATCGAGGCCATCGGCAAGATCGTCCAATACATCACCAGGCCGGCGAGCTTCGTGCCCTGGTACGTCTGGGTCGCAGGCGGCGCCGTGGTGTTCGGCGCCGGGTACCTGTACCTCGGCGGCGGACGCCGCCGTTAGAACTCGATGTCGATGCTGAGCCGCTTCGGCCGAGGGCCGGGCGGCAGCGTGATGATGACCCGGTCGTCGCCGCCGGAGTCCGACGCCGCAACGGCCCTGGCAGGCGGCTCGCCCTCGGCGCCTGGCTCGCGAGCCCCGGTTTCGATGACGGGCCTGTGCGGCGCGCGCTGAACGGCAGCGGCGATCTCGCGGAACAGATCGCTCGGGTCTGCGTGACCACTTGGCTCCGACCACTCGTCGGCGTCATACCACCAGACGTGGTGCAGGATGATCGCGACCTCGGGCCCCCAAAGCTCGGGGCGCTTCACGGTCTCCGTCTTGCACAGGTTGCCCTGCTGGAGAACGTGCGGCTGGCCTGGCCCCCCGATGGCGCCGTAGAACCGCTGCGAAGGTCCGACGGCGTCCATCACGTCGAGCTGGTACAGGTACATGCCCCCGGCCCAGCGGATGTCGTCGTTGCTGCTGTGCCGAAGGTACTCGGCGAGGTCTTGGTGTTGGGGCTCGGTCATGGCCTTCTCCGTTGTTTGGGTTCACGGTTCACGGTGCAGGCGTAGCTACTTGATCGACCGGCTGCACCAGTCGAACAGCTCCGGCTGAGTCATGGTTCGTGCTCTTGGTTGCCCCACAGGTCAAGCTGCCGGACTGGGTGCTCGCCCGTGTTGGTCCACACGGCTTCGTCGGCCGTCCCCTTGCGTCTCGCGCCTGGAGTAGCCTTGACGGTTCCGGCGTGGTCAAACGGCAGCCAGTCCGCGCCTGTTCGCTCGCAGACGATCACCTGCCCCTTCCGCGACTGACACCAAGCTGCGAGCTGCGCGTAGTCCAAGGTGTTCTTGCCCCAGTAGTGGTCGCCGAGGTCGCCCTGGTACGGAGGGTCCACGAACCACGTCGCCTCCTCGTCCGGCGCGGACGCGTAGTCGCCCTCGATGATCGTCCAGCGCCCCTGGATTGCCGCGCTCAGCCGCGCAAGACGCTCGCGCACGCGGGGGCCCCAGAAAGCGGTTGCTCGATCTGGCTGGCCATCCAGCGCCCACGAGCAGAGCTTGTTGCACGGCTTCGCGGTGCCCGAGTTGACCCAGAACCCGATCAGTCGCTTTGCGTCATCGTCGAGGTCCATGTCCCGCAAGTCGTCGTCCGGCTCAAGGAGGGGGAGCCCGCGAACCGCATCGGGACCACGCTCCAGCAGCACGCGCCAGGCTCCACACACGTCTGGGCTGCGCTCGACCAGAACGACCCGGCGCCGCCAGTAGCGGAGCGAGTACCCTGCGCCGCCGGCAAAGGGCTCGACGATCACCTCGTGCCGCGGCCGCGGGTACATGAACGCCGTCGCGTACTTCGACCCGAAGTACGACAGAGCGCGTCCAAGATGGGGTCGATCCACCATCGACATTCAGCCGACGCTGCTCCAATGGCTTGTGGGCTCGGCTCCGAAGATGTCCTTGAGGCGAACGTCCAGCATCAAGATGGTCGAATATACCGTCCACACGCGCTGCTTCACATGATGGCTGTCGAGACGATAGGGACTCGGCGTCAGCGACTCCGGCGTGAACATCCATCGCAGCGGCTCCGGCAGTCCGTTCTCGGCGCGCTCAAAAGCCTCGCCCATGTCACCGGCCTCGACTTCCCACTCCTCCAGCCTCTCGCGGGCGAAGGTCTTGCACGTCCGATACAGGCGGCAGGTGTACGTCGGCATCACAGGCCGAGCTTCTGCGGGTCGAACCCGCGAGCATCGAACTCGAAGGTGACGTTGCCGGCCTGGTAGAACGGCGCCTCGATCCAGACCTTCGAGGCCCCCTTGAGCTTCTGCGCGAGCTTGTCGGGGTTTTCGAGATGCAGCGTGGCCATGTCACCGCTGTTGGAGATGCCTGCACCCCACTTCACCGGGTCGGCGTCGTCGAACTTGATGCGGATCGTGCAGTTGATTAGGCATGTGAACTGTGCCTTGGCGAGCGCCAGGAGCGCCTTGCTGCGCATGGGCTTGCCCAGGGTCCCGATGACAAGCTGCGCGTTCTGCGGGCCGTTGTACGGAAACTCGAAGTTGACCTCGGTGACCGAGGTCAGCTCCGCGAACCGCACCACGCCGTTCATCACGTCGTTCTCGGACTTGTAGGACCAGCTCGTCGCGGGCGCAGGCGCAGGCTCCGGTGCCGCAGCGACGGGCTCGGCCTTGGCAGGCGACCCGAACGACTGGGGAAGGACGATGGCGGGTTGCGCTTCGACGGGGGCCTCGCAGCCGCAGGCAAGGATGGCAAGGATGGGGATGGCTCGGATACGGATGCTCATGGACACGTCTCTCTTATAGGGATGGGTATTGTGGTTCTTGGTTGTTCACGGTCGATCCTCTCCTACATGTGGCCGTCAAGGGGCACGCGGCCGCCATAGGGCAGATTGCGGAAGGTCCGGCCGACCGTCACGAAGTAGAGGATGGCAGGCGGCTTCTTCGGTTCCGGTTCGCCGACGTGCCGGAACAGCATCGAGACGCCGGGCCCACCGCTTCGCGAGTCGCCCCATTCGACCGGATATGGACCGCGATGCCACGGCACCGTGCTCAGCGGGCTGCGCTCGATGGTCAGCAGCGTCCCGTTGTGACGGGCTTCCATCAGCACGTCCTCGTCACGGCACTGGTCCGTGATGATGCGCAGACCTTCGAGAAGGTAGAGGTGATCCGGCGGCGGATCGATCTCGACCCGAACCTCGCCTCCGGCGGGAAGCGGGCACCAGCCACAGTCGATCATCTCCCACGGGGCGCAGGCGAACTTGGGGTTGTCGGAGGGGGCGAGGATGTGCGCGTAGGACTCCGAGACGCCCTCGCCGACGCGGAGCTTGCGGGTGGGGACCTCGACAGCCCCCTTCGCCTCCGGCATGGAAAGCGGCTGGAGCAGCAGGATGATCTGGTCGGCAGGGCGGTTCGTGTAGTCGTAGGGGGAGCGCAGCGGCATGGTGGTCACTTCTTGTAAGGGTGGGAGAGCAGCACGGCCTCGCCGTAGCTGATGAGCCGCTGTTCGACCATGGCGCCCAGGGTGAGGTTCCGGTCGTACTTGGCATCGATCCGGTACTCCATCGCCGGCCGGTCGAACTCGATCGGGATGCCGATGTCGACCAGTGCGTCACGCCCGCGCCGGATGGTCGGGTAGCTCCATCCGGTCTCGTACACGACGTCCCATGCGCGGATGCCCGACGTGGACGCGCGCTGGGCGTCGAGTAGGCAGATCGCCGCGAGGATGGAGGACTTGCGTTCGTACTGGAGCATGTCGGTCGGCCGCATAGGGCGTCACTCTAAGCGACCGGCTCCGGCTGTCAACGGCTCAGCGTGGATCTTCTTCGACCTCGGTCTGGGTCCAGTAGCTCCGGCAGACGTTGCCCTCGACGAGCTTGTCGTAGAACTCCCACTCGATGTCCGCCCCCTCCTCGTCAGCGGCGCCTGCGTGCAGCTTGTCCCACGCCGCCTCCTTCGCGGCTTCCTTGCTATCGGCCTCGACCTCGACCACGACGCGGCCGGCGATGGGGATGGTCACGATATACCTGTTCTGGGCGTTCGGTTCTTGGCTCATGGCGACAACTTTCTGGCGGGAGAGGGGTGAAGGATCTGGGTTCGGAACTTGCGGTCGTCAACGGCTCAGTCCCGTTCTTCCTCGACTTCGACATCGGTCACATTTGCGTGGCAAGTGTTGCCTTCGACAAGGTGCTCGAAGAACTCCCACTCGATTTCGGCGTCCGGCTTGTGGGCGGCGCCATCTTGAAGCTCATCCCACGCTGCCGCTTTTGCTTCTTCTTCGCCCTCTGCCTCGACCCTGATCAGGATGTGGCCGGCCAGGGGGATGAGCACGGCGTACTTCTTTTTGGGACTTGACGCCGGATCCAGATCCGGCTTCGACTTGCGACTCATGGCGGGCTCTACTTCTTGAGGGTGGTCTTGGCGCCCGTCGACGCATCGACGAGCAGCTTGGCTTTGGTGGCGGGGTTGCGGACGGCGCCCTTGCCCTCGCCGACGTCCTTCGCCGCGCGGGCCTGCGCGGCGAGCATCCGCCGCAGGGCCAGGCGCTCGCGGTCGCCCATCGGCGTAAGCCTCGCGCGCATCCGCTCCCACAACGCTTCGATCGCGTCGACGCGCTGGGCCAGGCCGACGATGGCTTGCCCGAGCGCGGCGACGGTGGATTCGAGGGCTTGCAACCTGCGCTCTGGCGGGTTATCTTGCACGTCGGACAAGATACTGCGCTCCATGCCGAAGGTCAAGCCCAACGTCACCGTCGCCCCCGCAAGGCTCCGCAGGCCCCTGATCGGGCTTCCAAAGGGCGCTAGAAGGGTGTCAACGACCGACCCGTCAATGACACCCGGGCTCGCCGTGACCCCTCCGCCCGTCGTGTCGAAGATGGTGTGGGGGTGGAGCGAGCCGCCTCCGCCGAGCGCCGTGCCCCCGCCCCTGGTCGCGACGCCGCGGCAGCAGGTGCTCGCCAAGCTCGCCATCCGCTCGGCCCTCACGTCCCCCACCGCGCAGGCCCAGGCCGTGCCCCCGGCGCAGCTTGTCGCGCTGCTGCGCGAGGCTGCCGACGAGCTGGAGCGGATGGACGCCGCGTCCGAGGTGGCCTCGGCGACCATCGACTCGCTCACCACGACCTTGCAGGTCGCTCACGACCAGGTGTTCCGCTACGTCGACGGCCTGCGGGCCATGCGCGACAGGAGGGCAGCGCGATGAAGGGCGACGTCGAGGCCGGAGATTCGGACCGCGACCCGGACGATGTGCAGGCGTTCGAGCTGCTGGACATGTTGAACAGCGCGATCTTGATGGCCAAATCGACGAGCTTGCGCAGATCGTCAAAGACAGGCTCAAGCAGTATAGCTTCGACGTGGAGAGCGCGCTCCAAGAGCTGTGCGACCGTCTTGCCGAAGCGAGGGATTCCAACGCGATCCTGCGGATGGAGATTGCAGGCTACCAGGATGAAGTCTTTAGGCTCGAATCCGATGTGGATGACCTGCGTTGGCACATTGACATGCTGGAGGGGGACAGCAATCCGTGAAGATCCGGGGCAACTTCGACATCTCCCAGCGGGAGTGGGCGCTGGCCCAGCTCCGCGTCGTGGAAGCCCTGCCGCTGGAGGGCACCGGCGCAGTCGCGTGGCAGAAGCTCCGCGACCTGATGGTCAGCACGCTGCCGGACCCCGACCAGGACGCGAACATCGCCGTCTTGCCGCTCATCCGGGCAGACATCCTGGCTCATCTATCGGACGAACGGAAGATCGCCTCCGTTCACGTCTGCAACGACCCGAGCTGCACCATGGACACGGTGTCGGTCTACGAACGCTCCGAAGGGCGCCCCTTGACGGATACCAACTGAGTCGCATAGTCTCGCCAGGACCCGCCATGATCCGCAAGCAAGTCTACGCCGTACACCCGCACGAGATCGTCGAGGCCGTCAGGGACGACCTGATCACGCGCTTCAACCGCACGTTCGTGCAGGCGCTCTACCAGCTTCTCGCCGATGACGCCATCATGTCCGACGAGGAGGATGACTCCAGCGACGACGTGGAGACGCGCATCGCCGGCCGGTTCATGCGGCTGGCGAGCATCCTCAACGGGGAGACCCCCGCAACCATCGTGACGATCAGCAACATCACGAACATGCTGGCCGTGGCACACGTCGCCGCCGACAAGGCGGCCGCCAACGAGGCCGCGAGCGTGAGCGGAAAGGCGGACGCATGACCGTCGAGAAGCCTGACCCGACTCTCCAGCCGAAGTGGGCCAAGAGGGCGCTGATGGAAGTGATCGTCCAGAGTCGACCCTTCACCTGTGAGATCCCGGAAGTCCAGGTTTCCGTGATCACGTCGCCGGAGCTTTCGATCGTTCACGGAGGCTATACTCATGGCTTCCTCAAGGCGCTGAGCCGCGCGATGCTGCACGACGATCTCCGGGATGCGTTCATCCCGAGCGAGCTTAGCTTCGACGATCCGTGGGCAGAGGAGTTCAACGAGCGCATGTATCACCTGGACGCCTCGTTCATTCAGGCCGAAATGACGCTGTTCGGAGCCGAGGGGTGGGACTACCTCGTCAAGTCGGACAGCGTCGAGGGCGTGACGGCCGATAGCCGGCACCGAGGCGTCTCGTCCGCCTGGGTGGCCATCATGCTGCACCTTCGCCAGCGCACCCCTGGTCTGCAAATCCACCTGCGGTCCACCTGGGGAAAGCTGGAGAACGCTGCTCAGCAGGATGTCGATTTAGACACGAACCTCGATCAACGACTGGCGAGGATTGAGGAGCAGATCACCAAGCTGGTCACCATTCTTGTGGAACGTCGGGTACCAAAGCCAGACAGCCAACGGATTGCGGTGATCCCGGCAAACGCTGCCGGCGCTCGCCATGCTCGGGAGTCTCGCGCGGCCAAGCGGGCCGGCATGGAGCTGGAGACGTTCCGTCGTCAATATCCGGGGCTGGACCGCTGGCCTCCCCCGCCGGACTGGAAGCTGTGATGGACGACCCCAAGCATGTTCGCAAAGGCGCCGTCCGGTGCTCCCGCTAAGGCTGCTCAGCTTTCACTAGCTGAACATCCTGCGCTACGGGGGGGCGATTGTTTCAAGAGGATCCCGAATGACCGGAAGAACGACCAAACGCAAGGCTATCAGCCTTTCCCCTGCCACCTACGCCAAGGTCCGCGAGTACGCGATCGAGCACGGCGTCTCGATGTCGTGGGTCATCGAGACCGTCATCGCGAAGAAGCTCGGCCTCCCCCAGCCGCCGAACCCCTGCCAGGGCATCGGCATCGAGCACAAGCGCGTCGCCGCCGCCGATCGATCGTCCAGTGCCCCCGACGAGCCGCCGATTCATGGCGGCGGTGTGAAGCTGCTCTAGCCACGGAGATAACACCATGAAGAAATTTCGCTACCTGATCCTCACCCTGGCCCTCGCGGGCTGCGACACCGAGCCCACCGGCGACGAGGTCTGCGTGCTGCCCGACGACGCCGACGAGGTCGCCGGCCAGTGCAACGCGACGGCGCTCGGCTGCGAGCTTAGGGCGCAAGAGACCTACAACGACTGCTTGTTGCAGGAGATTCCCACCGAGTACGACGAGGTCTTGGGGGCCAGCAGTGCCACCTGTGCCGGCTACGCCATGCAGCGTCTCCGCGGCTGCTACGGGTACACCGCGGCCTGGTGCGTCGACCAGCAGAACTTCTCCGAGTGCTCGTGGACGTGCGAGGCCGCTCGGGCCGAGTGCATCGACCGGGTCATCGCGGCGGACCTGGCGGACGTGTCGTGGGAGTACGCGGGCTCGCTGTGCAGCTCCGACGCCTGCATCGCCGCCTGCCGCGGTTGAGGTAGACTGCCTCTCGTGGGCGTCATCGAGCAACAGGTCTGCGACGCGGCGAGCCGGGCTTACCACGTCCTGATCGCGAACGCCGAAGCTCTCCAGCAAGCGGGCCTCGTGGCCCAGGCGAAGCTCGCGCGCGACGCGGCCGCCGACATGCGTAGGCTGATCCACTCCATGCTGGCCCGAACCCAGCCCATCGAACCCATCGACCCATGAATCGTGAAGTGATCGTCCAAGGCTCGCCCTACCGGGTGTGGTTTGACCGGCTCGGCCGGCGCTGGAGGTGGGCGCGGTGTGACTGGCGCGACGACGGCTACGGCTATGCGAGCCACGGGGCTGAGGACACGCGCGACTCGGCCGTCCTGGCCTGCGAACGTCACGCTGATATGGTGGCAAGTCTCCGATAGAATCCGTGTGCCCCTTGCGCTCGCCGACAAGGCGACGCATAGAGTCCCCATGCACCTGACCGTCCAATGCACCGGCGTCTCTCCCATGCTCATGCACGCGATGAGCGACGAGCAGCTCATCGCGCTGTGGGAGAAGCGCAAAGCTCCGAAGGGAGCTGCTCGCCCCAGCATCCACGACGCCTGCAAGGCTTGCCTGTACCTGGACGCAGCGGGCTCCATCGTGATGCCGACGCCCAACATCTACTCGGCGCTCGCCGAGGCCGGGCGGCACGTCCGCCTGGAAGGGAAGAAGATGGTGTCGTCCCTCAAGGCGACGCTGCTGCCCTCGTTTATGACGCTGATCGGAGAGCACGTTCCGCTGCGCTCGTCGAGCGGGGCTGCTGCCGAATGGCGCCCGGACGTCCGCAAGGGCACGAACCCCAACGGGGGCGAGGCCGTCGCCATCGTTCGGCCCCGCTTCGACGACTGGAGCTTCACCGTCACCGCGGAGATCGACCTGGCCGAGACTGCCGAGGCCACGATCCGCGAGCTGTGGGACAAGGCCGGCAGCCGCGTCGGGCTGGGCGGGTTTCGCCCGCAGCGCAAGGGGCCGTTCGGGCGGTTCGCCGTCACGGGCTGGTCCATCCAGGAGGCCGCCATGGCGGCCGAGTGAGCCGCCCCTGCCTTCCGCTACTTCTCGACCCGGAGCCCCGCTTCGCGACGCCTTGCATGGCTGCGCTCCGCAACGCCCACCACTGCCCGCGGGTTCATCCCGCGGGACCTCTCCCTCCCCGGCAACGCATCCCGTAGCTACCCGTGACCTCGCATCGCGAGCCCACGCTTTGCTGCGCCACGCAGGGCACGCCACTGCCCGCGGGTCCGTCCCGCGGGACCTCTCCCTCTTACCTTCGCGCGACGCTGCGCTCTGCAGTGCCCTCCGATGCGGTGCAGTGCGATGCCTCGTCGAGCGACGCCCACCACTGCCGCGGGTCCGTCCCGCGGGACCTCTCCCTCGCCGCGCGACGCTACGCCTCGAACTCTGTGGCGTGGCCATGCGGGCCGCTGCCTCGCCGACCACTGCCCGCGGGCTCGTCCCGCGGGACCTCTCCAAGAACCACACCATGAACTACATCGGCAACGCCCTCTCCCTCGGCATGTTGGACTTCCTTGACCCCCTCGGCGACTGCACTGCGGTGCTGGACATCGTGGCCCTTACCGACGAGGAGGCCGCGATCTGGGCGGCTGAGAACGAGTGGCTGTCGTGCGTCGGCCATGAGGACACCGCTCGCCTGTTCACCGCGATGCTGGGACAGCCCGTCGACATGCACCGTCGCTCGACCAGCCTGCTCCGGGGAGACCATCTTCTCGTCGGCCAATACACCGGCCCGCGCCTCCCCGAAGGGGTCACGACCCTGCCCCCCGAAGCTCGCATCCGCTGGATGCTTGTGAGCGTCGGATAGGACCTCCCCGTGCTGCGATTTGCGCCGCGACCCATGGCTAAGTGCCGCTTCGCCATGCGGGGCGACGCTCCGCGATGTCATCCACTGCCCGCGGGTTCGTCCCGCGGGACCTTCTCTCTGCCGCTACGCCACGCTGCCTAGGGCGCCGCTCACCACTGCTCGCGGGCTTGCCCAGCGGGACCTCTCATGGGATGATGCAACATGAAACCTGACAAAAGAGACGCAGCGTTCTCGAAGGAAAGCCAAGACTTTTACGCCACGGTGGCCCGTAAGGCGTCCTTGGCTTGCCAAGTGACCCTGGCCGGCTTCGAGGCCGACGACGCAGGTTTGCTGCTGACGGCCAGCAGCCTGTGGAGCGAGGTGGCGTCTCTCGCTGCCGCAGCATCGGGCAGGGCCGCCGACGCGGCCCTTTACGCGAAGAACGGACAGTCCACATGACCCTCACCGCCATCATCCTGATCGCCGTCGCCCTCCTTGTCGTCCTCGGCCTCGTCGTGCTGCTGCTCGGCTGGCCGCCCGGGAGCGCGGTGCATCCGGGCCTCGCACTGCTGTTCTTCGCCGTCGCGTGGATGTTCGTCCCGCAACCGTGGGACGACGGGCGGCGGTGATGGGGCTGTACCTGGCCAAGTACCGCGGGATGGGGACCGTCCTGCTGCACCCGGAGCGCGGCGGAGAAGCCCCCTACACGGCCGAGTCGGCGGAGGAGCAAGCTCGCCCGACCTTGCGCGTCGGCGTGAGCCTGCGGCTCCAAGCCGCGCTCGACCCGCTCCGCGACGACATCATCGTCGTCTCGGCCGAGGTGACGGCCGCCGTGCCGTGGTGGCTGCACAGCGGGCCTACGGGTTCGAGGCCCCTCCGCGGCCGAGTCCTGGTGAGCGGCTGGGAGCTGGAGGCCGTCGTCTCCGCGACCTGCCCGCCGCCGGTCGTTGCCGCGCGACTCGGCAAGCCCGGCACCACCTTCGCGCACCATCGCGAAGCCCGCGTGCCCGTTCCGCCCCCCAGCATGGCGCTCGTCTCGCTGGTTGCCCACCCTGCCACCCTCACCGTACCCTCACCCGCACCATGAGCATCCCGTACATCGAAGGTCTCGACGTCTCCAAGCACCAGGGGTCGCCCGACTGGGACGCCATCGCGGCGACCAAGCGGTACGCCTTCGTGATCTGCAAGGCCACGGAGGGGCGGAGCTACGTCGACCCGAAGTGGTACGACAACGCCGCCGGGCTCAAAGCCACGGGAATGTTCTGGGGCGGCTACCACTTCGCGCGCCCGTCCACCGTCGGCGGCCGCGCCGATGGTGAGGCGGAGGCCAAGGACTTCGCGGCCGCGTTGCGCAGCGCCGGCTGCATCGGCGCCGGCACGCTGCCCCCGGCGCTCGACTGGGAGGAGTACCCCGAGCGCAAGATCGCCGACAACCTCGCCTGGATCGAGGGGTTCGTGGAGGTCATCGAGTCGGAGCTGGGCCGCTCGCCGATGATCTACACCGGCAAGAACGTCTGGAACTACACGACGGGCAACAGCGCCAAGTGGAAGCACCTGCCGCTGTGGCAGGTGAGCTACACGGAGGGCGTCGCGCCGGCCAAGGGGCTGCCGTGGGACAAGTGGACCATCTGGCAGTGGTCCGGCGGCGGCACCGTGAACTTCGCCAAGGACTCGGTGCCGAGCATCAACGGTGCGGTAGACCGCAACCGCTACTGGGCGGACCATCACAGCCTGGATGCGCTCGCCAGCCCGACGATCTGGACGCCTCAGCAGCCGTGGAATCCCGACTCGGAGGCCCATGCTCCCGGGACCGACCGGCCCGATGTCCAGCCGGACAAGCCTACCGTGGAGCCCGACCCCATCCCGGCGATGCCCCCCGAGATCGACGAGCTGATCACGCTGTACGAGGCCACCGGGCAGCGGATCATGGACCTGCTGAGCGCGGCGCACGACATCGAGGGCCAGCATCACGCCATGGGCCAGTTGGTCGCCGACCTCTACCGCAGCGGCCGGGGGAACGGGACCCGATGAGCGACATCGTGCCGTTCCCGGCCCCGTGCGCTCGCTGCGGTCTCCCGTGCCGGCGGGATGAGGAGGTGATGGACGTGCGCGCGCCCGGCCAGCCGTGGCGCAAGGCGCACGTCCGGTGCGTGTTCCCGCGCCTGGGGCCGCCCCGCCACGGGCTCGCCGACCCCATCTGCCCCTGAGCGGGGTAGGATGGGGCGTGCGCGTCCTGGGGTACCTCCGCGTCAGCACCGACGAGCAGCGGCACGGGCCCAAGGCGCAGCGCGACGCGATCCTGGGCTGGGCCAAGGCCCATGACGCCGAGGTCGTCGCCTGGTTTGAGGACCAGGGCGTGTCGGGGGGAGCCCCCATCGACAAGCGCACCGGGCTGCTGGAGGCCATCGACGCGATCCGCACGGAGCAGGCCGAGGCCATCGTCGCTGCCAAGCGCGACCGGATTGCCCGCGAGGTGATCTTGGCGGCGACGATCGAGCGCCTGGTCGAGCGCGAGGGGGCGCGGCTGCTCACCGCCGACGGCATCGGCGCCGACGACTCCCCGGAGAGCGCGCTGATGCGGACCATGATGGATGCGCTGGCGCAGTACGAGCGCGCCATCATCCGCGGTCGCACCAAGGCTGCGCTCGCCGCAAAGCGGCGCCGGGGTGAGACCTACGGCAACGTGCCGTTCGGATACCGCGTTCAGGGTGATCGGCTTCACCTGGACAAGAACGAACAGGACGTGATAGACCAGATCCGCGGCCTCGCTGCGACCGGGCTCGGTTATCGGGCCATCGCGAGGACCCTAAACGAGAACGGCACACCATGTCGAAGCGGACCATGGCACCCACAGAAGATCAAGAACATCCTGGTCAGGACACCGTGAGCGCGAGCGCGACGGAGTCGTCCGAGCCCGCCCTTCGCAACCAGCGCGAGAGCCTGGACGCCATCGCCGGCGCCATGATCGCCAACGCGGAGACCCTGTACGCGATCAACGCGAACTTGGACCGGATCGCGGCGATGATGGAGACGTTCATGGCGTCGCAGGCCGCGCGCACGCAGCCGCCGATGCCGCCCTCGGCGAGCCCGTTCCCGCCCTCGGCGAGCCCGTTCCCGCCGTCGCGAATGGCGGCCCAGGACTTCCCGGCCCAGCCGGGGGTGTTCGGCGACGGTGCGCCCTTCATGCGCTCGACGAACCCGCGCAAGCGGTTCGGCCAGTGAGCCCGGAGCTTCGCAACCCCGACGAGGACATGCTGGTGCTGATCAAGGCGATGCTCCAGCACGTCACGTTCAGCCCCCATGCCGTCGAGGTCTCCCTGGAGTTTCCCTTCGGGCCCATGACCGCCTATCCGATCACGGAGGCGGTGTGCGAAGTCCTCGGGCTCCCGGGCGCCTACGGCATGACCGACCCGGTCTGGGTCGACTACGCTGAGCGGCTGCTCGCCGAGCTGCCGCGGTTCATCAAGGAGCGGATGATCCTCGCATCGGAGAGCACGCAGGCGCACGCTCAGCGCAAGAGGGCCCGATGAGGCGCAGCACCGAACTCCAACAGGTCGAGACCGTTTGCTACTGGGTGGTGGTGACCTGCGTGTGCGGGCTCGACTTCTACGGGCTCGTGCCCGCCGCCGTGAGCCTTGCCGCCTACGGGGTGTTCCTCACCGGCCGGCTGCTGTGGTGGGAGTACCAGGACTGGCGCGACGGCTACAGGTAGCCCCACCGCTGGGCCATGCTCAGCACCAGCGCCCCGTTCTTCGCTCCGAGCACGTCCTCGGGCTCCAGGCTGCCCAGCATCGGGGCCTCGAAGCTCCGCACGACATGGCGAAGGGCGCGGTCGGCCCGGTCCGCGTCCACCCCGATCCCGATCGCCTGGCCCAGCTCGGCGATCGTCTCGCCGTCCAGCGCCTCGACCTGGATGCGGCACGCGGCGTGAGCGTCGACCAGGGCCGCCCACGAGTGCGCGAACGCGATGCTGCGTTGGAGTGGCGTGGGCTGCGACAGCACGCTCCCCAGGTGGAGTTGGATGAACCGCTGCGCGCCCGGCTCCCCGAGGCCCCAGTCGCACAGCCGCAGCCCCAGCAGCGTCCGCACGAGCGCCACGGGCTCGCGGACCAGGTGGACGACGAGCACGTCCCGGTCGAGCTGGGAGAGCCAGGGTGCGGCTGCCCAGCTCGCCTCGGTGGGCTCCGGCCACCGCTCGGCGGGCTCGGCCGCGGTGAAGTCGTAGACGGCCTCGTGGGAGCACGGGATGCCGCTCGCGCGCAGCACTCGGGCGGCGTAGCCTAGCCCCGCACCGGGGCTCCCCGCCACCACCATCCACTTCATCGCCGCTTGATCTGGAGGGTCGCCACGAGCAGCCCGGTGACGATGGCCGCGGAGAGCAGCGCCCCCACGAGCATCGGCGTGGACGAGACGGGTCGAGGGGTCATCGCATGAGCCTCCGCTTGGCCGCCGGCGGCGCCGACGGGTTCAGGCCGAGCGCCAAGGCGGTGCACGGGACGCACGGGTTCGCCCGCACGGCGCCCTCGCGGACGAGCGTCCGGCCGTCCCGGAAGGTAATCTGCAACACCGCGGCGTTGCCGGCGAACGACGGATCCCAATGATGTGGGGTGAACGCCTTGCTCAGTGAGCCGCGGACGTTGGCGTGCCCCCACGGCTCTCCGCGAGAGAACCGGCTGATCTGCCATGTCCCCCTTACGTTGGGCGATCGGAACGCCACCTCCGAGAACGGATCGCCGCTACCGTCGTCCATCACCACCTGCACGATCTGCGACTCCAGGGGCCCAAGGTCGACTTCTGGGCGCAGATACAGATCGTCCAGCACGTCGTCATCAAAGAACCCGATCCCCTTGAGTCGAACCTTTGCCCCGAGGCTTTCAAGCAACCGCAGGCCGGCGATCTGCTCAGGGGTGATCCTCGTCGCTTGCAACCGCTCAGGATCCGACACCAGCTCGTCGACGCTGAGGTCGAACTTCTCTGCGGGGCGGCGCGCCGGATTGCTCCGGGTCGCGACCCGAACGGGCGACCTGGCCTTGCTCGACGAGCTGCGGGTGCGAGCCGCTGAGGTCTCAGCGGCGCGCTTGCGGCGACAGGCATCCTTGCGTTCTTGCGTGGT
>Ga0172364_10002307_pt1 | contig 15123 bp, 15 predicted proteins | sample LakKivSesite10cm_FD_114545 | JGI IMG/M metagenome (GOLD analysis project Ga0172364, IMG submission 114545) | Sediment microbial communities from Lake Kivu, Rwanda - Sediment site 10cm | ecosystem: Environmental > Aquatic > Freshwater > Lake > Sediment | place: Rwanda: Western Province, Lake... | reverse complement strand
TTTGCTTTAGAACTTGCGTCAAGTGCTTCAGACATTCCAATAAAGTCTAGACTTAATCCGAAAACAGGGTCTACAAACTTGCTACCTATTTCAAGATACTTATCTTCGTCTTTGTTTGTGTCGACTGGCGTTATTCTGAACACAATTTTCTCAGCATTGCTTATATTGTCTATATAAGCAGTTACTCCTTTAACAGTCTCGTCGTTTATTCTAAGAGTGTCTGTAGTATTTGTAGAGCTTTGTTTAATTTCTAGTTCCTGTGAACCTACAAAGATTTCAATTTCTGCTGACGTAGTTGGTATATCTGTTATGTATAGAGACTTAATATAAACTTCTTGTCCACCTATTACATAAGAAAGTCCTTCTTTTACAGTCTTCTGTGTTGAACCTACTTTCAAGATAGCATTATCACTATCTTTGTTTGCACCAATTAGTTCATAGTCAACTCCACCAATAGTTTTCTTTTCTCCCATTGATAGCATGGTTACTTCCTTATTTCCTAGCAAAACTAGATTTCCATCTTTATCGAGACCTGGTTTAACTGTAAATTCTTTTCCAGCTATTTTAATAGTCTCTCCGCTAGTTAGATCTGAGAAATCAACAGCATCTGACATTTTAACAACTACATCAAAGTAAGCTTTTGAAGTATCAAGATAAACAGTTGGATTCTTTTCGTCTCCCAAATCTGCGTTTCTAGCAAATAAAACATTTGCATTACTTAGTTCAATATATTGCTCATAGTCATATTCGTCATTTTCGTCGTCATTAACTATTGTTCCATCTTCTAGAACTGATGGTAGTTCTTTCTTAGTTATTTTGCTTAGAACGTCTGTTATATTATCTCCTAGATTTAGGTCATTTCCAGTACTTTTAATCAAAGCTCCGTTTTCTAAATCTGCGTTGCTTAGTTCAATAACAACCTTACCGCTTAGTGAATTTTTCTCATCTAGTTGCTTCTGAAGTTCTGCTACTTTACTCTCTAAAGCTGCTTTATCGGCTTTCAAGGAATCTAAGTCTGCCGAAGTGATGTCACTTGCAGAAGTTGATTTCTCCTGTTCTAGAGTTGCTATTTTAGCATCTTTTTCAGAAATCTGATTTTTTAAATCTGAAATCTGAGTCTCTAGTGGTCCCTTAGTTTCTAATACAGCAGTGCTTTTTGCTTCTCCTATTTTCTTATCCAAATCGTCCTGAGTGAATGTTTTTTGACATCCAGATAGAGCAACCATAGATATTAATAGAATAACAACAAGTATTGTTGTTAAGATATTTTTGGTTTCCATTTTAGTTTACCTCATATTAGAGTCTTTTAAGACTCTTATAATTATAATAGATTGGTTAGAATAGTTATACATTTCTAACTATAATATATGTAATTTCTACTATATAAATGTTTCTAAAATTAGAAAATAAGAAAGTTAATTCGTCTATTTATAAAGGTTGAGAAGAAACTCTGGTAGATTTATGCTTTATAAACGGTACATCAAAACAATCACTAAATTCCATTTGATAGTATTTATTGTCCTTTTTAAACATTACCATTATTGGCATATTATTACAACGATATATAAGATAACAGTCATATTTTGCAGTAAAATCATGTATACCATCATCATATTCTGGCGCTACACTAATTAACTTATCTAAATACTTTTTAGCTTGATTCCAGGTAGTATTTCTCTCCTTTTTACACTCAATAGCTATTCTATCATTATCGCTACAGATGTCAAATTGCCTTTGAAAACCAAGTTGTTTAGTTAAGTAAATAGTTGGATATTTTTGTTGTAAAGATGCCTGACAATTGTATTCAAATTGGGAACCAGAACTTTTACTATTTCTTATTTGATTTTTTGTTCTACAAGCGTTTCCTACTTTTTTCTTTTCATTCATTATTTTACCCCACATAATTTGGTCTTTCCTGTAATTTTGGTTGCTGTAGTTTTTTAAAAGCTTCTCCTTCCGCTTTTATTTGATTTTGAACATCCTGAGGAAGTTCAGAAAGAGGAAGCTTAATCTTAACTATTTCTCTTGCTAATTCGTCTGGAGTTGGGAAGTTATTCATATTAAGTTCTATTAGTCTTATTTTTAAAATTACATAGGTACAAAAAATACCAATTAATATTCCAATTGCTATTGCCCATCCCGTTGGTATCTCTATTATCATATTATCACCTATACTAACTCAATAGTTATTCCAAACTCTTTACCATTTAGAATTGCTTTTGCACATCCTTTTCTTGTAGGGCTATATCTGCCTTCTGCATAACTTCCTTCCCAGTTAATATATCCGCCAGTTAGAACATTGTATCTTCTTCGTTCTTCCATAATTTTATCTTTTCTATTTACACTTAAATAAGTTGTTGATGAAAAACCTAACTGATGTGTATGAGCCATAGCAACTATATCTGATACATTATAATCGTTCTGTTTTATACATTTATTAAGAGCTCCAGTATAAGTAGCAGAGTCTCCAGTTCCATGTAGAGTAAAAACTATATAAGTTTGTTCTTTAAATCTTATATGATGAAAACAAGTATCTCCTAAGTAAGATACTCCCAAAGAAGTTGCTATTATTTTTTCTGGAGATAAAGTAGTTTCTTTTTCAATTCTATATGCATGATTACCATTATGAATTCCAAGTATCTTTTTCTTTATTGGAGTTAATAACTCTATAGCTGTTTCAATCTGCTCTTCTGGAGTTAAATTATTGTCAAAAGCACCAGCTCCTACTGAATGTTTAAGTGCACAATCTATAGTGTCTCCCATAAGAATAGCAAGACCTCTTTTATCATTCTTAATCTTTTCTATATCTCTTTTAATTCCTCTCATATCTATATCTCTAGAGCCTATGTGAAAGTCTCCTATGAAATATAGATTCATTTCATTTCCTTTAATCTTACTAGTGTCTACACGATTCACTTTCATTTTTTTCCACCTTTATTTATTTCAATTTTATCTTTAATATTCTGTATTGGATGAACTAATTTACAATTTCGTCTGTCGCAAAAAGTTCGTAATTCTGAACAAGTAGGACAACTATATCTTTTAATATTATTACAGATATAGTTCCATTGAGTAGCACAATTACCATGTTTAATATGTTCTTTCTCATCTTCTGATAATACACTTAAATAAACAAACTTAGCATCGCTTGGAGAATGAACTGATAACAAAAATCGTGCTAGTTTATATCTATTTAAATTGCCTTTATCTTTTATACTCATTAGTGCCTTTATACATGGAGGATAAGTTTCATAGCAATTATCTAGAGGTATAGTTTCTGTTATTGAGAAGTGTTTAGTTTCTGTAAGTATGTCTGGATTTATTTCTCTTGCCCAATACTTCATGTCTAAAATAGTTAAATTAAATTCAGACTGGTTGTTATTTATACTTCTATTTAAAACATCAACGTAAGATAAATTCGTACTTATTGGAACACAATACATTTTGTTAAAAGTATTAATTGAACCTATAGACATTTCAGAGTCATTTAAATTATAATTTATATTTGAAAAGTTATAATCTGGAGTTCCTCCTTTGTTAAGTCTTCTAATATTATTTAAATGATGTCTTAAAATCTTTATAAACTTTTCAGTCCCTCCATATCTACTAATAGTGGAATTGGATTTTGGGCAACCTGAGGGGACTATGGCATACGCTTTTATACTAACCCCATCAAATGCCCAAGTAAATATGTATGGATATACTGTTTCTATTATTTTAGCATCTTCTAAGTTATTAACTAGCAATGTAAGAGGATTATCAACATAGTCGCTTTGAGTAGGTTTTAAATCATATACAAATAGAGTATTATCATTTTTATATTCAATACTTCTAAAGATTTCATTTGAACTAATATCAACTTCATTTATTTCTTCATTTTTAATAATTTTACCAAACTCTTGTTCTCCTTTTTTAGGATATTTAACCATAAACCATTTTGAATCTTTGCAAAAGCTAATTATCGAATCTAGCTGACTAGTCATACAGCACCCCACATATCAAGAGTCTTTACACTTGAGTTTAGTCTTGGGAATTCTCCAAATTCAGAAGCTAAAAAAATAGCTTCTAAATTATTTTTGAAAATACGTTCACACATCATATCATAATCAGGTAAAAAGCCTTCAGGTATTTTTTCTTCAAATGAAATCACATCTGTACTTGGATAACCATCTGGAACCATTTTAATGTATATCCATTTTGGTTTACTTCCAGTATCAAACTGAGTTCCCAAATAACGGTTACTGTAGATACAACCTTTAATTACTGGCGGTATTCCTTTCTTTTTTCCTTTTACTTTTTCATTATCGTCCAGAGATTTTTGAGACTCATCAACTTCGTCTTCTTGTCCATAAGCTTCTAAACTATTACTTATTCCTTTTGGAAAACTAATCTCATCATCGGGAATCTCTTTTGTTCTAACCTTTTTCTCAATCTCTCTAAGATATTCTACGACCTTTTCTCTTGTTGTTCCTCTAAGTATCATTTCAATTACTTCTTTTTGAACTTTTCTAGCTATACGGGGGGTGTCCGACCTTACCGAGCTAAAACCTGTAAATTCAACCTTATCTTTTGCAGTTTTACCATCATACCAAAGTGGTATGTAAGCATATTTCTTTTTTGCTCCTTCTTTCATTCCTTTCTTAGATACGAATAAAACTTTTTTAAGTGCTTTCTCAAACTCCATTTCAAGTGTGCATTTTTCTGCACCAAAACTTGCTGAGAAATCAATATAAGATTTGTTTATCTTATCTCTTACATTTTTACCGTCTTCTAATACTTCTTCTAAAGTTTTTCCTTTTGAAACTATATAAACGGAATCAGTGTCTGAATAAATAACCTTATATTCATTTTGTTCTAATAATTCAATAGTATGTTTAATCAACTTTTGTCCCATTTTTGTTACTGCTTCTGCTACTTCTCTTTTATAAAGTCTAGAGTTAGGATATCCTAGATAACCATACATACTATTCATAAGTACCTTTATTGCATATTGTCTAAAGTGATAAAACAGTCTATCATCTTCTTTTCCTTCTTTATCTGCTTGTTTCATCAAGTCTTTATTAATCTTTCTGTCTTTCTCAAGTTCATAAAGTATACCTGAAATAAGTCCTATGCCTTTGTCAAACTTTAAGTTTTCTTCTAGAACTATCTTTCCATCTGGGTTATAAGTTTCAAAATTTATATTAAAGGTTTTAATCAAATTTGGATACATAGAATGAACGTCTAATACTATTAGATTATCATATAATCCAGGTTTAGGAAGTAATACAAATGCTCCACTAAACATATCTCCAGATTTATTTCCAGGTTTACTTGGAAGAACTAAACTTCCATGAACTTTTCTTAGTAAAAAACCATCAACTATTGTTGAAGTCTGAAAAATAGAGTCTAGTCTAGAACATCCTTTACTTGTTATAAACTGAAAGAACTCTATTATTTTTAACTTATCGTTTATTTCTTTAGTAAGTGTAATATCTCTTATATTATATTCAATAAATTTATCAGGATTTTTTTGCCACATTTCTCTAAATCCTTCTTTATGAGCTAACTTTCCTTTTTTTAGTACTTCTTGTGCAGTAAACTCTAAAGAATAAGATTCTGCTTGTCCTTGATTTGAAACTTTTCTGAAATGTCTATAACATGGAAGCATGTCCATTAATAGTCTTCCTTTTATAGTTAATCTGTCATTATATTCATTAAAATATACAGAATAAAGAGGCGAAAGTTTTCTAGCATCTACTCCTAATTTGTTCATTCTTCTTACTATATAAGTTAGATCGAATCCGTTACTATTCCAACCAGATAGTACATCTGGGTCTGATTCTAACATATAAGTTATTATACCTTCAAGAAGTTCTACTTCTGTTTTACAAACTTTTATAGATTCACTTGATTTAATCTTTCCTTCATTTTCTTTACATTCTAGAAACAAAGTAAACGGTATATTATTAAAACTATCAACAAGACTAATACAAGTAATTTCTTGATCTGGGTCTTTCATATCTGGAAACTTATTAAAAGTATTTAATTCAATATCTAGATAAAGTATTTTTAAGGGATATGCTTTAGTTTCTCCTAGAACGTCTATTAAATATCTTTGTTCAAACAATATGTCAGCTTCGTAATGTTTACTAAAATTCTGTCTTACTTCACTTACATGTTTTGAATTTCTAGTATAAACTCTTTTTAAAGTTTCTCCAGATATTCCTTTATAAATTCCAGAGACTTCTGTTATTCTCCAGTCATCTGGAACTGGTTGATTAAAAGGAATATAGAAGTAAGGACGAAACGAAGAAATTACTTCTACAGACTTCTTTCCTGTTGAATCTCTTGAAAATAAATACAATTCAGTATGATTATTTTTTTCAACTTTTTCAACAAGAAATACCATCATTTACCTCTTTCTAAATTTAACTGATTCTCTCTCTTTTGAATATAACGGAACAAATGTGTTAATTACTCTTTCTACACCGTTCTTATCTAAATATGCGTCTACTACTCCAAAACCCATATGAGCTTGAATCTTTTTGCCCTTCATGAATTTACTTTGTCCCGATAAGGTTCCACAATCGTAAGCATGTATGTTTCTATAAAACATATAGTGTGCCTTGTGGTAATGACCCTGTAGGACAATTGAACTCTTATCTCCGCCAGTAAAACTGTCACACAGTTTTTGAAGCTTGTAACCAGGAGTGAACGCGGAATTTCCTGACCAACATATTTTTCCACTTCTCTTTACTAATATTACTGAATTTGGAACAGTAACACAGTATATTCTTCCATTGTATTTTAATACTTTAGGAGTATGATTTAAAGTGGGGTTGTTTTTACAAATTCTAACTGACGTTTTTCCTTCTGTTACAGAATATCCAAGTTTAATTGCTATTTCAGCAACATCTTCTAGTAACTTTTTATTAAATGAAGTATAACCAATACTTTCAGTTGGAGTTCTCCATCCGTCTCCGTCTATAAGAGTTTCAAATAAAACTTCTAAAACTTCTTTTGGCTGATTTTTAAGCCATTTTGGTATGTGTTTTTTATAACAACCAGTACCACACTCGTCTATAAGCCAGTCGCATAATTCTTTAGTATGAACTAAAATGTGCTGTTTTCTCTTTTCTTCTCTATATTCTATATTCATTCTTCTGAACATATCTTTAATTCTTTCATATTTTTCTGGATTTACATTATAATATTGTGCTATAGAAAGAGTACATTTTCGTATACTTCCTTCTGTAACATACCACCCTATCAATTCTGCAATATCATATATGCTTTGCGTCCCTATATGTTTCATTTTTTTTATCATTTCTTTATTTTTAGATTCTTTTCTAGGAATATCGACAAATTCGATAGATTTACCTTCCCAATTGCATCCGCTTTTTTTAAACTTCCATTTTTGTCTATGAGAATCTATCATGTTTTTTACTTCTACTAAATCATATTCATTTTCTCCATATGTCTGTTCATATTTTTTAACTAGTAGTTTATGATTTGGTGTTATAAAAAAATTTATACTTAGTTGATCTATTAATATCATGTCTCCATCATATTCATTATTTGTATAATGAGTTGGGAGTTGCCACTCAAACGTGTTAGAAGATATATTTAACGTGGCTACTTTTTCAGTTCTATTCAAATCTTTAAATAGTTTCCAACCATCTTCTGTTAGTATTTCTGTTTCATCATCAAAACAACCGTCGTTTGGATGAAACAACATTATATCAGAATTATTATCTAATTTTATATGTCCTTCCATTTGTCCTAAATGTTTATAATTTTTTACTCTTTTCTCAAGTTCTTCTCCTACTATTACTCCTGCGTCATTTTTATTATAATATCTCTCATCATGATTTCCATCGATGCCATAAATAGGTTTATCTAAAGTATTGTATAAAGATGCTGCGTAGTTTATTTGATTTTGAAATCCTATATGACTTAGTTCATAAATATGCCCAGGTATACTTGTCATTCCCTCTAAGTGATCTCCAGGTACTGCTATGAAGTCTACTTTCTCTTCTTTGAAAAATCGTCTTGCTTTATCAAACCCATCTTCTCTAAACTCTTTATGCCCAATGTGAGGGTCACTAAAATATCCAAACTTAATATGCTCTCTAGAGATTGGAAGAACTGCTGTTCTACTTCTTGAAATCTTTGAAGACTCTATTACAGAATCTAGTTCAGCCTCTGTTATATGATGTTTCTTTAGTTTGTCCTCTAGTCTGTCTGTTTTCTTTTTCGTTACCATTTAAATTCCCCTCCATTCTTTCACTGCTTCTCTTTTTAAATGACAACGCCACCCTTACTAATATATCTATTAACACTCTTGGTAAATACCATAACATCTTTCCTATAGATTCTAATATCTTCCAAAGTGAGAATATAATTATAAAAAAACTAGCTACTATGTTATCTGCAAATAGAAACTTCTGAAATTCAATAAACTCTTTAATTTTATTCATTTTTCCACCTTAAATATACCACATATACACTCCCCTGTATTTATAAATTTGTCACAAGGACAAATGTTTTCATCTGTTTTCTTTAACTTACAACTACAATGCTTTCCTTTTGCTAGTCTAAGTCTTTCTAAATCTATGTTAAATTTCATATTATCATTCCTACCGATTCATCTCTGCCCTAAAGGATGTTCATATTTATAAATAGTTTACTGGCAATATTAATGTCCCACCCATTACCTGCTATTTTATATGCTCTGCTTTTTGAGATATTTGATAAATCTATCTCGTCGTTAACAAATCCCATTAATCTAAAACATTCTTTGGGAGTTAATCTTCTAATAGTAGTAGATAACTCTATTTCTGTAGTTTTTTCTCTAATATTTTTCATTATGTTATTTATTTTATCTTCATAATTTATAAAATCTTGTTCTACTTCGTATTTTTCTTTATCTACAATTAAAGTCACATCACATTCTCCAATATGCATTAATGTTGGAGAAATATTAGTTGTTTTAGTGAAATGATCTCCCCACCGATTTCTATGAAATATAGTAAGTAATTGTTCTTTAGTTAAAAAGTATGAAGAATCTACATTTGTTTCTAATATTGATTTTAAACAAGTTTGTTCTGTTTGTGTTGGAAATTCAAAAGAAGTATATATATCTTTTCTAAAACAAACAAACCAAACTCTATCTCTACTCTGAGGAATACCATAGTTTTTAGAATTTAAAACTTTAGTATTAACTACATATCCTATTCTTTCTAATTCACTAATAATTTTTTCAAATGTTTCTTTGTGTTTCTTAGTAGTAAGTCCTTTAACATTTTCAAGCAATATATATTTAGGTTGTTTTGCTTCTGCTATTCTAATGATATCATGAAATAAAGTACCTCTAGTATCCAATTCTCCTAATCCATTTCCTGCAGTTGAAAATGACTGACAAGGAGGACCCGCTGTTAGTAAATCAAAATCTGGCAATTCTTCTACTTTAATTGTTGTACAATCTCCATAGTTTTTAATATCCCCATGGTTTTGAAGATAACACTGAATAGCAAATTTATCTATTTCAGAAAATCCAACACATTCAAAATCTATATTTGCTTTTTTAAGTGCAAATTCTGCTCCCCCATAGCCACTAAACATACTGAACAGTTTTATCATTGTTTTACCTTTATATTTAAATCTTCAATTTTTTTACCTTTAGTTGCTAAAAATTCTTCAAATGTTTTGTATTTATAATTGCCTGCTAAATACCAATAATTTCTAAATTCTCTAATTAGTTCTAAATTCCACCATTCGCTTACAAATACTTCTTTTTTAACTAAAGAATCATGTGGTCTATAAATTTGCGGATATGGTCTTACTTTAAGTCTTCTACATTCAGAAAATCTATACATAGCTTCATTAAAGTCGTCTGTAAAATTATATAAACAATATATTAAAAATGCTCCTTTTGGAACTCCAAGTTCTAGAAGTCTTGTAACTACTCTTTGCAAGTGAACGTCTTCACCCATATTGTCAAAAGCAAATCTAAGTCCCCCCGGATACCATTTTACTTTAGAAATAATCTGCATTTGTTCTTCAGAAATAATACGACAGTCCAATCCATTGTTCAGACAAAGATATAAATTGTTATCTATAACATATTTCATAACATCTTTAAAATGCTCTATAGGAGCAGATGTTAAATTATTATCCTGAAACATAATACATTTTTTTGAAGTATCTATTAATTCTTTCCAATTATCTATAACATAATGATTTGGTTCTACCTTAGCTACTACACAAAATCCACACTTTCTAATACATCCTCTAGTGCTAAAAAGTATAGAAAAATCTTCATATTTTTTAATATAAGGAGAGTATTTTATCATTTCTTGCACTATATCGTAATCTGGTTTAATTCTATCTAGTTCATCTATACAACCTATAAATGGTTTAATTCCAGTTTTTTCAAATATATATTCTGGCATAAGAGTAGCAAATACACCGCCTACTTGTATTTTAGAAATGCCGTATTTGTCTTTATAATAGTTAATACATCTTATTGTTTCAAAAGCATAATAAGTAAATATGGTAGAAATATAAATAATATCTGGAGTTTTAGAAGCTTCTTTTTCTCCTTTTATATATTCAGTAGTGTCTCCTAGTAATTTATGTTTTGCTGAAAATTTCATTAGTGCTACATTTGGCAATCTAATTTGATAGTTTGGTTCAACTAGTAATATGTGCATTTATTCAAACTCCTTTTTAAAACTTTCAAACGAATAAACTTCAAAGTTCTTTACAATGGCGGGAACGCATTGTATATCAAAAGATTCTGCTAGTTTCATATTATCTTCGTTCTCATCAGCCACTATAAGTTTAAATTTAATATTTTTGTCAGTTAACCATTTCTTAACACTAGAACATTTTGGACAAGTACTTGTAGTGAATAGTAAAATATCATCTTCTGAAAAAATCATTTCTTCAGTCTTTTGCCCATTGCCCATTTTTCTTTCTCCAAATTTGTTGATTTGACGACCCATAATACTCACCTTCTATCTTATTATCTATTTCAAATCTACCTGTAATAATAACATCTAAATAACAAAGATGTTCTGTAAGTAGATTACTGTCTTGTATTTCTTCCATAGTATAGCCAGTCCAGCACCAAATATTAAGCGTTGGTATCTTTTCTTTTAGAGCTTTTAAAAAGTAAATTAAACCAGGCTGTTCTTGTGGATTTCCACCGCTAAGTGTAATACCATCTATAAGATTTTTATTCTCTAGATAGTAGTTACCTATAGTTATAGCTAACTTTTCTGGACTAACTTCTTTACCGCCTTCAAATTTTTGAAGTTCTGGTGAAAAACATCCTTTACAGCCTAAAGAACATCCTTGAAACACTATAACAGTTCGTATTCCTTCCCCATTATTAGTTGAATTTGGAACTACTCTAGCTACTCTCAAGTTGCACCTCTGGTGTTGGTTCGCTTCCTGTAATTTCATTTTCAGTATCTCCTATCTTTTCAATATCAGAAATATCATAATATTTTCTCTGTCTGAATTCTTCTGCTTTTCCTTCATTATAGGAATTTTTTGGGCGAAGATATCCGACTACTCTAGAGTAAATTTCACATACTTTATTACAAGTTGGACAGTTATAATGTTCTCCAGCTATATAATTGTGGTCTGGACATATCGAGTATGTTGGTGTAATACTAAAGTAAGGTATCTTAGTATTCTCAACTATCTTTTTAACTAAGTTTTTAGCTTGAACATAAGAGTTTAATTTCTCTCCTAAGTAGATATTTAAAACTGTTCCTCCCGTGAATTTAGCTTGTATTTCTTCTTGATCTTTAATTAACTTTACAAAGTCCCCTTCTTTAACAGAAGGTAGTACAGAATTTGTAAGATACGGGGATTTTTCTCCTGCCACTATAATATCTGGGTAGATTTTTTTGTCTTTCTTAGCCAAAGAAGTTGCACTTCCTTCTCCAGGAACGGCCTCTAAGTTGAATAGACTTCCAGTTTCTTTCTGAAACTTTAAACATTTATCGTTTATATAATCTATTACTTTTTTCATAAACTCTACACTTTCTTTATCTGACATTCCTTTTCCCCAATAATTTAGCATACATTCGTTTCCACCTATAATACCTATAGTATTAAAATATGTTTTATAGTTTTTTAAATATAATTTAGTATATGCAAATAATCCAGAGTCAAATAACTTATTTATAAAAGCTCTTCTTTCAACTAAAATGTCTTTACATACATTTAAAACGTCATCTAAATTTTTATAAAATATTTCGTCTTTTGAAACTTTCTCATCTTTTTTAAGTTTTTCAAATTCTATTCTAGACTCATATCCCAGTCTATTTAAATTAATAGTCACTACACTTAAACTTCCCATACTATCTCCGCTTCCAAAAATTCCGCCAACATGTTTCATAACATCTGTTGTTGATACTTTAAGACGACAGCATAAAGATCGTCCTTGAGACGGATCTCTTCCCGTATTAGGATAGAAATTTTCAAAGAAAGGAGTCCCATATTTAGCAGTTACTTGAAATATCTTTTTAGATATCTCTGATTCCCATGGAAAACTTGGAGAAACTCCAATAGTTATTACTGGGAAAGTAAAAGGAACTCCTCTAGCGTCTCCTTCAATCATAACATCTAAAATAGCTTCGTTTATCATATTCATTTCTTTTTCAAACTCTTTATAAGTCTTTTCTTTTTCTACTCCTCCTATAATTACATTTCTATCTTTTAAATCTTCTGGAACTACTAGATCTAAAGTAACATTGGAAAATGGGGCTTCCGACCAGCGACTAGGTTGATTAATATGAAATATGAATTGTTGAATTTGTTGTTTAACTTCTTTGTAATCTAGTTTATCATAATAAACAAAAGGAGCCAAATATAACGAGAAGTTATTAGTAGCAACTGCTCCTGCAAATTCTTGAGAAATTATACCTATAAAGTTAGTTAATTGATTTAAAGCAGAAATAAGATGTTTTGGAGGAGTTGATAATACTCTTCCTTTAGGAGCTAAAAGACCTTTTTTAATTATTTCAGATGTAGAAAAACTAGAACAATATGGTGCTATTCTACTGGAACTTAGATCATGAATATGAATTTTACCAATCTTATGATATTGTCTCCCTTTTTCATGTATAACATTATTTAACACATATTCTTTATTCGATTCACTGGCTACAAATGATGATAAATGACCAGAAGAGAATATCATATTAGCATTCTCTTTTACTTTCCAATTTGAACCATTAAGATAGTTGTCTATAAGTGTTTTTTCATCAATCATTAAATCTCCTCCGCTTAAGAAATATTAAACAAATACTATAATGTTTTTTCTACTATTTAAACTTTACTATTTCACATTTCTATAAATTCTTAATTGTTATACATTATATGTTTTTATTATTACTTTTCTAAAACAATAGTCACAGTGAAATTCATTTGGGAAGTCTTTATCTCTTTTCACTGTACCGTTTGGACAGTACGGGCATTCTGGTTCTTTTATTTCTTGACTTTTATCTGTGAAATTGCTCATTTTTCTTCTTTTTTAGGTTCTTCTTCTGAAATGCCATCTTTGGTAATATAGTAATTGCACTCATTTCTTGGCAAATCTATAGCATCCATTACTATTGCTTTTATAGAACCAGCTTTGCTGGGTCTTAAATATATTCTAACTGCTGAATTATGTCCAACTACATTACCACCTACAGGTGCAATAGGATCTCCATAAAATGTTCCAGGCGAACTGCTTACTTGATTTGTAACAAAACAAAATAAATTGTGCATATCTATAACACGAATAATGTCGTGCATGTGTTTATTAAGTAATTGCTGTCTAGAAGCAAGTTCGCCTCTTCCAATCTTTTCTGCTCTAGCATGACTTGTTAATGAGTCCACTATCAGTATTTTATAATTTTTATCTTCTTGAACTATTTTTGTTACTTCATCCATTAATAACATTTGATGCTCCATATTATATGCTCTAGCTATATTTATTCTTTTAATAGTGTCTTCTTCGTCCATATCATTTGCTCTTGCAAAGTCTTTAAATCTATCTACAGACACACAATTTTCAGTATCTATATAAAGAGCTTTTGCAGACTTGTCTTCTGCTAATGCTCTAACTACTAATAAATGAGCTAAGTTACTTTTACCAGTCCCATATTGTCCATATAATTCGTTAATATGTCCCGGTTTAAATCCTCCTCCTAGCATTTCATCAAACACATTACAACCAGTAGTTAATCTTTTTTCCTTATTAGAATCTTTAAAATATTCGTAGGCCGTTGTAAATCCTAATTTTAGAGAATCTCTAGCCTCTTTAATTAATTTTCTTGCAACATTTTCTGAAATTCCACACATATCAGCTATAGTAGATGGAGATTGAGTAGCTAACGTCATCAATGTAGATATACCATTAGTTTCTAACTTGGCAAGTGTAGTTTCTCCTATTCCTGAAATTTTCAGTAATTCTGATTCTTTAGTATCTTCTTTAGCTTTAGCCATCTTTACACCTTCATAAGTCTATCTTTCCAACTAGATATTTCTTCTGTTCCTTTTAGATTAAATCTTAAAGATTTGTCTTTTGCTTCTGTAGCCAAACTAGTTTCTATAAAATGAATACTAGCATAACTATCATACGTATTAATTTCTGGATTTAAAGTTTTAGAAACAATAGCTTTATTTAATTCAATATCACATATAACATAATCGTCTTTTATTTTGAAGTTATATGCTTTTCCAATCAAATCTTCTTCATAATTCCCGTATACTTTTATAGTTCTTTTTGGGAGTCTTATAAAGTTTCTACCAAAAATTCTAATGTTATCATATCTATCTTTAATATTATTATCTCCCAATTTTAATATTTTTACACTTCTAAATCTTTTCATTTTTACCACCTTTAATAAATACTTTTTCATTATTACATTCTTGAGAGCTTAAATAACATCTATATAACTCTAAGCATAACTCGTCAAACTCTTTTTGGTCATTTGCATATTCTGAAATATATTTTGCTATTATATTAAAAGACCTACTATATCTCTTAAAAGCTTCTGGAAACACAATATATTTATGAAGAGTATATTTAGACTCTGAAATATTGTTTTCTTTGTAATAAGTTAAACTTGC
>Ga0172364_10002306_pt1 | contig 15124 bp, 11 predicted proteins | sample LakKivSesite10cm_FD_114545 | JGI IMG/M metagenome (GOLD analysis project Ga0172364, IMG submission 114545) | Sediment microbial communities from Lake Kivu, Rwanda - Sediment site 10cm | ecosystem: Environmental > Aquatic > Freshwater > Lake > Sediment | place: Rwanda: Western Province, Lake... | reverse complement strand
TGGATGATAAACATTGGGACGAATTATGAAACATCAAAAAGAGCCATTGAAATCGCTGAGAAATATCCCCAAGGAGTTTTTGCCACAATTGGTCTTCATCCAATAAATTTGGATACCGGTTTAGTGAAAATCAGGACCGACCCAGAAGAAGGAAGTAATTTTGAGGTGGAATTTGATTTTGAAAAATACAAAAGATTAGCGACATCAGGAAAGGTCGTGGCAATCGGCGAAATCGGCCTTGATTATTATTGGAAACCAAAAACTACTCGAAAGAAAGAATTATTTAAACAAAAACAAAAAGAATTATTTTTAAAAGAATTAGAATTAGCAAAAGAGCTTAATTTGCCGGTAATTTTTCATTGCCGAATGGCCCATAAAGACCTCATCGAGGTCTTAAAATCCAAATTTCAAAATCAGAACACAAAACAAAAAGTTTTGTGCTCGGCCGAGCCCATAAATATGGGCTCTGGTCCAAATTTCAAAATTAAGGGAGTAATGCACGGCTTTGTAGGAACGGTAGAACAATTAAAAGAGTATTTTAAAATGGGTTTTTATATTGGATTTAATGGTATTATTTTTAAAAAAATTGAAGGAATCAATTTTGAAGAAAATATTAAAAACACTCCCTTAGATAGAATCTTAATCGAAACCGATTGCCCATATTTGGCTCCGGCGAATTTCCCTGAAGAAAGAAACAATCCTCTAGGAGTAAGATTTGTAGCAGAAAAAATCGCTGAAATTAAAAAAGTAAGTTTTGACGAAGTAGCCAAGATTACCACCCAAAACACCAAAAAACTATTCAAATACCCGAGCATAGCGAAGGGTGGAGATGAATGAATATTCATCGACCTATAAAAAAAAGAAGAGAGGTAGAATCCTCTCTTTTGGATTATGAGATCCATTATTCAAATGGATCATCATCTGGTTTGTATTCTTTGAGACTTTGCATGGCGGCCCTTTTCTCTTCTTCAGAAGAGGTTGGCGATTTAGCTGTTTGGGCGAAAGTAACTAGTTGAATTGCGTCAACGAGCGTGCCTTGTCCTTGCAATCTTTTCTCTAAAATTTGGTCTACTTCTTCTTCTGTTATTCCTACCACTTCCTTTTACCCCCCTTTTACGTAAATGTACTGTAAATTATTTATAGCAAACTTTGAGAAATTTGTAAAGTAAAGGTGTCGAATCTTTGATCTCCTTAGATTTTAGGAAAAAAACATAACATTAAATTTACCACTTAATTATTGTTCCAACACCCTTCCCCAAGAACGCCTTTTTTATATTATCTTTTTTTATTGCATCAATTATTTGAGCCGGAATACCCTTTTTTACTGTTCTTATTAATTCTAGAACCTTACCCAACATACCACCAGTAACGTCAATAGAGGCAGACCCCCCCAATATCTTTTTTACTTCATTAAAATTTTTTCTATTTATTTCCTTAATCTGTTTAGCGTTTTTATCTTTTTTAGGATCGGCCGCAAAGATTCCGTCTACATCGCTAGCCATAATAATTTTTTTTGCTTTCAATTTCTCTGCTAAATAAGGAGCAATTTGGTCACCTGAAAGAATAGAACAACCTTGTTTAATATCATAAGCGGGCACCCCATAAAGAACGGGAATCATATTAAGTTTTAACAAACCCTTAATAACGCTCAAATCCATTTTAATTAATCTTCCCCTTTTCATTACAGCTCCGGATGAGGCTTGAAAGGGAAAGGCCGGCAAACCCTTCTTTATCAACTCCTTTGTGATAATACAATTTAATTTATTTTGTAATCTTTGAGTTTCGGCAAAAGCATTTAGTTGTTTTTTATTTTTTATTCCTTTATCAATACCCGTTTTTTTAACTATTACGTGACCAAAAGACCCAGCGCCATGGATTAAAATCAATGACATTTTTCGAGAGTCATAAACTGAAGCTATCTCTTTTGAGATTCTTTTTAAATTCTCAAAATTAACCCCCGGTTTTTTACTAAACTTATCTGTTATAACCGAGCCACCAATTTTTAAAATAATTAACTCCATATAGTAATATTTATTTTATCACTTTTTTATTAAAACAAATGTTTATCAATTAACTTTGGTCCTTCTCCGGGTTTACAAACAATAGTTTTTTTTATGCCCGGAATCCCTTGCAATCTTTTTTCAATTTTAGGCACATTTTTTTCAAGGCAAACCACTTTAACTTGAGGGCCGGCGTCAATCGTAAAATAACATTCTAAACCCTCTTCTCTCCAAGATTGAACTGCGTGGATTATCTCTAAGGTGGCAGGCATCCAATAAATTAATGCAGGTTGGGTGGTAATCATTATTGCGTGCATTTTTAGACAGTTTAATTCGGCTGTTTTACCAACTAATGTAAAATCTTTTTCTAAAATTCCTTTCTTTACATTTTTTAAATCTTCTTCTACTGTCTCAAGCCAGGCCTTATACATTGGGCAAGTCTTAATTGTTAGATCCATCCCCTCTGTACTTGATATTTTTTTTGCTGTCGTTGAAACAATAACAACAATCATTCTGAACTCAGGCCAATATTTAGATGGGGCGATTTGAATTGCATAGCTGTCACTACCATCTGGTTTTTTTCCTCTCAACCATTCAATAAAACCACTCTGGCAGCTTCTGGACGCAGAACCCGAACCACTACGCCTTGCCAATATCGAGAGTTTTTCTACACCCAAGTCCATTCCAGCCGCTTTGCTTCCGGCTAAACTTAGAGCAGCAAAGCCCGAAGCAGAACTTGCTAGACCAGCTGCAGTTGGAAAATTGTTCTTGCTCATAATTTTTGCTTTTCCCTGGATTCTAGAAATTTCTCTGATTAAATCAAGGTGCTTAACAACTTTTTCAAACTCCTTACCCTCCTTAAACTCCCGATCGCCTAAGATAAAAATATCTCTATCATATTTCTTATCAAACTCAACCGTTGTGATCGTGTTCAGACCATCCAAAGTCATAGAAATAGAGCTATTTTGGGGCAATATCAATCTTTCATCTCGTTTGCCCCAATACTTAACCAAGGCGATATTGGCATTAGCTATTGCAGTTGCTTTCATATAACTAATTTTACGCCTTCAACCCCAATTTTGCTTTGAAAAGATTTAAAGCCGTTTATTTTAAATTCTTTTATTAAATTAAAGATTTCTTTTTGATTTTTTGTTAACACTATACAACAACCACCGCCCCAACCACCCGTTGGTTTTACCCCCAACACCTGATGGTCTAGGGCTATTTGAACTATCTTGTCTAAACTGGCCGTAGAAATATTTAACTTTTTCAATTCTTGATAATAGTTTATCATTAACCTTCCTATTTTTTTCAAGTTCTGCGCCTTTATCGCATCGAGCCCAAAACGTGAGATTTCATCAAGTCTATCCAAAACCTCTTCTATTAATCCCGGGTTTTCTTCCTTCAATTTATTTATATAAGGGACTGTTTCGCCTGTTCTTGCTGGCTCTCCGCTATCCACTATCACCAAGGGAATTTCGAAGTTTATATCCAAAGGTATAATTCCTTCGCTTTTTTTGTATTTTAAATAACCCCCGTATGTGACGGTGTTAGCATCTATTCCGCTTGAAAGACCGCCGTGCGCAACGATATCCCCTTCATTTGCTATTTTTGCAATATCTTTTTTGGAAATTTTTTTTCCCAAAAAAATAGATACGCCCAGAACAATAGCAGAGAAGATTGATGAGCTTGACCCAAGATTTTTTGGAATTTCTGAATCTATCAAAATTTTCAAACCCCGAAAACCGAATTTCTCTGTTAGTTTAGCTACAACAAAAAAACTTGCAAGAAGCTTATCTTTGCTTATTTCCTTTATTCTCTCAAAGTCTTTCTTAGTTTTTAAATTCTCAATATCCTTTAATAATGTGAAGAGTTTTTTTTCTGATAATAACTTCTTTAGACCCAGATTTTTCGATTCAATTGTTATTCCCTCTTTTCCATTCGAAACTGTCACATAAGCTCTTTTATCGATACTTGTAGCTATACCTAGCTTGTCATAAACAACAGCATGCTCACCAAATAGAATAACCTTGCCTGGAGCAGATGTTTTTATCATATTCTAATTTTATTTTACAATTTTAAAACAAAAAGATAAAATAATCGTATGAAACCCCGTTAGAAGTCCTTGGCAGAAAAAATTATTATAATTTTTTCTGCTTTAGAATAACGGGGTAAAATCAAAAAACAAAAGTCTACCTGAAATTAACTATATGTTATATAAAGGCAGATTTCTAACGGGGTGAAATATACTCCTCAGGAAATTGAGTTAAAATGGCAAAAGTTCTGGGAAGAAAATAATTTTTATCAGGCGGAAGATTTCTCAAAAACGAAAAAATATTATGTTTTAATTGAGTTTCCTTATCCTTCGGGAGAAGGGCTTCATGTAGGTCACTGCAGGTCATATTCAGCCCTGGATGCCATAGCCAGAAAAAAGAGAATGGAGAATTTTAATGTTTTATTTCCCATTGGATGGGATGCTTTTGGACTACCTACCGAAAACTATGCCATTAGAACCGGAATCCATCCGAGAGTGGCAACTGAGAAAAATGTTGCTAATTTCAAAAGGCAATTACAAAACCTAGGACTTTCTTTTGATTGGTCAAGAGAAATTGATACAACCTGCCCAAAATATTATAAATGGACTCAATGGATTTTTTTAAAACTTTTTGAAAAAGGTTTGGCTTACCAGGCCGAAATCCCTATAAATTGGTGTCCATCTTGTAAAATTGGCTTAGCTGATGAAGAAATCATTGATGGGAAACATGAAAGATGTGGTAAGGATGTTATTCAAAGAAAACTTAAACAATGGATGCTTAGAATTACAAAATATGCCGATAGATTAATCGAAGATTTGGAAAAAGTAAATTATTTGGAAAAAATAAAAGCTCAACAGATTAACTGGATTGGTAGAAGTTATGGGGCAGAAATTGATTTTAAGGTAGAAAACGCAGATGAAATAATTAGAGTTTTCACAACAAGAATTGATACTCTTTTTGGTGTTACAGCGGTTGTTTTGGCTCCAGAACACCCATTCGTCGCTTCGTTCCTTAAATCCAAAATCCAAAATCCAAAATCCAAAAATCTAAGTGAAGTAGAAGAATATATTGAAAAAACAAAAGAAAAAAGCGAGTTTGAAAGAACGAAATTAGAGAAGGAAAAAACCGGAGTTTTTACAGGGTCTTTTTGTATAAATCCAGCAAATTCTGAAAGAATCCCGATTTGGGTGGGGGACTATGTTGTTGGAACCTATGGTGGAGGAGCGGTTATGGTTGTGCCTGCCCATGATAAAAGGGATTATGATTTTGCTATAAAATACAACCTACCCATCCAGCAGGTTGTCTCGCCGATTAAGGCTGATAAAGACGCCGATTCACACCGACCAAAAGAGGCTTTTGTTGATTATGGAGTTTTGGTGAATTCAGGAGAATTTAACGGTTTGCCTTCAAAAGTGGCAATTGAAAAAATTACTGCATGGTTAGAAAAAAGAGGTTTGGGTAAAAAGAAAGTGGAATATAAACTTCGAGATTGGGTTTTTTCCAGACAACATTATTGGGGAGAACCAATACCAATTATTCACTGCCAAAAATGCGGTCAAGTTCCCGTATTAGAAAAAGATTTACCGGTTGAACTTCCTTACGTTGAGAAATATCAACCAACCGGAACTGGGGAATCACCCTTGGCAGCAATAAAGAACTGGGTTGATACCAGGTGTCCAAAATGCGGAGGGTCGGCAAAAAGAGAAACAGACACTATGCCAAACTGGGCAGGTTCTAACTGGTATTTTATGAGATATTGTGACTCTCGAAATGATAAAGCTTTAGCCGATAAGAAAAAATTAAAATATTGGCTGCCGGTTGATTGGTATAATGGCGGCATGGAACACACAACCTTGCATTTACTTTATTCGAGATTTATCTATAAATTTCTGTATGATATTAGAGTAGCTCCGCAGCCAGAACCTTATCAAAAAAGAACTTCTCATGGCATTGTCTTAGCAGAAGATGGCAGAAAAATGTCAAAGTCATTTGGCAATGTTATTAATCCTGATGATATTGTTAAACAATATGGAGCAGACACCTTGAGAGTTTATGAAATGTTTATGGGTCCTTTTGACCAGGCAATTGCCTGGTCAACCCAAGGGGTAAAAGGAGTTTATAGATTTTTAAATAGGGTTTGGAATTTAATTTTAGAATGCAAAGAAAACAGAAAAAGTAGCCAAAAGGCAATCAAAGAAATTCACAAACTCAATAAAAAAATAGATGAGGATTTGGAGTTAATGAAATTCAATACGGCAATTGCCGCCTTTATGGAATTTATTAATTTCGCTTCTTCAAATAAAAAAGATATTGGCAGAGATGTAATTGAAAGAATGCTTATTTTATTAGCACCTTTTACCCCCCATATGACTGAGGAATTATGGCAAAAACTAGCTAAAAAAGATTCAATTCACAAACAAAAATGGCCAAGATATGAACCAAAATTAGTAAGAGAAGAAAAAATTACTTTGATTATTCAAGTAAATGGTAAGGTTAGAGATAAGGTGGAAATTGAGGCAAATACTTCTAAAGAAAAAGCCAGGGAAATAGCTTTCTCTCGGGAAAAGGTCAAAAAATGGATTACTGACAAAGAAATTAAAAAAATAATTTTCGTCCCCGGAAAATTAATTAATTTTGTAGTCGAAGAACATTAGTTTTTCTCCATTCTTCGCTACGCTCGAATGTTTAATTATGTGCGGAATAGTTGGCTACATCGGAAATAAAAACGATATAAGAATAGGACTTGAGGCCCTAAAGCGTTTAGAATACCGTGGCTATGATTCGGCAGGAATGGCAGTTTATGACTCAGAAAAAAAAGAGATTTTTACAGCCAAAACAGCGGGCAAAATTGCTAATTTAGAAAAAAAACTTTCTCAAATGGACTTAAAAGGAATGCCATTTCTTTTTTTTACGAGATGGGCAACTCATGGTGGAGTGACTGAAATCAATTGCCACCCTCACACCGATTGTAAAAATAATATTTATCTTGTTCATAATGGCATTATTGAAAATTACCAAGACTTAAAAGAAAAACTTATTAAAAAGGGCCACAAATTTTTGTCCGAAACCGATAGCGAAGTCATCCCTCATTTGATTGAACATTTCTTCAAAGGCAATTTAGAAGAGGCAGTCAGGAAAGCCCTTCGTTTTGTCAGGGGTACTTATGCCTTAGCGATTATATCAAAAAATGACCCCAATAAATTAGTTTTAGCTCGAAACTCCGCCCCCCTATTAATAGGTTTGGGCGAAAAAGAATATTTGGCGGCTTCCGACCCCTCGGCCGTCATTACTCATACCAAAAAAGTTATTTATCTTGATGATGGCGAGATTGCTGTTTTAACCCCCTCCAATTTTTTTATTCAAAATTTAAACCAAGATAGGATTGAAAAAACAATTCATGAAATAGATTGGAGCGTAGAAGAAGCTCAAAAAGGCGGATATCCCCACTTTATGCTAAAAGAGATAATGGAACAGCCGGAAAGTATTACCAATTCTTTGCGAGGAAGATTGATAGTTGATTCTGGTTTGGCGAAATTGGGTGGATTAGAATTAATCCAAGATAAATTAAGAGAGATTGAGAGAATAAACATTATTGCCTGCGGAACTTCTTATTATGCCGGTTTGGTAGGGGAATATATGTTAGAAGAATATGCCGGTATTTTCACCGATGTTGATTTTGCTTCCGAATTTCGATACCGAAAGCCAATTTTAGATAAAAAAACGGCCTCAATTTTTATTTCCCAATCAGGAGAAACAACTGATACTTTGGCTGCTTTGAAAGAAGTCAAGAGAAAAGGAGGATTAACCTCGGGTATTGTTAACGTTGTTGGTTCCTCCGTTGCCAGAGAAACTGAGGCCGGGGTTTATAATCATGCGGGCCCTGAAATTGGAGTGGCTTCAACCAAGGCTTTTACATCCCAATTAACTGTTTTAGCTCTTTTAACTTTGTTTTTAGGGCGACAGAGAGAAATGTCTTTGGTAATGGGCCAAAGAATTGCCAAAGAACTTTCAAGAATTCCTGAATTAGTAAAGAAAGTTTTAGAAAATCATTCTCAAATTGAAAAATTAGCAAAGAAATACAAAGACTTTAATAACTTTTTATTTATCGGTAGAAAATATAACTACCCAGTAGCCTTAGAAGGCGCCTTAAAATTAAAAGAAATATCCTACATTCATGCTGAGGGTTATGGAGCTGGCGAAATGAAACACGGCCCCATTGCTTTAATTGATGAGAACTTCCCGACCATGGCCATTTCTCCCTCAGATAGTGTTTATGGGAAAATGATTTCTAATATCCAGGAAATCAAAGCTAGAAATGGAAGAATTATGGCCGTAGCCACCGAAGGAAATGAAGATATTAAAAAAATAGTTGAAGACGTAATTTATATTCCCAAAACTCTGGAAATGCTGACCCCAATTTTATCGATAATACCTTTGCAACTCTTCGCTTATTATATGGGAGTATTGCGTGGCTGCGACGTGGACAAGCCGCGCAACCTTGCGAAAAGCGTAACGGTGGAGTAAAAAATAAATATATGGAAGAAATTTTGTTAAATAAACCCGGTGAAAAAATTATTTTATTGGGAAACGAAGCTATTGTCAGAGGAGCCCTGGAATCAGGAGTTAATTTTGTTTCTACTTACCCAGGGACGCCGGCTTCTGAAATTGGAAATATCTTTTGGAAAATTTGGGAAAAAGCCGGCGTCTATTTTGAATTTTCAACTAATGAAAAAGTGGCTTTAGAGGCAGGAATTGGAGCTTCTTTTTCTGGTTTAAAAACATTGGTAGCGATGAAAAATTTTGGCTTAAATGTCTGTCTCGACTCTTTAATTCCTTTTGTCTATACCGGGGTCAGGGGCCCAACCGTTATCATAGTGGCCGACGACCCCTCTTGCCATAGTTCGGCTCAATCAGAAGAAAATTCCCGACCGATAGCTTTCTTGGCTCACATTCCGGTTATAGAACCCAGCGATCCCCAGGAATGCAAAGATTTTACAAAATTTGCTTTTCAAATTTCAGAAAAGTTTAAAATCCCGGTAATAATAAGAACCACAACTAGAGTTGCCCACCAAAAGATGTCGGTAATTCTTGGAAAAATCCAAAATCCCCGCCTTCGCCAAGGCTCCGACAGACAAGCAAAATCCAAAATCCAAAAAAGTGAATTCGTTAAAAACCCGAAACAATTTGTAACATTGCCTCCCCGAGTTTTGGAAATGAAAAAAGAACTCTTAGAAAAGATTAAAGTAATAAAAAAATTTTCCGAAAATTCCCCCCTTAACCAAGTTGGCGGAGACCCGTTCTCCGCTAAGTTAGGAATTATCACGTCCGGGATTTCTTATTTATATGTAATGGAGGCACTAAAAGAATTGAACCTAAACTTACCAGTTTTAAAGTTAGGATTTTTTTATCCCCTAGCAGAAAAGAAAATTCAGAACTTCATTAAGAATTTTAAAAAAGTTTTAATAGTCGAAGAATTAGAACCTTATTTGGAAAAAGAAGTTGAAAGGTTGACAAGAGAGGTAAATTGTAAATTGAAAGTTATTGGAAAAGAATTATTACCAGAAGTCGGAGAATTAAAGCCCGAACAAGTAATCTTAGCCGTCGCCAAATTCGCCAATAAAAAATTGAAAATCAAAAATTTATTAGAAATTAGGAATTCGAAATTAGAAATTCCGAGAAGATTACCTCGGTTGTGTCCCGGTTGTCCTTATTGGTTGGTGATTTCGGCAGTTAAAAAAGCCGTAGATGTCAAAAAAGTAATCTTCGGAGGAGAAATTGGCTGTTATATGCTATTTGGTAATCCACCCATTAATTTACAAGATTATCTTTCTTGCATGGGGTCTTCGGTAGGAATTGCTCACGGCATTAAAAAATCTACGGGGCAAAAAATAATTTCTTTCGTCGGCGATTCTTCTTTCTTTCATGCCGGCATTCCTGCCTTAATTAATACGGTTTTTAACAAATCAAATCCTCTAATTATTATTTTAAATAATCAAACCACAGCTATGACCGGTTTCCAGCCTCATCCTGGAGCACCGGCTATCCCAGACGGAATTAAAATAGAAGAAATTGTTAAAGCTTGCGGAGTTAAAAATTTAAAAGTGATTGACCCTATAAATCAAGAAGAATTTACTCAAACCGTCAAAGAATTTTTAGGGAAAAACGAGGTTTCAGTAATTGTTGCTCGACGTATTTGTGCCCTTTTAGCTCAAAAAAGAAAATGAAAAAAAATAACCACGAATTCAATATTGTGATTTCGGGAACTGGCGGTCAAGGATTAATCACTCTTTTGCAAATTATTTCCGAAGCCGCTTTTATTGAGGACTATGATGTCAAAACTTCAGAACTTCATGGTCTATCTCAAAGGGGAGGTTCAGTTGAGGTTCATATAAGATTTGGCCAAAAAATCTATTCACCTTTAATCTTGCAGGGAAAAGCCGATTTGATTTTGGGTTTGGAAATGCAAGAAACTTTAAAGGGAGCGTATTATGCTAATCAAAAAACGAAGTTTTTGGTTAATAAACACATCATTCCCATTCCTCTAGCAAAACCCCTAACTGAAACAGAGACATTGAGAAGCTTAAAAAAAATTAGTAAGAATATTATTTTAGTGTCGGCTGGAGAAATTTGCCAAGAGAAGTTGGGAACAAATGTAGTTGCCGGAATTTATTTAATCAGTTTAGCGGTTTTTAAAAAATTAATTCCTCTAAAATCAGAATCTATTTTAAAAGCAATAAAAAAAATAATTCCAGCAAAATATCTGGAATTGAACCTAAAAGCGTTTAATCTCGCGAGCGACAGCGAAGCGTTGAAATGAACTTTAGTTCATTGATCTCGCCAAAACTAAATCCTCTTAATTTTAGCTCCCAGTTTTTTTAATTTCTCATCAATTCTCTCATACCCTCTTTCAATTTGAGAAATGTCTTCGATTTGAGTTTGACCCTTAGCAGCTAACCCAGCCAATATTAATGCCGCGCCAGACCTAATATCAGGGGTATTTATTTTATTTCCAATTAATTCTCTTTTTCCAAAAATAAGAGCCCGATGAGGATCGGTGATTTCGATATCAGCCCCCATTTTTCTTAGCTGGTGAAGATGCTGAAATCTGTTTTCATACAATGGGTCATGGATTAGAGATTTGCCCTCCGCCTGAGTAAGTAAAACTGAAGTTGGAGGCTGTAAATCGGTTGGAAAACCGGGATAGGGAAGAACTTGGATTTTCGTCGGTTTAAATTTATTAGATTTTTTAACTAAAATTTCATCTTTTCTAACTTCAAAATTTACTCCAATATCTTTCATTTTTTCTAAAAACATTGTTAAGTATTCTGAATTAACATTTTTTATTTTGCCCCGACCACCGGTGAGGACAAAAGCGAGAAAAAATGTCCCCGCTTCTAAAGGATCGGGAGAAATTTTAAAATTTGCACCTGACAATTTTTTTCTTCCTTCAATTTCAATTGTGTGTGTTCCTAACCCTCTTATTTTTACCCCCATTTTTTCTAAGAACTTTCCCAAATCTTGAACCTGAGGTTCAGCCGCCGCAATTTCAATTTTTGTTTTACCCTTAGCTTTGGCCGCTAACATCATTATGTTTTCGGTGGCTGTAACTGAAAATTCTCTTAAAATAACTTTTTTTCCTTCTAATTTTTCCGGCGCTTCAAAAAAATAAAATCCATTTTTTTCTTCAATCTTTATTCCAAAATCTCTCAAAGCTTCCAAATGAGATGAAATTGGCCTTAAACCAATTCTATCTCCGCCAGGATGAGGAACTTTGAACTTTTTAAATTTTGATAAAAGCGGTCCAATAAGTAAGACCGAAACCCTCATTTTTTCGAAAAGCTCATATGGAATTTTTTCTGGGTTAATATTGGCTGGATTTATTCTTATTTTATTTTTTTTCAGCCATTTAATTTCAGCTCCTAATTTCTTTAAAATTTCAATTTGGTCCAAAACGTCGGAACATAAGGGCAAATTATCAATAATAGAAGGTTTTTCTGAAAGTAAAGCAGCCGAGAGTACTGCCCCCGCCGAATTTTTGTATCCGGAAATTTCAACTTCACCAGAAAGAGGAAAACCACCTTTAATTAAAAATTTATCTGCCATAATTAACTTGATATTTTATCTAATTTTATGATAGGTTAAAAGAGAATATTAGTCAAAATTTCATCGTGGAAAAAATAGAAATTTCTCAAAAGTATTTAAATAAAATACTGAAAAAATCTATTGAAATAATAAAAAAGGGGGGAGTAATAGTTTGTCCGACCGATACGGTTTATGGATTAATTGCTGATGCGACAAACGAAAAAGCGGTTAAAAAAGTTTTCCAAATTAAAAAAAGAACTTTCCAAAAACCAATTCCAATTTTTGTTAAGGATTTGAAAATGGCAAGGAGTTTAGCTGAAATTAATAAAACTCAAGAAAAATTTTTAAAAAAGATTTGGCCAGGAAAGGTCACGGTTATTTTAAAAGTAAAAAACCAAAAATTCCCAAAAGGCGTTGTAAGTGTAGATAAAAAAATTGGATTGAGAATCCCAAATTACAAAATCATTAATCAATTATTGTTAATTCTTAAGTGTCCTCTAACTGGAACATCGGCTAATATTTCTGGGAAAAAAGAATCAACAAAAATAAAAGAAGTTTTAGATCAATTTGAGGGACAGAAGTTTCAACCGGATTTGATTTTGGATTTCGGTGACCTCAAATCTTCTTTGCCATCGACCGCTATTGATCTTACAAATTTTGAAATTTTAAGAAAAGGAGCAATTTCAAAAAATGAAATTTATGAAATTTTAGCTAAAATAAAGATATGAGGATCAATCCTTATGTTTTCAGGGCTTACGATATCCGTGGAATCTATAGCAAGGACATTAATGAAGAGTTGTTTAGAAAGATTGGTTTTATTTTAGGAAAGAAAAAAGAAAGATTTTTAGTCGGTAATGATATTAGAAAATCGGGAAAAAGTTTAGCTATGGCTTTAATTCAAGGACTTCAAAAATCTGGAGCAAAGGTAATTTACGAGGGAACAGCTCCTTTTGGTCAGATTCTTTTTTCTGGGTTTAAACTCAAAGTAAATAAAACTTTATTTATTACTGCTTCTCATCTTCCTTCAAAATGGAATGGACTGAAGCCCTATTTTGGAGACGGGGAGCCATTATCAAAAGAGACAATCGAAAAAATAAGAGACGAGGTAATTAAAATTCAAGAAAAAGAAATTGGATTTACTAAACCAAAAATCAGACAAGTTAATCTCAAAAGAGAATATTTCAACTTTTTATTAGAAAAATTCCCATCAATAAAAAACAATAATCTAAAAATCGTCGTTGATTGTGGAAATGGCTCAATGAGTTTAGTCGCTCCAGAAATTTTCAAAAAAACCGGATTTAAAGTTAAAAAATTGTATTGTAATCCAGATCCAGATTTTCCAAATAGAAATCCAGAGCCAACTTTTGAGGCAACTGAGGTTTTAAGAAAAAATGTAATTTCAGAAAAGGCGGATTTTGGAGTAGCATTTGACGGAGATGGAGATAGGGGTGTGATAATTGACGATAAAGGAAGATACTTAAATGGAAATCAAGTCGGGATTATTTTAGGAAAAGAGATTCTTCCTAATTCAAAAGAAAAAAGAATAATTATAACCCCCACCTGCTCAGTAACAATCGAAAAGGAATTAAAACCCCTTAAACCAAAAATTATTCGAGTTCCAGTTGGTCATACCTATGTAATTTCCGGCTGCAAAAAATACAAGGCCTGTTTGGGAATTGAAGAAAGCTCCCATATAGTTATGCCCGAATATTTTTTATTTGATGACGCGATTTTAATCCCCTTTAAAATTGCCCAAATCCTTTTGAAAAAGCAAAAAAGACTTTCGGAGTTGGTAAATCAAATTGACATTTATCCCTTTGAGGAGGTTGTTTTTAATTGCCCTGATGAGAAAAAATTTGAAGTAATCAAAAGATTAACTAAGGAATCGAAAAAAAAATACCAGAGAGTAAACACTTTGGATGGAGTGAAATTGAGTTTTGATTTTGGTTGGATTTTAATCAGGGCTTCAAATACCTCTCCGAAAATAAGATTGTATATCGAGGCTAAAACAAAGGGAAAATTGAATCTTTTAAAACAAAAATTTAGTAAAATTTTAAAAGAGAAAATATGAAAGCAGTAATTTTAGCAGCAGGTGAAAGCTCGAGAATTTGGCCGCTAAACTCAAGGCATAAGTCCCTGATAAAAATAATGGGGAAACCTTTAATTTGGTATACACTAGATGGTTTAAGGAAATCTAAAATTAAAGAAATAATTATCGTTCAATCCCCTAAAAGAGATATTGAAAATGAATTAAAGAATTATCGATTTAAAAGTTTAAGAATTAGATATTTAATTCAGAAAAAACCGAAGGGAACTGGAAACGCTCTCTGGTGCGTTAGAAACTATTTAAAGGATAACTTTCTTCTATTATATGGGGATGTGGTTAATAGCCAAGAATTAGTAAAGGAAGTTGTTGAAAAAATTAAAAAAACAAAAGCAAAAGCCGTTTTAATTGGTCAAAAAACAGAGAACCCTCAACTTTTTGGGATGATGAAATTGAAAGGAAATGGAATTTTAGGAATTATTGAGAAACCAAAAAAGGGCAGAGAACCTTCAAATATTAAAGTGGTTGGAGTTTATCTTTTGACGCCTGATTTTTTTAATATTTATCAAAAAGTTAAAAAACATAAATATGATTTTGAAGAAGCTCTATCTTTATATATGATAAAAAACGAGACAAAGGTTGCGCTTTTTAAAAAACTCGAAAAAGACACTCCGGCTTTTTTAAAATATCCTTGGCATTTATTTTTAATAAGAAAATATCTGTTTGATAATTTTTTAAAAAGTAAAATTTCAAAATCGGTCAAAATTTCAAAAAGAGTTATCATTCAAGGAAAAGTATTTATTGGAAAAAATTCAAAAATTTTTGAGGGCGCCGTCTTTAAAGGTCCTTGTTATATTGGAGAAAACTGTATTATTGGAAATAACAGTTTAATTAGAGAATATGTAAACTTGGAAGACAATGTAATGATTGGAGCCAATGCTGAAGTGGCTCGCTCAATTTTT
>Ga0172364_10002305_pt1 | contig 15124 bp, 15 predicted proteins | sample LakKivSesite10cm_FD_114545 | JGI IMG/M metagenome (GOLD analysis project Ga0172364, IMG submission 114545) | Sediment microbial communities from Lake Kivu, Rwanda - Sediment site 10cm | ecosystem: Environmental > Aquatic > Freshwater > Lake > Sediment | place: Rwanda: Western Province, Lake... | reverse complement strand
GAGGAGGGCTTTTAACAAATGCAATGCATCAACTTGCTGTTGGCCGCGCTCACTGGCAATGCCATGGGCATCCTGAAGCGCTTCCTGGGCTTTGGTCGTAAATTTGTCTAATCTCATAATTGTTTTAATTTTATCATAGAATTATTAATATCTTATTACAATTCTGTGGATAATCTAATACAATTCAATATTATAAAATTAGCACTCTCATGTCAAGAGTGCTAACTATGAATAGTAATACTTATTTAAATTTATTTCTGCTTTTTTCTCAAAAATGCCGGCACATCCCATTCGTCATCTTCAGGCAAAGGACTTTTGTAAACCGCAGGCATCAGACCTTCATCGGCCTCTGTTTCTTTAATTTCTTTTTTTGCTCTTTTCTTTTCAATTTCAATTATGGGTGAAGCCGGTTTTCTGTCTTCTATGCTTAATTGGTTTGTACCCCTGTGATTGGAAAATCCTGTAGCGATAACCGTAATTTTAATTTCTCCTTTCTTAGCCTTTTCGTCAACCACTGCGCCGAAAATAACTTTGGCATCAGGGTCAGCTGTTTCGGTAATTGTTTTGGCTGCTTCAGAAATCTCAATCATTCCGATATCCGATCCTCCGCTGACATTAAAAAGTATCCCTTTCGCTCCTTCAATAGAAAACTCCAAAAGCGGAGAACTGATTGCAGCGCGCGCTGCTTCTATTGCACGGTTATCCCCTGTGGCGCGACCGATACCCATAATTGCCGGGCCTGCATCCTGCATAATCGCTTTAATATCGGCAAAATCAAGATTAATGATGCCGGGATAAATTATCAAATCGGAAATTCCCGAAACTGCCTGGCGTAAAACATCGTCTACAATTTCAAATGCGTTAAGCAATGATATTTTTTTATCAATAATCGTAAGCAGACGGTCATTAGGAATAACTATTAATGTATCCACTTTATCGCGTAAATCTAAAAGCCCCTCATCCGCAATTCTTGACCTTTGCGTGCCCTCAAATGAAAAAGGCTTAGTGACCACCGCCACAGTCAAAGCTCCGCTTTCCCTGGCGATTTCCGCGACAATCGGGGCAGCTCCTGTTCCTGTGCCTCCGCCCAGGCCGCAGGTTATAAAAACCATATCCGAACCGCCCAAAGATTCCTGAATTTCTTTTTTGTTTTCTTCTGCGGATTTTCTGCCGATTTCCGGATTCATTCCTGCACCCATTCCCTTGGTTAAAGTTTTTCCGATGTGGATTTTTTCTCCCGCCCTATTATTATGCAAAGCCTGCACATCGGTATTGATTGCAACAAAATTGACGCCCTTGATTCCGCAAGACATCATGCGGCCGATAGCGTTACATCCGCTACCTCCCACTCCGATTACTTTAATCTTTGCAAATGTTTCAATTTCGGGTTTAATTTGTGGCATAAAATTGGCTTAATTTAAATGAAACTCTATCCTATCGCTAATTTGCGCATTAGTCAACAGTTTTGCTTAAGGTATGAAATTTTTTAAAACTTTTTTTAACTTAGCAATTAATTTTGAAAAGAAAGAAACGCCGTGCTCGCGGGAATGATTAATGCCTTCTTCGCTCTCATCACCCACTTCAAGCGCCCAGAAAACTAAACCGATGGAAGTCGCAAACGCCGGATCATCTATTTTTTCAACCAGGCCTTCAACGCCCTGGGGGTATCCGATCTGCACTGAGAGTTTAAGCTTTCCCTTTGCCAGGTCAAGAATATCCGGAGTTTTCGCTCCTCCTCCTACAAGAATTGCTCCGGCAGGAAGATAGCTTTCACGGTTTATTTTTTTCAGCTCCTTGTTGACCAATGAAAAAATATCATCCATTCTCGCTTCAATAATTTTGCTCAATTCCCTGCGGCTGACTATGCCTTCTTCTTTTTCGTCAATTTTAGAAATATCAATGTTCTCTTTTTTTCCGACATCTTCCGGCACGCATGAGCCGTAATTGAGTTTTATTTTTTCCGCGGTTTCCACGCTGGTGCGCAAACCCACGGCAATATCATTGGTAATGTGACCCGAACCTACAGGCAAAACGCTCATATGTAAAAGCTTGCCTTCTTCATAAACTGCCATACTTACCGTTCCTCCGCCGAAATCCAGAACCAAAACGCCTAATTCTTTCTGTTTTTTAGTCAGCACCGCATTTGATGCGGCTAAAACGTTTAAAACCAATGCTTCAATCTGAAGCCCGGCATTATTGACGCATTTGCGCAGATTTTTTAAATACGGCGAGAGCCCTTCAACAATTAAAGCATCAACTTCAAGCTTAAATCCGTTCATTCCCCGCGGGTCCTGAATTCCCGCCTGGCCGTCAATATTAAAATCTCTGGGAATGATATGGATAATTTCGCGATTCGGGTCAAGATATAAAATAGAGGCATTGTCTATGGCCCGCCTGACATCTTCCTGCGTAAATTCTTCGTCAGCGCGCGAAACTGCAGCAACGCCCTTATTCAGCCTTGATTTAATGTGGCTTCCTCCGACGGAAACGTAAACTTTATCAATGTTGATTCCGCTCAATCTTTCGGCATTATCCACGGAGCGCTTAATACTTTTGGTCATTTCTTCAATATCCACAACTACGCCCTTGCGCATGCCGTTGGACGGACTTTCTCCCACGCCGATTATTTTCGGCCGGCCGTCTTCCTTTTCCCTGATAGAAGCAATAACCGTACGCACCTTGCTGGTTCCCACATCCAATCCGACTATGATATTATCTTTTGCCATATTTGTTCTCTTGCTCGGTTAAATATTCTGCAGCTGCAGATTTAACGGAGTGAATTTTTTATTTTTAAAAAAATTTCTTCTTGTATTTTTGTCATCCTTTGTCTCTGTTGTTCTGTTTGGTCGTCATAACCTTTCAAATGCAGCAATCCGTGAATCAATAAAATTCCCAGTTCTTTTTTCAGGCTGTGACCGAGCAGTTTTGCCTGGCGTTTTGCCTGCGTTAAACAAATAATTATTTCACCGTAATCAAATGCCAAAACATCGGTAATTCTGTCCTTTTTTTTGTATTGCTTATTTAAAGACTTCATCTTTGCATCGCCTACCACCACAATACTGATTTGAGGAACGCAAAATTTCACCAAAGACAAAGTCTTTTGAACGATTTTTTTAAAAAAAATTTTATCTATTCTGCCTGCAGTTAAATTGTTGACTTCAGTTTCAGTCTTTTGCATTATCCTTTAAGCAGTTCTGCAACTGCCTTGCTTACAACTGTGCCCTCTGCTTTTCCTTTGAGTTTTTGCATTAATGCGGCCATTACTTTGCCCATGTCTTTGGGACCCACTGCACCGATTTCCTCAATAACTTTCTTCGCCTCAAGTTTAACCTGCTCTTCGCTCATCTGTTCGGGAAGGTATTTTTTGATAATTTCCAGTTCTTTCTGCTCTTTTTCCACTAAATCCGGCCTGCTTCCTTTCTCAAATTCCACAATTGCATCTCTTCTTTTCTTAGCCTCAAAAGAAATAACTTCAAGTATTTCTTCATCGCTCAGCCTACTCTGCTCTCCAAGCTTGGAAATGTCTTTCTCTGTTTTGGAAAGCTTTGTTCTTTTCTCAATTTCTTTATTCTTAATTGAAGCATTGATTCCGCGTAAAACCAAAAGCAGCAATTCGCTTTTTTCCTGCATGGCTTTTTTTATTTCGGCGTTAATTTTTTCCTGCAACATATTTTTATGCTTTGCCCATTTTTTTAAGCCTCTTTTTCGCTTTTCTTTTTGCAACTCTTTCCAATGCGCCTTTTCTCCTTTGCAGTTTGCTTTGTTTTTTGGAATGATGCTGCGTTTTCTTTGCTTGTACCAAAATTCCGCTTTCGCGGACTTTTTGCGTAAAGCGGCGCAAGAGAAAAGATGTCGGCTCTTTAAGTTTTCGTTTCACTTCCATAAATTTTTTAAATTATTTTAATTATTGCTCATCTTCCCATCCGCCCATTAAATGAAGATGCAGATGGTCAATTAATTGACCTCCTTTTCGACCGGTATTGAAAGTCAGTTTGTATCCCTCGCTTATTCCGTGCTCCCTTGCCATTTTTTTTGCAAGAAGGAACATGTCGCCGATCAATTCTTTATGACTTTCTTTTAAATCATTGATTGAAGCGATGTGCTCTTTGGGGACGATTAAAATATGAACCGGCGCTAAAGGCTTAATATCGGTAAGGGCCATCAGCTGATCATCCTCGTAGAGAAATTCTTTCGGCAGTTTTTTGCTGGCAATATCGCAAAAAATGCAGTTTTCCATAAATTTTTATTATTTTTTTAATCTTCTTTTGACTTCATTAATCGCTTTTTCCCAAGGAACTGTTTCCTGTGCGCCCGATACCATGTCGCGGATAATAATGCTGTTTTCCAGAGCTTCTTTCTGGCCCAAAATCAAAGCAAGTTCAGCACCTTCTTTGTCGGCAATTTTAAGCTGCGATTTAATTGACGGCTTGCTGAATGCTTCCCCGACCCTGATTCCGTTGCGCTGGAACTCCTCAAATAATTTCAAACTTTTTTTTCTACCCAAATCTCCTAACTGAACAATAAAAATTCTGGGTTTTTCGCCTTCGGAAATTTTTACATCCTGTTTTTTTAAAGAATTTACAATGCGTTCAATTCCCGCTGCTCCGCCTACTCCCGGAGTCGGCCTGCCCATAAACATTTCCACCAGATTATCATAGTGCCCGCCTCCGACCAATGCTCCCTGCGAATCTCCTTCTTTGTCTTCCCAGATTTCAAAAACGGTTTTAGTGTAATAATCCAGCCCGCGCACAAGATAAGGGTCTAAAATATAAGGAATTTCCAGTTCATCAAGAAGTTCCAGCGTATCTTTGAAATGATTGTGGCATTCATCGCAGAGGAAATCAATCATCTGCGGAGCTTCTTTGGCAATCCTGACGCATTTTTCGTTTTTACAGTCCAGAAGCCTTAAAGGATTTTCCCTGAAGCGCCTGCGGCAATCAGAACATAAATCAGCCAGATGCTGGCGGTAATAGCCTAAAAGAGTTTTTTTGTATTTCGGGGTACAAAGCAAGCAGCCTATGCTGTTAATGTATAAATAAAATTTCTTAAGGTTGAGTTTTTTAAGAATAGAAACGAAAACCTGGATTATCTGCACATCGGATACGGGGCTGGAATCGCCGATGGTTTCAAAATTAATCTGATGGAACTGACGGTACCTTCCTGCCTGGGGTTTATCGTGGCGGAAAAGCGGGCCGATGCTGTAAAGTTTGACCGGCTGCGGCAAATTCCTCATTCCGTGTTCAATGTATGCGCGCACAATTCCGGGCGTAAATTCCGGACGCAAGGCGAGATTTTCCCCGCCTTTGGTTTTAAAATTATAAATCTCTTTCTGCACAATATCGGTAGACGAACCAGTGCCTTTAAGATAAATTCTTACATCTTCAAAAATCGGGGTATCAATTCTGCCGAATGCAAAATTATTGGCAATATTTGCAACTACCGACCTGACCTTATCCCAATATTTCTGGTCCTGCGGCAATATATCGTGCGTGCCTTTCGGGGCCTGCACTTTTATTTTTTTTAACCTCGGTTTTTTCGGCTTGCTCGGCCTGCCGCGTTTTCCGGGCTTCTTTTTCTTGAGTTTTGTTTTTGCCATAAATTTTACTGGTTTACTTCATTCGCTAATATTTTAACCCTGTCTATGGGCCAAGCCCGAATCCAGGCTTTACCGATAATCAAATCCCGGGGCAAAACTCCCCACCTGCGCGAATCCGAACTTGAACCGCGGTTATCGCCCAGAACAAAATATTCCCCGTTTTTTAAAACTACTTCCATGTCGCCTGCGGTATAGGCATCAGGAAGGTATTGCGATTCATCAAGAATTTGTCCCTGCGGATTTTCCTGATTATAAATGTATACTCTGCCCTCGGAAATTTTTACGGTTTCTCCGGGAAGGCCGATAATTCTTTTAATAAAAAATTCCGATTGATCCAAAGGATAGCGGAAAATCACCACATCGCCTCTTTGCGGAGAATCCAAACGGTAACTGATTTCATCAACTATCAGATAATCTCCGTCTTCAAAATTCGGCTCCATTGACGCGCCCTGTACGAAAAAAGGCTGGATTAAAAAATAACGTATGGGAATAATAATTGCCAAAGATATGATTACGATTTTAGCTATTTCCCAGACAAAATCCAGCCAATATTTAAAACCCGAAGTTTTTTGTTTATTTTCTTCTGCCATAGTTATAATATATATAATATAAATCAATTATACAAATTTATCAAATGCAAGACAAATGTTATAATGAAAGTATAAAACAATGCAAGAAGGCCTGAAAGAACTGAATAAAGTTATCAAGCCGAAACTTGAACCGAAACAGCAAAAAGTTGCCCTGGGAAAAGTTTTAAAAAAAATCGGCCTGTTAATGATGATTGTAATATTTTTCTTTTCAGCCGTGTATTCTATTCCTTATCTGGGAAACGCATTGAAAAGAGAAATTTTTATTGCCGCACAAGGGCAGACAATGGGCTTGGTTTTCCCTTCTGCTTTATCTCCGGGCAGCAGGGTAAATCTTTTGTTTGCGGGAATACCCGGACAAGGATATAACGGGGAAAATATGACTGATACGATAATTATTATAAACAGCGGCCCGAAAGGAGAGAGCCCTGTCGGCTTTTCCATTCCCAGAGACTTACTGGTCAAATTCCCCCAACAGAATTATTATACAAAAATCAACGCGCTTTATGGCTCAAGCGAAGATAAAAAAGAAGGAATAAGATTACTGGAATCCGCAATCAAAGAAGTGACCGGCTTAAATATTGATTATTATTTTGTTTTTGACCTGAACGGAGTTAAAAATATTATTGATGCGCTCGGAGGAATAGACGTTACGGTGCAAAACGATATTTACGACCCGAAATTTCCCGCACCTTACGATTCCTACGAAACTTTTTCCTTAAAAAGAGGCGTACACCACCTTGACGGAGAAACCGCGCTGAAATATTTGCGCAGCCGCAACAATCCCGAAGGCGACTTCTCGCGCATCAAAAGACAACAGGAAGTTTTAAATATTTTAAAAAACAAAATCACCGCGCTGAATTTTGTCTGGGACTTCCCTACAATTTTAAGCCTGTGGAAAAATTTCAACAGCCACACCTCCACCGATATAGACATTACCGATATTAAATACGCATGGAATTTGGTTTCTAAAACTGATTTTGATACAATTAAATTTACCACGCTGGATATGGAAGAAAACCGTCTGCTGATAAACGACAGCATGCTTCTGGGCGGAATTAATGCCTACATTTTAAAGCCCATTGCGGGAATTGACGACTTTTCGCAGATAAAAAATTTCATTTCCGGTTTTATCGGTCAAAATACAGTACAAAATTAATTCTAAGTTAACCAACATCAAAATAGAATTAAAAACAAAAAGCTTATGAAACTCGTAGCAGGTCTGGGAAACCCCGGAAAAAAATACGAAAAAACAAGGCACAATATAGGATTTAGAATTATTGACGCCATGCAGAATGAGCCGGGTTTTGCCGAAGATAAAACAATTGTTTTTTTAAGGCCTCAGACATTCATGAATAATTCGGGAAAAGAAGTTAAAAAAATGCTCAAGTATTATCACTTGCGCACAGACCGTTTAATAGTAATCCATGACGACATTGATCTTCCTTTCGGCACAATTAAAGTCAGCAATGATTCGCATTCAGCCGGACACAAAGGAGTGCAGTCAATAATTGACGAGCTGAAAACGCAGCAATTTATCAGAGTCAGGATCGGCATATTCCCAAAACCCAAAACCCAAAACCCAAAACCCAAAATTGATACTACAAAATTTGTTTTAAAGAATTTTTCAAAACCCGAAGAAAAGGAACTGGAAGGCATAACAAAAAGAGCATGCGAAATAATCGCTGCTCTCTTGTCTTCATGCTCCTAGTCCTGCCAACGAGCGTTTCAAATTTTTTCACAAAAGCGAAAAGACCTGAAAACTTTACCGGCTATTCATCAAATCAAGGAGGGAAGATTCGACTTTCGCCACTCGATGGGCAGGACCAGAAACACGAATGTATATTTTAAAAAAGAATCAAAAATTCTTTATTATTTATAATAATAGCATAATACCATAAATATGTCAATAGATAGACCGGCGGAAGCGCGAAAAATCACTTTACAAGACAAAGAATATCCTGCTATGCTCAAAGAAATCCATAGCAAACCCAAAGAGCTTTATATCAGGGGAAAATTTACTGACGCTGACAAAACTGCAATTGCTATAGTCGGAACGCGCAAATACAGTGCTTACGGAAAACAGGTTACTTTTGATATTGCGGAAAAATTGGCAAAACTGGGAATTACCATTGTCAGCGGCCTGGCAAAAGGAATTGACACTTTTGCGCACGAAGCAGCACTGGAAGCCGGAGGCAGGACAATCGCGGTGCTCGGCACGGGCTTAGACAAAAAAACATTCTTCCCCCCTGCCAATTGGCACCTTGCGGAAAAAATCAGCAGGCAAGGAGCTGTGATTTCGGAATATCCCGACGGCACCAGGGGCACGCAATTCACTTTTCCGCAAAGGAACAGAATTGTCAGCGGATTATCTTTAGGCGTAATAGTTGTAGAGGCTCCGGAAAAAAGCGGGGCATTAATTACTGCCGGGTTGGCCCTAGAGCAGAACCGCGAAGTATTCGCTGTTCCCGGACAGATTTATGAAAAAAATTCCCAAGGCACAAACGGGCTGATTAAGGCCGGTGCAAAAGCAGTTACCTGCATTGAAGACGTCTTAGAGGAATTAAATCTTCTGCATCTGATTAAAACAGAAAAGAAAAACATTAAACCCGAAACAAAAGAAGAAGAAATTATTTTCTCAATTATGTCGCTGCAACCCATGCACATAGACGAAATTATTAAAAAAAGCGGACTGGCAACATCAGCGGTCAATGCCACGCTGATGATGCTTGAACTTAAAAAGGCAGTAAGAAACCTGGGTAAAGGAAATTACGTTTTATGCAACTAATTATCGTTGAATCGCCCACTAAGGCGAAAACAATCAAACAATTTTTAGGAAAAGACTACATTGTGGAGCCTTCTTTCGGGCATGTACGCGATTTACCGCAAAAAGAACTGGCAATTGATACGGAAAAAAACTTCGAACCGAAATACATTATTATTCCCAAATCGCGCAAAGTCGTAACACTCTTAAAAGAAAGGGCGGAAAAAGCAGATGATGTAATTCTGGCAACTGACGAAGACCGCGAAGGAGAAGCTATTGCCTGGCATTTAACCCAGGCACTCGGACTTAAAAACGAAAAGCCGAAAAGGATTGTTTTCCACGAAATTACCAAAAGCGCAATTGAAGAGGCACTGCAGAACCCGCGCCATATTGATACAAATCTCGTAGATTCACAGCAGGCGCGCAGAATTTTAGATCGCCTCGTCGGATACAAGCTCTCTCCCCTTTTATGGAAAAAAGTGGCGCGCGGTCTTTCCGCAGGAAGGGTGCAATCAGTAGCAGTGCGCCTTATCGCAGAAAGACAGAAAGAAATAGATGAATTCAAATCCGAAGAATATTGGAGCATTGAAGCGCTGCTGCGCAACCGCCAGGCCAAAGAATTTCCCGCGCTACTTCTGAAAAAAGACGGCAAGCTTCTCTTAAAACTGGAAATAAAAAGCAAAACCGATGCGGAAGCCATTACTGCGGACCTGGAAAATTTGAAATATAAAATTGTTGCAATAGAAAAAAAAGAAACTAAAAGAAATCCTTATCCGCCCTTTACAACAAGTACCCTGCAGCAGGAAGCTTCGCGCAAACTGCGCTTTTCCGCAAAACAAACTATGTTTATTGCCCAGCAGTTATATGAGGGCATACCTATCGGCAGCGGAAAAAAGGAATCTGTAGGCCTGATTACCTATATGCGCACCGACTCATTAAATCTTGCAGCGCAGGCCGTATCAAAAATCAGGGATTTAATTGCAGAAAAATTCGGCAAAGAATACATGCCTGTAAAAGCAAATTTTTACAGAACCAAAAGCAAAGGCGCACAGGAAGCCCATGAAGCAATCAGGCCGACTTATCCGGAAAAAACTCCCGAAGAACTGAAGCCGTATCTTAATAAAAACCAGTGGGCCCTATACAATCTTATCTGGCAAAGGACAATCGCCTGTCAGATGAATCCCGCTATTTTTGACAGCACGACAATTGATATTGAAACAAATAAAAGCGCCAAAAACCACATTTATCTCTTCCGCGCCAACGGAAACATTTTGAAATTCTCCGGATTTTTAAGGGTCTGGCCGATGAAAAAAGAAGATATAATGCTGCCGCAGCTGGAAAAAAACGAGGTTCTGGACTTAATAAAAATATCACCTTTGCAGCATTTTACCCAGCCGCCTGCGCCCTATACTGAAGCAACACTGGTAAAAGCACTGGAAGAAAACGGCATCGGCAGGCCCTCAACTTATGCGCCGATTCTTGAAACCATCCAGAAAAGAGGCTATGTTGCAAAACGACTGAAATATCTGTACCCCACTGACATCGGAGTCGTGGTAAATAAACTTCTGGTTGAGCATTTCCCTAAAATCGTAGATATAAATTTCACTGCGAAAATGGAAAATGATTTAGACAGCATTGCTGACGGAAAAAAGAAATGGGTTCCGATTGTGGGAAAATTTTACAGACCGTTTGAAGAAACTTTAAAAGAAAAATATGACACTTTGGTTAAAAAAGAAATCATTGAGGAAAAAACCGATGAAATCTGCGAAAAATGCGGCTCGCCCATGGTGATAAAAACCGGAAGGTTCGGAAAATTTTTAGCCTGTTCCAATTACCCGACATGCAAAACCACAAAAACCATTGAAAAACAGGTAGGAGTAAAATGCCCTCAATGTGGAATAGGAGAAATAACCGAAAGAAGAACCAGAAAGGGAAAAATATTTTACAGCTGCAACCAGTTTCCTAAGTGCAAATATGCGCTTTGGTACAGACCAACCGGAGAAAAATGCCCGAAATGCGGCTCACTTCTGGTTGAAACCCGCGGCAAAAACGTCAAATGCTCCAATAAAGACTGCGACTTCACAAAATAATAAAAATGTGTTAATTTATTTTTCGTAAGCCCAGGTGGCGGAACTGGCAGACGCGTACGACTCAAAATCGTATGGACGCAAGTCCATGAGGGTTCGACTCCCTCCCCGGGCACAAAAACACCCCGTTTGATACGGGGTTGTTTTTATTTAAGAAAAGATTTATTTTTTAATTATCACTCTTCTTCCTTCAATTTTCAGCTTGTCTTCGCAGAATAATTTAATTGCTTCAGGTAAAGCCAGATGCTCAATTTTCAATCCACGTTCTTTAAAAGATTCCAAAGTGTCGTTTTCCTTTATCGGATTTGTTTTCTGAATAATTATCGGACCCGTATCTACTCCTGAATCCACAAAATGCACAGTGCAGCCGCCGATTTTGCAGCCGTATCTGAATGTATCGCCATAGCCGTCAGTGCCTGCAAATGCAGGAAGCAGCGCCGGATGAATATTGATTATCCGGTTTTTATATTGCTCAATAAAATACGGAGTAATAATGCGCATATATCCTGCCAAAACCACCAAATCCACACTGTATTTATTTAAAATCTCAATAATCTTTTTTTCGTGTTCTTCCCGAGGAATATCTTTATGGTCAATAAAATATGCCGGAATTTTTGCTTTTTTAGCGCGCTCCAAACCATAAGCGTCTGCTTTATTGGAAATCACCACTGCTAAATTGCATTTTATCTTGCCTTTTTTAATGTGATCAATGATTGACTGCAAATTTGTTCCGTTTCCGGAAATTAAAACCGCGATGTTTTTCATATTACAATATTAATTAATTTTCCTTTTACAAATATTATTACTTTAGGAGTTTTTCCTTCAAGCCAGGTTTTTATTTTCTCACTGTTTAATGCCAGTTTTTCCGCTTCTTCTTTGGGGATTTCCGCGCTGACTTCAATTTTATCCCTGACTTTTCCGTTAATCTGGATTACCATTTCAATGGTTTCTTTTTTTATCAGCTTTTCATCATATTCCGGCCATTTTTCCTTAAAAATCGAATTTTTATGGCCCATTTCCGACCACAATTCTTCTGCAATATGCGGACAGAACGGGGCCAGGATTTTGAGAAAATTTTCCGCATCTTTTAGTGACAGAGTATTTTCTTTTTCCGACCAAAAATTTACAAACTCCATTATTGCAGCAATAGCGGTGTTGAATTTAAAGTTATTTATATCTTCTCCGACTTTCTTGATTACGTAGTTAATTTTTTGCACCAAGTTCTTGGTCGTATTTTTTCCGGTTTTATTCTCATCTTCAATTAGTGTCCAAATTCTTTTCAATAATTTATACACTCCGATTATACTTTTATCGTTCCATGTGCCGCCACACTCAAATGCCGCAATGAACAATACGTACATTCTGAAGACATCCGCACCGTATTTCTTGATATAATTATCGGGAATAACTACGTTCCCCTTGGATTTTGACATTTTACTGCCGTCTGCAGCCAGAATCATTCCTTGGTGATTAAGCTTCGTAAACGGTTCATTGAAATTTATTAGCTTCTGATCAAAAAGTACTTTAGTAATAAATCTTGAATACAACAAATGAAGACAGGCGTGCTCCGCTCCACCAATATACTGATCAACGGGAAGCCATTTATCAACAAGTTTTTTATCGAATGCGCTTTTATCTAAATGTGGGCTAAGATATCTTAAATAATACCAGGAAGAACAAACAAAGGTATCCATAGTTTCTGTGCTTCTTTTCGCATTGCCGCCGCATTGCGGACATTTAACATTTACGAATTCTTTTGACCTAGCAAGTGGCGATTCTCCTTCGCTGGTGGGTTTGAAATCCTTTAAATTGGGCAGCATTACTGGCAAATACTTCTCCGGCACCAAAACTTCTCCACATTTATCGCAGAAAATCACGGGAATCGGCGCGCCCCAATATCTTTGACGCGAAATCAGCCAATCGCGCAGTCGATAATTTATTGTTTTTTTGCCCAATTTATTTTTCTCCAACCATGTAGTGATTTTTCTAATTGCTTCTTCAGATTTCAATTCGTTAAACTCTCCGGAATTAACCAATTTGCCGTATTCAACATACGCTTCTTTAGAAATATCTCCACCTGCAATAACCTCTTTGATTTCAATGTTGTACTTTTTAGCAAATTCGTAATCCCTTTTATCGTGCGCTGGCACAAACATCACTGCTCCTCCGCCGTAACCGGCAATCACATAATCACCGATCCAAACCGGAACCTTTTCATCGTTTAAAGGATTAATTGCGTAAGCGCCGGTGAAAACTCCGGTTTTTTCTTTTTCAAAGTCCATTCTTTCCAGTTCCGATTTCTTTTTACTTGCCGAAATATATTCATCAACTTCTTTTTTGTGCTCTGGCGTAGTAATCTTTTCTACTAATTCGTGTTCAGGGGCCAGAACCAGGGCGGTTACGCCGAAAATCGTATCTATCCGTGTTGTAAACACACCAATTGAAAATTGAAAATTGAAAATTGAAAATTTCACTGTCGTTCCTTCGGAACGGCCAATCCAATTTTTCTGCATAGCGATGGTTCTTTCCGGCCAATTTAATTGTTTATGCCCTTCTAATAACTTTTCCGCGTAAGCGGTAATTTTAAAAAACCATTGTTTCAAATTTTTCTGAACGACTTCAGTTTCACACCTTTCGCACAGTCCGGCATTTACCTGCTCGTTCGCCAAGACGGTCTTGCACGACGGACACCAATTGACCGGTGCTTCTGCGCGGTAAGCCAGCCCGTTTTTGTATAAAACCTCGAACAACCACTGCGTCCATTTGTAATATTCGGGAGAAGAGGTGTTTATTTCTTTTGACCAATCAAACATTATCCCCAGGGATTTGAGCTGTTTTCTGCCAAAATCTATATTCTTTTTTGTGCTTTCTGCAGGATGTACGCCTGTTTTTATGGCATAATTTTCCGCAGGCAGACCGAAAGCGTCCGCGCCGATCGGCTCCAAAACATTAAAACCTGTCATTCTTTTGTATCTTCCAAAAACATCCGCTCCGGTATAATTGTAGCCATGGCCGATATGAATTTTGTCACCCGATGGATAATAAAACATTACCAAATTGTAAAATTTCGGCTCTTTCTTCTCGTCTAAATCGCAGAAATCAATCTTGTCCTTTTCCCAATTTTTCTGCCATTTGGGTTCAATTTTTATTGGATTATATTCCATAAATACATTATAGCAAATTAAACAGTTCTTTGGCGTTTTGGGTGGTTTGTTCAGCTACTTTTTCAAAAGAAATTTCTTTTATTTCTGCAATTTTGCGGGCAACGTATTCCACATTTTTCGGTTCGTTTCTCACAATTTCTCCTTCTTTACGCAATGGAACAGGTATCAGATACGGCGCATCGGTTTCAATTAAAATTCTTTCTAAGGGCGTATTTTTAATTACTTTATCATAATCCCGCGCATAAGTAATCAGGCCCGTGAAACTGATATAAAAGCCCATTTTCAGATATTCTTCAGCACAAGACCAGCGGCCCATATAACAGTGAAGTACGCCTTGGCCCGAATTTTGAATTTTGAATTTTGAATTTCGAATGATTTCCAAAATTTCGGGGAATAAACGACGGGAATGAATGGCAATCGGTTTATTTAATTCTTTTGCCAGTTCTAAGTGCCTGATAAAAACTTCCTGCTGTAATTTCTGGATTTTTTCATCGTTTTCGCAATAAGTATAATCCAGCCCGGTTTCACCGATTGCTACGACTTTATTATTTTTTGCCAGTTTTAAAAATTTATCGTAATGAAATTCTTCTTTTGGCCTGTTTTCATATCCGCCGACATCATGAGGATGCATAGCAACAGCAGCATATATTCCTTTTTCATATTTCTCGGCAATACTGATTACTTCCTGCGAACTCTTATAATTTACTCCTACATTGATTAACCAAAGATTATTTTTTAAACATTGACCGATGATTTGCTCTCGGTCGTTTTCAAAATCTTCGAAATTCAGATGGCAATGAGTATCAATTAACATAATTTTCTTAATTTTCTTTCTAATTTATAACCACAACAATGTTTCAAAATCCCTAAATACGACTGAATATTCTTCTGATTCACCTTTTTGAGCATTCTTTGCTTGGTTTTGG
>Ga0172364_10002299_pt1 | contig 15149 bp, 12 predicted proteins | sample LakKivSesite10cm_FD_114545 | JGI IMG/M metagenome (GOLD analysis project Ga0172364, IMG submission 114545) | Sediment microbial communities from Lake Kivu, Rwanda - Sediment site 10cm | ecosystem: Environmental > Aquatic > Freshwater > Lake > Sediment | place: Rwanda: Western Province, Lake... | reverse complement strand
CGAAGGGCGGGCGCTTCTGGACCTTCTTCCGGAGCCTTCGGAACTCGGAGCCTGGTCCAAAGACGGGGAGCCCCAGTTTTTCGAGGGCGAAGACCTCTATATTTATATCGATGGCGGAGCGGAGATTTACCAAGAATACGGCTTTCTCCGGGTCATTGTCCAGGATTATAAGAGCGAGGCCGGGGTCCGCCTTTCCCTCGAGGTCTTTGAAATGAGATCTCCGGCCAGCGCCTATGGGATGTTCACGTTTAAGAGAAGCCCGCGGGGCCTTGCACTCGACCTTGGAGATGAAGGCCAGTTGGCCGATTATTATCTAAATTTCTGCAAAGGGAGATTCTTGGTGACCATCACCGCTCTAGATCCGGAGGAAAGCGCCAACTCCGAAATCCTTGCCGTTGGCCGGGCGGTCAATCTTCGACTCAATGAAGCCGGCACCAGACCCGGCCTGGTTTCTATTCTCACGGAGGAGGACCTCCTTGAGCCGTCCGTAAAATTCTTCCGAGGCCCGCTCGGGGTTTCCAACAGCGAGCCGTTACTCGCCGGACTTGCGGCCGGCATTGAAAACGGCGTCAAAGGGGATTATGTTTCCGGCGGGACAGTTTTCGTTCTGGAATACCCAGACGCGGAGTCCTCCGAGGAGAAAATGGCCCAGGCCAAAGACATTTTCTCCGACCTCCGGGGATTTGACCGCTTTGGCGTCTCGGGACGAGTCTTGAGTTCCCGCGACCCAAAAGGCCGCTCCATCTTCGCCCGGCTCGAGGGCAACTTCCTGGCCTTTGTCATCGGCGATATCGACCGGGACGAGGCCTGTGCGCTACTGGACCGGGTCACGGTCCGGCTCAAAACACTGCCCAAAGTGCCATAAGAACGAGGCTTTAAGCCTCGGGCCAAGGAGGCCTCTTGCCGCCGCCTTCTTTCGCATTGACTTCCCCGTTTGGCACAGAATATATTCTTTCTGGAAGGGCCGCAATCCATGGTGTTTCCTGAAAAGAGGTGAAGAAATGAAGACGCTTTCTTATCTGCTTGCTCTCGCATTCATCGCAGCTCCTCTGGGGATGGCTTTCGACCGCACCGAAAAGCCCGTCCTTCACGGCAAGCATTGGGTGGCCATTACGGGAAAGCCGCTCGCTGCCACGGCTGGCGCAATGATATTTCTCAAAGGAGGCAATGCCGTCGACGCCGCCTGCGCCATGCTGGGCGCCGTCTGCACGATGTATGATGTTTTGAGCTGGGGCGGGGAAACTCAGGCTCTAATTTTCAATCCGAACACTGGCAAGGTCATCGGGGTCAACGCGTTGGGGGTAGCCCCGACAGGAGCCACGGCCGAATTCTTCCGGCAAAAAGGTTTGAAATACCCGCCGGCCTACGGGCCGCTGGCGGCCGTCACCCCCGGAACTCCTGGCGGGCTTATGGTCATGCTGGCTGAGTTTGGAACGATGAGTCTCCGGGAAGTCCTCCAGCCGGCGATCGACATGGCCGACGGTTACCCCGTCGAAGAGGAGTTGGCGGATAGCATTGAGAGACAAAAAGATAAAATTCGGGATTGGCCATATTCCAAAAATGCGCTCCTTCCGCACCTGGGTAAGAATTGGGAAGCCCCGGAACCGGGAGAAATTTTCCGGCAACCCGACCTTGCCGCTACACTCCGGAAGCTCGTCGAGGCCGAAGAGAAAGCCCTGGCTTTGGGAAAAGGCCGGAAGGAGGCCATCTATGCGGCCTATGACCGTTTCTACAAAGCCGATATCGCCGCCGAGTTTGCCCGCGGATGCCAGGAACAAGGAGGCCTGATCACGGTTGATGATATGGCCCATTGGAAGGTCTATCTCGAAGAGCCCGTGACAACCCGCTACAAGGGAATCGATGTCTATAAGCTGACCTGCTGGGTCCAGGGGCCTGTCATGCTCCAGGCTCTCAATATGCTGGAAAAATTGGACCTCAGGGCCATGGGCTTTAACAGTGCCAAGTACATCCATTGCCTTTATCAAGTGATGAGCCTGGCCTTCGCTGACCGGGATTTCTACTACGGCGACCCCTATTTCCCACCGGAGGAGCCTCTTCGGGGGCTCTTGTCCAAGGAATACGCAGAAAAAAGGCTCAAGAGCATCAATTGGGAGGCTAACGACCCCGATATCAAACCCGGCGATCCGTATCCATATGAAGGCAAGAAAAATCCCTATCTGCGCTATCTTGACGAATGGAAAAATGAGCCGCCAGCAAAAGAGCCGAACAGCTCGTCCTTTCTCTCAGGCACAACCTCCATTCAGGCGGCCGACGAGCAAGGCTGGGTGGTATCGGTGACGCCGAGCGGCGGCTGGATTCCGGTCTGCATCGCCGGTCGCACCGGAATCGGGATGAGCCAGCGCATGCAGAGCTTCGTCCTCAACGAAAAGGAAAATCCGTTCAACATTGTGGAGCCGGGAAAAAGGCCTCGGGCGACACTCACGCCCGGAATCGCCCTCAAGGACGGGAAACCCTTCGTTTCCTTTGCCGTTCAGGGCGGAGACACCCAGGACCAGAATCTTCTTCAGTTTTTCTTGGACATTGTCGAGTTCGGCATGAATGTCCAGCAGGCCTGTGAGGCCCCCCACATCACGAGCTACCAGATGAGAAACTCCTTTGACCTGCACGAAATTCTGCCCGGCCGGCTGGACGTGAATGAAAAAGTTTCCCCCGGGGTTCGCGAGAAGCTGGCTGCGATGGGCTACCAATTATCGGTGAAGAAAAAGACCTCAGGCCCGATCAATGCCATTTATTTTGATTGGAAGCACAGGACATTCTGGGGGGGCTCATCGAACTACGGCGAAGATTACGGCATCGCCTGGTGAGTTGGCGCTTTTGACAGTCCGCGCCTTGCTGTGCTATATGAAATTTCTTATCTCAAATGAGGCTCAGGCCCCCGGATTCAGGGCTGTCCATTCCCACATCCGTCAGGGCTCTCGCTGGGTCAATCGAGATACCCAGGCCCGAAAGAGCCTCCACGCCAATGATGCGCTCGCCGCTCTGGTCGCTGACATCGGTTTTGAGGCCCCCTTCGTCCCCGGTTATAGTCTGGCGAAAAAAGGAGCATTCCTGGAGGCCTGAGGAGGACTGCTTCGCGGGTTTGAAGCGAGCGAATTCCATCGGGGAAACCGCTGCCGGAATCCCTTCAGCTTATGAATAGAAAGGAGCGGATCATGCGAAAACGATGGGTCTCATCTCTGGCCTTAATCCTAATGGTCGGATGGGCATTTTCCTTGGACGGACAGGGCCAGGAAAAGAAGCGGTGGTTGGGAATTGAGACGTTTATGGAGATGGAGTCGGTCGGAAACCCGGCCATCTCTCCCGACGGAAAGGCCATCATCTTCACGCGCACCTGGGTGGACAAAATCAATGATCGATCGAACTCGAGCCTCTGGATCACGGACTTCGAAGGGGAAAGAGTCCGCGAGCTCACCTCAGGGAATTGGCGGGACTCCTCGCCGGTTTGGTCGCCCGACGGCCGCAAAGTCGCCTTCATCTCCGACCGCGATGGGACTTCCCAGATTCACGTCATGTGGCTCGATACCCGGGAGACCGCCCAGCTGACCCATGTCGAAAATTCTCCCCAGAATCTGGCTTGGTCCCCCGATGGAAAGAGCCTGGCTTTCTGCATGTTCATCGCTGATGAGGAGCCCATCCTCAAAGTTGGGCTGCCCCCCCGACCCAAGGGGGCAAAATGGGCCGATCCCGCGATCATTATTGACCGGCTTTCCTGGAGAAGCGACGGCCGCGGGCCGCTGCCCAGGGGTTATTCCCATATCTTCGTTATCGACGCCGAGCTCGGCGGGACTCCGCGGCAAGTCACTTCCGGCAATTATTCCCACGAGTACCCGGAATGGTCCGCCGACGGACAGAAGATTTTCTTCTCGGGAATCCGCAAGCCGGACGCCGAATACCAAAGGGAGAATTCGGAAATCTATGCGGTCGACCTCAAAACCCTCGAGATCTCTGCTTTGACCGACCGCAAAGGTCCTGACGAAGGGCCAAGAGTCTCCCCAGACGGGAAATGGATTGCCTATACCGGATATGATGAGATGGGCTATACAAGCCACCTCGCCGACCTGTATTTGATGGACACGGACGGAGGGAATAAAAAAAGGCTCTGCGGCGGCCTGCCCAGTTCACCCCGGGACATCTGTTGGGCGCCGGACAGCTCCGGCGTTTACTATTTGATGGCCGAAAGAGGAGAGTCCAACCTCTCTTTCGTGTCGCTCCGCGGCCAAACCCGTAAGGTCACTTCGGGCGTTCATTATCTGACGGGAGTTTCGCTCTCCAGGACAGGCCGGGCAGCCGGGGTCGTTTCCTCATTTCATATGCCTGGAGCCATCGCGACTTTCAGCCTGTTGAGGCCAGCGGATTTCAGGACAATTGTCGACGTCAACGCGGACGTGCTGGAGGGGATAACGCTTGGAGACGTTGAGGAGATCTGGTGCAAGTCTTCCGACGGCTGGGATATCCAGGGTTGGCTGATCAAGCCGGCCGATTTCGACCCGGCCAAAAAATACCCTCTTCTCCTCTGGATTCATGGCGGGCCCTGGGCGATGTATAACGTGGCCTTCAACTGGGAATGGCAGAATTTCGCCGCCAAAGGGTACGCCGTTCTCTACACGAACCCCAGAGGAAGCACGGGCTACGGCCAGGATTTTGTGAACGGCATCCAGTATTCTTACCCCGGCAAAGACTTTGACGACCTGATGGCCGCCGTCGACGCGGCCATCGCCAAAGGTTTCATTGACGAGGACAACCTCTTTGTCTGCGGCGGGAGCGGGGGAGGGGTGCTCACGGCCTGGATCGTCGGCCACACCGATCGTTTCCGAGCCGCTGTTTCCATGCGTCCGGTCATCAACTGGCACTCCTTCGTCGGGACGACGGACGGCCACATGTGGTACCGTCAGTTCAAGAAGTACCCCTGGGAAGACCCCATGGAGTACGCCCTCCGTTCCCCGCTCCATTATGTGGCCAATGTCACAACGCCGACCATGGTCATGACAGGAGAAGCCGATCTGCGGACTCCCATCAGCCAAAGTGAAGAGTTTTATCGGGCCTTGAAGCTGCTCAAAAAGGACACCCTCCTCGTCCGCATGCCTGAGGAATACCACGGCTGGAGGCGGCCATCCCATCGTCTTCTGCAACAGCTTTACCTCATGGCCTGGTTCGAAAAATACCGGACGAAGCCGGAAAGCGACGACAATAAATAAAACCTACGCCGGAGGAAGATTAGAGCGGAGAAGGAGATTTCGATGACAAAATACGTTCGTCAAAAAGCAATGGGGCTTTTCGCCCTTGGCGTCCTTGTTTGTTTCAGCGCGTCGCTTGGCCAGCGGACAGGATACAGCAAGGAGGAATTCATCCGGCGCCGTGCGGCCCTCATGGAAAAAGCGGCCGATGGGCTCGTGATCCTCTTCGGAGCAACGGCACCCGTCCCCGGAGCCCATTTTCATCAGGATAATGATTTTTATTATCTGACGGGAGTGGAAGACCCGGGGGCAGCGCTCATTCTTGTCCCCAAAACCATGGAATCCTTTCTCTTCCTGCCTCCGCAGACGCCCCGTGAAGAGCTCATGGGCGGGGCCAATCTTCTTAAGAATCCAAAGGCCAAACAGAAAACCGGGTTCACCGAGATCCACCCAGTCGGCGAATTCGATGAGTTCATCGCCCGGAACCTGCCTCCGGAGAGGGCCATCCTACATCTCCGGCTTTCTCCCGCCGACACAATAGACAACGACAGAGAAGAAACCTGGATCTTCACGGCCCGAAGATCCCGCCTTCACTACAACGACCAGATTTCTCTCGATAATTACCGTGTCCTCAAGCTCAAGGAGCGCTTTCCGGCAGCCGAGTTCAAAGATATCGCGCCTCTTCTCGACGCCCTGAGAGTGATCAAAAGCCCCGAAGAAATCGAAGTCCTTAGAAGAAACGGACGCATCTCGGCCGAGGGGGTCAAGCAGGCCATGCTGGCCAGCCGGCCCGGAGGCTACGAGTACGAGGTCGAAGCAGCCGCGATGCATGTCATTTTGAAAAACGGAGCGACCGGAGCAGCTTATCCTCCGATTGTCGGCTCAGGGCCCAACACCTGCATTCTCCACTACGAAAAAAACGACCGCCAAATCCAGGAAGGAGACCTCATCCTAATGGATTTCGGCGGCCTGTTGGACTATACATGCATCGATATTTCCCGGACCTGGCCCGTCTCCGGAAAGTTCACCAAGGAGCAGAGAGACGTTTATGAAGTCGCGCTCGAAATCCAAAAGGCCTGTATCGAAGCCTACCGGCCGGGCGTGACGGAAGAGGACGTTGAGAAGCATGTGGCCGAGGTCATGAAAAAGAAAGGTCTTGATCCCAAAGGACAGAAGGGCGGTTTCGGCCACTATGTCGGGCTGGCCACCCATGATGTCGGACCGCGGCCGCAAAGACTTCAAGAAGGCATGGTCTTCGCGATAGAGCCCGGCTTTTATTATCCAGAACAAAGTATCGGCGTCCGCATCGAGGACACCGTCCTCATCACCCAGGACGGGTGCGAGGTCCTGACCCGGGATGTTCCCAAAGAGATAGACGAGGTTGAAGCCTTGCTCAGCCAGCGCGGACTCGCCGTCAGTCCAGATGTGAAGAAGATTGAAAAGGCTCAAGAGGCGTCCAAGTCCAAGAAGGCGGAAGCTCGAAAAGGGAGGAAGAAAAAGAAATGACTTCAAGAAAGACTCGGACACTCGTTTTCGCCTCCATTTGCTGGCTGGTTCTGGCTTCCTGTTCAAGTCAGTCGCCAAAAAGAACGTTCCTGGACATGACCTATCCCCTGGATGAGGCGGCTATTTTTTGGCCAACCGCCAAGCCGTTCTCCCTGACCAAGGTCTTTTGGGGAGTCAGTGAGGGCGGCTGGTGGTACGCTTCGAATGAGTTCAGCGCTTCCGAGCACGGCGGCACCCACGTCGACGCGCCGATCCATTTTGCGGCGGGCGGCCGGACAATCGACCAGGTCCGCCTTGAAGAATGGATCGGCCCGGCGGTCAAGGTCGACGTCACAGAAAAGTGCAGCCAAGACCGCGACTACCTTCTCTCGCCGGATGACCTAAAGTCATGGGAGAAGAAAAACGGCCGAATTCCCGAGGAAAGCTGGATCATCATGTACACCGGGATAGGGACGCGGTATTACCCCGACAAAAAATGGGTTCTGGGCACAGAAAAAGCGGGGACTGAAGCGATTCCGGAACTCAGCTTCCCAGGCTTTTCAGTGGAGTCGGTCGAGTTTTTACTCCAAGAAAGAAACATCCGGGGAATCGCCATCGACACGCCCAGTATTGACCGGGGCAAGTCTACGGATTTCAAAGTTCATCAGGTCCTGTTCGCGGCCGACAAGCTGGCCCTCGAGAATATCGCCCATCTCAACCGACTGCCGACAAAAGGGGCCACCCTCTATGTGATTCCGATGCTCATTAAGGAAGGGACAGGAGCTCCGGCTCGGGTTTTTGCCGTCTGGGAATGATGAGCCGATCCCGCTGTCCATTGGGGTTGCCCGGCAGAAAGCAGCGACTTCAAAGGAGCGCGAGATGAAGGAAATGAGATGGCCATCGATGGCCAGGACGGTTGGAGCGGCGATCGCCGTCCTGCAACTTCTAGGTTGCGGCGGGCATAAAGAGAACGGGCCGATCAGCGCCTCAGGCACTGTCGAGGCAGTCGAGGTCACGATCTCTGCCAGGACGAGCGGTCAGGTCGAGAGTGTCTTCGTCGAAGAAGGAGCCCGAGTCCAGACGGGTGATCCGCTCGCGGTCATCGACAGCGAGGCTCTTCAAATCCAGCTTCGGCAGGCCCAGGCAGGTGTCGAGCTGGCCCGATCGCAGCTCGAGCTGCTTTTAAAGGGAGCCAGGGTCGAAGACATTCGCCAGACCGAAGAGAGCGCCAAACAGGCGGAAGCCAAACTCTATCTCGCCGAGGAGGACCTCAGGCGCATCCGCTCTCTTTATGAAAAAAAGAGCGCGACGGCCAAGATGTTGCAAGATGCCGAGGCCCAGTATGAGGTGGCCCGCGCCCAACATGAAGCCGCGGCCCAGGCGCTCCTCAAGGTCAGGACGCTCTCCAGGCCGGAAGAGGTCCGGGCAGCCCAGGCCCGGCTCGCTCAAGCCGAAGCGGGTCGGGACCTTCTCCAAAAAACAATCGCCGATGCTACGGTCATTTCGCCGGTCTCTGGAATGGTCACCCATAAAGCGGTCGAGCCCGGAGAATTCGTCGCACCGGGCCGGCCCCTGATAACCATCGCCGACCTGAAAAATATCCGGCTGAACATCTACGTCACCGAGGCCGAACTCGGCCGGGTGCGGCTCGGCCAGCCAGCCGAAATCCGGATCGATTCCCACCCCGAGCGAAGCTTCAGCGGCACGGTGATCTTCATCTCCCCAGAAGCTGAATTCACGCCCAAAAATGTCCAGACAAAAGAGGAGCGGGTGAAGCTTGTCTTCCGTGTTAAGGTCGAGATCCCCAATCCGGAAGGGATCCTCAAACCAGGGATGCCCGCCGATGCTTTGATAATCACGGACCCTCAAGAGATGAAGTAGGGGAGTCCTCATGACCTCTCCCGTCGTCGAGGCCGAAGGCCTGTCCAAGTCATTCGGTCCGGTTGTTGCCGTATCCGCATTCAGTCTGGCCTTGAGCCGGGGCGAACTGCTCTGCCTCGTGGGCCCGGACGGAGCCGGCAAATCGACGGCTGTCCGGATGTTGAGCGGGATCCTCCGGCCCACCTCTGGGACGGCCCGAATTTTCGGCTTCAACCTCGTCCGGGAAACTCAAAAGGTCCGGAAACACATCGGCTATATGTCGCAAAAATTCACGCTTTACGGCGACCTGACGGTCGACGAGAACATAGAGTTCTTCGCTGCAATCCACGAGGTCCAGAGGTTCGAGCAACGCCGCGAAGATCTTCTGGCCTTCACCCGGCTCAAGCCCTTCCGAAAGAGGCTGGCCGATCAGCTCTCCGGTGGAATGAAGCAGAAGCTGTCCCTGGCCTGCACGCTAGTCCACGCGCCAGGCCTACTTCTCCTTGACGAGCCCACCACGGGCGTGGATGTTGTCTCGCGCCGAGAGTTTTGGACGATCCTCCGCGACCTGCTCCAAACCGGTATTGCGATTCTCATGACCACGCCTTACATGGACGAGGCCGAGCGGGGAACGCGCGTGGCTTTGATGGACCACGGCTCGCTGGTGGTCGTTGACACTCCCGACAATGTCCGACGTCTGGTGAAGAATCCGCTTGTGGAAATCATCAGCGAGGACCCCCGACGGGCGGCCGCCGCGATGACAAATCTTGGCGAGGTCCTGGATGTCCAGACCTTCGGCGACAGACTGCATGTCGTCATGCGCAGTCTTGAGCAGGGGATTCCGGCCGTGGAGCGCCGATTGGAGGAGAGGGGGATAAGAATCCGCACATGCCGGCCGATATCGCCCTCCCTAGAGAACGCCTTCATCTTCTTAACGCAAGCCGAGAGGAGCGGTCCGTGAGCCATTGGTCCATTGAGGTCTCCGGTCTGACCAAGAAGTTCGGCGATTTCGTGGCCGTGGATTCGGTCAACTTTCGGGTGGCCAAAGGAGAGATTTTCGGGTTCCTGGGAGCCAACGGAGCCGGAAAATCCACCACCATCCGGATGCTCTGCGGGCTTCTCACTCCGACTTCAGGAGAAGCGGTTGTCGGCGGGCACTCGGTCAACCGCGAGCCCGAAAAGGTCAAAGAGAGGATCGGCTATATGTCCCAGAAATTCTCCCTTTATGAAGACCTGACCGTAGAGGAGAATATCCGTTTTTTCGGCGGGATTTATGGCCTCAAGCGGAATCGAATGAAGGAGAGTCTGCCCGCAGCCCTAGAGATGACCGGCCTCAGAGGGAAAGAGAACATCCGGGCTGGAGAGCTCCCCGGCGGCTGGAAGCAGCGGCTGGCTCTGGGCTGCGCCCTTCTCCATGAGCCGGACATTGTCTTCCTCGATGAGCCCACGGGCGGGGTGGATCCCGTCTCTCGGCGTCGCTTCTGGGACCTGATCGATAGCCTATCGCAGAAAAAAGTGACGGTCTTCGTAACCACTCATTACCTGGATGAGGCCGAATACTGCCATCGCGTCATGTTGATGCATGCGGGAAGGATTATAGATGGAGGGAGCCCTCGCGAGCTCAAGGACAGGCACGGACTCACCAATCTCGAAGATGTCTTCATTCATCTCCTTCAAGAGCAAGCCCGGAAAGTCGGCCCCTTCGTTGGAGACGAGGAGGCCCGGCAGTGAAGGCGAATAGAATCCGTCCGGTCGTCATCAAGGAATTTCGCCAGATGGCCCGAGACAGGCGATCCCTGATATTGATTCTTGGCCTGCCCGCCTTCCTCTTGATCATGTACGGCTACGCCCTGAACTTCGACGTCAAACACCTGTCCTTGGCCGTTCTCGATGAGGAGAAGAGTCCGCGCAGCCGCGATTTTTTAGACCGCTTCGTACAGACCGAATACTTCAACCTCAAGTTTGACCTGGAGAATATGAGCCAGATTGACGAACTCATGGGGAAGGGACACGTGCAGGTGGCCCTGGTCATACCACGCAATTTTTCGAAACCTCTTCTGGCCGGAAGTGAAGCGGCGGTCCAGGTGATCATCGACGGCGAGAACACGGTAATCGCCGGGACGGCGATCGGATATATCAGCGCCATCGTCCAGAGTTATTCGGCAGAGCTCGTTGTTGAGGTCCTTAGCCGGGTCGGGCAAAGACAATGGCCCGCGCCCTTGGATTTTCATCCCCGTGTTTGGTTCAATCCCGAGCTTCGGAGCGCCCTTTTCCTCATTCCCGGACTGATGGCCTTCATCCTGATGATCACGGTCGTCATCTCTACGTCCTTTTCGGTTGTCCGGGAGATCGAGCGGGGCTCCATCGAGCAGCTGATCGTTTCTCCCCTTCGTCCGGAGGAGCTCATTATCGGAAAGGTTGTTCCGACCGCTCTCGTATCGTTCCTATCGACCCATTCGGTCCTTCTTTTCGGCTTTCTTCTTTTCCGTGTCTCCATCAGAGGCAGCTATGGGTGGCTGCTCCTCGGCATCGTTTTTTTCCTTCTTTGTGGTCTGGGGATGGGACTCCTCATCTCGACCATCGCTTCAACCCAGCAGGTGGCCTTCATGCTGGCCATCATCACCACCATGCTTCCGACCTTTATCCTTTCGGGGTTCATTTTCCCGATCCGGAACATGCCGGTCTTTGTTCAGGCCGTTACCTACCTGATCCCCGCTCGATTTTTCCTGGTCGTCCTGAGAGGAGTCATGCTCAAGGGAGTCGGACCGAGCGCCTTCGGCCAGGAACTGGCGCTCCTCGCCGGTTTCGCCGCGCTCACCCTGTTTTTGAGCTCCGTCCGATTGGGGAAAACTTTGAGCAAGGGTTGAGGAGAGACGACCGTGATGCTCCGGGTCGGCCATGTCATTCGCAAAGAATTCATCCAGCTCCGGCGCGACAGGCGGATGCTTTTCATCGTCTTCTTTTCTCCGGTCTTCCAGCTTTTTCTTCTCGGCTACGCAGCCAACCTCGACATCCGGAACATCCCGATTGTCATCTGTGATCTGGATGCCACTCGCACGAGTCGGGATTTTATCGCCCAATTTCCCGCCTCCGGCTATTTTTCGCTCCGGGCGATCGTTGGTCGCCTTGAGGATGTGGACGATTTTATCAACCACGGGAAAGCCTCATTGGCCCTGATTCTTCCCAACGGCATGGGCCGGAAGCTGGCTCGGCAGGAGTCCGTCAGAGTCCAGGTGATCGTGGACGGAGCCGAAAGCCAGTCCTCGATCGTCGGGCTCAACTATGCCGCCATGATCGGGTTGAGGCACTCGAGTCAGATCCAGTTCCGCCGCCTGCGCTCGATTTCTCCCGGCCTTTCCGTCCCTCGGGTCGAGCCGGAATTTCGGGTGTGGTACAACCCGGAGCTCCGCAGCCGAAACTTCATGATCCCGGGCGTGCTGGCGATGGTCCTGATGATGATCACGATGGTGCTGACCTCACTGGCCATTGTTAAAGAAAAAGAGCAGGGCACCGTGGAACAGCTCATCGTCACGCCGATGCGTCCCCACGACCTCATCCTGGGAAAACTCCTGCCCTTTTTCTTGGTCGGGCTCGTTGAGGTTGCCGTCGTGGTGGCCGCAGCCGTCTTCGGATTCGGGGTTCCCATCAGAGGAAGCGTCTGGCTTGTTTTCGGACTCAGCCCAATCTTTATGTTGACGACCCTGGGCCTCGGTCTGTTCATATCAACGGTTTCCCGCAACCAGCAGCAGGCCATGCTCACGGCCGCATTCTTCATCATCCCTCAGATTATCCTCTCCGGGTTCGTCTTCCCCATTGAAAACATGCCGCCGCTCATCCAAGCGTTCACCTATTTTGTTCCCTTGCGCTATTACCTCGTCATCATCCGGGGCCTTTTTCTCAAAGCGGTCGGACTGGGAGCCCTCTGGAATGAGACGGCCGCCCTTCTCGTCTTTGGGCTGGCCATCCTGAGCTTGAGTGTCCTCCGCTTCCGCAAAAAGCTCGAATAAGCTCAGGGTCATAAGCTCGAGAGCCCATGAATTTCCGCCGGCGCCCCTATGGAGAAAGAGGAAAAGGAAAGAATGTTCTGCGGCGAAAAAGGGACGGCGGCAAGTTTTTGCAAAAGACGGGCAAAAATGATATTTTTTCGGCAACAATATGAGGTCGCAAATGAAATCCTTGGCCCTGAAAACCGGTGTCCCTTTTCTCATTGTCCTACTCATATCAGCATGCCAGCCGGAGTCGCCCCAAAGTGTCCGGCCGGAAGAAGCCGGGCTATCCGCAAAACACCTGCGTCAACTCGACGCAATCATCGCCAGCGCCCTGGCCCGGAAGGATTTTCCCGGCGCCGTGGTTCTCATCGGACGAAAGGGGAAAACCGTTTTCCGCAGGGCCTATGGGGATTGCCAATGGGTCCCACGGCCAAGAGCAATGGAAGAGGAAATGCTTTTCGACCTGGCCTCCATCACCAAGCCGGTGGCCACGGCGACTTCAATTATGGTCCTCGTGGACGAGGGAAAGGTCAGTTTGGAGGAAAAGGTCAAGGACTATGTGCCAGGATTTCGGCCCTACATCGATTCAACGGGCAAGCCGGGTGAGGACGCACGGATCTGGCATCTTTTGACTCATACCTCAGGCCTGCCGCCTTATGTCGAGCCGGGCGGACACTCGGGAGTGAAGGAGCTGTTCGGCGAACGCCTTTCTACAGAGGAGCTGGTGGATTACATTGCCCGCCTTCCCAAGACCGACGCGCCGGGTACCGCCCTCCACTACAGCTGCCTGGGCTACATCACTCTGGCTCATATCATCAAAAAGGTCAGCGGCCAGAACATAGCCGAGTTCAGCCAGGCACGAATCTTTAAGCCCCTGAAAATGAGGCACACCCTCTTTTGCCCTCCGGAAAAGACGCGCGACCGCTGCGTTGCGACCGAGGTCGTTGAGGGAAAGCCGTTTATTGGAGTCGTCCATGACCCGCTGGCCAGGCTCCAGGGCGGTATCTCGGGAAACGCCGGGCTTTTCTCGACCGCGAGCGACTTGGCCATTTTTGCGGAGATGATGCTTCATTACGGATCCTTAAACGGAGAGCGAATCCTGAGCCCACTGGCGGTGGCCCGGATGACCTCGGTCTGGCCGCGGCCGTATTTCAGCGGTCGCGGGCTCGGTTGGGACCTTGTTTCTCCTCAAAGCAGCTCCCGGGGCGACCTCTTCGGGCCGAACGCCTACGGGCACACGGGTTACACGGGGACGTCAATCTGGATCGACCCCGATACCGAAACCTATGTCATTTTTCTGACCAATCGCGTCCATCCGAATGATGGAGGAAAGGACGCGATCTCGGCGGTGAGAAGCCGCGTTGCCAATGTGGCGGCGGCGGCTATCCAGCAGGCCAGAGACGTTTTGACACGGCGATGACCATTCAACCAGAAGAATCCAAAGTCATCCAGGTTTTAGAAAAGTTGGGGATTGAGTACACCCGGTGCGAGCACCCCCCGGTGTTCACGGTCGAGCAGGCCGAAAAGCACTGGGCCGAAATCCGGGGGGCTCATTGTAAGAATCTCTTTCTCCGCAACAAGAAAGGGAACCGTCATTACCTGGTCATTCTGCTGGCGTCCAAGCAGGCCGACCTGCGCGGACTGAATGAAAAACTGGGGGAGGACCGGCTGAGTTTCGGCTCTCCCGAGAGGCTTCGCAAATACCTCGGCCTTGAGCCCGGGTCCGTCTCGCCCTTCGGCCTGATCAACGATCGGGACAAAGAAGTTGCCGTCATCATCGACGAGGACCTCCTGAGGGTCGATTGGGTCAATTTCCACCCCAATGTGAACACCGCCACTGTCGGAATCCGGATCGCCGATTTCGAAAGATTTCTCGCCTGGACGGGCCATCCCGCGCGGTACCTTCGCTTCTGACCGTCAGATGATATGCGATTGGGATTGTTTCGCCCTTTTCATCGTTTGGGCATGGATCGGGCGCGGCCTGGGCTGCGACAAGAGAATAGAGTCTTCTTTTGCAATAAACGTCAGGAGGAGGGCATGAAAATAATCGCCCGGACCCTTGTTTCAGCCTCTTTAGTATTTGTGTTGGCCGAAGCTTCAATCCGGCCTCAAAGCGACCGCGTGTTGGAACCATTCCGACCGCGCGACTACACAGCCCATCTCATCGGTCATGCCCATATCGACCTCGCCTGGCTGTGGCGGTGGGAAGAGACCGTCCACGATGTGGCCCTCCATACATTCCAGGGCACTCTGGCCCAAATGGACAGGCTTCCCGGTTTGACTTTCGCCCAGAGTCAGGCTGCGCTTTACGAAGCCATTGAAAAGGAGCATCCCGGGATCTTCCAGAAGATCAAGGAAAAAGTGAGGGCCGGGACATGGATTCCCGTTGGGGGGATGTGGGTCGAGCCCGACCTGAACATGCCGGATGGAGAGTCTTTCGCCCGTCAGCTCCTCTATGGAAAAAGGTACTTCCTTGACCGGTTCGGAGTGGATGTGAAAGTGGGCTGGAATCCCGATGGATTCGGCCACAATTTCCAGCTTCCCCAGATTCTCAACAAGGCCGGCATCAAGTATTATGTTTTTGAAAGGTGCGCTCCCCCCAAAACGCCCGCCTTCCGCT
>Ga0172364_10002296_pt1 | contig 15164 bp, 10 predicted proteins | sample LakKivSesite10cm_FD_114545 | JGI IMG/M metagenome (GOLD analysis project Ga0172364, IMG submission 114545) | Sediment microbial communities from Lake Kivu, Rwanda - Sediment site 10cm | ecosystem: Environmental > Aquatic > Freshwater > Lake > Sediment | place: Rwanda: Western Province, Lake... | reverse complement strand
CGAACAGGACGTTGTTGTAGCTGCGCCAGGCGCTGTCGAGGCGCGGGGGCAGGGGGATGCGGCGGACGCGCAGCGGCCCGCGGCTGGTGGCCCGTCCGGCGAGGGCCTTGGCGGCCGCGTCGAGAATGCCCGCGTTGGCCGGGTCCACGGCGGCGTCGCACTGGGCGACGACGACCAGGTCGGGCGCCAGGAACGTGATGAAGTAATCCACGTGCCCCGTCGGCTCGCCCTGGAGCGGCTGGAGACAGACCCAGTCGCGCACGCCGAGGTGGTAGGCGAGCATTGCCCGGACGATGGCGGCGTCGTAGCCGCGGTCGCCGTTGTGGTCAAGCACCTGGCTGCTGGTGACGCCGAGGCCCTCGCCGTTGGACAGGAAGTTGCCCCCCTCCAGGCGCAGCAGAAACGGCAGCGTGGGCAGGCCCATCGCCGCGGCTATCACCGGCGGGGAGCCGTCGTCCAGCGGGCGGTTCTCCATGTCGCCGACGGGGGAGTAGTCGCTGTCGAGCACGGCCGCCGAGCCGTCGCGCCGGCGGATGAAGATCGGCCCGTAGTCGCGCACCCACATGGTGTCCAGCGGGACGGTGAGGAAGCGGACGCGCCCGGGCGGCAATGGCACGCCGTGCAGGGCGCCGCGGCCGAGGCGGCACTGCTCCTCGTTGGCGACCAGGCAGATGACGGGCAGGCTTTCGGCGGCGGCGGCCACCAGGTCGCGGAACACCTGCGGGTGGAAGGGGATCAGCTCGTTGCCGCCCAGCAGCAGGGCCGACTGCTGCTCGAACTCCGCCGGGGCGGGCAGCACGTCGGCGGCGGCGGCCTGCGCGGCCGAACGGGCCGAGGCGGTCGGCGCCGCGGCGTGCGGCACGGCCGGGGCGCGGCGCACGCTCGCTCGCCCGCACAGCACGCCCAGGCCGTAGCACATCCCGGCCACGCCGAGCAGCGCCAGCCAGAACCTCCAGCTCCGCCTGCCGAAGGCCCAACGCGTTGACCTCACGGCCTGTTGTCCTTGTCGGGGGCGCGGCGTTGCCGGCCGCCGCGGCAGCCGCACGCCGGCGCGCCCTCTGTGCGCACTAACACCGCTTCGCTGCCCGCGGGCCGGCCGCGCGGACCGCCCGTGGGAACAACGCCCCGCCCCACATGCCATTGCTCGGCGCCGCCCTGCGGATTAGTCCCAGAAATCGACGACCTCGGCGCTGACGGCGGCGGCGACGGACGCCAGGGGGCCGGTCTCGGCCGCCACCAGCTCGTGCGGCGAGACGATCCCGCCGGAGATGATCATCTTGAAGGCCTCCTCGACGGTCAGCGTCGTGGCGATCACCTCGTCGGCGGCCATGATCAGGAAGAACCCCGTCGTCGGGTTGGGCGTCGTGGGCAGGAAGATGCGGGCCAGCTTGATGCCGTCGGGTCCGCTGATCTCGCCGGTCAGGAACGCCAGCGCCCAGGCGCCACGCCGGGGGAACTCGATCAGCACCACCGACTTGAAGGCCGTGCGGTTGGGCATGCTGACCGCCTCGATCACCTGCTTGGTGGCCGAGTAGACCGTGCGCACCAGCGGGATCCGCATGACCAGCTTCTCGCCGCTGGAGATCACGCGCCGCCCGATGACCATCTGCCCGATGGACCCCGCGGCGTACAGCAGCATCAACAGCAGAACGATGGAGGCGACGGAAATCGCCAGCGTCACGTACACCGGGGCCTTCTCGCCGAAGTCCCAACCCATGCTCTTGATCCAGCCGTTGACCAGCGGCCCCAGGAAGCCCGCCAGCCAGGTGAACAGCCAGCGCATCACCAGCAGCGTCACGCCCACGGGCACCAGCACCAGCATTCCGGAGACGAGGCGGTTGCGAACGTTGCGCCGCAGCCGCTTCCACAGCGGCGAACCCTTGGCTGCCATCGCGATTCTCCTTCGCTTCCTCGGCGCTCCGGGCGGCAGGAAGCCCGTCCCGCCGTTCACAACTCGCCGGGCCGATCGCCCAGCGTCACCGGCCGGTCGGGGCAGACGCCCACGGCCAGCAGCACCCGCCGCAGCCAGCCGAGCTGCCTCTTCCAGCTCCGCAACCCCGCCCGCAGCTTCACCACGGCGGGATGGCGCCGATCCGGCACTTCCGCCAGGACAGACAGCCCCACCGTGATGTTCCCGCTCAGCAGCAGGGACGTCACATAGTTTACACGCCACGCCGTCGGGGCGTCCTCCGGAATTGTGAACGCTCCGGCAGGGAACAGCAGGTCGCGGAAGATGCGGACGGCTTCGTCGTAGCGCCCCAGGCGCAGCAGGCAGACGCCGCGGGCGTTGTCGGCCTGCGGCCCCCGCTGCGCGCCTCGGCCAAGCAGCTCCAGTGCCTCGGCCGGGCGGCTTTCGCCCAGCAGCGCGCGAACGCGGTCCAGAAGGGCAACGGTCGGTCTTTCCAGAGTCGATGCGGTGGTCATGGGTTTCTCCGTGCAATCGCCGGCGGCCACGGCGCCCGCCATCGGGCGGACGCGCAGCGGCAACGTGCCGGCATGGGGACAACGATGCGGACACTCGGGCGCCCGGCGCGCGCAAACGCCGGCCGGACGCCCACAAACCGGGAACGCTGCATGCCGCAGCGAGGGAAGCGATCACACGGTCAACAGACAGTGCAGGGCGAGCAGGGAGACATTGGCCGCGCGGCGGGCGGGAGAAAGCTCGCCGCTCGCCTCATCAGTCAGCGGCGCCGACCGGGCGGCGGCGTCCGAAACGCCGGCGGCGAACGGGAGCAGATCGACCTTCCGTCCGGGCTGGGCGGACCACTCCGCCTCGCCGCGCCGCGGCAGGACGACGGCGTCGGGGCGGTCCTCGCCGGCGGCCACGGCCTGCGAGCCCGGCTGCGCAGCCGACAGCGGCGCAGGAAGCGGCGGAGGCAGGCCGGCCGCAGCGGCAACGGCCGCAATCAGCACCACGCACATCCAGCGTCGCCCGGCCATTCGGAGCGCCTTTCGCGCAACGAAATAATTATAGCAGATCGCGGCACCGGGAACATGCTCGCGCAAACAGCCGTGTGAGCGTGGCACCCCGCGCCGGGGCGGAGGCGAGGCAGACCCTTGCGGCACGGGCGGGATCGGGTATGATGGTGAAACAGGATCGGGTCCGTGAATACCCCGGCCGGCGCGAGCGTCGTCCCGGCGGCCGGGGCATCGTGGCGGGCCTGGAACGGACCGACGCGTCTTTGGGAGCCCCGGCAAAGTGGGATCGCTGATCTGGGTCGTCGTGGGTGCGGCGGCCTTGAGCTTTTTCTTCGCCCTGGCGGGCACGTCGCTGCGAGTGGCCCGGCGAACGCAGCTTGAGGAGGCGCTGTCGGGCGAGCGGGGGCGGCGCCGCCTGGCGCTGCTGGCGCGCCACCTGCCGCAGCTCCGGCTGACCGCGGCGCTGCTGCGGGCGATGTCCAACCTCCTGCTCACCGTGGCGCTGCTGTTCGTCTTCGGGGCCGGCCACCCGCAGGCGGGCCCCTGGCGGCTGATCGGCGCCGTCGCCACCGCCGCCGCCATCATCACCGTCTTCGGCATGGTCATCCCGCAGGCGTGGGGCACGCACGCGGCCGAAAGCGTCGCCCTGGCGACCCTCGGCGTCCTGGCGGTCTGCCGCTGGGCGCTGTGGCCGGTGGTGGCGGTGATGGCGGCGCTGGACGTGCCGATCCGGCGGCTCAGCGGCGTGACGGAAGAGGCCGACGAGAACGGCGAGGCCGCCAAGGCGGAAATCCTCCACGCCGCCAGCGAGGGCCGCGCCGAAGGCGCCGTCGACGCCGAAGAGGTCGAGATGATCGAGTCGATCATCGAGTTCGGCGACCGCCAGGTGGACGAGATCATGACGCCGCGGACGGAGATATTCGCCGTGCCGGCCGAAATGGGCTGGAAGGAGGCCTGCCGGCGGATCGTCGCGGCCGGACACACCCGCGTGCCCGTCTACGAGGGCGACCTGGACAACATCATCGGCGTGCTGTACGCCAAGGACCTGCTGGGGCTGCTGGAGGCGCAGGAGCCGGCCGCCCTGCGCCAGCTCATGCGCAAGTGCTACTTCGTGCCCGAGACGATGCTCCTGGGCGACCTGCTGCGGGAGTTCAAGCGGCGCAAGGTCCACATCGCCGTGGTGCTGGACGAGTACGGCGGCACGGCCGGGCTGGCGACCATCGAGGACGTGCTGGAGGAGATCGTGGGCGACATCGCCGACGAGTACGACCAGCCGGAACCGCCGCAACTGAAGGTCATCGACGAGCGGACGGTGGAGGTCGACGCCCGCATGCGCGTCGATGAGGTGAACGACGAGATGGGCCTGGAGCTGCCCGAAGACGAGGACTACGACACCGCCGCGGGGCTGGTGTTCTCGGAGCTGGGCTACGTGCCCGCCGTCGGCGAGAAGCTCGAGACGCGCGGCGCGCGGTTCACCGTCCTGGCCGCCGACGAGCGCAGGATCATCCGCCTGCGAGTCGAGAAGCTCCGCCCCGACGGGCAGGCGGAGGAATAGCGGCGATCGAGGCGGCGCCATGCGACAGCGAGAGACAGCCATCTGCCTGCGGACGGCCGACTACAGCGAAACGTCGCAAGTGGTGCATTTCCTGACCCGCGGCTGGGGCGTGGTGCGCCTGATCGCCAAGGGCGCCAAGCGGCCGAAAAGCGCCGCCGGCGGGCGGATCGACCTGCTCGGCGAGGGCGAGCTGGTGTTCATCGCCTCCAGCCGCGAGACGCTCGGCACGCTGGTGGAGTTCGCCGAGACCGTCTCGCACGCCGAGCTGCGGCGCGACGAGCGGCGGCTCAACACGGCCCTGTACATGCTGGAGCTGGTCGCCGCGCTGCTGGCCGAGGCCGACCCGCACCCGGAGGTCTTCGACCTGCTGCACGCGGCGCTGCTGCGCCTGGGGGAGGCGGGCGCGGCGGCCGGGGCCGTGCTGGCGTGGTACCAGTGGCGGCTGCTGCGGCTGGTGGGGCTGCTGGGCGAGCTGGACCGCTGCGTGTCGTGCGGGCGCCCCGTGGCCGCCGGCGGGCAGCGCACGTGCCGCGACGTGTACTTCTCGTCCGGCCAGGGCGGGCTGCTGTGCGGCGGGTGCGAAGCGGCCGCGGCAGAGAAGTTCCGCCTCGACGGGGCGGCGATGGCGGGCCTGGCGGCGCTGGCCGCCGCGGAGGCCGGCCGCCGCGTCAAGCTGCCCGATAGGCAGGCCGACGCCGCCAACCGCCTGCTGGCCTACCACGCCGCCCACCAGATCGGCCGGAAGCTGCGCACCGCCCGCTACGCCATTCCGCCGTAGCCGCGCCCTCAACGCCCCTCGGCCAGGCAGTTGCGGTACGCCCCGGCCAGGACGATCTGGCGGATGTCGTCGGCCAGGCGCATCGGCCGGTCCGTCTCGATCCAGAACGTTCCTGCCGCTTCGGTGCGGTGCGCGTCGGCGGCGTTGACGGCGCGGAGGCCGAGCCTGGCGGCGGTCCGCTCGGAAAGCCGGCCCATCTCGGCGTCCTGGTTGCCGCTGCGCGCCTCCAGCGCGTCGGGCAGGATGCCGGCGTCGAGCATGGCGTCGGCGCCCGGCCAGCGGCAGGGGTGGGCCAGGACCGTCAGGTGCCCCTCGGCCCGCGCGCGGGCGATCAGCTCGGCCTCGTCGCCGATGGACAGGTACGCCGGGTCGCTGGTCCCCAGCACCAGAACGTGCTGGCAGTTGCGGTTGCGGATCTCCCGCTCCAGGCCGCCGAAGACTTGCAGCTTCGGCCAGGCCGCCCGCAGCTCGTCCAGCTCCGCGGCGCTCCAGACGGCGTCGTGCTCGGTGAGATAGACGGCGCCGAAGCCGGCCGCGGCGTACGCGGCCAGCATCTCCCGCGGCGAGGCGACGGCGCAGGCGCTGTAGCGGCTGGTGTGGCAGTGCAGCTCGACCTTCACGGCGGCGGCGCTCCTTGGCAAGCGGCAGAGTCTATCGTCCCGGCGCCCATGTTCCAAGCCCCGCGTCGCGCGGGCGAGCGTGCGATGGAGCACGGCGACGTTCCGGGAACCGGTCGCTGAAGCGACCGGCCCTCGCGGGCACAAGAGCAGGTCCCGTCCGCCTCCCCCCGTCTCTGCCGATGTACATCGGCAGCGACGCGTCTTCCTGTTCATCGTGAGGCGGGGCGGGCGTACATGGGCAGGTAGCGGTAGGTCACCTCCAGCGTCAGCGTCGACAGGGCGGTGGCGTAGAGTTTCCCGCCGCGCGGCCCGTAGCGCTGGCTGCGGCGCTCGTCCCAGCTCCCGTCGCGCTCCTGGTAGCTCACGAGGGCGTCGCGGACGCGCGGGTACCACTGCCGCCAGGCGTCGTTCTGGAACTGCATCAGCGCCAACGCCCCGTAGTACCAGTAGTAGTACATCCGGTCGATCTCGCCGGGGTAGGTGATGTACTCACACGCCTCGTCGATCTGCTCGGCGGTGAGCTTCTGGCCGAGCATGGCGCGGCAGAAGAGCGCCTCGGCCGTCATCGCGCGGCGCGGCGTGGGGTCGGTGTAGCCGGCCAGCATCCCGTGCGGCGAGCGGCTGACGCGGGCCAGCCAGCGGAAGCAGCCTTTGCGCGTCTCTTCGGGCACGGTGAAGCCGACCTGGCGCAGGCTGTGCAGGGCCATCACCTGCCAGCCCAGCACGCTGGTGTCGCCCGGGTCGCCGGGGTTGTAGCGCCAGCCGCCGGTGGTGGTGTTCTGTGCCCGCAGGATGAATCGTCCGGCCTTGAAGGCGGCCTCGCGGTAGCGGGGCTGGCGGGTCATTATGGCCGCCTCGGCCAGGGCGAGCGTGGCGATGGCCTGGCTGTACATGTCGCCGCCGCCGCGGAGGTCGCCGTCGGCGCCCTCGCTGGCGAGGATGTAGTCGAGGGCCTTGCTGATGCACTGCTGGTAGGGCCCCTGCTTGTCGGGCGTGTGGTCGGCGCCGAGGAAGCACAGCGAGGCCAGCGCGGTGACGGCGACGTCGTTCTTCCCGCGTCGCCCGCCGCCGGACTCGCTGCCGGCGAAGGCCCAGCGCCCGTCGCCCTGTTGCCTGCGGGCCATCCAGGCCAGCGCCCTGGCGACGGCCTGCTCCGATTGCTCGGAGCCGCCGAAGGCGTCGACGAACTTTTTTCGCTGCTCGAAGGACCGCTGGAAGAGGGTCTCCGGCGACGCGGGGATGCCCGGCGCGGCCAGCGGCGCCAGCGGCGTGATCACCGAGGCGATCTCCAGGCGCGCGGTGGTGGCCTCCAGCGCGGTCGGCCGGCCCACCGACGCGGCGGCCGGGCGGACCAGGCTGGTGGCCGTCGCACGGGCGGGCGTCACGGCGGCGGCGGCGTCGCTGCTGCGCGGCTGGGCGCGGGCCTTCAGGCCCACGAGCGGTCGCGGCTCCAGCTCGCCGGGCGGCTGGACGGAAGCAGCCAGGGGGACCGGCTCGGCCTCGGGCGGCCCGCTGGCGAGCACGGGCAGCTTGATTGCGGGCGCGTCGCTGGCGGCGGCGATGTCGATGGCGACGGGCGCCGCCTGCGGCGCCGGCGCCCTGGTGACCTCGGCCGCCACGGCCAGCGAGTTGCCCACGGCCTGCACGGCGGGCACGGCGAGCGCGGCCGTGGGGGGGGACTGCCCGCGCGGCCCGGCCGTCGGCATCGGCGTGCGGACGGTCTCGACGGCGGCGGGGATGGCCGGGGCCGTGGCGGGCGTCTCGGCCACCGGCGCAGTCACGGTCACCTTGGGCAGCGTCACGGTCGGCTGGACCTGCCGCAGCGCGACGGGCCGCGGCGCCACGGTCTCCGTCTGCGGCGCCGCCGGCTGCTCAGCGACGGCCAACTCGGCCAGACTGGCCAGCTCGGGCTTGACGGGCACGGCCTCAGCCGCGACGGCCGCGGGGGCGGGCGCGGGCGTCTCCAGTCGCGCGGGGGTCGGCTCGGCCGGCGGCGGGGCGGGTGTGGTCACTTCGGGGGCCTCGTCGGCCTGGCGGGCCAGCGGCGTTTCGCGGGCGAGCTGGATCCGCGGCGCCTCGGCGACCAGCGGCGGGGCGGGCAGGCTGACGGTCTCCGCCGGGGCCGGCCGGATCGCCCGCGGCGCCTCCGGCTGCACCGTCAGCGGCGCCGGACGCACCGGCGCGCGGGGGACGTTCAGCTCCGTGCGGTCCGGCTCGACGCGCTCGATCGCCTCCGGCTGGCGGCGCACCAGTTGCGCCAGCGTCGGGTCGGCCACCGGAAGCTCGTTCACCGGCAGGTCGGAAACCTGCTGGCGGATGGCCATGCGGATCTCCACCTCGCGGGCGGCGTCCAGGTTGACGGCCGTGGTCAGCCCCGCCGCCTCCGCCACGCGGTGCAGGATCGGCTGGCTGATCCAGAACAGCCCCAGCAGCATCGTCAGCAGCACGTGCGCCAGCAGCGAGATGATCACGCACTTGGTCAGGAGGTTGAGGTGTCGATACCCGGCCGCGCGGAGGAACAGCAGCAGCGGGATGAGCACCGCCAGCGCCGCCAGCAGCGCCCAGACGCCCCAGCTCAAGCGCGGCGCCTCGCGGCGGCGGTACGAGGCGAACACCTCGCGCGAGGTCGTCTCGAACAGGTCGTAGCCCCCGGCCGAGCCCGGGCGGTCGCTGCTGAAGACCAGCACGAAGCCCTCCCCGGCCGTGGCCGGGTCCATGTCGTCGTAAGGCGTGTTGATCTCCGGCCCGAGGTTTTCGACGGGCCCGCAGCGCCCGTCGGTCAGGCGGCAGCGGTAGATGTCGAACCCGCCCATCCCGCCGGTGCGGTTGGAGGCGAAATAGAGGAAGTCGCCCGCCGGCGAGACGCAGCAGACGCCCTCGCGGTAGGGCGTGTTGATTCCCTCCAGCTCCCTCGCCTCACGAAACGCAAGCGGAGCACTCCGCACCGGCGAAGTCAACGAAGGTGCCGTGGACGGAGCCGCGGCGTAAGCCCCCTCCGGGGGCGCCGCCGCGGATGCCTTCGACGACGGCGCCGTCGTCGTTCCCCCAGCGACCCTCTCCGCCACGAACAGGTCGTAATCATTCAGGTCGCCTTGGCGCACCGTCGCCCGCCACGGCGCCTTGTCGCCCGCCGCCTGCGCCGCCTTGCGGTTGGACGAGAAGATCAGCCTCCCCCCGTCCGGCGTCATGGCCGGACCGTAATCGTTGTACGGGCTGTTCACCGACGGGCCGAGGTCGAACGGCTCGCCCCAGCCGGCGGCCGTGCGCTCCACCGCCCAGATGTCGTACTGCCCCACGCCGCCGGGGCGGTCGGAGTAGAACAGCAGGAATCGCCCGTCGGCGGTGAGACGCGGGCCGAGCTCGTCGTGGTCGGTGTTGACGGCGGCCAGGGGGGCCGGCTGCGTCCAGCGCCCCCGCTGGAGGCGCGTGAAGTAGATGTCGGCATTCCGGCCTGGCAGGCCGCGAACGAAAAACATCTCCCGCCCGTCGGCGGACAGGCCTGGCTCGTAGTCGTGTTGGGGCGAGTTGACCGGCCCGGCCGGGGCGCGCGGCTGCGACCACAGCACGCGGCGGAGGTTGGCGGCCTTGTCGGGGATGACGGTGCCGCGCCCGTCGGTCCAGACGACCTGCGTGTCGGCCAGGTAGTACCACGCCATGGCGCCGGCGGCGAGGACGACGATCAGCGCGGCTGCGGCCGCCAGCCACCACAGCCAGCGCTGCGCGGGGGGCTTCGGGTTGTTCGGGGGTCGGGTCACGTTCGCTGCTGGTCGGTTCGTGTTCGAGGGCCTGTTGTTGCGACACAGCCTTCGGCCCTGAGGCTGAGCCTCAGGCTCAGGCCCGAAGGGAGGCGCAGAGGGACAGAGGTAAGAGGGAGAAGATCGGTCGGATCGGTCGGATCGGTCCGATCTGTCTGATCTTTTTTCTGTCCCTCTGCGTCTCTGTGTCGCATTTCCCGGTCCTCCGCCGCCGGGCGGGTCCGCATGGGTCATTCCGCGGCCGTGCCGCGGCCGGCCTCGATGTATCCGATCCTGGCCTCGGCGATTCCGACGCGGCGGCACAGGGCGACCACGGCGGCGAAGTATCGGAACGTGCTGCGCTCGTCGGCGCGGATGAGGACCATGCGGTCGGGCTGGTTGCGGGCGACGTGGCCCAGCAGCTCGCCGAGCTGGCGGTGGTCCATCGTCTTTGCGCCCACGCGGATGGTGCCGTCTTGGAGGATGTTGATGACGACCTGCTGCGGCGGGGCCGACAGCGGGCGCGGCGTGCTGGTGACCGGCAGCTTCACCCGGTGGTCGCGCTCCTCCTGGGCGAAGCTGGTGGCCACCAGGAAGAACACCAGCAGCAGGAAGACCATGTCGATCAGGGGCGTCATGTTGATGGGCTCTTCGCCCTCGGCCTGTCGCGCGGCGATCCTCATGGTCTGGCCTCCTGGCCGCCCTGCCCGAGGTAATGCTCGACGAACTCCACCGAGCTGGCGTTCATGTCGTGGACCAGCCGGTCGATGCGCCCCTGGAAGTAGTAGTAGGCGATCAGGGCCGGAATCGCCACCGTCAGCCCCGCGAACGTCGTCACCAGGGCCTCGTAGATGCCCTTGCCCAGCAGCGGCCCGCGGTTGGTCACGTCGATGTTCGGGTCGCTGGCGATCTGGAAGGCCTCGATCATCCCCCAGACCGTGCCGAGCAGCCCGAGCATCGGCGCCACTGCCGCCACGCCGAACAGCATCCGCAGGTTCCGCCGCAGCAGCGAGATCTCGTTGGCGCCGGCGTCCTCGATGGCCTGCTCGACCGCCTCCTCGCCGCGCGGCAGCTTCATGATTCCCACCCGCGTGATACGCCCCAGCGGGCAGTCGCGGCTGGCGCAGTAGCTCAGCCCGGCCGCGCGGTCCTGGCTGTCGTGGTGGAACGCCGCCTTCAGCCCTTCCAGGAAGCCCGGCGGGATGACGGCGCCGCGCCGCAGGGCGATCAGCCGCTCGATGACGACGGCCAGGCCCAGCAGGCTGCACGCCGCGATGGGGATCATCAGCGGCCCGCCCTTCACCAGCAGCTCCAGGAACGTCATCTTGGGCGTGGTCTGCGGGGTGGACTCGTCCACCTTGGCCGGCACCTGTTTGGCTTCGGCCTCCTGCGCCAGCGCCAGCGCCGCCGGGGCGGCCAGCACGGCCAGCGCCGCGGCGAGCAGAAACTTCTCTCGCCAGTTTCCGATCCTCTTGTTCACGGGTTGTCTCTCCTCAATGCATCGAAGCCGGTCAGCATTCAGCATTCAGCGGTCAGCATTCAGCATTTGGCATTGGGCATTTAGCATTTAGCATTCAGCATTCAGCATTCGTCCCTGCTCACTTTTCCGGCAGTTCCTTCAGTCTCTTGGCGGCCTGCTGGGCGACGGGATTGTCCTTGTACTTCGCCGCGCAGGCGGAGTATTGGCTCCTGGCCTGGCCGTGCTGGCCGAGCGCCTCGAACGCCCGCCCCGCCTCGTACAGCGCCCGCGCCGACCAGTCGGGATAGGCGTAGACGATGTCCACCTTGAGCAGCTCGGCCGCGGCCTTGTCGTACTTGCCCTCCGCGAAGTACGTCTCGCCGATCTGGAACTGCGCCCGTGCGGCGGTGGGGCCCTTCTGCGAGGCGGTGACCTTCTCGTACCACGCGCGGGCGTCGGCGTATTTCTTCGTGTTCTCCAGCGCCCAGCCGGTGCCGAACTGCGCCAGGAAGGCGAACTTGTCGTTGGGGTGCTTCTTGAGGAACGCCGCGTAGGTGGCGATGGCCTTGCCGTACTCCTGAAGCTGCGATTGCACCTCGCCCTGCTTGAGCATCGCCACGGCCGCCAGGTCGTGCGCGGGGAACTTCGCCAGCAGGGCCGCGAAGTGCTTCTCGGCCTCCTCCAGCCGACCGAGCTTGGCGCAGTCGGCCCCGGCGTAGTACAGGGCCGAGGGGGCGAACTCGCCGTCGCCGTGGGCGGCGGCGTAGGCGGCGAACGTTGAGGCGGCGTCGGCCGTCCTGCCCAGCTTCTCGTAGCACCAGCCCAGCCGGTAGTGCGACGAGGCGGCGGTGTTGGCGTCGGCGGACTTGTCGGCCAGCACGGCCTTGAGCAGCGCGGCCGCGTCTTCGTACTTGTCGGTCTGGCAGAGCAGGTCGGCCAGCTCCGCGCGGGCGGCGGTGGCCAGCTTGCCGGCGGGGTAGTCCTTCAGCAGCCGCTGGTAGGTGGCGACGGCGGCGGCGGTGTCCTTGCTCTGGCGCTGCGCCCAGGCCAGCTCGTAGAGGACCTCGTCGGAGGCGGCATTCTTCTCGGCGGCCAGGCCGCCCAGGGCCTTGGCGGCCTCGGCGTTCTTGCCTTGGGCGGCCAGGCAGCGGGCGATCTCGCGTCGTGCGGCCCGGGCGCCGCGGTCGGCGGGGTAGGCCTTCAGGTATGCCTCGAAGGCCTGCTGGGCCTCGGCGTGCTTTCCGGCCTCGGCCAGGGCGGCGCCCTGCCGGTAGGCGGCGTCGGCGGCCCGGGCGTGCCTGGGATATCGCTTGACGACCTCGGCGAACCGCGCCGCGGCCTTGGCGAACTGGGCGGCGTCGAAGTCCAACCAGGCCAGCATGTACAGCGAGTGTGCGGCCAGGTCCTCCGGCGGCCCGGCCGTCAGAACCTGCTCCAGCGCCGCCGCCGCCCGCTTGGCCTGCTTGTCCTCGAAGGCGATCAGCCCGTGCTCGAACGTCGCCCGCACCACCCACGCCGACGGCTTGGGCCCCTTCGTCCAGGCCTTGCCCACCTCGGTGAAGGCAGTGTCGGCGCCGGCCTTGTCGCCGGCGCGCAGCAGCGCCAGGCCGAGCTTGCACTGCGCCTCGGCCTTGTCCGCGCCGGCCAGCGGGACGTAGCGCGCCAGCGTGGCCGCGGCGGACTTATAGTCGCCCGTCTGGAGCTGTGCATCCCCCAGCAGGAAGATCACCTGCCGCAGGTTCCAGTCGGCGGCGACGGCCTTGTCGGCCGCCAACGGCCCGCCCAGCTCCATCGCGCGGGCGTAGTGGCCCTGGAGGAACGCGCACTGCACGAGGCGGAAGACCAAGCGGCGCTTCTGGGCGTCGTCGGCGGTCCTGGACAGGTCGGCGAAGGCCTTCTCCGCCTCGTCGTAGCGGGCCAGCAGAAACAGGCTCTCGGCGGCCAGCTCGCCGGCGGCCCGGCCGATCGTCTTGTCCCCCGCGGCCGCGGCGCACAGCGGCAGGCACTCGGCCAGCTTGCCCAGCTTGTGCAGGCAGAAGGCCTGGCGGTAGGCGGCGTCGGCCTGACGCGGGCTGGACGGGCAGGCCTTGCGGAAGGCGGCGAACTGCTCGGCCGCAACGTCGTGCCTGTCCAGCGCCATCGCGCACAGGGCGCGGTCGTAGAGCACGTCGGGGAGGTTGTCGGGCGGCGGCTTGGACCCGGCCAGCGCGTCCAGCGCGGCGTAGGCGGCCTCGTGCTTGCCCTCGCGGATGTCGCACTGGGCCAGCCAGTAGCGGGCCTTGGCCGCCCGCGCGGCGTCGGACTTCGCCACCAGCGAAAGCGTCTTCCGCGCGTCGTCGAGCTTCCCGTCGGCAAGCTGCGCCAGTGCCAGCTCGAACCGCGCCGGCGCGGCGCACGGACTGGGCGAGGCGCCCTTGGGGTCGCGCCTGGCCTCGGCCGCCAGGGCCGAGCTGAGCGAGCGGACGGCATCGGCGTTCTTGCCCGCCCTGTACTGCACCATCCCCAGGCTGTACAGGGCCTCCACCTGGCGGTCGGGCGGGGCGATGGCGGCGGCCTTGGCGTACTGTGCGGCCGCGTCGTCCAGCTTGCCGAGGGCCTCCTGGCACTGGCCCAGCAGCAGCGTGGCCTCCAGGGCGAAGGGGCAGTTGGGCGTCTTGAGCACGTCGGCGAGCGCCGCGGCGGCGGGGGCGTGCTTGCCCTGGGCGGACAGTGCCAACGCCAGCGTGAACTGCGCCGAGGTTCGCCTCGCGGAGGCGGGGTACTTCTTGACGAACTCGCCGGCGGCGGCGGCCGCCTCGCCGTGCCGCCCCATCATGTGCAGCACCTGCGCCCGGTTGAGTGCGGCCACCTCCGCCTGCGGGCTGGCGGGGTACTTGCCCAGCAGCTCCTCCAGCGCCGCCAGGGCCTTGTCGTGGTCCTTCAGCGAAAGCCGGCAGTGGCCCAGGACGGCCAGCGCCTCGTCGCGATGCGGCAGCTTCGGGTCGGCCAGGGCGGCCTCCAGCAGCGGCACGGCCTCCTTGTTGCGCCCGAGCTGGAAGTGGCAGACCGCCAGCCGGTAGCGGGCGATGGTGGCCTGCTCGCCGGTGGGCTTCATGGCCAGGACGGCCTGGTACTCCCTGGCGGCCAGGTCGGGCAGGCCGCGGGCGAGCAGGCCGTCGGCGCCGAGCAGCTTGGTGCGGACCGCCTCGGCGTCGTCGGGCCGGCCGGCCTGCGCCGCCGCCGTCGCGGCCATCGCGGCGAGAAGCAGACAGGCGCCCGCGCCGCCGGCCAGGCGCAGCTTCCTCCTGCCGTTTCGGTTCGTGAGCATGGTTGGTTCTTTCGTCGTCATCGAGGCCATGGGGGTCGCCGACTTGCGCACAGCATACATCATAGGGTTCAACGCCCCGCAGGCGCCTATGTATTGCGGGCGTTCGGCGAGAGGTTACGCCGGCGCTCCGCACGCTTCGGATACAATGGCGCCGATTCGCCGGCGGAAGTGTTCTACCGTAGGATGATGTACCGGATGTCACACACGACGCGGACGGGCGGGCGCGGCGCCGCCGCGGCGGTGCTGTGCGCCCTGGCCGCCGCCGCCGCCGCGCAGGACGCCAACGCGCCGTCCTGGCCGCAGTGGCTCGGCCCGGCCCGCAACGGCGTGTCGAACGAGACCGCCTGGCGGTCGGACTTCGACGCCAACGGCCCGCCGGTGCTCTGGAAGGCCCGCGTGGGCGCGGGGTTCGGCGGCATCTCCGTGGCCGGCGGGCGGGCCTGCACCCTCGGCAACCAGGACGGCAACGACACCGTCACGTGCTTCGGCGCCCGCGACGGCAAGGTGCTCTGGCAGAACTCCTACGCCTGCCCGGCCATCATCCCCCGCGGGCTGATCAACCTCTATCCCGGCCCGCGGTCCACCCCCACTCTGGCCGGCGGAATGGTCTACACGCTCAGCCGGGCCGGGCACCTGCGCTGCCTCGACGCCGCCGCGGGCAGGCTGCTGTGGCAGCGCGACCTGCGCGACGAGCCTGTCGGCATCGGCCTGCCGACCTTCGGCCTGGCCTGCTCGCCGCTGGCCGTCGGCCGGCTGGTCGTCGTGGACGTGGGGCGCATCGTCGCCGTCGAT
>Ga0172364_10002291_pt1 | contig 15181 bp, 10 predicted proteins | sample LakKivSesite10cm_FD_114545 | JGI IMG/M metagenome (GOLD analysis project Ga0172364, IMG submission 114545) | Sediment microbial communities from Lake Kivu, Rwanda - Sediment site 10cm | ecosystem: Environmental > Aquatic > Freshwater > Lake > Sediment | place: Rwanda: Western Province, Lake... | reverse complement strand
GGTACTACAGACCCGCAATTCGTATTACATGTCGAGGGCCAAGCTTTTTTTAATACTATTGGTGGCAAGGGAATAAAACTTATAGGCGATAATGTTAATATTGATAGAGTTAATAGTTTGGGTACTACATTGATTTTAGAGCCTATTGATGATGATTCTACTGGTATACAAAATGCTTATATAAGTTTAGACACTACTTTGGGAGATGTTCAGTTATATACAGGCAATTCTAATATTTTGATAAGTAGTGAAGACTCAAATGATAATGTAGTAATTAATGCGACTACAATAGAGTTGAATGGTAATGTGGGGATAGGAACAACTGATCCACAGTTTACTTTACATGTAGAGGGAAATAGTTTTTTTAGAAGTGGTGGCTCGGGTGTTAAAATCACTGGAAATAGTGCAACTATTGACGAGATTTATGGTTTGGGAACTACATTGGTTTTAGGACCACTTGATGATGGGTCGATTGGGACAACAGAAATTCAATTGTTAACAAGTGGTTCATATGTTACTATGAATAGTGATGGAGTCAGTAATACAGTAACTGTTACTACAGACACTATAATATTGAATGGTAGTGTTGGAATAGGTACTACAGACCCGCAATTCGTATTACATGTCGAGGGCCAAGCTTTTTTTAATACTATTGGTGGCAAGGGAATAAAACTTATAGGCGATAATGTTAATATTGATAGAGTTAATAGTTTGGGGACAACATTGGTTTTAGAGCCTCTTGATACAGGGAGCGTTGGGGAGTTTGAAATTCAATTGAATGCAGGTAGCTCACATGTTAATATAGTTGACAATGCTGTAGATGATAATGTAACAATTAGTTCGACTAAAGTAGCATTGAATGGTAATGTGGAACTTGATTCTCATTTGGGTATAGGAACTGATCCAGAGATTTTTTCGACTTTAGATATAAAACCAAGTGCTACGTGGACAGACAGAGGAATCCATTTTGTGTCAGATGACGAGGTATCGATTGGAATAGGCACTAGTGTTGCAGGGGCTGTTAATGCAGGGAGTCTTGCTTTGTGTGGAGGCAGGTTTCCTAGTGGTTCTTATGGCTCATATATAACACTTCATGGTAATGATAGTAGCTCAGGGTATATATATGTTGGAACAGGATCTTCTGGGTCTATGTATGTTGATACTGAACTAACAGTTACAGGTAAAACATGGCTCTATGATGAAGTTGGAATAGGAACTGAACCAGCTAATTTTTCTATGTTAGATATAACGCCAAGTGGTGATGAAGGAATTCATTTTATAAAGGATGGTTTAGTAAGTATAGGCGTAGGCACTAGTGCTGCAGGGGCTGTTAATGCAGGGATTCTTGCTTTAGGTGGGGGTAGATATCCTTATAGTTCTTGGGGTGCATTTATAACACTTCATGGTAATGATAGTGTTACTCCTGGAGATATATATGTTGGAACAGGAACTTCTGGGTCTGTGGAAGTTACAGGAGATACATATTTTCAGGATAATGTAGGTATAGGAACTGATCCTTATGTTGAACAGTTAAGAGTTGTTTCAGTTGACGCAGTAACTCCTATGGCGGTATGGAGACAAACATCAGTAGGTGGAGACATAATAAGGTTTCTTTCTGATGTTGGTACTGGTGGATCTACTGTTGCAAAAATAGATTATACTGGTCAGATTTTTTCTGATGCTGGAACGACTATTAGTTCTCCCGCTGACTTTGCTGAATGGACAAAAGTAAAAGGAGATTACAAAGAATATGAAGTTGGAACTATAGTACAACAATCTATAACTGATGATATGGAAGTAGAAATTGCTAGAGATATAGATAAAGTTTATGGAGTAGTAACAGATCGTGCTACTTTTTGCGGGGGATTGACATCTATTTTGGATGCGGATGAAGTTAAAAAAGATTCAAAAGAATTAAATATTTTAGATTTTGAAACAAAATATAATGCAAAGCGTATAGCAATGACTGGTCATGTTGTTTGTAAGGTTGTTGGTAATGTTTCTAGAGGTGATAGGCTTGTTCTTTCTAGTATTAATGGTGTGGCAAGATCTGCTATTACTATAGAGGATAGAATTAATTCTTTTGCTATTGCTAGACAAAATTATAATTCTGATCAAATTGGTTTTATAGAAGTTAGACTTTAAAAATTAATAAAAATTAAGGAGTTTTATTATGTCAGAACAAGAAATTGATGTTGTCGATAACGAGAATAAAAAAGAGCAAATTACTATAGATCCTGCAACAGCATTTTCTCTTAAGTTGCAAGAATTTGACAAAAAGATAGCTGAGGCTGAAATGGTAGTGTATACTTTGAAAAAAGATAAAGCAGCTTTTGTTTATGATCAAAATGTGCAACAAATAGTTTTGTCGCATAAAGAGAGAGCAATTAAAGCTCAGGTAGAGCAAGCTATTAGAACTCAGGTAAAATAAGTGTTGTACCTTTCTAATGATTTTATTAGAGTTTTTTATAAAAACGTAATATACTATATTTTTTTGTTGCTAGTTTAAAGGATTATTAACATTATTTAATAAGGAGTTAACTATGGCTGGACCTTTTACAGGGTATGCCCCGCCAGGAGTATACACATCTACTACTTTGGACTCTGCAGTAGGAGGTCTTCTTGCTAACCAAAGAATACCTGCTCTTATTGGCACTGCTGAAGAAGTTAAGAAAGTTGATGGATATGAGTTAGTTAGGGGTTCTAGTCCAAATATAGACAACAGGAAATCAAATGAAGATGTTTCTGGTCAACTTACTGGTGCTAATAGAGATTTTACTGTTTTGAATTATCCAATTGTTATTGGTGATGGACTTGGAAGAGTTTCTAATGATCCTAACGATGTGGTTGTAAAAGTAAATGGTACACAAGTTATTGTTTCGAAAGTAGAGGGAGCAAATGGTAAAGTTTATCTTGCGCTTGTCCCTAAATCAACTGATGAAGTTACAATAACATATTATTACAAAAAGACTGATACTAGAGTAGTTGATGAAGATCTTTCAGACCAGGTCGATGGTTCAGCTTTAACTTTTTTTACTCACAACAAGCCAATTGTTGATGGAACTAATGCAGGTAGAGCTTCAACAACTGTGAGTACTGTTATTGCTAAAGTAAATGATGCTGTTGTTGAAGTAGCAACTCTTGATGGAGTCGAGGGTTCTTTTACTTTGACTGAACCACCTGAAATTGGCGATGAATTAACTATTACTTATTACTATAATACTCATATGAATACAGCAGATGATCTTCCTTTTGCTGGAATAACAAGGATGATAAGGGTTGGTGTGTCTCTAGAAACATCAGATTTTATTGAAAACATTGATTATGCTATTATTAATGATCAGATACAATGGGGCACGGGTTATAAACTTGTTGAGCTTGTTCATACTACAGGTGGAGAGTTTTTTAACGATAATCAGATACAGGCTACACTTGTCGATGATAAAATTTATAATGAAGATGTCTCGAGTCAATTTACTGGCGTAGAGACTTCTTTTACTGTAAATTTTACTCCTATGGTTGATGGCACTGGTAGAGATATTGTTACTAATAATCCTACTCATGCTGTTGTTACTGTCGATGGTGTTGCTGCTGTAGTAACAAGGGTTGATGGAGAACAAGGTATTGTTTATTTGGCTACACCTCCTGATTCTGATGCTATTGTTTTAGTTACATACTGGCGTTCACGTATGGAAGATGACACTTACAGTATAGAAGTAGAAACTGCTGGTGGTGTTGGTGTTGGAACTTATACAATAACATCTCAAGAAGATGGTAGACTTGGAGTTGCTATACCTGGAGCTGAAAGCGTAGCTGACCCTGGTTTTACTGGTGCAAGTTACCTTACAGGGCCTACAGTAACAAAAGGTTATACTGTTGACGAGACAGTGACTTTAACTTTTACTTCAAATACTCATTTTGAAGTTAGTTCAGATAATCCTGATGGTTCTTCTGGATATGGAAGGACTAATTCGACTTATGTTGATGGAAAAACAGGACTTATTTTTACTTTGGCGGCTGATTCTGCTTATGCTGAAGATGATTATCTTGAGATCGATGTTACTTCTGAAGCAATTTTCACTACTAGCGTAATTCCAATAACTAGTATACCAGGATTTTATTTGAATGTCAATAACACGACAGATGTAACTCCTGGTGATATTACCGATCTTGTAGCTTATGATAAGTCAGGTAATGAACCAGATGTAGGTGATGTTTATTATGTGTCTTATTATTACGAGAAAGATAGTTATGATTGTGATCTTTATACTCGATTCAAAGACATCACTATTGAGTATGGAGATTTGAGTGCTTCAAATCCCTTGGTTCTTGCTTCATATTTAATGTTTTTGAATGGAGCTAGTGCACTTATACTTTGTCAGGTAAAGAAAGCTACAGGTAGTGATTTAGCATCTGATCAGTCTTATATTGATGTTTTACAACGTTTGGAACAAGATGTTGACGGGATTAATCCAGCTGTTATTTTCCCGATTACAACTTCTCAGTCTGTTATTAATGCTACAAAGCAACATTGTGCAGTTCAGTCATCTAAGAGGAATAGGAGAGAGAGAATTAGTTTCTTTGGTTTTGCTGTAGGGACAGAGCCCATGGAAGCTGGTGAATTTGCTCTTGCTACAAATACTGAACGTATGATAGGAGTTTATCCCGATGGAGCTGTTATAGAATTAGTAGAGCCTGATGGTTCTGTTAGTGAGCATGTTGTAGATGGAACGTTTTTAGCTGCTGCTCTTTGTGGCTTGAATGTTAATACTATTTATGATGTTGCAACACCTATGACTAGAAAAACTTTACTTGGATTTAAGCAGCTTGTTCGTTCTATGGATGAAATTACTATGGATCTTGTTGCTACTAGAGGATTGACTGTGATTATGAAGGTTAGTTCAACATTTGTTGTTAGGCATGCAGTAACTACTAATATGACAAATGCTTTGACTAGAGAAGTTATGATTATCACAATTAGAGATTTTATACAACAAGAGACAAGAAGAGTAATTGATCCTTACATTGGCAGAAAGATGACTGCTAATCTTGCAGGAGAGATTGTTAATTCTCTTGGTTCTATGTTAGCATCGGCTGTTGATTCTCAAATTATTGTTGATTATAAAGGAGTAACAGCTGAAAGAGATTCAGTACAACCTGATTATATAAAAGTTACTGCTTTTTATATACCTATTTTTGGGTTGAACTGGGTAGACGTGGCCTACCAAATACGTGTAAAGTTTTAATTAATTGGGCTTGTAATAGAGCCCAATTTAATAAAGTGTTTATTTAAGCAATAATGTCGAACAATAAATTTTAATCTAAGGAGCGAATAAATATGGCAAGACAAGCGTATATCTATAGAGAAGGTGTCTCGCCGAATACTCGTTTACTTAATCCGCAGAGAGTAAGAGTATTTAGTACTGATGCTGATGATCAAGCTTCGCAACCTATTGGTTTGATACAAACTTGGAATCCTACTGATACAAGGGCAATAGAACCTGTGAGAGGAATAGGTTTTGGAGATCAGATTGCTGAATTAGCTGTTGGAGTGACTGATCTTAGTGCTACAGCAACTGTTATGATGATGTATTTAAGAGATATTCAACAACTTTTTGGTTATAAAGCGGGAAGTTCAGGATTAATTCGTTCACTAAAGCATCATCAATGGCCTTTTGATGTATATGAGACAATAATATTGCCTGAGTATATTTCGGGCCAGGCAAAAAAGTACGACACTGAAGGCGATTTAAAAGTTATTAAGACTTGGTATGAAGGTTGTTGGATGTCTGATTTTGCAAAGACTTTTGATATTGGAGCTACTTCAGTTACTCAAGACATGACATGTCAAATTTCTGATGTTTATGCAACTAAACAAGATAATTTATCTTTAGTTGCTGATTTTTATGAGAGTAACAAAGGTTCTTTAAGAGGTAGTGCTAGCGGAAACGTACAGTAAATTATAAGGGAGAGTTTTTTCTCTCCCTCCTACAACTGCTTTCTTCTAGATACTCATTGACTCTGTTGGCAGTTCAGAGGAGAGTATTAAAGTTTTTTAATCTATTTCAGGAGTTTTTACTAGTGAGTGATGCTAGAAAAGTGTCAAAACGTGATTTAGAATTACTTTCTAATCTTGTTTTTGACTCTTATGTTACAACAGAGTTTGATTTTTTGAATCATCGTTTTATATTGCGTTCTTTGACAACGAGCGAAAGAGAAGATTTATATAGACGTTATTTTAATTTTTCAAGTAAACATAATCTTATGTTAGTTTTGGATATGTTAGCTTTTTCAATTATGTTTATTGATGGTTTAGAGTTTGACAAACATAAACATAAAGCTTTTTTACATAGGTTAAATTCTAGAATCATTTTGAAAATTTATAAAAAATATGAAGAAATGGATGAAGAAATAAAGGGTTCTTCTGTTTTTATTGATTATTATGTCGAGACAAGAGAATCTAGAAATATGTGGTCTGTTTTTAAAACATGTAGTAGAATAAACGATCCTTTTTCTATAAGGAAATTAAATCAATACCAGTATTATTGGATAATTACAAATGTTTTTAAAGATAATTTAGATAAAGAGAAAAAAGCATGGGCTAAAGTAGAATATATGACAAATTCTATTTGTGCTTTTATAAATCCTAAAGGTTTTAAGAAATCTAGAAGTTCTAGTGTAGTTGACCAGCTTGAAAAACAAGAAGATAAAGAAAAGCAACGTTTAGTAGAAGAGTTAGAAACAGGTGTTACTCAACAATACGTAGATTCTAATGATGTTTTTTCTTCTATGGATAGAAAAAATGAGGAAACAGATGAAGAATATGAATATAGAGTTAATATTTTAATGGAAAAAACATTAAAAGGAGAACTTGTAGATGAGCACGATAAAATTGTTAGAAAGAGCGAAATAGATTGTTTAAAGAAGTTTTTGAGAGAAAGAAGAACACAAGTTTTAGTTGATAGGGAAGTAAGAAATAGACGAGGCATAAAATTTGATGATTTGTCTGTGCTTGAGAAAGAAGCAATGCAAATACAATTAGAAGAAGATAAGCAAAACGGGTTTTTTCATGATGACTTTAGTTACATTGATATTATAAAAATGAAAGATTTTTCTGCTATAACAAAAATTGAAAAAGAAAAAATTTTTGAAGAAGTAATGAACGAAGAAATAGATGTTGATGTAGAAACTGATAATTTTCTAAAAAGTTTATCTGGGCATGATATTATAAGTTTTAATAATAGTCCTATTGACAATAATTTAGTTAATGCTAACGACAACGAGACTGATTCTAGTGTTGAAGTAGATGAATTTAAAACACCAGCTCAAAAAGCTGCTAATATGGATATTGATATTAAAGGCATTAATTTAATAAAACAAAAACAAGAAAAAATTAAAAGAGCTATTAGAGTTTTAAATAAAAGAAGAGCTGATATAGAACAAAGTGATGTTAATGAAGGACAAGATTTAGACATTATTAAATTTGATTAAAAAAGGAGTTTTTTATGGATCTAGAACAAAAATCAAAAGAACTAAGACAAAAATTAGGTAGTAATAAAAAAAATGAAAGCGAAGAAGTTACTAAAAATAGAATGAAGAAAGTATTGAGTGCTAGAGATGAAGTTATGAAAGAAATTTTTGATTATCAAGATAGGACTGGTATACCAACAAAACAAGAGACAGAGAAAAATTTTTTTGAGTTTGAAATTAACCAACAAGATTAAGGGAGATTAATTATGGATATTTTTACTGCTTTAAGTGAGCTTTCTAGTATAGGAAAAAAAACTAAGGAAGTGCCTATTGGTCAGCTTAAGCTTTTATTGAGCACTTTAGATTCAGAGCAAGAAAGTCTTGTTTTTATAGCTTGTTCTGATATGACAGGTAATGCATATTTTAGTAGGTTGAAATCTGAGACTTTAAAGTATGCAATAGTTGCTGTTAATGGTGAGAGACTTGATAGTTATGTTAATGCTTTGCCTGAGAAAAAAGAAGGTTTGAAAAAAGAGGTTTTGGATAAATTGGAAAATATTATTAAAACTTGGGACGAGAATGTTATTTCTTTTTTGTATTCTAAATGGATTGAACTTACAAAAGAGTCTGAAGAAGATTTAAAGAAATTAGGTTTGATTGAAGAAGAGAAAAAGGTAGAGGAAAAGGAATAAGGAGCTTAAATGGCAGATAAGCGCAAGTATGTAAGCGAATTTGAAATTAAATCTAATATTGATGAAGCTTTAAAACAGCTTCAAAAATATTATGTTGAATTTTCTAAAATGCCAAATATTATTGATTCTTTTGGTAAAGCTTTAAAAAAGAACGAAAAATTAGAGAAAAATTTTTATGATATGATGTCAGCAATACCTAAAAGAATGAAACAATTGTCTCAACTTGCAAATATTAAGTTAGTTCCAAGAAAAGAATTAGATAGACTAACTGATATGTTTAAAACAATAGAAACTGCTTCTAAAAGTTTGCAAGGAAAAGCATTTAATGCTGATGAAATTAAGTCAATTATAACAGAGTTTGAAAAAGTTACTTCTGAATTAGATAGTATGGAATCTAGACATTCTAAATTAAATGCTAAATCAGAAGCATTTAATAATCTTTTAGAAGGCACTTTGAAATTACAAAAAAATTTGTCAAGTAATTCTGAAAAGTATAAAAGTTCTACTGAAGATATTACTAAAACTTATAAATCTCTTTTTGGAAAAATTAACCAAATTTATGGTGTTTTAAAAAAAGCTGGTGAAGAAGGTATTACTAATAAAACGTTAATTGAGTATTCTAATAGGCTTGAAAGTGTTAGACAAGAAGTTAATTTAATGAATAATGATTACGATGACATGAACAAGAATATTAATAATTTATCAGGAGAATTTGACAAAATTTTAGGTAGCTCTAGAGATATTGCGGGCCAAATGCAAAATTCTATAGCTAAAACAAGTTATGAAAATGTTGTTAGCGATATTGAAAGTTTAAGAAGACAATTAGATTTGACTCTTTCTGATTCTAAACAAACAAGTGAAGAATTACAAAATAATTTAAACAAAATAAAAATCGAATTAGATAACAATGTTGATAGTTTAAATTTGGCATTAAAAGCTGACGAACGTCTTACAGCAGAAACAAAAACAACCAATGATGCTTTTAATTTAATGTCTAAATTAACTGCTGAAGTACAAGAAGGATTACAAGACATAACAAATATACAATTAAAAACTCAATTTGAAGAAGTAGCAAAACAGATTGCTTTAATGAGAGAAGAATTAGAACGATCAATACTCATAGACAAAGAGTCTAATGAAGTTATTAGAGAAAAAATGGGCATGTTAAAAAATCTTGGTGACGAACTTCGTTCTATACAAAATAGGCAACTTGATATTAACAAACTTGAAGAACAATCAATATCAGCTACTGTTAAAAGAGCTCGCGAACAAAATAAAGTTAATAAGGCTTATATAAAACAAATTTTTAGTGAAAAAAGAGGCTTTGGCGGAGTAGTAGATGCTTTTAAAGTTTATAAGCAAAATATACCAATAGCAATGACTGCTAAATTTGGCCAAACTGGTTTAGCTGCAGCTAAATTAATGACAGGCGCATTTAAAATGCTTGGACATGTTCTAGCACCATTTTTGGGAGTTTTTTCTTTTATTGGAATGCTAAAAACTGTTTTTGAACTAGAAAAACAAGTAAAAAGTGCAAGAAAACAAATTGTTATGATGGCTGCAGGAACTCATAATCTTGGAAATGCTTTTGAACAAGTAAGATCTGGTGCTGCATTAGTAGATACAGGTATAGAAAAAATGAGAAATAGAGCAGAAAAATGGTCTTGGGATCTTGGTATGTCAATGGAGCAAATTATAGGATATATGAATGATTTTACTAAAGCAGGTTTTACAGCAACAAGTTCTCTTTCAAATTTAGAAAATTTAATGGCGATTTCAGTTACATTAGATATGGAAGTGAGTGAACTTGCTGCTAGTGCTGGTAATTTACGTGCTGAATTTGGTATGAGTCTTTCTGATATAGGTTCTAGTTTTATTCAAATGCAAAAAGATGCAAAAAATGCAGGAATTACTACAACAATATTTTTTGATAAAGTAATAAATGCTGCTACAGGTTTAGGTTTATATGGTAAAAGAATTGATGAAGTTAGTAATCTTTTTTCTGGGCTTGTAAAAAATATGCAATTGCCGGAAAAAGCTGCTACTGATGCTGCAGGTAAAATTGTTGGTAGTTTTAAAGACTTGTCAAATGAAGCTCAAATTACTATTTTTAGACTTGGTGGTGGAGCAAAAATTTGGGAAGAGTCTTATAAAGAACAGACAACAAAAATAGACAAACAAATTTCTGAATTAATAGAAAAAGAAAAAGATTTAGGAAATGTTCAAGATGATTCTGCTAAGCAAATTGAATTAAATGAATTAAGAAAACAAAGAGCAATGTTAGAGTCTCAAAAAAGAACTTTAGCTAATACAGCTTCTTTAAAAGGTGTTAATGCTGAACTTGAAAAAGGTTTAATGACTGATACAATGGGACAGTTTTTAATGCAAATGGGTTTTTTAACTAAAAAGGCTGCAGGCGTTGACATTACTGGTGGAATAGAAAACGTACAAAAAGCTATAGAACAAAATGTTTTAAGAATGAAGGTCATAGGTGCTGAGTTTGGTATGGATAGAGAAGTTGTTGAAACAATGAGGAATCTTTCATCTAATCTTCTTTTTAATGCTAATAGTTTAAAGGAAGCTTTTGGCCGTAAAGAAGCTGAAGGTTTAATCCAGGTGCTGGCTAAGACATCAGATCATAGTAAAAGACAAACAGGTTTGTTAAATCATCTTAATAAATTACAAGAAAAAGGAAAGATAAACAAATCAGTTGTAGATGTTTTGAAAAAAAGTTTTCCCCTACTTGAACATGAACTTTCGCAAGAGGGAGCTGATACAGCTGATGGTTTGTCTAAGATTCTTTCTTCATTAGATGTTAGTTTTGGAGCTTTAACTCAAACGACAAAAGATAGCATAAAAAAACAAGAAGAACTTCAAGCAAAAAGAGTCGGGATTGAAGTTTTAAGACAGACTAAATCTACTGAAGACGCTATTAATAATACAATAGGTAAGATAATGAGGGATGTATTTGTTGCTTTAGAGAAATTTGTAACTATGTTTAGATTTTTACATAAAAAAGACCTTCAAGAATTTGATGCTTTAAACGATACAATAACTGAAAATTTTGGAAAAATACAAGATGCAAGAACAAATATAGCTCAAAGAAGAAGTTCGTTAAAATTAGAAAGAGAGCAAACTCAAGATAAAGAAAGAATAAAAGCTATTGACAATGAGTTAAGTTCATTAGACGAAACTTCTAAATTGCTCGATGAGTATAATGATAGTTTAAGAGGTCAACAAAGGCAGTTAATGAATAAGGGCGAATTAACTAAAGAACAGATAGATTTAAACCAAAAGAGTAACGAATTAGCAAAAAAAATAATGCAAAATCCTAATGTTGGAGTTGGATTTGGTGGTAGAACAATTTGGGAAGCACGGAGTGTTTTTGGTATAGGCGGGGGTATTAGATCACACGAACAGATTCAATATAAAAAAGGAAAGGGATTTGCTGATGGTGGTGTAGTTCCTGGTAGTAGTTTTTATGGCGATAAAATGCTTGCACCTGTTAATTCTGGAGAAACGAGAGAAATGATTGTGCCAAGAGATGTTTGGAAGGGTGGTGGTTCAGGCAGGACTATAAACGATAATAGAGTTATAAATATATATGTTAACCAAAATGATAGACGGCAAGTAGAACAAGTTGTTTTGAATGCTCTTTATACTGATAAAATGTTTAAGTAACAATAAAACAAGTTTATTTTAATGAGAACAGCAAAGCAAGTTCCTATACCTATTTCTTGGAGTATTAAAGGTAACACTAGTGTTCCTTCTTTAACAATGTTGATAAATCCATCTAATTTAGATATTACATACGCTCCTCTTATTACTGAAACAAGAACTTTGGGCGGGTTTGCTCACGAGTATTGGGGTGAGCATCTTACAACTTTAGCTGCTACAGGTAAGACTGCAATGTTTGTAGATAGCCAAAAGGGTATTACAAATAAAGATTCTAGATCTACTGAGTCTTATCAATATTTTATGACATTACTTAACATTTATAAAAACAATGGAAAGAGTTATTATACTACTTTTGATTCAAATATGACTAGAGCTAATCCCGCAAAGATATCTACGTTGGGAGTAGTTCAAATGATTTATGATGGTTATCAATATGATGGGTATTTTGAATCTTTTACTTACACAGAAGACGCATCGCGCCCTTTTAATCTTGATTATTCTTTTAATTTTAAAGCAATGAGAATTTTAGGGCAGTTAATGGTGGCAAAGAATGGCTATATATAAACCTGTAAAGCGCACTGATGTTAAACCTATGGTTTTTGATTTAGAAATTGAAAACCCGCCTCCTTCGCTTGTTTTATTAATTAATCCTAATACTTTAGAAATAAGGTATGTGCCCAAGGTTGTTGATCAAAGAATAAGATGGACAGGTATAAATGTACCTTTTATTTTTCAAGCTCATCATGATGAGTTGGATACTTTGACAGCATCAGGTAAGTCAGCAATGTTTATTTCAGATGAAAAAGGTATAACAAGACAAGATCGTAAAGATACATTTGGGTATTTAAATTTAGCTAAATTGCTAGCTATATACAGAAATAATGGTATTAATAGAAATACTAAGCCTAATAATTCAAATAGTCCTTGTGTAATAGACTATGTTGGACGAGTTGTATTAAGTTATAATGCTTTTATTTATAGGGGACATTTTACTAGTTTTTCAATTACTGAAAGTGATACTACACCTTTTAATTTAGATTTTAATTTTGAGTATAAAGTAACAAAAACTTTTAGTTTAAACTTTATAGAAGCTAATAATATTGCAAAAGGTCTTAGTTTGTTATGACTACTAAAAATACTTTAAGTCAAATATTTAGACAAGTTGAAACTGTTCAGCTTGCACCTGATGCTTTGGTTTTTATAAATGGTTCTAATTTATTAACAGATCCTGAAGGCAAGACAATAGATATAAGACAAGACATAACTGAAATAAATACAAGTTTAGATATTGATTCTGTCCCTGGTACAGCTGGTTTTACTATTTCTTATCCTGAGCATCAAGGCGGTCGTTATACTACATTATCTTCTGGTGTTTCTAAATATTCTAATCTAAAAGTAATGTCAGAAATAGAAATTTATTTTAGGGGTAGATTTCTAAAAGTAAAAAATGGAGAAAAAAAATATCCTTATTATAGAGCTTTTTGGGGTGTCATAACTGCTATAACTGAGAGTTATAATGATGGTATACATACTATTTCTGTTTCTTGTGCTGATATTTTGCGATGGTGGCAAATAACTAATGCAACAATAAATCCATCTATTTTGGCAACTGGCGAAAATTTGCCATCTTATTTAATTAAATTAGGGATTAAAAAAGAAGATATACAAGGTTTTTTAAAGGGCAATACAATAAAATTAAGAGGCAGGTCACTTTCTATAACTGGTAATAATTTTTCTGGTTTGACTATACCTGAAATTTTAAAAGAGCTTAGTAGGGCATCATTGTTGCAATTAGTGCCTATTGATGATTATTTAAGTTATGACTATGGTAATGTTACAAGTAAAGACAAAAATATTTCTTTAATGATGAAATATTGGGCAGAAAGATTAAATGATATTGGAATGCGTTTAAAAATTTATGCACTAACTACAAATGAATCAAATAAACTTGATATAGATATTAAAAAGTTATTAACTTATGCTCAAGGAACTGATAACAAACAAACGCAAGCTGAAGCAAATGCTCAGAAAAAAAGTTTTATAAATGGATATGCTGACTCAGCTCCTAGAGTTTATCAAAGCGTTCCAACTACGCTAGGTATGACAAATAGTGACATGAAGAGCCAGTTGGAAATTGCTAATGAAATAAAAGAAGCTTTGCATTATGAATTTTTTATGGATGTTAATGGTGAGATAATTTTTAAATTACCATTCTACAATCTTGATGTTAGAGATAATGTTAATTCAATAATACATGATTTAGATATATTAAATTGGAATTTTATTCAAAGCGAGTCTGAGGTTGTGACTAGAGTTGATGTTTCGGGAACGTTAACTGATGCTACTGATTATTCTAAAATAACAAATAGCGTTTCAAGAGATCCTTATCTTTCGTTACAATTTGGAGAACGTTTAATACAACGTTCTATGCCATGGTTGCATACTCTTGAACAGTGCTCTTTTTGGGGTAAAGCTGAACTTGCAAGGCAAAATGCTTTAATAAGGCAGGGCTCTGTTACTATATTAGGTAGACCTGAGTTGAGACTTGGTTATCCTGTTTTTATACCTTCTAGAGATGCTTTTTATTATATCAAAGGAATAGAAAATAGATTTAGTTTTGGTGGCACTTTTACTACAACTTTAACTCTTGTTGCAGAGAGGGCAAAAAAAAGCGATAGAAACTCTGTTTTTAGAAACGTAGGCGAAATAAAAGACGAACAAATTACAATAATTGGTGGTTCTATATCTGAGCCTAATGAGTTAAATAATTTTGTTAAACAAGTTTCTATGCCGTCTATTTGTACACCAAGGGCTAAGGAGCATGTGTCTATTGTCGAACCTGCTTTTGCTATAAATTTAGAAGATATAAAAGAAAAATTTGGAACATGGGAAAAATTTACTGATATTATTGTGCCCAATGAAGAAGGTGAATTTCAAATAACAGATTATGAGGGTTTTGAAGTAGTTGGACAAGTTGGTGATGTTCCATATATAACTTATGGTTATGGTTTAAAATATGATTCAAAAGGACTTATAGTAGAAGATTCTGAAATTATTAAGCAGTCTAAGTCAACAGCTGTTAGAGATATGGAGCCTCAAGAAATGCAATTGACGGTCGATCCTAACAATGTTATGTTTACTTTAGATTCAGAAACAGGAAAAATGGTGTTGTTTGGAGATAAAGCAGATCCTGCTAAAAATGCTCAAAACGCAGCACCACCTGAAGAAACTGCAAAAGATAGGTGATTGCATGTATGATGCTTTAAAACCCCTTAATAGGGGTGTAAAACCGTTTAGAGGTAAAGAAGTTGATAGAACAAAATATGTTCGTTTAGGCGTTG
>Ga0172364_10002290_pt1 | contig 15182 bp, 10 predicted proteins | sample LakKivSesite10cm_FD_114545 | JGI IMG/M metagenome (GOLD analysis project Ga0172364, IMG submission 114545) | Sediment microbial communities from Lake Kivu, Rwanda - Sediment site 10cm | ecosystem: Environmental > Aquatic > Freshwater > Lake > Sediment | place: Rwanda: Western Province, Lake... | reverse complement strand
CGCCACGACAGAAGCCCAGCATGCGCGTGCCACAAACTGGATAGGAGGTACCCATCGTGAAGGGCCTGGTTATATACGATTCAAAGTTCGGAAACACGGAGAAGGTTGCCCACGCCATCGCCACCGCCCTGGGACCGGAGGAAAGCGTCCGCACGGTGAAAGTGGACGCGGTTACCGCCGGGGATCTGAAGGATCTCGACGTGGTCATCGTGGGCAGTCCCGTACAGGCCTGGCGGCCAACAAAGGAGATGCAGGCCTTCCTAAGGCGCCTGCAGCCGAATGCCTTGTCTGGTGTCCAAGCCGCTGCCTTCGACACCCGTCTTCGGGGGCGCTTGGCCGGAGCCGCCGCCGACAAGATCGAGAAAGCACTGCGCAAGCAGGGTTGCACGATAGTCGCCCCGGCGATGGGTTTCTTTGTTCTCGGCACGGAGGGCCCCCTGGCCGAAGGTGAGCTGGACAAGGCTGTGGTCTGGGCCAGACAAATCCTCGAGGCTACAGGCCGATAACTGATCATTTCGCTATGGTGCAGCATCTAGCCCTTCACCTGTGCCACTGAGCGAGGCCGCGTCAGGAGAGCCATTCGGCGCGAACGGAGTCGCTTGCCCTCGCGTACTACTCTGTTCGGGCGTCAACACCGCGCGGGGCGAGCCAGCATCCGGAGCTTGTGCTGGCTGGCCCCTCTTTGGACGGCGCGACTGTGGCGTACCGCCATCTGCGCAGGGCCGTCATTAGTCAGGCGGGTCCTGCAAGGTTGTACGCGGCCCCGCAGAGCGGGACGGAAGCAGCCATGACGCATCTCGGCATGAGCGCCAGCGCTTTCCACCGCATCCTCAAACTGGCCCACACCATTGCCGACCCTTTGACAGGCTCAGGGCATGCCTGGAGGGCGCGACGGAGATCAAGACGCACCATCTGGGGAAGCGATACAGTATTGCCGCGAAGAAAGCTAGCTGTTATTGGCCATGAGTAGAAACAACATTTGCTATCTGCTAGAGATTCAGTTATAATTAGTTTGAACACGGCTAGATGAGTAGGAATTAGAGATGTCAGACAAGCTGGATCGGTTTACGAAAAGAGCACGCCAGGCCCTGACCTTCGCTCAGGACGAAGCGCAACGCTTCGGCCATAGATACATAGGGACAGAACACCTTTTATTAGGGCTTCTCCGCGAAGAGCAGGGAGTAGCAGCCAAAGTCCTCACGCAGATGGGCGTCTCTTTGGAGCGAGTGCGCCAGATGGTCGAGGAAACCATGGGCCGTGAGGAGCGCCTGATTATAGCCTCGCTCGAGTTAGCACCGCGTACGAAGCGCGTGCTGGAACTGGCATTCGATGAGGCCCGTCGCCTCGGCCATAACTACATCGGAACAGAGCATTTGCTACTGGGACTCGTGCGGGAAGGTCAGGGCATCGCTGCTGGAATTCTGGAGACCCTGGGACTCGATCTGGAGGAAGTGCGCAAGGAGACCATTCGTCAGATGCAGGCCGGCGCACTCCAGACCCCGCAATCTAGAGAGGGCGCAAAATCCCAATCCCTGGTGGATCAACTCGGGACAGATCTGACGGAGGCAGCTCGACAGGGGAAGCTGGATCCCGTTATTGGCCGACAGAAAGAAATCGAACGGGTCGTTCAGATTCTGTCACGGCGTACCAAGAACAACCCGGCGCTCATTGGTGAGCCCGGCGTTGGCAAAACGGCTATTGTGGAAGGTTTGGCGCAGCGTATCGTTAGCGGGGAGGTTCCAGAGCGTCTGATTGACAAGCGTGTGGTGATGCTCGATGTAGGATCGCTTGTGGCGGGCACCATGTATAGAGGCCAGTTCGAAGAGCGTATGAAGCGTGTGATTGATGAGATCCGTAAGACCAAGAGCATCTTATTTATTGACGAACTACATATGCTCGTAGGTGCGGGAGCAGCAGGCTCTTCGGTTGATGCAGCGAACATCCTCAAGCCAGCACTGGCACGTGGCGAGTTACAATGCGTGGGTGCAACCACTATGGAGGAGTATCGCAAGCACATCGAAAGCGACCCAGCCCTGGAACGCCGCTTTCAGCCAGTACTGGTCGAGGAACCTACGATTGAAGAGACGATTGAGATTCTACACGGCATCAGGTCGCGTTATGAAGAGTATCACCATCTGGCGATCACCGATAGTGCAGTTCTGGCGGCGGCGAATCTGGCTGCTCGCTATGTCCCCGATCGCTACCTGCCCGATAAGGCCATTGATTTGATTGACGAGGCCTCTTCGCGCGTGCGCACCTATAAAGCATGCCAACCCGCCGCAGTGAAAACAGCATTCCTGCGCTTACAAGAGGTACAGCGGGCAAAAGAGAGAGCCTTCGAAGAGCAGAAGTACAATGAAGCAATCCAGTTGCGCGATCGAGAGCGAGAACTACGAGAAAGCCTGGAACAGCTACGGCTGGGCTTGCGAGACGAAGAAGAACCCGAAGGGTTAAAGGTCACGGAAGAAGACATTGCCGAGATCGTCTCCATGTGGACTGGCGTACCTGTGACCCAGATCGCCAACGAAGAGACACAGCGCCTGCTTAATATGGAAGCTGCGCTCCACCGGCGGATCGTGGGCCAGGATGAAGCGATTACCATTGTAGCAAAGGCAGTGAGACGCGCACGCGCTGGCCTGAAGGACCCCAAAAGACCTATTGGCTCTTTCCTGTTCCTTGGTCCAACAGGAGTGGGCAAGACAGAATTGGCCAAGGCATTAGCGGAGTTCATGTTTGGCAGCGAAGATGCCCTTTTGCAACTCGATATGTCTGAGTTTATGGAGCGTCATTCAGTGGCGCGCCTGGTGGGTGCGCCTCCTGGCTATGTAGGCTATGAAGATGCAGGACAACTTACAGAAGCAGTGCGACGCCGTCCCTATTGTGTGATTTGCTTTGACGAAGTCGAAAAGGCGCACAACGAGGCCATCAACATCCTGTTACAAATTATGGAAGATGGACACCTATCAGATGCCAGAGGACGCCGGGTGGACTTTCGCAATGCCATCATCATCATGACCTCGAACATAGGAGCCGAGCTATTGACCCGCGAGACATCTTTGGGCTTTGCTATCTCCAGGGATGAGGTCAAAGCGGCGGAAGATAGCTACAAAAAGATGAAGGAGAAATTGCTCAACGAGCTGAAGCGTACCTTCCGCCCCGAATTCTTGAACCGTGTGGACAACGTAATTGTCTTCCACGCTTTGGCCAAAGAGCAAATTCAGCAGATTGTAGATATCAAGATCGCCGAAGTCGCCGAACGGCTTAAGGAGCAAAACCTCCACTTGGAAACGACCCCGGAAGCCAGAGACCTGTTAGCGACAGAGGGGTACAATCCTCAATATGGAGCACGCCCGTTGCGCCAGATCATACAGCAACTGGTAGAAGACCCATTGTGCGAAGGCCTGTTGTCAGCGAGGTTCAAGCCGGGTGATACTGTCCTGATTGACCATGCGGACGGCGAGATTGAGTTACGGGTCAAAGAGCAGGCCAATATCGAGGGTTCCCTGCAAGCATTACCAAGGTGAGCTGATCAGGCCCCCTAGAGAGAGTCCACGTGCCGAAAATACGCACCAAGTTCATTTGCCAACAGTGCGGCTATGAGGCACTGCGTTGGTCAGGACGCTGCCCCGAGTGCGGTCAGTGGAATACGCTGGTAGAGACCGTTGAAGAGCGCCCGGGGCCTAGCGTCTCGCGGTTGGCCGGACAGACTGTTCCCCAGCCCATCACCGCTATCTCCACAGAAGGTTTCACTCGCATCCCAGTGCCTATGGACGAATTCAACCGTGCACTAGGTGGGGGCATTGTACCAGGGTCGGTGATTCTTATTGGCGGCGATCCGGGCATTGGCAAGTCCACTTTGCTGCTACAGATTTCGGCGCTATTGGCTGCAACCGGAAAGTCAACGCTGTATATTTCCGGAGAAGAGTCTACACAGCAGATAAAGTTGCGCGCTCACAGATTGAACATCTCAGAAGAGCAACTTTATGTCCTGTCCGAAACAAGCGTCAACCAGATTCTAAGCCAGATCGAGCGTCTGGAACCACAGTTGGTGGTAGTGGACTCCATACAAGCAGTTTACCTAGAGGAATTGGAATCCTCAGCAGGAAGCATTAGTCAAGTCAGGGAGTGTGCAGCGACTCTGCTACGCATGGCCAAATCACGCGGCATACCGATATTTATCGTGGGTCACGTGACAAAAGAAGGGGCTATTGCTGGGCCACATGTGCTGGAACACATGGTGGATACAGTCCTCTACCTCGAAGGTGAGAGATTCCACTCCTACCGTATCTTGCGCAGTGTTAAGAATCGCTTTGGCTCTACTAACGAAGTGGGAGTTTTTGAGATGCAAGAGCAGGGCCTGGTAGAGATTGCCAATCCATCAGAAGCCTTTCTGGCCGAGAGACTAACCTCAGCCACTGGCTCGGCCGTGGCTGTAACAATGGAAGGCACCAGGCCACTGTTGGTGGAGATTCAGGCGCTGACCACCACGACCAGTTTTGGCCTTCCACGTCGCACAGCCAATGGCATTGACTTTAACCGCTTGCTTCTCCTGACTGCCGTACTAAGCAAAAGGGTAGGACTCAAACTGAATACACAGGATATCTTTGTTAACGTAGTAGGCGGGCTACGCATCAGCGAGCCAGCCGCAGACCTGGGAGTGGCAGCAGCTATCGCTTCTAGCTTCCGAAGCGTGCCGATTCCGGATGATTGTGTGCTGTTAGGTGAGATAGGCCTGTCAGGGGAACTACGGTCGGTTGGACAAGCGGAAAAACGGCTCAACGAAGCAGCAAAACTCGGCTTCAAGCGCTGCATTGTTCCGCGATCTCTGCGGCTTGGGAAGGTCGCCGTGACCGGGATTGAGGTAGTGCGCGCGCGTTCCATAGGCGAAGCGCTAGACATTGCTTTACAGCAATAGGCTATGGCTGGCTGGAAATTACGTAACGGTCTTTGACAATCTCCTTACCTTGTGCTAATATGAGACTGGTTATTTCACTAGCATTCATATCGTCACCTTTATCCCAACCGTCAACTAGACTAGAGATTCGCTATGGGGTTTCCTCGACTCCATAGCATATCCGTCTTACTAGAAGAAGCGTCAATTGAATCTCTCATCAACTCAGGTAGTCTTACGCACGCACTAGCGATTGAACTCATGTAGAGTGTGCATGTTTTGTAGTGCACACCCTTTTTCTTAGTCTCTCGCCCAGGAAGGATGGAAAGGAGGTGGGTATAAAGGTAGCGGCGGGATGACCAGAGCCCCGCCATACTCTGCAGACACCGGGGAGAGACTGTATACAAGGAGGGACCCCTGTGAGTATAGAACTTATCGCCCGCATTATTGGGGCTTTGATCATTGGCTTTATCGGCTGGCGCCTTGGCTTCTCTCTCAGCAGCCAAACCCAGCCGCCTTATTTGCAAAGCATTTTCAAGCTACTGGGTGACTCTGTGGTCACGTTTCTGCCGTACATTCTCGCCATTGTTGGCGCATTGTTAGGTTTCCTCTTCACCCCACACCTGACGACGCGGCCGTTCTTCTGGGTCAGGAGTAAAGTTCGTCAGGTGCCAGTACAAACGTTGGCGGCTGCTCTGGTTGGCCTAGTCGTTGGCCTGATCATTTCTGCTTTGCTTGCCCTGCCTCTCTCTCTTCTGCCCACACCTCTGGGAGAAGTCTTGCCCTTTGTCGCCTCCATGCTGTTTTGCTACTTCGGTATCATGGTCATGGTCACGCGGGAGAAAGAAATCTTCGGCGCGCTAGGCGTGCGCCTGACAAAACAAGCACGCAAGGAGGAAAAGGAGAAAGAGGAGGTAGTGCTTCTGGACACCAGCGCTATCATTGACGGACGCATAGCTGACATCAGCCAGACGGGTTTCATCCATGGCACTATCCTGACTCCGCGCTTTGTGCTCAGCGAATTGCAACACATTGCTGATTCTCCCGACATGCTGCGGCGAAATCGTGGCCGCCGAGGGCTTGACATGCTGAATAAGCTGCAGAAAGAATCACGCGTTCCGATCCGTATTGCAGAGATGGACGTTGACGACGCGCATGAAGTAGACGACAAGCTAGTGCGGCTGGCCAAAAACCTGAACTGCCCTATCATCACCAACGATTACAATCTGAACCGCGTGGCTGAGTTACAAGGCGTCAGGGTGCTCAACATCAACGAACTGGCCAATGCCGTGAAAGCTGTCGTCTTGCCCGGGGAGAGCATTACGGTGCACATTATCCAGGAGGGCAAGGAAATCGGACAAGGTGTTGGTTATCTGGATGACGGCACAATGGTTGTAGTAGAGGATGGCCGCCGCTATATAGACCAGGACATTGAGGTAAACGTTACACGAGTGTTGCAAACAGTGGCCGGCCGCATGATTTTCGCGCAACTGCCGGGCAGGGGGGGCCGCTCGGAGCAAGCTAGTAGCAGGTAAATTCCTATGGCTATCGTGACCCTTTCCAGACAACTGAGTGCCTGTGGCTCCGAGATAGCCACTGGGGTAGCGAAGGCACTGGGACTCAGGATCATTGACCGTGAAGCCATTGATCGGGCTGCAATGGAAGCTGGAGTTCCCGAGGTAGCGCTGCACGAATTGGGCTATGAAGGTCGCCGTGGTCTGGTGCAGAGAATCCTGGACGCATTGAAGACATCGCCAGCCATCCCCAGCGTTATTGAGATGCAGCGGCGAGAATTCGTAGCGCCTCTCACCATACCTCCACGGGGCATTTTCACCCCAGCTATGCCACTCTTGAGTGCAGCTATGGAAGAGTATGTGCGCATGGTTGGTATGGTCATACTTAACATAGCCAAAGAAGGCAACGTCCTCATTGTTGGTCGGGCCAGCCAGGTGTTGCTAAGGGATGATCAAGAGGCCATTCACATTCAAGTTGTTGCTCCACTGCCGCGTCGGGTGGAGAAGCTCATGCACATCGAGAGCCTGACCCAGCGCGAGGCCACGCAACGCATCCTGGCCAGCGATCAAGCCAGGGCAGACTACCTGCGACGTTATTACGGTGTCAACTGGCTCGATCCGCAATTGTATGATCTGGTCATCAATACAGGCCGGATATCCATTCAGACCGCTGTTCAACTTGTGGTAATGGCGCGAGTTCAGCGCGTGATGCCCGAGGTACAAGCCACCAACCTTTGACCGCTCTTTCAGAGTATGGTTTTTCATCATGAAAAGCAGCAACTACAGACAATTCCAGAGCAGTCTTTGCTTTCCGAGGGTTCCTCTCTGCATCTGTCTGAGGGGGCACTGCGACAAGTGGTGCCCCATTAACGATGCGCTTGGAAACCGCTCGGAAAGGAGATGAGAAACATGGGCTTGAGAGTTTATAGTACGCTGACGCGACAAAAAGAGGAGTTTATTCCCCTCCAACCTGGTGAAGTCCAGATGTATGTGTGCGGGCCAAATCTGTATGGCCCAGCCCACGTTGGACATGCCATGTCCTATATCATATTCGACACCATCAAGCGCTACCTGCGATACCGCGGCTACCGCGTCAGACACGTACAGAACTTTACCGACATTGAGGACCGCATTATTGAAACGGCGCGCTCACTGGGCACTTCGGTCAGCGAATTGGCAGACAAATACATTGCCCGTTTCTACGCGGAAATGGATGCCCTGAATATTCAACGTGCCGATTACCATCCGCGGGCCACCGAGGCCATGCCCAAGATTATCGAGATAGTCCAGACATTGATCCAAAAGGGTTATGCCTATGAGATAGACGGCGATATCTACTTTCGGGTAACCCGTTTTCCAGACTACGGAAAACTGTCAAAGCGTTCACTGGAACAGATGGAGGCTGGAGCGCGTATCGAAGTGGACCAGCGCAAAGAACATCCCATGGATTTTGCTCTTTGGAAAGCAGCCAAAGAAGGAGAGCCTTCCTGGGATAGCCCTTGGGGCAAGGGGCGGCCAGGCTGGCACATTGAGTGCTCGGCCATGTCCATGCAATTTTTGGGCGAACAACTCGATATTCACGGCGGAGGCCAGGATGTCATCTTTCCACACCATGAAAATGAGATCGCCCAGTCAGAAGCATATACTGGCAAAGCGCCTTTTGTCAAATACTGGATACACAATGCACTCTTGCGCTTGGGCGAAGATGGAGAGAAGATGACCCGTCATTTGGGCAACTTCATCAGTGTGCAGGAAGCTCTGCAAAAGTACAGCACCGATGCCATCCGCCTGTTCGTTCTATCTTCGCACTATCGCAGCCCGCTGACTTGGAAGGAAGAGAACGTGCAAGGAGCAGAACGAGGGGTGGAAAGGCTCCGTGCCGCACTAAAGGATTACACTGGCAGTCCAGAGACCAGCCCCGGTGATGCGCTGTGTGAGGAGGCGGAGATTGCGCGTCGCGAATTTGTCGCCTCTATGGACGACGACTTTAACACACCGCGAGCCATTGCCCAAGTCTTCGACCTAGCACGGATCATTAACCAGGGCCGGGATAGCGGTGTACCGCCTGACTCGCTAGCCTATGCCCAAGGTATACTGCGTGAACTTACGGAAGTGCTGGGTCTGACAATGAAAGGGCTGGCTGGGCCAACAGAAGCAGAGCCTTTTATCTCTCTGCTTATCGAGGTACGAAGTCAGTTGCGCGCGGCAAAACAGTGGGCCTTGGCGGACCGCATCCGGGCTCGCCTGGCAGACCTGGGGGTCATTCTGGAAGACGGGTCAGAAGGGACCACCTGGAAATACACTGCCCGGTGACAACGATTAGAAACCCGGTTTCAGACCGAAACCGGGTTTCTGGTAAGTATGAATCGGAGCTAGAGAGGCAATGTTGGAGATACTTTATGGCCGCAATGCAGTGTATGAGGCGCTCAGAGCTGGACGCCGGCGCTGCGAAAACGTGCTCATAGCCGAGGGAATCCAGGAAAGTGGCACAGCCAGTCGCATTTTGGCTCTGGCTGCGGAAAGCGGCATACCGATCAAGCGCATCGAACGTCAGCAGTTGGACCGACTAGGCCCGGTGAATCATCAAGGCGTGGCGGCCCAGGTGGAGTCGTATCCATACGTTGAGCTAGACACTATACTGAGTCTGGCTCAGCAACGGAAGGAACTCCCTTTTCTCCTGCTTCTCAATTGCCTGCAAGATCCGCAGAATCTGGGCACCTTGCTGCGCACAGCGGAGGCTGTTGCTGTACACGGCATAGCCATCCCACGCCATCGGGCAGCGCAGATTACTCCTGCCGTTAGCAATGCCTCTGCCGGCGCTGTAGAGCATCTCCTGATCGCCCAGGTGACGAACCTGGTGCGTACTATGGCTGAACTAAAGGAGCAGGGAGTCTGGATTCTTGGCCTGGAGCATGCTCCGGAGGCACAGAACTACCGTGAAGTGGATTTGAACATGCCCTTGGCACTGGTAGTGGGCAGCGAGGGCCGGGGTCTCAGCCGCCTGGTACGTGAGCGCTGTGACCTGCTGATCCAACTGCCAATGCGGGGAAAGGTCAATTCCCTGAACGTTTCGGTAGCTGGCTCTATTGCCCTCTATGAAGCCTGGCAGCAACGCCAGAGAGAATAGGAACCCGGTTTCTTGATCCCTCGAAGCCAGTGGCACTACTGCTTCTCATAGGGAATGCCATCAGCCGCAGGCGCGATGGCTCTGCCGACAACTCCAGCCAAGACAATCATGGTCACGATGTATGGCGCCATCAAAAGGAACTCAGAGGGGATGGGCACCCTCAAGATCTGCAGCTTGATCTGCAAGGAGTCAGCGAAGCCAAAGAGAAGCGAGGAGGCGAAGGCACCGAAGGGGTTCCATTTGCCAAAGATCATCGCTGCCAGGCCGATGAAGCCTTTGCCAGCAGTCATAATCTCGTCGAAGCGGCCCACGGAACCAATGGTAAAATAGGCTCCACCGATGCCCGCGATCATGCCTCCCAGGATGACGTTTACGTAGCGGACGAAGAAGACGTTGACACCCAGAGTGTCGGCTGCGCGCGGGTGTTCGCCCACGGCACGGGTGCGCAAACCCCACGGGGTGTAAAACAGCATAATATGGACAAGAACGGTGAGCATGAGCATCAGGTACACGATGAGGCCGTTCTCAAAGAACATCGGCCCCAGGACAGGGATCTTGGAGAGGAGTGGGATGGAGATCAGGCGGAAGGTACCCGAGTTGTTCAAGAGGTCCGTGTTCTTCTCCAGAAACCGCGCGCTGATGAAACTCGTCGCACCTGCGGCAAAGATGTTGATCGCCGTGGCGCTGATGATCTGGTTCACCTTATACTTGATGGACATCCAGGCGTGGAAGGCAGCGAGGATTGCCCCCGTCACAATGCCGACCATCAGGCCAACATACAGGTTCTTGGTGAGCGTGGCACTGACTACGGCCGTCTGGGCCGACATGAGCATGATGCCCTCAATGCCGATGTTGACCACGCCAGCGCGCTCCGACACTACACCACACAGAGCCGCCAGGGCGATCGGCGTAGCTCTGACCAGTGAACTTGAGAGCATGCCCAGCAAGTTAAACGACTTGCCCCGCGCGGCCCACGTGAGGAACGCGGCCACGAAACAAACTGCCACCAATCCCAGGACTGCATCCGCAGAACGGAAGCCACGGGCCAGTTGCCAGACGCCGAGAAACATGGCGATCAAAGCAAGGGCATAGATAGTAGGTTGAACAGGCAGGACCAGATCGGGTATGGGAATGGCCTTGGAAGCATAGCCAGGGTTCAGTCCAAATTTCGTCTGCAGCCCGGGTGCCAGCCCCCTGGCAAAAAAGAACAAAATCGCCACCCCAAAGGCCAGGAAAACCACACCCATCCGTCGCCCACGACTGATGGTAGGTGCTCGTATTTGTGCTTGGACAGTGGTAGTCGCCATTGTGAATCAACAGCCTTTCCTATCCGAAGTGCAGTAAGCGGCCCTCTGGTTTCCTACTCTCCATCCCCGCCAGCCGATGCTAGCGCAAGCTCCTGCGACCGCTTCTCCCGTATCCGATACAGCCCGCGGATGATCTCAGGGGCTGCAACAAACACAATCACCAGAGCTTGGATAATCGAGATGATGTCAATGGGGATGCCAGCCAGCGACTGCATACGCGTGGCACCGCTGCGCAGCGCACCGAACAGCAGCGCGGCCAGGACCACTCCGCCCGGATGGCTCTTGCCGAGGAGAGCAATGGCAATGGAGTCGAATCCGTAGCCAGCAGAGAACCCCTGCCCCACCCAATGATCCACGCCCAGGACTTGGCTCGTCCCGGCCAGTCCGGCCAGGGCCCCGCTCAAGACCATGGCCAGGATAAAGTTGCGCGTGATGCTTATCCCCGCGTAGCGGGCTGCGCGGGGATTGGCACCCACGGTGCGGATTTCGAAACCCAGCGTGGTCTTGAAGAGAAACCAGTAAACCAAAGCGGCAACGGCCAAGGCCAGGAAGAAGCCGGCATGGAAACGAATGGGGGCAGGAAACAACCGTGGCAGTGCGGCGCTGGGTTCGATGTTGGGAGTGACTGGCCGATAGCCTTGCGCCTTCATTGGGCCGTTGAGCAGCCAGTCGCTCAAGCGGAAGGATATCCAGTTCATCATGATCGTGTTGACCACTTCGTGTGCCCCGGTCTTGGCTTTGAGGTAGCCAGGAATGGAGGCCCAAAAGGCCCCACCGAGTGCTCCAGCAAGGATGGCCAGAGGCAGGTGTATGATGCGCGGAACCCCAATGAGGGTGTAGCCAATCCAGGCTGCGGCCAGCGCCCCGATCCCGATCTGGCCCTCCGCACCGATGTTGAAGAGGTTGCAGTGGAACCCAAGCGCTACGGCCAAACCACCGAAGATGTACGGTGTTGCGGCCACCAGGCTCTCCGTAAGAGGGTAAAAGGCGCGCACCATCGAGGTATTGTCCCCCGTGCTCAGGTAACTCTGGATGGCCTGAACCATTTCCTTGGGGCTACCCAGAGAACCGTGGAGCAGGGCCCCGTAGGCAGTGGCAACCGCACGCCAGGTGGCCGTCAGGGCCGCACCCGGTGCACGGAGGAAATTGCGGTAGGCCGCCACAACCGCAGCATCGGTCACGGCGATGACAATGGCGCCGATGACCAAACCCGTGAGTACTGCCAACGCTGGCATGAGCAAAGTACGAGGCACCTGAGAAAGCGTGCCGCTGGGCCTGAGGCCCTTGGCGGAAGGCTTGCTCTTTGCCGCAGGTACCACCGTTGGCGTTGTCTGAGTCCTTTCTTTGTCCAAATATAGCTCCTTGTCCCTGTAGCAAAATGTCCGGGAGCGCCGTCCCTTAGAAGACGCGCTCCGCCACCTCTTCTCCTTCCAATGTAGGCGGTGCCACTTTCACGGCTTCAGATGGCTCAACACCGGCCATCAGCAAGCCCAGGTACCTTCGATTGACTCCCTTAGCGGGCACGACATCCATGATCTTACCCTTGTACATGACGGCAATGCGATCGGATATGGCAATGACCTCGTCCAACTCTGGCGAAACGAGGAGCACGGCTGTGCCTTCGGCCCGCTTCTGCAGGATGCGTTGATGGATGTACTCAATGGATCCCACATCCAGGCCGCGGGTAGGCTGAGAAGCGATGATCAGCTTAACCGGCCGCGAGAACTCGCGGGCCACGATCACCTTCTGCTGGTTGCCGCCGGACAGGGTGGACGTCGGCACAAAGACGCTGGGAGTGCGCACGTCGAACTCTTCCACCAACTGCGAGGCCGTAGCAATGACTGAGTCTTCCTGCACCGCGACGCCCTTCGCAAAGGGTGGCAGGTAGTAGCTACACAGCACGAGGTTGTCATGAACGGGAAACACCAGGACCAACCCATCCTGCTGACGGTCCTCCGGTACGTGGGCCACCCCTTGCTCCAGGATCTGCCGGGGTGTAGCGCCAGCAACGCGCATGCCCAAGACATGGATGTCTCCTGCCAGCGTAGGGCGCAGCCCCGTCAGTGCTTGCACCAGCTCGGTCTGCCCGTTCCCCTGGACACCTGCAATGCCTAGCACCTCCCCTTCGCGAACTTCAAAAGACACACCATTCACGACCATATTCTGCCGATCGTCCAGTACCTGCAGATCCCGCACGGCCAGGACCACCTCCCCCGGCGACGCTTCTGCCTTGTGCACTACCAGATCTACCTGGCGGCCCACCATCATGGCGGCCAGTTCAGCTTCGCTCGTCTTCGTCGGAGTGGTCGTGCCTACCACACGACCGTTGCGCAGGACCGTGATGCGGTTCGCGATCTGCAGCACTTCCTTGAGTTTGTGCGTGATGAAAATGATGGATTTGCCCTGATTGACCAGGTTCGATATGGTCGAAAACAGCCGGTCCACTTCCTGCGGGGTCAGGACGGCTGTAGGCTCGTCCAAGATAAGGACATCTGCTTCGCGGTACAACAGCTTGATGATCTCGACACGTTGCTGCACGCCGACGGGCAGGTCCTTGATGTACGCATCCGGGTCTACTTCCAACCCATACCGCTCCGCGATCTCGCGGATGCGGCTGCCTGCCGTTTGGCGGTCCAAGAACAGGCCACTCCTGGTGGACTCTACACCGAGCATCACGTTCTCAGTGACCGTGAGCGGAGGCACCAGCATAAAGTGCTGGTGGACCATGCCAATGCCTTGTGCGATGGCATCGTTGGGACTACGGATCTGGACTTCCACGAGGCCATCTTGAGAAGGAGTCGATGCTGGCACTGCCGCACTCTGACGCGGACGCAGGAAAATGCGCCCTTCATCAGGCGGATACATTCCGTAGAGGATGTTCATCAGGGTGGTCTTGCCAGCGCCATTTTCTCCCAGGAGAGCATGGATTTCGCTTTTTTCCAAGGTCAGATCAATATGGTCGTTGGCTAAGACTCCGGGGAAAGCTTTGCTAATGCCTAGTAATTTCAGAACAAGGGGCATGGATTGCTCCTCAAAGTATACTCTCATAGATGAAGACAGAGCACAGTTGTCATGGCCTGTTAGGCCACCATGAAGCATGAAAATAGGCACGAATTCGGCACGGTATTGTTCAAGGTTTCGTGCGATTCGTAGACGCCATTTTCAGATGTGAACTTTCAGGGCAGCGCGATAGGGAGTATTCTCAAAGCAACCCTGGAGTAAGGTTCGGGCCAAGGAGTTATACCTTGGCCCGAACTTGCTCTTGACTGGAGGGGGTTACAATCCCAGCACGCCGCTCACGGTGATCTTGCCGGCGATGAGGTCTGCCTTGATAGCCTCCAGCTCACTCTTCATGGTGGCAGGGACCTGGGCATCGTAGTTGTGGAACGGCGCAATGCCCACGCCATTGTTCTTCAACGTGCCTACGTACACCCCACCACCCTTGAACGTGCCATCCTGCACCGACTTGATCGTGTCAAAGACAGCCACGTCCATGTTCTTCAACACGCTGGTCAGATAGGTCTCCTTGAACTCCGCAGCGCTGATGTACCAGTCGGTGTCCACACCGATCAGCATCTTGCCCCGCTCTTTGCAGGCTGCCGCAGTCCCAAGACCAACCGGCCCAGCCACCGGCATGATGATGTCCGCTCCCTCATCCATCAACGACTCGCCAAAGCGACGCCCATCATCGGTGGACTCAAAGTTGCCCGTGAACAACCCCTCGTCCTTGGCCGTCTCCCAACCAAGTACCTCCACCTTCGTGCCGTGCTTCTGGTTGTAGTACTTCACCCCAGCCTCGAAGCCCTTCATGAAGATGGTCACCGTCGGGATCTTGATCCCACCAAAGCAGCCTACCTTGCCCGTCTTCGTCATCCCAGCCGCCAGGTACCCGGCCAGGAACGCTGCCTCATCCGTGGCGAAGGTCAGACCTAGCACGTTATCCAATGGCTTGTCCGAACCGCAGTCCTTCCCAACCACCGCCCCAGGCCAGCAGTCCGGATAGGCATAGTCCACAATGGCAAACTTCTGCGTGGGATTGGCCACCGCCGCCTTCGCCGTGTCTACCCCAAGGAGGTAGCCTACCGTCACGATCAGGTCCAGTTTCTCACCCAGGAACTGCTGGATGTTCTTGGCATAGTCGGCCTGTGCCTGCGACTCCAGGTACTTCACCTCCACACCCAGCTTGGAAGCGGCGTCCTCAAAGCCCTTCCATACCGTCTGGTTGAAGCTCTTGTCGTCAATCCCGCCCATGTCCGTCACTTGACCAACTTTGAGCTTGGCCGTGGGGGTTGGCTTCGCCACGCCGCGGATTTCGGCGATCTTGGCGGTGATGCTGTCGTAGG
>Ga0172364_10002287_pt1 | contig 15193 bp, 13 predicted proteins | sample LakKivSesite10cm_FD_114545 | JGI IMG/M metagenome (GOLD analysis project Ga0172364, IMG submission 114545) | Sediment microbial communities from Lake Kivu, Rwanda - Sediment site 10cm | ecosystem: Environmental > Aquatic > Freshwater > Lake > Sediment | place: Rwanda: Western Province, Lake... | reverse complement strand
TGTGGCGCCGGAGAAGGTCAGTGTTTTTGGAAGATACCAACCGATCGACAAAGAAAAAGTGGCCGCTCTGAGCGATACGGAGAAGCAGATTGTCGCCGACACGATGGCGACCGCCAAGAAAAACGCCCTAATGACCGTCGCTATCTTCCCGGCCATCATGCTGGTTTGCTACATCATCTTGATTTTATATTTCCGGACCAAGGGAGGATACCGGCCGGTCGAGCTCGTCGCCCGGCGGGAGTGATCAGGGTCGGATTCAAGGCTCGCGGAGCCGCTCCGTGCCCCCCCTCTGCATGGATCCTATGGACGACCCCTCACAGCCGTCTCCGGGCCAAAGAAAACTAAACCCTCCCTTAAAAGGGGCGACGAAATAAGAACGGTTGGAGCGGGCTGTAAGCCGAATTCTGTCTCCCGCATGCGCGGGCGGCGGTTATTTGTCTTCCCTCCGGGTTGCCCCAGAGGTCCAGCGACCTACCCACCCCTCGGGACGGGCCATCCCACTGCGGGGCTCGTTTGGTCTTGCTCCGGATGGGGTTTACCCTGCCCCTGAAGTCGCCATCAGGGCGGTGAGCTCTTACCTCGCCATTTCACCCTTGCCAGCGGAGGGTTTCGCCCCTCCCCTTAGGCGGTATCATTTCTGTGGCACTTTCCTCCGGTCGCCCGGAGTCGCTGTTAGCGACCATCCTGCCCTTTGGAGTTCGGACTTTCCTCCCCTGTCTTCTCGCTCGGAGAAGCAGGAGCAACCGCCTCGCCCACTCCAACCGTTATCTTTATACCATATTGGGCCAGCTTTTTGTAGAGGTTGCTGCGCGGCGTGTCGATCTCCCGGGCCGTCTGGGAAATATTCCAGTGGTTTTTCTCGAGTTTGGCCAGGATGAACTCCCTCTCCGCCAGTTCTCTATACTCTTTGAGGGTTTTCGCTTCCCCGGTATCCGGAAGACGGGTCTTCCCCCCGCCGGCGATCTGCCCGGGGAGGTCTTTTTTGTCGATGACTTCCGCTTCAGTCATGATCAGCAGACGTTCGACAACGTTTTTCAGTTCCCGGACATTACCCTTCCAAGAGAATTTCATCAGGGCGGCCAAGGCTTCAGGAGTGAACCTTTTGGGCTTGAAATTGTTCTCTTCGCTGAAACTGCGGACGAAATAATCGATGAGTAGCGGAATGTCTTCTTTTTTCTCCCGCAGAGGCGGCGAATAGATGGGAACGACATTGAGCCGGAAAAACAGGTCGTCCCGGAATCTTCCTTCGGCGATCTCCCTCTTCAAGTCCTTGTTCGTGGCCGCAATCACCCTGACATCGACCTTGCTGACCTTGCTTGACCCCACCCGCTGGACCTCCCCTTCCTCGAGCACCCGGAGCACCTTAGACTGGGTTTTGAGGCTCATGTCGCCGATCTCGTCGAGAAATATCGTCCCCCCATTGGCCTGCTCGAACTTCCCGACCTTGCGTTCGGTCGCTCCGGTAAAAGCCCCTTTCTCATGGCCAAAGAGCTCACTTTCAATCAGCTCCTCTGGAATGGCGGCGCAGTTCACCTGGATGAACGGCTCTTTAGCTCTCAGGCTATGAGCATGGATAGCCCGGGCAATGAGCTCTTTTCCGGTGCCGCTTTCTCCATGGATCAATACGGTCGCATTGGTTGGAGCGGTCTTTAGGATTTCCTTCCAGAGCTGCTTCATGAGCGGATGGCTGCCGACAATCTCGTAGCGTTTTTCGGCCTTTTTGCGAAGGTCCAGGCATTCCCTCCGCAGGGTATTCTGGTTTAGGGCGTTACGAATGCTGAGGAGCACCCGGTCGCGGTGCAGAGGTTTTTCGAGGAATTCGAAGGCGCCGAGCTTCGTCGCCTCAACCGCGGTCTGGATGGTTCCCTGGCCGGAAATCATGATCACCTCAGGCGGGTAGGGGCGTTTCCTAATCTCGGCCAGGATTTCCAGTCCGTCTCGGCCCGGAAGCTTAATGTCGAGGAGGACAAGGTCGAGATCAATCGTTTCCTCAATCAAGGAGAGGGCCTCGTCACCATCGCGGGCTTCTAGGAATTGATAGCCCTCATACTCGAGGATCATTTTAAGGGATTTCCGGATATTTTCTTCGTCATCAACGACTAGGATTTTGGCCCGACGCGAATCTCTCATAACCGCCTCTTGTCGAGTATTTTAGCACAGCCGCTGCTCGCTCGCCAACCTGAATGTAAAGGGTTTTGACTGAGGCCGGCCGCATTGATTTGCCCGAGGATTTCTCAGTTTGCTCGAATAGAGGACGGCCTTTCTTAAGGCCAGGCGTTTGGTATAAAATTTGCCTGTTGCAGATAATGAGAGGTTTAGATGAGCAACCTCCATCGCCCGTTTCAGGCCAAGATCATAGCGGCAAGACATTTTCGGATCGTTGGGATCCTTATCCCCCCGGTCGCTCTCCTTGTCGGTTGGCTGAGCGCCGAAGAGTCGGCCAAGCCGTTTGTTCTCGACAACGGGCTCAGGGTGTTCCTTCTCGAGAAACGCACCGTCCCCTTGGTCAACGTGGCGGCTGCCGTCGGGTTGGGGAGCAAAGATGAAACACCGGAAACGAGCGGACTTGTCCACGTCCTCGAACATTGCATCCTTTTCCGGGGAACAGAAATGCGCTCGGGGGGAGATATCAGCCGTGACATCCGCAGGCACGGCGCCTATTTCAACGCGCATACGGGTCAAGACCTGGTTTTTTTTGAAATATCTGTCCCAGCCTCGGCTGCGGATTTCGCCTTGAGCAACCAGAAGGAAATTCTTTTTCATCTTCAGATAACTCAGGAGGAGATGGACGCCGAGAAAGAGATCATCTTGGAGGAGTTTCGCAAGCTCGAGGATAACCCCTTTGGTTTCGCAACGAACTTGGTCTACCAGCATCTTTTCAAAGGGCATCCCTATGCCAATCCCGTGATCGGCAGCCCCGAGGTCATCAAAAGCTCTACGGCCGAGGAGGTCACTTCGCTCTATCGAAAGTTTTTCGTTCCGTCCAACTGCTCGCTGGCTGTAGTGGGTGATTTCCGCCTAGCCGAGATGGAAGAGAAGGTGCGCCGGGTGTTCGGCGAAGTTCGAAGCGAAGTTGTCACCCCCCATAAATTGGAGCCGGTTCATCCGCCGAAAGAAGCGTCCGACCTCGAAGTGGAGATGGACGTTCAGAAGGCCTATCTCGTGATCGCCGCTCAGGCGCCCGACTTCAACAGCCCGGACCAGTATGCGATGCATGTCCTGACCGAGGTCCTTGGCCACGGGGTCAGTCCCCTCTTGTATTCCTCACTCAACCAGGGGCCGAGGAGGCTCGTCGAGACGGTCAGCACGGCTTATCATTCGCACAAATACGGGGGAGCGATTCTGGCCTTCTTGACACTTGACCCCAAAAACCTGAAACGGGTCAAGCGTGAGGCGGCCGATTGCTTGAAAAAGACCAGGGCGGCCAATTTCTCACTGGAGGATATTCCGACTGAAGAACAGATATATGCCTTTGACCATCTGGAGAGCGCCAAGAACCGGATTCGGCATAACACCTACGAGGCTCAAGAAAGGGGGCTTTCTTTAGCCATGTCGCTTGCTCAGTTCATGGTCTTAAGAGAGGGTCCAACTGAGATGAGCTATCTCGAGAGCATCGACCGGGTGAAGTCGGGAGACTTGAGGAAGATCGCGGGGAAGTATCTCGGACGGGGGGATTACGTGATGGTTGCGATTATTCCAAGGAGGGCGAAATAGGGCATGGTTGAGAAAAAAATCCGGCCGGCGATTGTCTTGTTGCTGGGCGCTGGGGTATTCGCCTTTGGCGGCCGGGGACTGGGGGCTCAAAAGAAGGTTTTGGAGAACGGTTTAACAGTGATCCTGGAAAGAGATGAATCATCTGCCAACACAGTCCTTCAGGTTCTGGTTAAGGGGGGATCACGGGCTGAGCCTCTGGGCAAGCGAGGCTTGGCCTTCTTAACGACGCGGCTTTCAGTCGAAATTCCGGATTCGGGCAAGGCCCAGGAGCTGGTCCGGCTGGCCACCCGGGTTTCTGTGTCGAGCCGGGGGGACAGCTCTCTCATCGGGATCGAATGTCTTTCGAATCATCTCGAACCTTCTCTCCGGGTCCTCTCCAAAATCCTTCTGGATCCCCTCTTTTCCGGAATCCGGATTGACGCCGTGAAGAGGTATATGGACCATCAGAGCCGGGTTGAAGAAGACGATTTGGTCCAGCTGGGACATCTGGCGGGCCTTCGGGCTTTTTTCCCCGGAGTGGGATACGGGGGCTCGGCCTATGGAGATCGGTCTTCGCTCGAGGCCATCAAGAGCAAAGATATCGAGGCCTATTATCAGGAGTTTTTCGTCGGACCCAACGTGATTATGTGTTTTGCTTCAGACCTTCCGGAGAGTGATCTCTTAAGCCTCGTCAGCCGATATTTTGGCCGCCTGCCTTCGGGCAATCCGTTTGTTCCAACTCCCCTCTCCGCATCTCAGCCTGAGGAACACCGGGTCGAGCTTGAGCGCGACACCAAACAGGCCTTTATCGGTTTGGCCTACCGTCTCCCTGGAATATCTCGCCGGAACTATGCCTTAGTCACCCTCCTTGAGAGTCTTGTCGGGAAAGGCCAGGGCTCACTTCTTTGGCCGCTTCGAGCAGAAAGAAAGCTCGCCTACAACGTGAATTCTCGGGCCACTCAGATGCAAGACGCGGGTCTTTTCGAGGCTTATCTTGAGACGGATCCCGGCAAGAGCAGGATGGCCCGCGAAGCGCTGCGGGCTGTGTTGGCTGACCTCTCCCGGCACGGAACGACCGAGGAGGAGCTTCTCGGTGCCCGGAACGTTGCCAAAGCGGATTCCTTAAGAGAGAATGAATCCAAAGGCGCGAGGGCAGCGACACTCGCTTTCTTTGAGGCCTCAGGGCTCGGCCTGGAATATTTCAATATCCTGCCCTCTGAAATCGACGCTCTCACTCTGGATGAGGTGAATTCCTTTGTCCAAGAATTCCTGGCGCCGGAAAGAGGGGTTGAGGTTCAGGTCGGGCCGAAAACTCATGGCTTGTGAAAGCCCCCCGGGGCCTACTCTTCGCTCTTCCTGGCGAGCTCTTTAAGTTCCAGACCGGTGTATTCCACGGTCAACAGGATTTCTTCATCCACACCGGACAGGCTCGCAATGATCTCGGTTTGAGGCGTCAGCCAGCGAGAAGACATCTTTAGCTGGCCCAGGCTCACCGCTTCTCCCCAAGAGGAAAAATCATCTTTGAAAGCGGGGTTGTGCCAGGTCATGTTTTCTTCAAGGGGCCGGCCGAATTTCTGGATGAGGGCTTCCTTGATCTTTTGATAGTCCTGGAGATAGGCGTTTTTATCGGCATAATCGCCCCCGAAAGAAAACCGGGTTCGGGTCAGCTTGTTGCCCGCGAAGAAGTAGTCGATGGCGCACTCCAGGTTGATGACCTTCTGCTCATAGCGCATGACCTCCAGGCCTCTCACCTTTCTCTGGTCGGCCGGCTTGCCTTCGATCTCTACGATTTGCTTTTTGGTGAGTCCCCAGCGCATCTCCTCGAAATTTCGCGGGGCGTAACTCACATGAAGTCTCTCACTCTCTTCCATGATGGTGATCGACCGGAGAGGATCGAAAAGGAGCTCCACGGCGGAATCGAGGACATAACCCGACTTGGTGGATCCAGTCTTTTCGGATTTGAACGAGATGTAGTACCAATTTTTCTTGAGCTTTCCTGAATAGAGCAATGATAGGATGCGACCCCTCTCCAGGGTATCGATAACGAGTCCGTTGCTGTCAGGCTGGAGATAGACATGGGTGTAATCGGAAGACACCCGGAGCTTTTTTTCGAGTGCAATCAGATTCCCGGGTTGGACGATGGCCATAATGAGCCAAAGAAGAGACATCATCCGGATCGTCCCTTTTGCCCTTTTCGGCATGGTCTTCTCCTTTCTCTTAGGTCAGTGTCGGCTTCAGGACAGATGATACACCCTGTCCTTATCACCTCAGAGAGATAGAATGAGTCTTGCCGGAGAACAGGGCAATCCTCCTCAGGGGTGATTGGAGATGGGATTTCGCCTCACCCCTGAAGGGGAGTCATCTTAGGAATTTCAGGCGGCTGATGCCTCCGCCAGCCGGTTTAAGTCCTCCCAGTCTTTGTCCACTTGTTTCTGGATTTCTTCGAGCATCCAGGCGTTTTCTTCTTTAAAGAGATGGCGGAACCGGCCCTGCAATTTGAGCCATTCCTGCACCGGCTTCTTTTCTTTGGGCCGGTAGTTGATTTTGTATTTTCCGTTATCCACTTCATAAAGCGGCCAGGCGCAAGTGTCCGCAGCGAGCTGGGCGAGCTTTATGCCCTGGGATTCGTTGTATTTCCATTCCGTCGGACAGAGGGAGAGGACGTTCAGAAAAGCTGGCCCTTCGACCTCGAACGCCTTCTGGGCCTTGTTGTAGAGGTCCTGCCAGCGGTGGGGACTGGCCTGGGCCACATAAGGGATATTGTGGGCGGCGAGGATCTTGGTCAGATCCTTCCTTTTCTGGAGCTTTCCCGGAATTTTTGAACCCGCCGGCGAAGTCGTTGCCGATGCGCCGAAGGGTGTTGCCGAGGAGCGTTGGCCGCCCGTGTTGGCATAGGCGTTATTGTCATAGCAAACATAAACGATGTTGTGACCCCGCTCCATCGCCCCAGAAAGGGATTGGATGCCGATGTCGTAAGTGCCGCCGTCTCCTCCCACTGCCAGGAACTTGATTTTCTTGTCGGCCGGGATCTTCCCCTTGTTCTTCAAGGCTTTGAACATCGCCTCGACCCCGGCCGCCGTAGCGGCGGCGTTTTCAAAGGCGCTGTGAACCCACATGCAGTTCCAGGCCGTCCTCGGGAAAATGGTCGTACAGACTTCCAAGCATCCTGTCGCGTTGGCCACGACGATGGGATCCTTTGTCGCCCGGAGGACGATTTTTAATATAAGGGGAATGCCGCAGCCCAGGCACATGCCGTGTCCGGCGACGAGCCGGTCTTCCATCTGAGCCAAGTCTTTGAGTTTCACTGCCATTCTCAATTCTCCTTTTGGGGACGATATCTACTCTCTCAGGTTGAGGTAGCCGAGCATCTCGTCCACCTTTCCCGTGGCGGCGATTCGCTCGAGCTTCGCCGCCACTTCTTTAAAATGCTCGACCTTGATATCGCGGCCTCCCAGTCCGTAGACATAGTTGACCATTTTGGGGCGGCGGTCATAGTCATAGAGAGCCGAACGGATCTCAGTGAAAAGCGGTGCGCCAAAAGCGCCGGGAGCAGACGATCGGTCCAGGACAGCCACGGCCTTCATATCCTTCAGGACTTTGGCGATCTCGTCGTGCGGAAAAGGCCGAAAAACCCTCGGCTTGAGCAGGCCAATCTTCTTCCCTTCAGCCCGGAGCTCGTCTACGGCTTCCTTGCCCGTTCCGGCCGCCGAGCTCATTACCACGATGCAAACCTCGGCGTCATCCATTCGGTACTTCTCGAAAAAGCCGTAGCTCCGGCCGAAGGTCCGTCCGAATTCCTGGCCGACTTGCTCGATGACCTGGGGGGATTTCTCGATGCCCTCGATCTGGCTTCTTTTGTGCTCGAAATAATAGTCCGTGAAATCGATCGGACCCACCGTGAATTTCCGGCTGGTGTCGAGCAAGGGATAGGGGGGCTTGAACTCGCCAATGAAGGCCTTGACCGCAGCGTCGTCCTCAACCTGGACAACCTCGGAGGAATGGCTAATGATAAACCCGTCAAGGCCGACCAGAACGGGGGTCAGCACATCCGGGTGCTCGCCGATCCGGAAAGCCTGAATAAAATTATCGTAAGCCTCCTGGCAGTTCTCCGAATAGATCTGGATCCAGCCGGAATCCCGGGCGCCCATCGTATCGCTGTGGTCGCCGTGGATATTGATGGGAGCGCTCAGCGCCCGGTTGGCGATGGCGGCCACGATCGGGAGCCTCAGCCCGGCCGCAATGTAAAGCATCTCCCACATCAGGGCCAGGCCCTGGGAACAGGTCGCCGTCATGACCCGCCCGCCGGCCGAAGCCGCACCGATGCAAACGCTCATCGCGCTGTGCTCGCTCTCAGGGCAGACAAACTCTCCTGAGATCAGACCGTCTGCTCGGAAAGAGGCGATCGTCTCGACGATGGCCGTCGATGGCGTGATGGGGTAGGCGGCAATGACATCCGGATCGACCTGCCGGACCGCTTCGGCGATGGTCTGGTTGCCGTTGAGGATTTTTTGGGTTTTCATTTTTTCCTCCCTTCGGCCAACTGGATCTCTTCCTTTGTCATGACGATCGATTTCTCCTTGGTGGGGCATTCTTCCGCGCACAGGCCACAGCCGGTGCAGTAGTCGTAATTGATGCCGGTGACTTTGCCGCCTTCGACCCGGATGGCGAAATGCGGGCAGTACAGCCAGCAAAAGAGGCACTGGATGCAGTTGCTCTCGATGAATTCGGGCTTCCGGCCGGAACGCCATGTTCCGGTCAAGTTAACGACGGAATTCCCGGCATGGATGTTGACGGTCCCTATCGGGAGTTCTCTCCAGGTTTCTTTTTTCATCCTTCCTTGACCTCCTTGAAGGCTCTGTCGATCGTCCTGAGGTTCATCTCGACGACCTCGGCCCGGAGCTTTTTGGCCAGGGAGATCCTAATGTTCTGGCGGAACTTCTCCAGGTCCATGAGGTTGAGAATCTTGACCAGGGCGGCGACCATCGGGACATTGGGGATGGCCCGGCCCAGTTCGTCCCGGGCGATGGTGTAAGCGTCGAGGGCGTAGATTTTCCTTTTTCCCAGGTGGAGTCGTTCCCGGACCAGGGGAATGTCAAAGGTCGTGTTCATCAGGAAAACGGCGTCGTCCTTGGCCCCCTCGGCGATGTCCACAAGACCCAACAGACTCGGGTCTGTGACCACCACGATATCGGGATAATACACCTGACTATGACTGCGAATCGGCTTTTGGCTAATGCGGTTGAACGCCAAAATAGGCGCGCCCCTCTTCTCGGCGCCGAATTCGGGGAAGGCCTGAACATATTTCCCCTTTTCCGAGGAGAGGACGTCCGCCAGTGTCACGGCCGCCGTAACGACGCCCTGACCGGCGCGTCCGTGCCAGCGAATCTCGAGTGTTTCTTTCATTGAGCCTCCTCTCTGTGTATGAATTCCTTTGATAGCAATTCCATCAGCCGATGCCTCATTCCTTGAGGTCGGTGCGACCCTCCAGGGCCTTTTTGATAGTGACCTGATCCGCAAAGTCGATGTCTGAACCGACTGGCAGCCCCATGGCCAGCCGGGTCAGTCGGACCGGATAGCTTTTCAAGATCTTGGCCAAGTAGAGAGCGGTCGCCTCACCCTCGGCGGTCGGGTTTGTGGCGATGATGATCTCGCGGAACTGGCCCTCTTTCACTCGGCGGATGAGTTTGTCCAATCGGAGCTCCTCCGGGCCGATCCCCCGCAGCGGAGCCAGCGTTCCGAGAAGGACATGGTAGCGTCCGCGGTAGATGCCGGTCTTCTCGATTGAAGAAATATTGTAGGGCTCCTCGACCACGCACAGAGTTTCTGATGACCGGTCGTCGCCCGTACACATCGTGCAGGGGTCGACGTCCGTGATATTGTTGCAGATCGAGCAATAGAAAACCCTTTCTTTGACTTCTCGGACGGCATCGGCCAGACGCTCGGCTTCTCCTTGGGGAAGACCCAGGATATAGTAGGCAATGCGCTGGGCCGTTTTGGCCCCGATGCCAGGAATGCGCTTCAGCTCTTCAATAAGGCGCTGCAGCGGCTGGGCGGTGTCCGACATCAAACCAATCCCGGGATCTTGAATCCGGCGCCGAGGGTCCCGAGTCTGCGGGCCAGTTCGTTGTCCACTTTGGCCGCGGCATCGTTGAATGCAGCGACAATCAGATCCTGCAGCATCTCGATGTCATCGCGGTTGATCACCGCGGGCTCGAGCCGGACGGCGACCAGGTTTTTTTGCCCGTCGAGCGTGACACTGACCATGCCCCCTCCGCTCGTCCCCTCAAGGCGGAGGTCGGCCAATTCCTTGTGCAGCTTCTCCTGCATCTCCTGAGCATGCTTGAGCATTCTCTGAAGGTGGGCCAAGTCTTTCATCTCATTCTCTTTCCTTGGATCCCTTGAGCGGTTCAACAGACAGAATATTGGCCTTGAACATGTCAACAAAGGCCCGGACGGAGGGATCCTTCAGGGCCATTTCGGCCTCTCTTTCCGGTCGGGTTTCTCTTCCGGCGTCCGAGACCTCGGCTAACCGGACCTTGACCTTCTGCCCGAAAACCACTGCGGCAATCCGGTCCAGAGTTCGGAGGTCCTTGAGGACGGCCTTTCTGGAGTCTGCGTCACCGCCGGGAAAAGAAATCTCTAGGATAGCCGGATGGTCGATGACAAACCTTTTTTCCGGGGAAAACTTGATGTCCAGCGGCTCGCCCTTAATCCGGAAAACCGCCTGCTTCGAAAGGATGGCCGCCAGAGAGCTCTTTTCTTTCTGCACCTCGGCCAGAAACCGGCGAAAATTGTCCGCGCCCTCTTCGTCTCGATCCAGGGCCGGCCGCCCGGCTGACTCAGCTCCGGGTCCCCTGTCCAGACTTATCTCCGGAATCCTAGCGAAGGTCTCCGGCTCGGGCCTTTTTCTTCCTGTTGAAGCCAAGGAACCTCCGGCATCGGGACCGGATTCGTGGACTTCTGCGAGAAGTTCCTTGAGGGGCACGATTTTTTGGAAATGACAGAGCTTGACAAGAACGGTCTCTAGATAGATCTGCGGGTGGGAGGAGAAGCGCAGGCCCGGCTCCGCCTGCTGGAGGGCGTTTAGGTAGCGAAGAATATCTTCCAGGGAGGCTTTGTCGGCTTCCCTCTTGAGCTCGCTGAGCTCCTCCGAGTTCAGCGGGAGAAACTGTTCAACATCCCGGACAGTCTTCGCCAGCATCAAGTCGCGGAAATGGCGGATGATCTCCTTGGTAAAGACGCGCAGGTCGTATCCCTTTTCTATGACCTTTTCTACGAGCGAAAACACGCCGGAGGCTTGCTGAGCGAGAATCAGAGAGGAGCACTCGAAAAGAATATCTCGGCCGATAGCTCCGAGAATGATCTTGAGGTCGTCATCCGGAATGGTTTCGCCGGAGAAGGCCACGGCTTGGTCAAGCAGGGACTGAGCGTCCCTCAGGCTTCCCTCAGCCGCCCGGGCGATCATGCTCAGTCCGTTCGGTGAGATGGTGATCTTCTCCTTCTCGGCAATGCCGCGCAAGTGGTTGATGATTTTCTTTTCTGGGATTTTCTTAAACTCAAAGCGCTGGCAACGCGAGACAATCGTCTCCGGGAGCTCATGGAATTCGGTTGTAGCGAAGATGAAAACGGTTCGCTCAGGGGGTTCTTCGAGGGTTTTCAGCAGGGCGTTAAAGGCGTGAGCGGAGAGCATGTGGACTTCATCGATATAAATGATTTTGTATCGGCTATGGATGGGTTTGTACTTGGCCGTGTCGCGGACGGGCCCGATGTCTTCAACTTTTCGGCTGGATGCTCCGTCAATTTCGAGCACGTCGACCGAGCGGTCTTCGTTGATTTCTGTGCAAAATTCGCAGGCATTGCACGGGGTCGGCGTTGGCCCGTGTTGGCAGTTGAGCGCCTTGGCCAAAATCCGGGCCACGGTCGTCTTCCCGGTTCCGCGCATCCCCGAGAAAATATAGGCTTGGCCGATCCGGTTGGTCCGAATGGCGTTCTGGAGGGTCTGGACCACGGGGTCTTGACCGACAATTTCCTCGAACGTCTGGGGACGGTACTTGCGTGCCAAAATGAGATATGACATGGCCTCTACGGATGGTTCATAGAGTAGATCCGGATGTCCTTAAAAGTAGTCATCATTCTAGCACAATTTGGGATTGTTTGAAAGGGATCTCAGTCGCAAACAGGGCTGCCAAAGAAATCGTTTGAGGCCAGCTGTTAATCTCCCTATAATTTTTGTTGGAGTATGGAACAGAAAATCGACCTCCCGAACCGGAAAAGTCTGGGAGAAATCCACCTGGCCACATTGTTTTTCGGCCTGGCCGGGCTTTTTGGGAAATGGTTATCCCTCTCCCCTCTTGTGATTGTCCTGGGACGCGTCTTCTTCGCCAGCTTAACGCTGGGGATGCTCCTCTGGATCAAGAAGCAGAGTCTCCGGCGAATCCTCCGCCAGCACGGCTTCCTGCTGGCCCTTCTCGGTTTGCTTTTGGCCGGACACTGGGCCGCGTTCTTCCAGGCGATCCGGGTCTCCTCGGTGGCCGTTGGCCTTCTTTCTTACTCCTCTTTTCCCGTTTTCACAGTGCTCCTGGAGCCTCTTTTTTTCAGGGCCAGGCTGGACAAGCGAAACCTTCTTTTGGCAGGGCTATGCCTGGTCGGCGTGCTATTGATCGTGCCTCGCTTTGCTCTTAACAATGCCGTCTATCAGGGCGTTCTCTGGGGACTTGTGTCCGGCTTGACCTTTGCCGTCCTGACCTTGTTTAACCGCCGCCTGGCCCAGGAACACTCGAGCCTGGGGATCGCCTTCTTTGAGGATTCTTTTGCCGCTATCTTCCTCGGGCCGTGTCTTTTAATCCTTCCCCTCTTGCCATCGCTGACGGACCTCTTTCTTCTTTTCATCCTGGGGGTCGTTTGCACGGCGATTGCCCATTCCCTGTTTATCGGGGGGATGCGGCATGTCCGGGCCCAGACCGCCAGCCTCATCAGCAGCCTGGAGCCGGTTTACGGAACTCTCTTGGCGTTTTTTCTTTTGCGAGAGGTTCCGGCCCTGAGGACTATCGCCGGAGGAACCGTCATTCTTATCGCGGTTCTGCTCGTCACTCTGAATGAGGGCCACGAGCGGTTGGCCTGAGGCTTTTCCCGGACTCAGTCCTTTTTATCTTTCTTCTGGATTCTCTCTTTGATGACTTTTTCTTCTTCTTTATGCCTCTTGAGGATCTTCTCCTTTTCCTCGGCGTGCTCTTTCTTGAGTTCAGCGGCTCTGACCTCTGAAGCCTTTCGGATTTTTTCTCTCTCTTCCACGGTTTCCGCAAGCTCTTCTTCGTCGTCAATTTTCCGCCTGAGTTCGACTTCATCTTTCTCCTGGCTCTGCTTGAGCAACCGGATCTCCCTCAACTGGTCCTCTTTGAGCCTCCTTTCAAGCTCTCCAGGAGATGCGCTCTTCTCGAAGTCGTCCAGCCGCAATTCTGGGACCTTCTTTAGGGCTTCCTCTTTTTCGAGATACGTCTTGGGTTGGGCAGCCTCATTCTTCTTGACAATTGGGCGGAATATCTTAACGGCGTCGCCGCCAATCCGGCTTTGGCCGGGTCGCTCGCCATCCTCGATTTCATAGCGGGAAACCCTGCTCCGGGTAATGTAGCTCACCTGCTCCGGGGAAATCCCCTCGTTGAGGAGCTGGCGATTCCGGACAGTCAGGTTGGCTTTGTGGACAGTCAGACGGACAAGAGTCCGGTTTCTCTCATCGGGCAGGACGTAACGGTCGAGGTAGTCATACTGGAAAAAACGGCCCTCGATGAAAACCCAGTAGATGTCCGGGAAATCGTCGGGCAAGGCGCCAATTCCGATGCCGGCTACGAAGTCGATGTCCGGCGGCAACGGACACCAGCCGATATAAATAGAACCCCAACGCCAGCTGACCCACGCGGGCGCCCAGATGGATCCCGGCACCCAGTACCAGCCGAGACGCGCATCCCAACCCCACCGGCCATAATGGAAGGGTACCCAGCCCCATTCGTGATAAGAAATCCAGGTCCAGCCATAATTTGTCCAGGCCCAGCGCCCATGGGTGTAGGGGCGCCAGCCCCGACCGACGTGCTTGGGAATCCAGACAAAGCCATAGGGGGCATAACGAACCCAGATTCCGTGAGGAGACAGATATTCGTAAAAATCCTCGTAATCCATCTCCGGGGAATAATCCGCATACTCTCTTTGGTAAGTCTCTTCCTCGCGCGGAGCCCGGGGTCTTGTTTCTTCCTCTCCTTCATATGGGACATAGATAATGCAGCCTGAAAGAAAAAGGAGAAACAAAAATACAGCCAAGACGTTTTTTTTCATGGTTTATTCCTCCGCGGACCAATATTGCAAACATCGTGCCAAGGGCATATTCCCAGTTTCCTCTAGATAAATGAACGAGATCATCCCCTTATGTCCCCAAAATAGGACAGCCACAACGCGGACTAGCGTTTTTTAGTCGTCCGGATGGCAAAAGACGATGCCTCAATTCAGGCGTTTGAAAACTCGCTTTATCCGACGAAATGCCCAGTCGAGTTGTTTCTGCTTAATGATAAGAGGCGGGGCAAAACGAATCACATTATCGTGTGTTTCCTTGCACAGAAGGCCTTCCTTCATGAGCTCCTCACAAAAGCGCCGGGCGCCACCAGCCTCGGGTTTGAGCTCGATTCCGATGAGGAGCCCCCGGCCCCGGACTTCCTTGATATGGCGGCTCTTGATGGTCTTGAGTTTCTCAAGAAAATGCCTCCCCTGCTCGGTCGCGTTTTCCATGAGCTTTTCGTCCCGGATCACCCGTAGGGATTCTCTGGCGATGGCACAAGCCATGGGATTGCCACCGAACGTTGAGCCGTGTTCGCCGGGTTTGAAAACCCCCAGTACGTCGCGCATCGCTAATGTGGCCGAGATGGGATAACAGCCGCCGCCCAGGGACTTGCCTATGACTGCGATATCGGGCCTGACGCCCTCGTGATCGCAGGCCAAGACCTTCCCGGTGCGGCCCAATCCGGTCTGGATTTCGTCGGCGATGAAAAGGACATTGTTGGTGGTGCAGATTTCTTTCGCTTGCCGGAGATAGCCGTTGGGCGGGATCAGAATTCCGGCCTCGGCTTGGATGGGCTCGACAAGAAAAGCGGCGGTATAGGGGGTGATCGCCTGCCTGAGGGCTTCGATATCTCCGTAGGGAATGACCACAAAACCGGGTGTAAACGGGCCGAAATCGTTGCGGTATAGGGGTTCGGTCGAAAAGCTGATGATCGTCACGGTCCGGCCGTGAAAGTTGTTGGCGCAGGCGATAATCTCTGCTTTGTCCTGGGGAATTCCCTTTTTCTGGTAAGCCCACTTGCGGGCAGTTTTAACGGCTGTTTCGATGGCCTCGGCTCCAGAGTTCATGGCCAGGACCATTTCATAGCCGGTAAATTCGCAAAGCTCTTTGCCCAGCAGGGGCCACTGATCGTTCCGGAAGGCTCTTCCCGTCAAGGTTAGGCGCTTGGCCTGCTGCCCC
>Ga0172364_10002286_pt1 | contig 15194 bp, 13 predicted proteins | sample LakKivSesite10cm_FD_114545 | JGI IMG/M metagenome (GOLD analysis project Ga0172364, IMG submission 114545) | Sediment microbial communities from Lake Kivu, Rwanda - Sediment site 10cm | ecosystem: Environmental > Aquatic > Freshwater > Lake > Sediment | place: Rwanda: Western Province, Lake... | reverse complement strand
GCCGCCGTGATACAACTGATTCAGGACATCCTCGCCTATATGACCAAAGGGCGTGTGTCCTAAGTCGTGTCCCAGAGCAATGGCCTCAGCCAGGTCTTCATTGAGGTTTAGCGCGCGGGCTATCGTTCTCGCAATCTGAGATACTTCCAGAGTGTGAGTAAGCCTGGTGACATAATGGTCACCCAGCGGAGCGATGAAGACCTGTGTCTTATGCTTCAGCCGGCGGAAGGCCTTGGAATAGAGGATACGGTCACGGTCACGTTGGAAACTGGTCCTTATCGGGCAGGGTTCTTCCCACCTGAGCCGACCGCGACTGGACTTACTCTTAGCGGCATGCGGAGAAAGGGCTTCTTCTTTCTTCTCTGTCTGTTCACGTATCTTGGGCTTGCCAACCATATAATCACTGCAATACTGCAACTCAACACAGAATCATTGACTTGCCGCAGGAGCACCCTCACACTGTCACGCGGTTTTTTCTCGTTCTCGCTTTTATTCTCTTTTCCACCTCTGCGACATTTAACCTAGTTGACAGTACCACATCCGGGTTCAGAGACATTGAATCTATCCCGCACCTAACTAAATAGTCAGCAAACTCAGGGAAATCACTCGGCGCCTGTCCACATATCCCTATTTTTCTCCTCGGCCTGTGACGGTGCGCGGCATCTATGACTTGCTTCACCAGCCTTTTCACCGCCTCATTTCTTTCGTCAAATATGTGCGCCACAAGTTGGGAATCTCTGTCTAGACCAAGTGTCAGCTGTGTCAAATCGTTAGACCCTATGCTGAATCCGTCGAATACATCGGCGAATTCTTCAGCCAGAATCACATTTGACGGTATCTCGCACATGACATACACTTCCAGTCCATTTTCCCCTTGCCTCAAGCCAGATTCTGCCATGGCTTTTATCACCTGTCTCCCCTCCTCCGGGGTCCGGCAAAAAGGAACCATGACCTGCACATTCGCCAACCCCTTCTCATCCCGCACTTTCTTTATCGCCTGGCACTCCAAACCAAACGCGGGTCTGAATTTCTCATCATAGTAGCGAGATGCCCCCCTCCAACCAATCATTGGGTTCTTTTCCTGCGGCTCGTAGAGATACCCACCGATCAAGTTGGCGTACTCGTTTGTCTTGAAGTCAGAAAACCGAACGATGACCTCGTTGGGATAAAAACCGGCCGCTATCTTAGCTATCCCCATTGCTAGATTGTCGATGAAAAACCGCTTCTTGTCCGCGTATGGTGCGCTCCTTTCATCTATCTCCGCGACCACCTTGGCCAGTTTCTCGTCTTCGCTGGCTGCCCTCTTCAACCTGTCGTAATCTATTAATGCCATGGGATGAATGCCGATGTAGGAGTTGATGATGAACTCCTCGCGAGCCAGACCCACGCCGTCATTGGGAATCCGGCTTTGAACAAACGCACCATCGGGAATGCTGAAGTTCATTTTTATTTGAGTATGGGGTCTGGGGAGCTTACTCACTTCCACTTCATCTATCCTGTATCTCAGTCTTCCCTCATATATCCTGCCTTCACCCTGCGAACAATCTATCGTGACCCCTCTGACTTCCTTCAGGATTTCTGTCCCATTGCCGGTGCTGATTACACAGGGTACCCCGAGCTCGCGACTAACGATAGCTGCATGGCAGGTCCTGCCACCTTTGTTGGTGATTATGCCGCTGGCGACCTTCATTATGGGCTCCCAGTCGGGGTCTGTCATTTCGGTGACCAACACCTGACCACCCTCGAATTTCTCGATCTCACTGCTGTCCTCTATTACGTGCACCTCGCCCTGTCCTATCTTCGTGCCCACCGATTCCCCTGTGAGCAGCAATTTCCCCTTTTCTTGAAGTACGTAGGTTTTGAGCGAAGCCAAATCTTCATGCGAATACACTGTCTCCCGCCTGGCCTGGACTATAAAGACTTCTCCGCTTCCACCGTCTTTTGCCCATTCGATGTCCATAGGCGCACCGTAATGGTCTTCTATGACGCATGCCCACCTAGCCAGAGTCAGCACCTCGTCGTCACTCAACGCAAATTTCCTCTGCTCAGCGACCTCGACGTCTTTCTGCTCGGTTCCAATCCCCTCTCCCACGTACACCAATCTCTTCTCCTTCCCCCCTATTTTCTTTTCTACGATGGGTCTGAATCCCTTCTTTAGAGTGGGCTTGAAAACGTAAAACTGGTCGGGATCGACCACCCCCTGTGCCACATTCTCTCCTAGACCATATGCGGCGGTTATGTAAACCACGTCTCTGAAGCCTGAATCCGTATCTATTGAAAACATGACGCCCGCGCAGGCCAAATCGGCCCGAACCATCTTTTGCACCCCCACCGAAAGGTAAACGCTGAGGTGGTCAAACCCTTTGTCCACCCGGTAGGATATCGCTCTGTTAGTGAATGAAGACGCAAAGCATTCCATGACCTTCGCCAGGAGGTTATCTTCTCCATGAACGTTCAAGTAGGTCGCTTGCTGTCCCGCAAACGAGGCGGTAGGCAAGTCTTCGGCAGTAGCACTGCTTCTCACCGCAACATCCACATTCTTTCCAAATCTCTCCTCCATCTTCCGGTAGGAGACTCTTATCTCCTCCTCCAGTTCCTTAGGGCAGGAAGAATGCGTTATCAAATTCCTTATCTTTTCGCCCCTCTTCGTCAGGTTCTGCATATTATGTGTATCCAGATCCGCCAGAGTCTCTCTTATCTTTTCACCTATGCCTGCCTTCTCTATCACATACTTATATGCTTCGGCGGTAATGGCGAATCCCGGAGGGACGTTCACGCCTTTGCTACCCAAATTTCTTATCATTTCGCCAAGGGATGCATTTTTGCCACCAACCAAGGCTATGTCTTTTGCCCCGAGTTGCTCAAACCATTTCACAAACTTCATCGTTCATTCTCCAATCTGTGAAGTAGTGTGACAATATCGACGCATGACATTTCAGTCGAATCAGCCTCCTTGCCTACTCAGTCCGTAAAACCAAAAGCGGGTGTTTCATTATATCACGCCGCACTGGCTTTACAGGAAGGGGCATTCTCGCCTCTCCCACTTGCTCCCGCTGCAATCAGCCTATCGTCCTGCCAGCTGCTGCAGCGCCATTCTGACCTTCTCTTCTAAACTCAGCGCTTCAGAATCCGGAAGCTTAGAGATAGCCCTAGTGGCTTCCGTTAAGGAGTAGCCCAGGCCGGTTAAGGCAGCTATGACATCGGCATGTCCCGGAGCCAGGGGCAAAGCCACTTCTTTCCACTCCTTTTCCAATTTACCTCTGAGTTCAACGACAAGGCGGCTGGCTATTTTCTTGCCGACGCCGGGTGTCTGGCTCAGCAGATCAATATCGCCGCTGGTTATAGCCATCACCAGTTGCTCAGGATTCAAAGCTGAGAGAACAGCTAAAGCCAGCTTAGCACCAATTCCAGTGACGGAAATAAGGCTTTTGAACAAAGTCAATTCGTCGCTGGAGGCAAAACCGTAGAGGGAAATATTATCTTCCCTGACGTGCAGATGGGTATGGAGAGAGACCCTGCTCTTTACAGCTCCTAGCCGACTTGAAGTTGAGCTGGACACATGTACCCGAAAACCCATGCCACCAACATTAATGATAACGGAGTCCTGACCACGATATTCCAGTATTCCTTCTAATGTGGCTATCATTCCGGCGTATGTTCACTAAGCCATTGACTAAGGCGCCTCTGCTGGATGTGGCACATAGCCACGGCCAGGGCATCGGCGGCATCGCTGGGCTGAGGTACCTCGGAGAGGCCGAGCTGGACCCTCACCATCTCCTGGACCTGCCGTTTATCGCTTTGTCCGTAGCTAGTTATCTGCTTCTTTATCTTAGCTGGAGAGTAATAGTAGACAGGCAATCCCTTGTTGGCTGCCGCCAGGATGGCTACAGCCTGCGCTTTTCCGATAGCAAATGCTGACCTTACGTTGTGGCCGATGAAAGGCTCTTCAATAGCTACTTCGCTTGGTTTGTGCCTTGCGATAATCTTGCCTAGCTCGCCGTAGAGAGAGCGCAACCTTTGCTCCATCGGAAGCCGCGCCGGAAGACTGACTACCCCGCAATCAACCATATGAATCTCTTCCTCGCCGTCCACCACACCGTATCCCAGGTTTATAGTGCCGGGATCAACGCCCAGAATGCGCATGTTAGCTTTGACTGCGCAGCCTTTCTAGAGTAGTATCGGAGAAATCCATATTGGAGAAAACCCGCTGTACGTCGTCCAGTGCTTCCAGTTCGTCCAGGAAATTCAAGGCTTGAACCGCCTTGTTCTCGTCCAGTACCACCGTAGTCTTGGGCATTCGCGATAGCTCCGCCGAGGCTACGTGCTCTTTCTCCTCAATGACTTTTCTTATCCTCTCTAGATCCTGTGGCTGCGTGTAAATTTCCACATAACTGTTTTCGGTCTTAACATCTTCGGCCCCGGCATCGATAGCTCGTAGCGCTATTCCTTCGGCATCCGAGGCATTGCCTTCTACAGTGATCACTCCTCTACTGTCAAAAAGCCAGGAGACGGATCCACTCTCACCAAGATTTCCCCCGTGGCGTGTGAACAGACGGCGAACATCCTGAACAGTGCGATTACGGTTATCGGTCAGCGCCTCCACCATAACTGCTATCCCGCTCGGCCCATAGCCTTCGAATGTCACCTCCGCTAAGGCTCCTGCCCCGGCTTCCCCGCTACCTCTCTTTATTGCCCTCTCTATATTATCCGAAGGCATGTTGTTATCGCGGGCTTTCTGAACTGCTAAGCGCAACCGGAAATTACTGTCTAGACTGGCTCCGCCTTCACGCACAGCGACTATGATTTCTCGGGCGAGCTTGGTAAACAGCTGCCCGCGCTTGGCGTCGGCTGCTCCCTTTTGCCGCTTAATATTCGCCCACTTAGAGTGTCCTGACATCCCTATCCTCTACACCATTTTACCACCGCAACTCCCGAAAAATAAAGCAAGTCTCACGTCGCAAACAACTTGACAGCATCAGCGCTGCCGTGCTAATCTTACTTTGGCGGGTAAGTCCTGCGTTAGGTGTGTCACCGGAAGGTGGCATAAACTAGCTGTAAGCTAGTCGCCCGCAGGGGCCGCTTTTTCATTTCCCAAAGAATAATTTCCTGTCGCTTTTCACTTTACTGCGAATAACGTTGAACAAAGCATAGCTGTTCGAGTTGTACTTTCTAAAGACGCTGTTACAGATAACATCAGTCCCTTGAATGGCATAGGCCTCGTGCGAATCGAGGTGGTGAATGTCTAGCCCTATATCCCGCCTTTCCTTCTCATACCAGATTTTGTATCTTAGATACTGATCGAACTTGAAGCCCGAGGTTATGGAGATAATTCTCCTGTCCACGTTTACGATTAGCTTTGTCCCCGCTGGTTCCTGCAAAACTCGCTCAACCAATGACAGCCCAACCATGTAGTTGTACAAAATATTCGTGTCCTTCCGCAGCTTAGGTTCTACATTCTCTTTCCTCACAGTTATCGCATGCACTTCCATATCTATCTTCAGAAGTCTATTGAGCAAATCCTTCTTGATGACCTCGCTGGTAATGCTCCCCTTAAGCTCCGCATGCCGAGGAATATCATACTTTGTCTTCGTCTTCTGGACACACCTTCTAAAGGGGATGGGATTCTTCACAACGACGAAAGCAACTGTAAAATATCTAGTGCTTTTTCGTCCGAATCCCAAATCACCCGATTCATCCAGATATACGTACAGTTGTCGCTCAGGGCCAGGAGTACTCACTTCATGGCCTCTTGCCAGAGTTGCTGTAGGAGACGCTGGTGAATTTTGGGGTCCAGGATGGAGCCGAGGTAATCTTCGAAGATTTCGTTTGTTCTTTGCTTTAAGCTCTCCAATCTGGGTACGATTTCCTTGAGGTAGCCCCCATCTTTGGGCATCTTAACGCTGTCCAATCGAGCTTCCAGCCAAACCTTGAGATAACGGGCTTCCGTTTCGGAAGTGCAACCTATGTGTTCTCTACCCGAAGAAAGCCGCCAGCCAAAAAGCTCTTGCTCTAATTTAACCTCGCCTGAAACCTTGGGCAAGCTCTTCGTGCGTAAAGGGTTGTGGGTCAATATCTTCTCCCGATAGAACTTCCCGAGGGTGTCTTCGCCAAGCTTCTCCATTATTGTTTTCACCAGAAGGTCAGTATCAATTCCCTCTTTAGTCTTTCGCCTCTTGCCAAAGCTCTTAGCTCTGTCAAAACGTGCTTTCGCAAGATTTGTAAGCTCATCGTACAATTCGGAAAGAATACATCTACACTCTTCTGGCTCTTTAACTCCAAGCGCCCCCAGAAGCAATCCATCTAAATCTTGGCGTTCTCTCTTTTGCACCTCTTCGAATATTGACTCCACTGGCCTATCGTAAAAACTTTCAAAGACAGCCAAAAGTTTCGTCTTTAAAGGCTCCGAAATCTTTGAAGGCTCTACCACCGGCAGTTGACAAACTTCTTCTACAGTGGCTTCAATTGCTCCTAATCCCATGGCAGCTCTTTGGAATTCAAGGTAGAGGCTTGTAAAGGATGAATTTAGCCAACAGGCGAGTAGCAATTCATCATCGGATGCCTTCGGGTAAACGTTATAGAATCTTTGATTCGCTAAGGTTGGAATATCACAGACATAATGTCGGTGATAGCGGTCAATTGCTTTCTGCCACAAAAGACGAGAAGCTTGAACATCGGGCAGTTGATACCAATGCTCTCGACCCGAGCAGGTTAACGTATTAGCAGGCACCATCTGCCTTCCCTTTCCCATATTGTATAACTTCGTTTCTCCATGTTTGATATATGCCCCTACATGTTTATTTCTAAGTTTCCTCTTGGGCACGTTAATTACAATCGCCCGTGTTTTAATATCAGACTCCCGGATTCGGATGCTGGGGAAGTCATCAGGGTTGCGGGTAATAGGTGCTAAATATTGGCTTTCAATTAGCCAATGGGTACCATCACCGCTTCTAATGAGACTTAAGCCCTCTCTTTTAACCTCCTCTCGTTTTTGTCTTGTAATATTCTTAAACTCATCCTCATCTAACGAGTCCGTAAAATCCTCAACGTAGAACCAAGGGTCAGCGCCGGTGGTGAACCCGCGTCTTACCTCGGCGACTTCCTTCAGCGGAACCAGCTTTCCTTTGCCTTTCTCCAGAATCCGGAAGAAAATCTCTGGCGCCCTTAGATACTTGCCCCATTTGGCACCAACATATTCCCCAGCTTCCCTATCAAATCCTTCCTCCCAGAGCTCTTTCTGTGACTTGGGGAAAATCCTCAGTTCCTCATTCTGGTAGAACTCAGAGTGAGCCATGATGGTCTTTACCAGCTTATCAACTTCGTTTAGCCTTTCAATCTGCTTTTGCCACATGTCCTGAGCGGGTGGGATGAAATAGCTCAAGGGTTTAAACAAATAGACGAAGCGGACAAGGTTCTTATCTCGTTCCTTCTTCTCTTTGCATTTCTCCAAAATAACAATGCAGGTATTGACATCGGCTTCTTCGAACCACCTCTCCACTCTGGATTCGATGATGGCGACGGATTTGTAGTTGTTAAGGAAAAATTCTTGAAGTCCTTTGCCATAGTCCACATCCAGCCAAGAATTGGAAACGATAAAGCCAAAGCGGCCACCATCCTGGAGAAATTTTGTTCCGTGGACGAAGAAATAAGCATGAATACCAGCCCTTTTTGAAATTTCGGCAATTCTTCTCCCCTTAATATCCTTAAGAGCTTTGTATATGAGTCCCTCTTTGTATTCCTTGATTTTGGGGGCGATTTCTGGCATCTCCTCTTGTCGGGTATAGGGGGGATTGCCCACAACACAGTCAAACCAGCGGGGATAGGTGACTTCTCTCTCCTTCACCCCCAAGGTCTTTGCTCTCGCCTTTCGCCATTTCTCAGGTAACTCAAAGCCACCTTCGGCACTCAAGAGGTTGAAAAAGTCCTCCTGAAGGATATTAGGATAGTTTTTGTCCACGCCTAAATCTCTAATGGCTAAGTTTATAGCGGACAGGTGAGCCGGGAATTTAGCAATATCATTGCCCCAAAGGGTGCTCAAGACCTGTTCATGCTTCAGGCGTTGATTTCCGAGCTTCTTATGGTGGTAGGCTCTCACCAAGAATGTGCCAGCACCGCAAGCCGGGTCGAGGACTTTGTTGTCCTCGCGCCTCAGGCAGAACTTAAGGATGATATCGACAACATCAGGATTGGTGAAATACTGACCGAGGTTATGTCGCTCATCCTGAGGTATGAGTCTCTCAAAGACCCGACCGATGATTTCGTATTCAAGTTTGGAAAAGTCATACTGTCGCAGAATATTCACCAACTCCCTTATTTCTTTGACTACACCTTCTTCGTCGGGGAAAGCGATGGTATCAACGAAATCTGTGGTATAAATAGTCTCATAGTCTATCTTGAGAACACGATCAAAATAGCCCTCAAGAGTTGACTGCAATATGGAGCCTTTGGTGAGGCTTGCTGGAACCTCTAGCGGATCAAGTTCCTGCGGGCGTTTCGCTTGGAGTACATTATAGAACAGGATTTTATTGACCAGGAGGTAGGCAGTCTGCCTTGCTGACTTGTCAAAATCCTGAGGCTGCCAGGCAAAGCTCCATCCCTGGGATGTGAACCACTTCCCAAGCTCTTTAGCAAAGGCATTATCTTTATGGCAACGATTATCAATTATTGTGTTGTAATATCTGGAAAGCCTTCTTATCTTATCCTGAAGTCTGTAGATGAGTAATTCGTCAATGGCTTGTTTGGGCTTAATTTTCTTGCCCGAGTGAATCTCATAAAGGTCGGTGAGGAAATGCTCCAGCCCAGAGATAATACTATTTTTATATCTCGGCTCTTCTATCAGGTCTAAATTCTCGATTCGGGAGAGAAAATATTTATCCTGGATTTGTTCTTCCAGGGGCATTAGGCTATTAACTTTCTGGGTATCGAACCAATACAAATGTTGGAAATTGGATGTGGCAAAGTATTTAGACCCTCTCTTGGTAGCCTTCTTTCTTGCCGGCTCCTTAAGTTCTTGCTCGTCAAAGGGGTCAAAATAAGGCTGTTTTGTCTCAATAACGCAGATGGCATTCTCGCTGGCGTGGCTTTCAAACAGGATGATATCTACCCGTCTTCTATCCCCTTCTTGAGTTGTTTCCACCTCAGCCTGACCCAAAGGCAGATTTTTGTCCTTGATGACATCATTCATCCACTCAGCAACCTTAGCGGCACACGTCCACTCTGTCCTATGAATAGCAGTGCCGAATGGACTAGGAATTCGCGTCTTACCCCCAAGCTCAGATTTCTTCATACTCCTCTAACACCTTGTTTGCGACCCGTCGGGCGATTTCGAAGGTGGCGGCGATGCGAATAATTTTGGTATCGCCAAGCCCTTTTATATCTAAGAGTTTTTCTAAAGGCTGGTTAGCCATGCCTTTGAAGCCGCCGAACTTTTCTAGAATTTCCACGGCAATCTTTTCCGCTGGCTTGCCTTTAATCCCCGGAGCAATGAGAATGGAGAGAAGCTCGGCATCGTTCAATGCCTCCGCACCAAGCTCTCGGAGCTTGCCGCCGGGGTGTTGCCATTTTTGTGGTTTGCTGTTCTTCACCAAAGATATTTTACCACCACCGATACGTATTTATCTCTATGATGGTTGTTCCCAAAGGCGGTTCCCTCAAATTCCAAATCTGTTAAGAAATCGTACCCCACGAATCAAGTAGCTATGAAACCCTGGAGACCACTCCCTTTAGCCCTTCTGTATAAGGTGCCCTTATTATGCCTTTCTCGGTGATTATCGCAGTTATGTAAGCATGAGGTGTGATGTCGAAGGCAGGATTGGCCGCTCTTACACCTTTGGGTGCAATAGGTATTCCTCTGATATGGGTCACCTCCTCGGGGCTTCGCTCTTCAATCGGGATCTGGTAGCCGCTGGTCACGGAGAGGTCAATGGTGGAAGTCGGGGCGGCAACATAGAATGGAATCCCATGGGCATTGGCCAGTACCGCCAGACCATAGGTGCCAATTTTATTGGCAGTATAGCCATTAGCGGCAATCCGGTCAGCACCAACAATGACGCAGTCAATCTCGCCCCGTTTCATGAAATATCCGGCCATGGAATCGGTAATTAAAGTCACCGGGATGCCCTCCTCCATTAGTTCCCAGGTGGTGAGTCGGGCTCCCTGAAGCAACGGGCGGGTTTCCGTGGCCAAGACACTCACACTCTTTCCCTGTTCTTTGGCACCTTTGATCACACCCAGGGCAGTGCCATACCCGGCGGTGGCCAGAGGACCGGTGTTGCAATGAGTGAGTACCGTACAGCCATCCTTGAGAAGCTCAGCGCCTAGCCGGCTGAGTTCCCTGGTTGCGGTTACCTCTTCCTCATGAATTCGCTTTGCCTCGTCGGCAAGCGACTTTCTTATTTCGGCGACGCTGCGTCCCTGGGCAGCTTTCTTCATCCTGCCGATAGCTTGGAAGAGGTTGACCGCCGTGGGTCTGGAGGCAGCAAAAGCCTGCATGATCTGGTTCAACTGCGCGAGAAAATCATCCTTCTTGGCTGTCTTTGTGCCTAGTGCACCCAGAGCTATGCCGTAAGCAGCAGCCACCCCGATGGCCGGTGCCCCGCGAACCCTCATTTCCTTAATAGCGGCAACCACATCGCGGTAATTGTCCAGGTTTACGAAGACCTGCTCCTCAGGAAGCTTGCTCTGATCCAGTATCCTTATCTTGCCGTTGACCCATTCGATCGCTTTGGGAATCATCGTCGTTAGTATAATTCAAAGGATGAATACAGGGGAAGTTTCCTTCTCTGTCACTCTCAGCGCGGCGAGGAATCCAGCGGCCCTCGAGCACAGACCACAAACCGGCACCAAGGCCACCCCAGCAATTTCCCCTTGACACTGACCTTCACTCCATTTGATAATATGGACAATCGGTTACTGTTGCCACCAAGCGGCGCGGTGCTTGCTTGCCGGGCAATGCAGGGGGTATTGTCTTACCGATAGGCCGTGTCCAAGCGGGAGTAGTTCAGCGGTAGAACATCTGCTTCCCAAGCAGAGAGTCGCGGGTTCGAGTCCCGTCTCCCGCTCACTCATTTCTTCGCTGTCGTAACTATTGTCCTGGCTGCTGACTGTCCGACTGGCCACCCGGCTGCTGACTCCCTGATTGGCCTTGTCCCCCCGCTATCTGTTTCGGCGGTCCGAACTCCTTCCTCGACAACGCAACAAAAATAACGGCCAGTATACCCAAAATGATCATCGGCAGGGCGCAGATGGCCCCTGCCAGGGCCATGCCAAAACTCTTCCTCCTTAGGGCATAAACGCCGCCTATTACGGCCACTACTCCCAAACCCAGAAAAAACACCCCAAGAGGAATCAGTGCCAATGGTAGGATTTGGATGACATGCCCCGGCCCATATGGCATAGGTGGAAAAGGATAAGACCCTCCCCATATGAGGCGAGTTGCCGCTAACCCCGCCAGTACCAGTACTGCTATGACCTCCACTGCCCCCGCTATTATGCTCAGCACTCCGCCGGCGGTAAGCAACTCGCTTCTATGACTGCGACTAGGTTCCATATTCTGTCCTCCTGCCCTTATCGTAGCCTCTGCCAGTCCCGCAGTCAAACTTACGGGCAGCCTCCTGATACAAGGCTCAAACCCTCCGACAAGGCCAGGAGCATCTCTCCACGAAGTCTCTGAAACGCCACGTGACTCGAGATGTTCAACGTTTTTATCCCCTGCATTTGCCTTGACTTTTTCACCATTTTTAACATACTATGGAAGATGAAGCTTAGGAGGGCAATACTCATTCCCCCAACCTTGTTGCTTCCCGGGTAGGATGCTGCGGGTTCCAACCCCATCAACCGCTGTGGTGATAGCTATAGGCGATAGAGGCATAGATTAGAAGATGAGGATAAAGCTGAATAATAGCCAGCTCGAAGGGTTAGCACATCAACTTCCATTTGAAGTGATAGTGGAAAACCCGCGAGACGTTAAGGGCTTGCTGGAAATACTGGGCCACAATATGCCCTGGGATGAAACGGGGCTCAATAAGTTCGGCGATCCCCTGAGAAAGCCCAACAGGGTGACTTTCTCCGTGGAGGCGGTCGACGGAGGATTCATCTGCGACATTCACCCTGCCTTTGCTATTTATATTTCTAGCCTATTGTCGAAGAAAGAAGACCACGCATAGTTTCACGCATTCATGGGCCGTTAGCTCAGTTGGTAGAGCACCTGACTTTTAATCAGGGTGTCGCGAGTTCGAGTCTCGCACGGCCTACTATATCTGCGAGACAAGATTCTTTCCTTGACCTCCCAAGAAATCATGGTGTGATGATCAGCCGAATATTCCCCACCTTAACCATGTCTTTCTTGAATCCGGTCTATCGCTGAGTATTTCTGGCGCCAGATCACTAGCTATGGCAGCAGGCTTTTCTAATGGAAGACCAGGCCACAATCAACAACGATGAGCTGCCCTGTGACATTCCTGCTTTCCTCGCTTGCAAGGAAAACCGCTGTACCTACCAGATCTTCAGGATATGTTGCCCGCTTGAGACTCCTCATCGGCATCTGTATGTCCTCAAGGGCTACATTGGTCATCATCTCCCGGGCCAACTTGTCGCCACCATGTGAATGTGTAAATCCGGGCGCAATGGCATTCACGTTTATATTGAAGCTCCCCAACTCGCGCGCCATGCAGCGCGTGAACGCCATGACTGCCCCCTTGGAAGCGACATAGTGGGGAAATCCCGGCATCCCTTCGAAGATGATGGCCGAGCAAACGTTTACGATCTTGCCACCTTTGCTCTTCATGTAAGGGAAAACCGCTTTGGTGCAGCGGAAAGGCCCTCCTGCATTAGTATCCATGACTCGTCTCCACTCTTCGTCGCTTATTTCCATAAAGGGCCCCGTAACAAGGTCTCCAAATACTGCGGCGTTGTTGACCAGGATATCTATTGATCCAAATCGATCGAAAGCGGCCTTGGCCAAAGCATCACATTCATTCTGGTTTGTAACGTCCGCTTTAACAAAAATGGCTTCACCGCCTGATTTCTCAATAGTTGCGGCGACCTCCTTGCCGTCCAGAATGTCTGCGATGACGACCCTGGCCCCTTCCTTTGCGAAACCAACAGCAAGAGCTGCTCCGATTCCTTGAGCTGCACCTGTGATAATGGTGACTTTATCTTTTAATCCGCGTATCACGGGTCCGAATCTTGTACGGCCCACCAAAGCTACCCGACAAAATTCCCTCCTAAATGCTGGAAGAATCAGGGTATTAGGACATGAGGTGAACCGACACCTGATCTTATCACCTCTAATATGAATTGACAATATTCCGGGTGTCAGCAATTGAGGTTACTCAATTCGCGCGGAATGTGCCTCTGCAAAGCGAAATGATAAACACTCTTGGCTCGTGATTGTTGAGCAGGCGCCAATTCCCGAAGCCTGGCTTCGAACCTTTGCCACGATGAACAGAACGGGGCAAAGTTCAAGCGCTGTGATGACATGGAGATTTCTGTAGCTATTGATTAGCCCACTGCATGAGCCTGCACCGGATTCGAATAGTCGGTCGACTCCGCGTGCTATGCCTTCTCGCAGATTGGGAAATCCTAGAAACCAGGTAACGTGTCACCGGGGTACTGCACCAGGACGACCCCTTGACATTTCGTCCGAGGACCTCTAAGATGGAGGAAACAAGTGCACTTGCATAAAATCAAGCATGTTTGTCCAGCGGGAGGCGAAAGTGACTCGCATGAAAGTGTTCCGTAACCAAATCCTTGCCCGAGGCACTAATTGGTTCCTGGCGGCCGTTCTGAGTGTAGTCCTTATCCTGACAGCCTGCACCAGTCCCCTGGAGACGCCAACACAATACGTGGTTGATGACCTAGGAAGATTGGTCACCCTCAACAGAACACCGCAGAGGATTATCTCACTGGCTCCCTCCAACACCGAGATTCTGTTTGCCCTGGGTCTGGGAAACAGGGTGGTGGGAGTGACAAGCTATTGTGATTACCCTCCGGAGGCCCAGGACAAGGAGAAGGTGGGAGATTACTACGCACCGGATATCGAGAGAATAATTGCTTTGCAGCCCGACCTGATACTGGCCACTGATTTTCACAGATTCGACCTTATTCCGGCCCTGGAACAGCAAGGGCTGACGGTGTTTGCCGTGGCGCCACAGACCTTGGACGATGTCCTGGAAAGCATTGACAAGATAGGAGAGATAACCGGCAACGAAGCGGAAGCTTCGGAGCTTGTGAACGGAATGAGAAGCAAGATTGCAGACATAGCGGAGCAGACCAAAGGGCTCGACCAAAAGCCGGGCGTCTTCTATATGACGTGGCAGGACCCGATGTGGACTGTGGGCAGGAACACCTGGATCGACGACCTGATCAATATGGCCGGTGGCGTGAACATCTTCTCTCAGAACTTCGAAGGTGGCGCCATGGTCCAGATTGAATGGGTCATCCTCCTCAACCCGGAAATAATCATCAGCAGCCAATGGTCGTACGACTGGGCGCTCAATGCGACCGAGCTTGCCAGCACCAACGCCAGTCAAACGGGAAGAATCTATACATTCGACGATAACCTGATTCAACGGCCGGGCCCGAGACTGATCGAGGGCCTAGAGTGGCTCGCCCATTTCATTCATCCCGAGATATTTGGTGAGCCGGAGGGTAGCTGAGTGAAGGTCTTTTCTTCATGGAGCGGGGGCAAGGAATGCGCCCTGGCGACGTATGAGGCGATTTCCCAGGGGCATGAAGTGCTGTATCTGCTCAACTTTATCTCCGAAAATGGCGAGAGGTCGAGGTCTCACGGGACCAAGGCCGGTGTTCTGGCTTTGCAGGCAGAGGCTATTGGCATCCCTCTCGTTCAGGTGAAGACCTCATGGGAAGGCTATGAACAGAACTTCAAGAAGGCCGTTGGAGAACTAAAGGACAAAGGCATCGAGGGCGGAGTGTTCGGCGATATCGATTTGGAGGAGCATCGCGAATGGGTGGAGAAGGTGTGCGGCGAGGTCGGGATAAAGGCATTCTTGCCCCTCTGGGGAGCAAAGCCGGAGAAGCTGATTGACGAACTTCTTACGTTGAAATTCAGGGCTATGGTAGTGGCCACCAGGCTGGATGAGAACCTCCTGGGGAAAGTCCTCAACAAAGGTCTGGTAAGGCAAATCCGCAGACTCGGCTCCCATCCCTGCGGCGAGAATGGCGAGTATCATACCTTC
>Ga0172364_10002283_pt1 | contig 15207 bp, 14 predicted proteins | sample LakKivSesite10cm_FD_114545 | JGI IMG/M metagenome (GOLD analysis project Ga0172364, IMG submission 114545) | Sediment microbial communities from Lake Kivu, Rwanda - Sediment site 10cm | ecosystem: Environmental > Aquatic > Freshwater > Lake > Sediment | place: Rwanda: Western Province, Lake... | reverse complement strand
TTTTGAATCCGTAAGAAGGGATGCCTTTCCTTTTTTCCAGCCTTGGGAGCTCGCTTTCTCAATAGCCTGCTACAGAGCATTGGAACAATGGTAAATGCGGCAATCAAGGAGCCGAGCAGAGCATAAAAAATCGTGCCGGAAAATGGTCTGAATAGCTGAGCAGAAAGCCCGGTCACAAAAGCAATAGGCAGGAACACTATCACCGCGACAATGGTCGCGGCAATCACTGCGATTGCGACCTCCCGAGCCGCATTTTCTCCTGCCCGCTTTGGCTCTTCTCCCTCTTCAATATGCCTAAAGGCATTCTCTAAAACCACAATAGAGTCATCCACCATCTTACCCAGAGCAATCACCATTCCACCCATAGTCATTAAATTAAGCGAGTAGCCAGAAAAATACATACAGGCAAAGGCAAAGAAAAGAGAGACTGGAATGGAAATGGTCGCGATTAAAGTTGGGGTAAGCTCCCATAAAAATATGAACAACACGATTATGGCAAAAATTCCTCCCTCAATTGCAGACCTTTGTAAAGCAGAAAGCGAATCAGTGATAAATTCTGAAAAGTCAAAAGCCACTCCGAACTTAATATCCTGCGGAAGGGTCTTTTGGATTTTAGGTATCGCATTCTTAAGCGCTCTTGCCACATCTATCATATTGGCATCGGTCTCCTTCATAATCGCAATCCCAATCCCAGAATGCTCCCCATCCAATTGATAGCGTAATACCCTCCCTTCCATCTCTGAAAGCCCGTCTTTCACATTTGCGACATCTTTAAGCAATATCGGGCTGATTGCGCCTTTAGGAGAAAGCGGATTAGCCATTCCTAAAAGCTGAGCAATTTGATTGGTTTGCGCCTGGGCCTGACTGATTCCATAGCCAATCACTAAATTTTGAATCTCCTCTATGCTCTGAAATTCCCCTTTAGCCTGGATTCGGTATCTGGTCATTCCAATCTCCATATTACCCGCACTCATATCCAGATTCTGATACCGAATCGCATTGACTATGCTATCCAAGCCCAAGCCATAGGCAGTGAGCTTATCCCTATCCACCTCCACCTGAATCTCTCTATCCCTTTTTCCCACCACCACCACGGTCGCCACCCCGGGTATCCGCTCCAATAATGGCGAAATGTTATCATCCGCAATATCTCCTAATTCCGCAATGTCCCGATTCGGGGAGTCCACAAATAAAAACATCACTGGCATCTGGGTAACATCTATTCGTAAAATAATCGGGTCGCTGACCTCCGCGGGAAGATATTTTTTGACCAAATCTATTTTTTCCCGCACATCCACGCTGGCTGAAGCTAAATTGGTGCCCCAGTTAAATTCGCAGTTAATCAATAGTGTGCCCTCGCCAGCAGTGGAGGTGACATTCTTGATGTTGGAAACAGTTCTTATGGTCTGCTCCACGGTCCTGGCAACGGTTCTTTCAATCTCCTCAGGTCCAGCGCCTTCATAAGTATAAACCACCAGCACATTTGGAAAGGTGATTTTGGGAATAAACTCTAAAGGCATCCTCCAGAGCGCAATTCCACCAATAATACCGATAATCAAAATTAACATAATGATGGTAACTGGTCTCCGAATCGGAAAACTAAAAAAATTCATCTTTATTTAACCTCCGAACCCTGGGTTTCAGTTCCTGAGCCTGATTCTGGCTCTGACTCCGCTTCTCCTAACTTCTTGGCAATTACCGCTTTTACCCCGGCCTTGAGAATCGCTAAATTCTCCGCGACCACTAACTCCCCGGCTTTTATCCCCTCTAAAACCTCGTAATGCTCAAGGTCATAAAATCCTAACTTAAGCTCCCGCTCCTCAATCAGATTCCCGGAATTAAGCACAAAGCTCAAGTCTTTGCCCATCCTTTTGATGATTGCGGTCTTGGGAATCACTGGCACATTCTCCTTTTTATCCACCACCAGGCTCACCCGAACAAACATCCCGGGCTTGAGCAAATGCTCAGGATTGGGTATTCGTATCTCTATGTCCGCGGTATGGGAGGCGCGGTCTAAAACCGGAGCAATTTTTGAGATTCTTCCCTCAAACCATCTCTCCGGATAGGCATCCGTATAAATTTTGGCTAATTGCCCATATTTCACCCGAGCATAATCCTTTTCCACCACACTGGTTTTAATCAAGACCGTGTCAATGTTCACCACCACTGCTAATGGATACTGGGGAGCCACCTGCGCGCCCGGGTCAAACATAAACTTTGCCACCACTCCGTTAATCGGGCTTTTCACTGGATAAGGCTCAAATTGAACCCCGGGCTCGTCCCGAATCACATTCGCAATCACCTGGTCCTTTACAACATAAGCGCCTTTATCCACCACTTTGTTAAGAAATTTGCCCGGAATCTTGGTCACCACATTCACGGTCTCAATCGGGTCTATATAACCAGTTAATTGTAAAATGTCCTCAATGGCTTGATTCTTAGCCTCTATCACCACCACTGGCACCTCTACCTGAGCGATTTCTTGCTCCTGACTATTTTGTTTTAAAACCATCCGCAAAAACACCACTAAAATCACGACCAAAAGAATCCCAACCGTAATCCAGAACCCAATCGTGCTCTTTTTCATTTTTATTCCACCTCCCATTTAGCTATCGCCTTTTCCAGATTGGCTTTAGCAATCAAATAATCGCTAATTGCCCTCAAATAGCCAGCCCGGGCCTGAGTCAAGCTCATCTCCGCATCCAGAACATCTAAATGATTGACCATCCCTTCACGATACCTCCGAACCGCGGCTTCCTCGTTCTTCTCCGCAGATTCCACATTCATCCTCTCAGCCTCCACGGTCTCTTTGGCAGATACTAACTTCAGATAAATCGCGGTTACCTCTATCTCTATCCCGCTGGTTAAAGCCTGCTTCCCAATCCGAACCTGCTCTAACTGGCTTTTCGCATATTTGGTTTCTCCATAACTACGGAACCCGCCAAACAGATTAACGCTGGCGCTCAGCCCCGCCTGCCAGCCCTCTCTCCAGATAGTATCATTCGGAGGCATCTCAGTGCCCCGAGTCCATTGATAATTGGCAAAAATAGCCACGGTTGGTAGATAACCAGCCCGGAAACTTCTTACCAGCGCCTCGGCCTGTTCTCTTCTATAGTCCAAGGAGGTTAGCTCCGGACGATTGCTCAGTCCCAGGCTTATCAATTCCTCTAAGGGCGGAATTTCCTCCGGGGTGTATTCCAGCTCGCCAATCACCACTATCTCAGCGTTTGGGTTTATGTCTAATATGTTCTTAAGTCCAAGAAGCGCCAGGTTATAGCCATTATGCGCCTGGATTTGTTGAGGCTTTAAGGAGCTTAATTTGGCAGACACCTGAAGCAGGTCCAGATTGCTGACAAAGCCTTCTTTGTATAAATCCTCCACCTGCTGATAATGCCTCTCCATTGTCTCATAGGCTAAATCCATCACCTTAATCATTTTCTTTGCCAATAAAACCTGATAAAACGCCTGCTTAACCTGAAAGGCTATCTCCTGCTTCTTCTGCTTAAGCTCCTCCCCGGCAACCTCTACCTCCAGCTTTGCCATCTTATAGCCTTCTATGCGCCTGCCACCTGTATAAATTGGATAGGCTAATTCTATTTTGGCATTATAAACATCCCCCTCTCTGGTGTTGGACATCTCAAAGCCCGGGAAGGGAAGATAATGGAGGTGGTCTGGTGGAAGCGGAGTGCCATCATTTGCCATTGGAAAGGTGGTCGGTATCATCGTTGGCGCGCCCATTTTGAATTCCGGAAGATTACTGGCGTGAGTATAAACCCCGCTTGCGGTCAGGGTGGGAATAAAAGCAGTGCCAGTGCTAATCAACTTGCTCCGCGCCTCGTCTAATTTTAACCCCGCAATTTTAATCTGAGGATTATTCTCCAGCGCCAGTTGAACGCAATCCTCCAGGGTCAAATTCAAAACCTGATTTTGCTCCGCTTGAGCCAGAGCCGAGTTAGAAAAGATAATTATCATTCCGAAAAAAATTAAGCCCCAGGTTCTAATAACCTTCATCAAATCTAACCTCCATAATTACTTCTCTATCCCGCGATAAAATATCTCTATCAACTCTGGAATCCGCTCTCTAAGCGAATACTTCCGACCCGATTCCAGCCAGAGAAAAATAGAGCCGTTAACCAAGCCAATTAAAGCTGATGCCATCTCCTCGGGCCTTAATTCCTTGAACTCCCTTTCTTTTATCCCCTGCTCAATAATCTCCTTCACCGTTTTTATGAATTGAAGATGTTTTAAATGAACCATTTGGAACAAATTATCTTTTAAGCCCACTTCAAAACTCTGCCGGTTCAATGCCAGAACCACAAACGCCTCCCAATGCTCCTCAAAATAAGAAAAAAGCGCGTCCAATAAGATATTCAATTTTTCTTTGGCGCGCTCCTTTTTAAAAATCTCTCTCAGGACTCGCTTCTCAATCTCCTCAACCTCTTCCTTGAATAAACTGAAAAATAATTCCTCTTTGTTCTTGAAAAAATTATAAATAGAGCCAATACTGAATTCGCTCGCCCGAGCAATCTCGGACATTGAGGTCTGATGATAGCCCTTCTGGGAAAAAAGCCGGAGCGCAGAGCTCAAAATCTCTTTTCTACGGGCTAAGCGCTCCCGCTCTTTTCTATTCAACTGCTTATCTATCTTTTCTGTCCCCATTTTGAATTGAGATTTCAAAATTTGAATTTATATTCAAATTTAGCATCACCTAATATAATTAAAATTCTGAACTTGTCAAGAAAAAACTTATTTAAACCTTGCGGGTAATTTATTATTAAGATGACTTGCGCAAAATTGAATTTTTATCTGATTATGTTAAGCTATATCCAGCTTGATTCTGATGGAGGATAAATGCCGGAGTTAAGAAAAGACCCAGTAGTGGGAAGATGGGTGATTATTTCCACGGAGCGGGGAAAAAGACCCAGTGACTTCAAATCTGAGCCAGAGCCGAATGAGAATCCCGCGGACTGCCCCTTTTGCGAAGGCAAGGAATCCCAGACCCCTCCAGAGATACTGGCTTATCGGCATAATGGCACGAGTCCCAATGGTCCGGGCTGGAGAATCCGAGTGGTGCCTAATAAATTTCCTGCGCTTCGGATAGAAGGAGATATGGAGCGCTCCGGAGAAGGTATGTTTGACAGAATGAACGGGGTCGGCGCTCATGAGGTAATCATAGAAACCCCGGGACACTTAAAAAACCTCACCCAGCTCACCAGCCAAGAAGTGGAAGAGGTCATCTGGTCTTATCGGGACCGGGCAATAGACCTGAAAAAAGACCCCAGATTTCGCTATGTGATGATTTTCAAGAACAAGGGCTATTCCGCGGGAGCAAGCCTTGCCCATACTCATTCCCAGTTAATTGCCCTGCCAGTGGTTCCCAAAAGGGTGAGCGAGGAACTGCTTGGCTCAAGGGAGTATTTTTCATTTAAAGAGCGGTGCGTATTTTGTGATATAATACGCCAGGAAACCCGGGATGGAGTTCGGATAATTGCGGAAAACGCCAATTTTGTTGCGCTCTCTCCTTATTCGCCTCGCGCGCCGTTTGAAACCTGGATTATGCCCAAAGCTCATAACCCCAGCTTTGAAAACGCTCAGAAGCAGGAATATGAAAGCCTGGCAAAAATTCTTTGGCTCACTCTGAAAAAATTGGAAATTGCGCTCAATGACCCGGCTTATAATTATATGATTCACACCACGCCTTTTTATCACGAGGACATCCCTTATTATCACTGGCATTTAGAGATTATGCCCAAATTGGTCAGGTTCGCAGGATTTGAATTAGGCGCAGGATTTTATATCAATCCCACTCCTCCAGAGCAATCCGCAGAGGTTTTAAGGGACACCAAAATAGATTAACCCAGCTATAGCGCTATTAGTTTCCAGAAAAATCCCCCGAGCCCTATCTAATAGAGCCCGGGAGATTTTTTTTAAACCCTTATGCGACCTTGGGCAATTTCTTAAGCGCCTCTTTTATCGCCTCATCTGGATGCTCATAGTCAGGTAGTTTTTTAGCTAAATAGTCCTCATAAGCCTTCAGGTCAAAATGACCATGACCCGAACAATTGAAAAATATCACCTTGGGCTTGCCCTCTTTTTTCGCCTGAATCGCCTCATCAACCACTGCCTTTATGGCATGTGCGGTCTCTGGCGCAGGGATAAACCCCTCAGCTTTGGCAAATAGCATCGCGGATTCAAAAACCGGGTTCTGGTGATAAGCGACCGCCTCCATTAAGCCCTCTTTCACTAACTTACAAATAATCGGCGCATCTCCGTGATACCGTAGCCCCCCGGCATGAATCCCGGCAGGAACAAAATCATGCCCCAGAGTGTGCATCTTAACAATCGGCGCCATCTTCGCGGTATCCCCATAATCATAGGCATAAATTCCTTTGGTCAGGGTCGGACAAGCGGTCGGCTCCACCGCGACCAGGCGGACTCTTTTCCCATTGACCTTATCATAATAAAAAGGAAGCGCAGTGCCACCATAATTTGACCCTCCACCCACACAGCCAATTACCAAATCCGGATAATCGCCCACCTTCTTGAATTGCTCCTTTGCCTCAAGACCAATCACGGTCTGATGAAGAAGCACATGATTAAGAACCGAGCCTAAAGCATAATGAGTATCATCATGGGTCGCGGCATCCTCCACTGCCTCGCTTATCGCGATACCTAAGGAGCCTAAACTATCTGGATGCTCTTTTAAAATCATCCTTCCTGCATTGGTGAGATTGGTGGGACTGGGATGAACCTCTCCTCCCCAGGTCTCCATCATCACCCGGCGATAAGGCTTCTGCTCATAGCTGATTTTCACCATATAAACCATAATTTTTAGCCCAAAAAGCATCCCGGCAAAACAAAGCGCACTACCCCATTGTCCGGCGCCAGTCTCGGTGGTCAAGCGCTTGATTCCCTCCTTCTTGTTATAATATGCCTGCGCAACCGCGGTATTGGGCTTATGAGACCCAGGGGGACTTACCCCTTCCCATTTATAATAAATTTTCGCTGGGGTGCCTAACGCCTTTTCCAGACGATGCGCTCGGTAAAGCGGAGTCGGCCTCCACATTGTGTAAATATCTAACACCTCCTCTGGAATTTTTATCCAGCGCTCAGAACTGACCTCCTGCTCAATCAGCCCCATTGGAAAAAGTGGCGCCAAATCTTGAGGACCAAGCGGTTTCATAGTGACTGGATGAAGCGGTGGGTCAAGGGGGCTGGGCAAATCCGGTAGAGCGTTATACCATTGCTTGGGAATCTCCTTTTCGCTCAACATAATTTTATTCTCCATCTTTTCTCCTCCTTTAGAAATTTTTAAAAATAATTTGAAACATCATCATCAAGATATAAACCAGACCTAAAAAGCTATGCTCGCGGCTTAAAAGCCGCGCCATCGTCCCTCATTCCAGCTATATCTCCATTCTTTCATCTTTAAACGGATAAATTTTATACTATAAAAGCCAATCCCTGTCAAGTGAAAATTAGCTTTAAGAATTATCAGGTTCGGGAATCGCAAAAAGTTCGTTTTCCCGAACCAGACCGAGCAGAAGACTCCTGAGAAAAGGATTCCGACGGGGATTTAATTGAGTTTCATATTGTAAAACCGCTTCCAGCTTTTGGTCCCTAATCTCCGGCGAGAGCATAAACCTCTGCCAGCTTTTATCTCCCATAATCATTCTCACCGGGGGTAAAAGATGACGCTCCGGAGCGAATTTTTTTGGTCTTGGATAGCGACCATGATGAACCAAATAAAAATATAATTGCACCTCTTTATTGGAGGATAAAAGCTCGGCAATTATTCGTCCTGTGATAGAATGGTCCGGATGATGGTCCAAAGGATGAGACGCGAACACGATTTGGGGGTTGATTCGGGAAATAATTTCCTCAAAGCTAAGTCTCAACTGAACCGGATTTTGGCTTTTAAGAGCGCCATCCGGGTAGTTAAGAAAAATCAGATGATCTTCTGGCACGCCTAAAATAGAGGTCGCTGATTTGAATTCCTCATATCTCTGCCTCATTAAGTTATGTTTATTGCCATCAGTTATCAAGACTATCCAGACCTCTGCCTTTTGAGAAATGCTCTCTGCGATATAACCGCCTACCGCGATGGTCTCATCATCAGGATGGGGGCTGAAAACCAAAATCCTTTTCCCGGGATACGGCGGATTGATGTCATCAATTAGATAAATAGCAGGCTCTGGCAAAACCTGAAAATACCAGGAATATACACCCCAGCTGGAAATCAGACCTAACGCAATCAGAACCACCAAAATCTGAGCCCTTTTTCTCATCTATCTTTCTTACCAGCTTAAATTGTTTTTGGAATTTTTCAATTAGATTCAGGCATTATTGGTGGAAAAAACTTTTTATATAGGTCAGATGGATGTCAAACCATATCTGGAAATTAAATGGAAAAGTGGCGCTATTCTGCCTGGAAAATGAGCGGAAATTGATTTTATAGGCATAATTCTCTTGACAAAATAATAAAAACTGCTTTAATATGTATTAAGTAAAAATTGGGGGTAAGCAAGGGTTTTGAGGTTTTGAATAGATGGAAGGGGTAAAGATATAAGCTTGAAACCTTAAGAAAAAGGAGGGAAAAATGACAAAGGCAGAACTGGTGAGTGCGGTGGCGGCAAAGACCGGGCTAAGCAAGAAAGATGCAGAAGCCGCGGTCGGAGAAACTTTTGCCGCAATTAAAAGGGCGACTAAAAAGGATGGGCGGTTCGTGGTGCCGGATTTTGGCACCTTCACGGTCCGCAAGCGGAAAGCCAGAACCGGTCGGAACCCCAAAACTGGCGCTACGATTCAGATTAAAGCCAGTAAAACCGTAGGCTTCAAGCCCGCGCCCGGGTTCAAAAAATCTCTCTAATCCAGAGAAGACCTTTTAGAGGAAAAGCCCCGTAATTTCTCGGGGCTTTTTCTTTGGGTATGAAAAATAATCTATAATTAGTTTAATGCCCGCGGTATTATAACTTGTTGAGCTGGAAAATTTTTTCATAATATAATCAAAATGAAAAGACCTGAAAAAAGAAAACTATATTTAGACCCCAATCTACAGATTATATTTGCCATCACCTTAATTGCTATGTTAGGAATGAGCAGTATCACCCCTGCCTTTCCTAAAATGGTCCAAGAACTGAAAATTTCCTCCAAACAGGTTGGACTGTTGATTACAGTCTTTACTATGCCCGGAGTGTTTATTACGCCCATTCTTGGAATCTTGGCAGACCGATGGGGAAGGAAAAGGATTTTAGTCCCTTCTTTAATGCTTTTTGGAATCGCAGGCGGAATCTGCAGTTTTATAACCAATTTTTATTGGCTACTTTTTTTCCGGTTCCTTCAGGGTATCGGCGCATCTGCCTTAGGCTCCCTCAATGTCACCCTGATTGGTGATTTATATGCTGAAAGGGAGCGAACCCAAGCAATGGGCTATAATTCCAGTGTCCTGAGCATCGGTAACGCCAGTTATCCCGCAATCGGCGGCGCTCTTGCTATGCTTGCCTGGTATTGGCCCTTTGCCCTGAATTTTATCGCGGTTCCAGTCGGATTCTTAGTTCTTTGGGGATTAAAAAATCCAGAGCCAAGAAAAAAACAAAGCCTGAGCCAATATCTATTATCCACCTTGAGCGCAATTAAGAATAAGAAGGTTATTGGCTTGTTTCTGGCAAGCTTAATCACCTTTATCATTCTTTACGGGAGCTATTTAACCTATTTCCCGCTTTTAATGGGTCTGGATTTTAAAGCTGAACCCCTGCTCATCGGCTTAATTATGTCCAGCTCCTCTTTATCTACCGCAATTACCTCATCTTTTTTAGGAAGACTGAACCGCTACTTTTCCGAGATGAGCCTTCTGAAAATGGGATTTGTCCTGTATATCATATCCTTGATTATGGTGCCAATTATCCCTCAGCTCTGGATGTTTTTATTCCCTGCAATAATTTTCGGAATCGGTCAGGGGATAAATATGCCCAGCAATCAAACTCTGCTCGCGGGTCTCGCGCCAATAGAATACCGCGCCGGATTTATGAGCCTAAACGGTATGGTCTTACGGTTGGGACAGACCTTGGGACCAGTGGTTATTGGATTATTCTTTGCCACCAGAGGAATGCCAGGCGCCTTCTATGCTGGCTCTGGATTTGCGCTTTTGATGTTTTTACTCGCCTTAATCCTGATTCGGGATTGAGCTATCTCAACCAGCTCCGAATTATCCATTCCTCATAATTCTTGGCTCGCTCATAATCCTTAAATTTCTTCTCCAGCCGGTTAAAGTCCCGTGGATGATAATTGGTTCTGCCTTTTCCTTTTACCGCCGGAATCGCAGAATGAAGAAGCTCATGAAAAATGATATACTTTACAAAATATGTCGGCACCCGAGCATTATCCAATTTATCATTCACCCGAATCAGCCTCTCCTTTAAGCTATAACTGCCTAAGCGAAGAGACCTCTGACCCCTCCGTATCCGAGCTTTAGACCAGCTGATTTTTATCCACTTAAATGGCAAATCATATTCCCAAGCGACCTCCTTCAATAGCTTCCTCAGGTCATAAACCTTGCCCCGGGAATGGAGAACCAAAACCTTTTTCTTCTTTTTGGGATGAATCTGCCGATGATGAGATTTGATAAAGCTATCTAATAGCTCCCTTGCTGAACTGGACTTATCCTTAATCAGCTCCGCTATTGCCTTAATTACCCGATGGTCCGCGTGAACAAATACCTGATGTAGCCGAACCTGAACCAGACCAGAAGTGTTTCTACTGGAGACAACCACTACCCGGTTCCGATTAAAACTCAGCGAAACCTCTTTGCAAAGCTCCTTCCTCAAAATCCGCTCTATCCGCTGTTTCTTTAGCGCATCTAAATCATTCTCTGGAAAAAGCAATAACTGGCTCGGCCCCCTCTTTTTAACCCTTTTTTTCATCCTATCCCCTATTAAATATCTTAACCATTTTTCCCGAATTTTCAGCCAAAATAAAATTAAAAGAAAATTATATTTTTCCCCTTTAATTTCAATAAGTTATACCAAAATCAGCTCTCCGCGTCTCACCCAGCAACCTTTTGCCTCTTTTTGAGCTATAAAAAATGGGGGAAGTCCAAAAAGGAATTATGAGGGTTGATAATAATAAAATTTTATGATAGCTTTATAGCTTGGATACGGGAGAGAGGAAAAAAATTTTGCACCAGGCACTTTGATAAGCCAAATTGTAGTAAGAATTCCTGAAAGTATAGGGGGAAGTAAAATGGCGCATTGGATTGTTCGTGAGGAATGTATTTCTTGCGGTGCTTGCGAGAGTGAATGCCCGAGCCAGGCTATTAGAGAGGCAAAAGATTGTTATGTGATAGACCCGAGTAAATGCAATGATTGTGGAAGCTGTAGAGAGGTTTGTCCTCAGGAATGTATCCAATGTCTGAGCGAAAAAAAGAAAGTTTAAAATTAATCGCTTGATTTAAGCAATTAAAATGCTCAGCAAAAGAATCATACCCTGCCTGGATGTAATGGCGGGAAAAGTGGTCAAGGGGGTGAATTTTCTCAATCTTCGGGATGCAGGGGACCCGGTTAAATGCGCAATGGAATATGATAGGCAGGGTGCGGATGAGCTTGCTTTTCTGGACATTACAGCCAGCTATGAGGAGCGGGAGATAATTCTGGATGTGGTCAGTAAAACTGCGGAGCAGGTTTTTATGCCTTTGACTGTGGGCGGAGGAATCAGAATTTTAGAAGATATAAGAAAATTATTAAAAGCAGGTGCGGACAAGGTGAGCATCAACACCTCTGCGGTGAATAATCCTGAGTTCGTGAAACAAGCGTCAGAAAGGTTTGGCTCCCAGTGCATAGTGGTTGCGATAGATGCGAAAAGGGTGTCTGGGACAAGTCCGGTTCGGTTTGAGGTCTGGACTCATGGAGGGAGAAAGCCCACTGGAATGGATGCAATAGAATGGGCAAAACAGGTGGAGCAATTGGGCGCAGGAGAGATTTTACTTACCAGCATGGATAGGGATGGGACCAAATTAGGCTTTGATATAGAGCTGACCCGGCAGGTGGTTGATGCGGTTTCCATACCAGTGATAGCCTCAGGCGGAGTTGGGAGCTTAGAGCATATTTATGAGGGGCTTACTCTGGGTCAAGCGAGTGCCGCGCTCGCGGGAAGCATCTTCCATTGTGGCGAATACACCATTAGAGAATGCAAGGAGTATCTGGCGAAAAAGGGAGTGAGGGTCAGGCTCTGATAATTGACAGAAGAAATCTCTTGATATAAAATTCAATAAAAGCAGATGGCGGAAAGTTTACTTTACTACGGGGATAATTTAGATATTCTTCGCGAGCATATCAAGGATGAGTCCATAGATTTAATTTATCTTGACCCGCCTTTCAAAAGCGAGCAGGATTACAATGTTCTTTTTGAGGAGCAGAACGGCACTCGGTCAAAGGCGCAAATCAAAGCCTTTGAGGACAGCTGGAGATGGGACCAGGAATCGGCACAGGCTTATCAGGAGATAGTGGAGGCCGGCGGTAATGCCTCCAGAGTTATGCAAGCGTTTAAAATTATGGTGGGTCAGAGCGATATGTTGGCGTATTTATCTATGATGGCGCCTCGGCTTTTAGAATTAAAGCGGGTTCTAAAACCCACTGGCTCTATATATCTTCATTGCGACCCGACCGCAAGTCATTACTTGAAACTTTTAATGGACGCGGTGTTTGGGGGTAATATTGTCAATGAGATTATTTGGCATTATAGAAAATGGCCCAGCGGTAAATACGCTTTCCAAAGAAACCATGATGTAATTCTTTTTTATGCTCGTTCCCGGAGCCAGGAAAGGACTTTCAACCAGCTATTTATGGAAAGGGCCCCTTCTACTTTAAAAAGATTCGGAACCTCTAAAATTGTTTCTGGATATGATGAGGAAGGAAGGCGCTTGCCCTCCCGAACTGAGGAGGAAGATTCTGAAGGGGTGCGAATGGATGATGTCTGGGATATCGGTCGGGTTCCCCCCATTAAACAGTTCTTTCCCACCCAGAAGCCGGAGGCGCTTCTGGAGCGAATCATCAAAGCCAGTAGTAATGAAGGTGATGTGGTGCTAGACCCTTTTTGCGGATGCGGAACCACGGTGGTTGTGGCTCAAAAACTTAATCGGAGATGGATTGGAATTGATATTACTCACTTGGCTATAAATTTAGTTAAATACCGGCTTCAAGATGCTTTTGGCCCAGAGATTGGGAAAGAATTTGAGGTAATTGGGGAACCAGTAGATTTATCCGGGGCAAAAGCATTGGCGGAACAAGACCCTTATCAATTCCAGTTCTGGGCATTGGGAATGGTGGGCGCGAGGCCGGTTGAGGGGAAAAAAGGAGCGGATAAAGGAATTGATGGCAGGATTTATTTTCACGATGAAAAAAACGGCAAAACCAAACAGATTATTATTCAGGTAAAAAGCGGGCAGGTCTCTCCAGGCCAGCTCAGAGATTTAAGGGGGGGTTAGAGAGAGAGCAGGCGGAAATCGGGGTGTTTATTACTCTGGAAGAGCCGAGCAAACAGATGAGAGCGGAATCCGCTTCCGCGGGATTTTATGAATCACCACCCACTAAAAAACTTTACCCTAAATTACAGATTTTAACCATAAAAGAATTGTTTGAAGGAAAACGGATTGAATTTCCCTATCATTGGAGTTCTCCGCCTTTCAAAAAAGGTCCGAGGTCTAAATTAGACTCCACTTTTCTTTTTTAACCGCGGGATGTTTTTCACTCAATCGTAATCACTAATTTGTTCCGGTCCAGAATTCCCAGTCTGGTGGAATAGCTTTTAAGGGGCTTTTTGGCGGGTCCTTTAATATAAGTTCCGTTAGTCTTAAATCTGCTATGTCCCAGGCTTGCGCATCGGAATTGTTTTTCCTTTTTCAGATACTCCAGTTCCACTCCCCGATGCGGACATTTAAGCGAGAGCGCAACATATTCTTTATCCTCCACTCTTGCGAGAATAATTGGCTCGGGCAGGGATTTATCCAGAATTTTTACTGCACCTCCGATTTTGGAAAGCTCTGTCACCTGGTTTAAGTCAATCCTGAGCTTGTTATTTTGTAGGGAATATGCCTGGGGCTTTATCTCTGGGGTATTACCTTCTCCAGTAATGGTCGCACAGCCGGAGTTGGAACATAAACAAACAGCGGCTCCTGCCAGTCCTAGACTGGATTTTGTCAGAAATTTCCTCCGATTAAGCTTCTCCAGTTTTCACCCCCGAAATTTAAAACAACAATAGTGTGCCTTAATTTTTATTTATCTGCAAGTCAAGCATTATCGGTTGTTTCAGAGAGTATTGCCCAATAAGCGCCTTTGGCGCCCTTTTTTATCAATTGCTCTAAATAAAGGTTATCCGAATAATTATAATTCTGCTGTTTGGCAGGTGTAGATGGGAGAAAAAAGCGCTTGTCTTTGCCGATGCAATTTTTCAGGTAATTAAGCCCGTCTTTCTTCAGTAGGGGAGAAAGATAAAAAGTAGGAAAAATTAGCTCGGGATTATTTCTGAAACTTCCCAAAACTATGCCCTCAGCATCCCCCTTACCCTCTTGCTCAATTAAACTTTTTAAAGCGGTTTTATCATACACTCTAATCCCATAGCTGATTCCAACCCGATCCGGCTTGAGCCTATTCATCAAATTGATGGTCTCTGAAAGGGTGTTTTTATTCTCTCCGGGTCCGCCTACCAATAAATCAAGCATTACTTTTATGCCCACTTTCTTAGATAAGCTTACCGCTTTTTCTATATCCCTAACCAGATGGTCTCGGTTCAAAATTTTTAGCATCTTCTCTGAGCCAGAATCCACGCCAAAGCAGATACCTCTACCGCCGGCCTTGCGATACAACTGAGCCAAGTCCAAATCAAAAGGCTTGGGAGACATATAACTGTAAAGCTCAATTTTTTTCCCAAAGCCTTTTTTCTGAATCTGCTCCAAAACCTGATAACAATGAAAATAAGGACGATTGAACTCACTATCGCAGATATGAAAAGCTGATACCCCATAAGAAATTAGCTCCTCTATCTCATCAGCTACCGCAACCGGATTCCTCATCCTTATCTTTCTTCCCTTTGCCAATGGGTCCGCGCAATAAATACATTTCCCATCACAGCCCCGCTTGGTCTCAATCCCAATCTGTCCCCCAACCTGAAAATAAGAATAATTATTCACTAAATTCCGTGCTCTGGGAAAATTATCTG
>Ga0172364_10002275_pt1 | contig 15223 bp, 13 predicted proteins | sample LakKivSesite10cm_FD_114545 | JGI IMG/M metagenome (GOLD analysis project Ga0172364, IMG submission 114545) | Sediment microbial communities from Lake Kivu, Rwanda - Sediment site 10cm | ecosystem: Environmental > Aquatic > Freshwater > Lake > Sediment | place: Rwanda: Western Province, Lake... | reverse complement strand
GGCCCGAACTGCTTTTCGAGGCGGCTCCGACCCCCGAGAAGTACGGCGACCGGGAATTTTACGAAGCCCGGGGGTGCGCGGAATGCGGCCAGACGGGATACCAGGGTCGGACGGCCATCGCCGAGCTGCTTGAACTGTCCGATGTCATCCGGGAGATGATCCTAGCCCGCAAGCCGCTCTCCGAAGTCAAGAAAAGAGCCAAAGAAGAGGGGATCGTCTTCCTCCGGGAGGTCGGGATGGAGAAAGTCCTCAAGGGAATCACGAGCCTCCGGGAGTTGAACAAGGTGACCTTCGTCGAATAAAAGAATGGCGGGCAACCTGAGGAAAATCTTGGAATTTTTCACGGCTCCCTTATGCCCATCGGTCATCCTCCAGGTCTCCTCCTCTTATGTGAGCGGCATTCACATCGACCTCAAAGATTGTCGGGTGAAGCGCCACAGTGTCTTGGGGCTCCCCGACGGAGTTCTCGAGCCGCACTTTGACCGCAGTAACATCAAGGACTCAGCGGCTTTGTCGGCGGTTTTAAAAGAGAGCTTGCGTGAGCTTCAGGTGCCGGGCAAGAAAATTGCCTGTCTGGTGCCGGAGGCCTGCCTGAGGCTATTTGTCCTGTCGTTTGATTCCCTGCCCACAATCGAGAGCGAACGGGAAAAAATCATTCTCTGGCGGATCAAGAAGCAGATGGCTGTCCTCCCCGAAGACGTTCGCCTTTCCTACGAAATGGTGTCCTCCGGTTCTTCGGTCCGGGTCGTGGCCGCGCTGGCCCGCAGGCCGGTCCTCAGAGAATATGAGGGTTGGCTGGCCGCTTTTGGGCTCGATGTCGGCGTCGTCGCTTCCCCAACAATCAGTCTTCTTAACCTCCTGGATTGGGAAAAAGAAGAGGACCTTCTCGTGGCCAATATCGAGGAGGATTCGCTGGGCCTTTTCGCGGTCACTCAATCTGAGCCAGCTCTCTTCCGCCTCAAAACCTTCTCCGCCGGTGTCCCCGGCGAGCTCCGCTCCTCTCAAAAGGTCGAGGCCATGGTGAAAGAAATCGAAAACACGGTCCATTTCATCGAAGACCGGGAGAAGCGGGAGGTCCGTTCTTTCTATTTCCGGTCGGGATTGAGAGAAGGACGAGAGGATATTTTGGACAGGTTGAGGACCGAGCTCCGGATGGAGTCTCGGAAAATCGAGTTTCCGCCGGAGTGCGGTCTCGACCCCGACCTTGGCGCTTTCCTCGCGCCCCTGGCCGGCCAGGTCCCCTGGAGAAACAAGACGCGTGTGAGGCCATGAAAAGGACGCACAGACTCAACCTGAATCTGGCGACGAGACCATTGCGCAACCGCCGCCTTTTCTTTCTCCTTGGAGGCTTTCTGGGGCTTTTGTTTCTGGCGGTCACGCTCCTGGCGACTTTCCTTTTTTTTCAATCCACCCTGAAGGTCAATCGCGTCCAGGCCGACCTTAGGAGGGCCGATGAGTCCCTCAAAGCCGCCCAGTCCGAACAGAAACGCCTGGGAACCCGCCTTCAGGAAGCCGCCAGGAAAGACCAGGGCTTCATCGAATCGGTCAACAGCATCATCCTGAGAAAAAGTTTGTCCTGGACGGATTTCCTGTCCAAGCTGGAAGAGGCCTTGCCGGACTCAAGCTATGTCCTTTCGCTGACCCCGATGCATGTGGGTGACACCCGGATTCAATTCCGCATTCGGGTTGTTTCTCAAAACCTGGATGACCTCCTGGCCTTGATCAACAAACTCCAGAGCCTGAAGTTCAGCCAGCCGCGGGTGGAGACTGAAGAGAGCAATGATCGCGGACAACTGACCTCGGATATCTCGGTGATCTATGAACGGGTTATTTAGCGCGCTCAACGAGAAGGAAAGAAGGCAGCTCCGGTTGCTCTGCCTTCTTGTTCTTATCGCCGTGTTCGGGCTCGTTTTATTTTCATTGGGGAAGCGACGCAGCTACCAACTGTCTCTCGAAACCCTTCGGGCGAGAGAAAAGCTGGCGGCCTCCGCTGAAGCTAAGCTTGCGGAGAGTGCCGCCCAGTGGGCGAAATGGGAGGAAGCGGGTCAAGATATCAAAGACCTGAAGGAAAAATTCTTCTACCCCGGGAGCGGCGATATCAGCCCACTCCGCCTCGACCTGCAGACAGTCTTTTCTGAAGCCGGAGTCAGCACCCGTTCTTTCCGGTATCACTATGTGAGCGTGGATAAAGAGAGGATCGGGAAGATCAATGTGACCTTCACCCTGATCGGATCGTACGCTGTGCTGAGGAGGTTTCTCCAGGCCTTAGAGAAATTCCCCAAGTTCCTGCTCCTCGAGAAGATCGACTTCCTGAAAGTCGGAGCAGACGGGAGCATTCTTGAGCTGAGGATCACACTGGCGGCTTACTATGCGAGTGATTAGAAAAGCGGTTGCAGCGGTTATCTTCTTCCTGAGCATCGGGCTCTTTGCGGCCCGGGACAAGACCCCAGCGGAGCTGCAGCCGGCCGGCGCCAAGGAAATGAAAAGCCTCGTTCGGAAAGATCTCCTTCAGCTCAAGCTGCAGGAAGCCGCTCCTCCGAAAAGGAATATATTTGCCCCCCGGCCGGCAGCCGGCCGTCCTGGGGATACCGGCCAGCGGATAGGACCGGTGCCGCCGCTTAATGCCGGGGCGGACAACCCGGAAGGGGAGGAACAAGCCGTCGAGGCACCGCCGATCATGTCGGTGAACCTCCGTTATATTGGGTTCATCAGCTCCCCGCACCGGCTGGTCGCCCTAATCATCTTTGAAGGTCGGGCCATCGCCGTTTCGGAAGGCGATGTCGTAGGCGAGGGCATTCGGATCGGCCGAGTCACTCGCGAACAGGTCGAGGTCCTCTTGCCGGACTCTTCCACAAGGACATTTTCCTTGGAAGGAGAATGAGGATGAGAAAGCACGCTTGGGCTTTGGTGATGATCGCCCTATCGCTCGGAGGCTGTGCGACCTTCGGTCCGCACTACTTCAGGCTCGGCAACGAGGCGGAGATCAACAAGGACTGGGACCGGGCGATCAACTATTACGAGAAAGCCATCGTCGAGAAGCCCAACGAATATGCCTACAAGATGGCCCTGGCTCGGGTGCGGCTGACAGCCAGCTTGATCCATCTTCGGGAAGCCCGGAACCTGGTGGCCCAGGGCCAAAAGGAGGAAGCGCTCAAAGAATATGAAAAGGCGTTGTCCTATGATCCTCAAAACAGAGCCCTGTTCGAGGAGATCCGCCGGGTCACCCAGGGGCCACCTGTTTTGGAAAAGCCCGAGCCCGAGGTCCTCGAGTACCCGGTCAAGCTCAAGGTGGCGAAGGACAAGATCGAGCTCAAGTTCACCGAAGCCAGTCTGCGCTCGATCTTCCAGGCTTTGGGCAAGCATGCCCAGGTGAACATCATCTTTGATGAGCTCTTCAAAGACATCCCCCTAACCATTGATATCGCCGGGCGACAATTTGAAGAAGCCGTCAGCTACCTTTGCCTGGCCAGCAAGAACTTTTACCGGGTGATCGACGAAAAGACATTGATCATCGTTCCGGATCAGCCGGTCAAGCGCATCCAATACGAACAAAATGCCATCAAGGTATTCTATCTTTCGAACATCAGCGCCCAGGACATCTTTGCCGCCCTCCAGCAGATGCTTCGGTCGCAGATCCGGGCCCCCAATATCTTCGTGGACAAGAGCCTCAACACGGTGACCATTCGCGACACGCCGGCGAACATCAACTTGGCTGCGGAACTCATCCGGAGGTGGGATAAACCCCGGGGCGAAGTCATCATTGACCTCGAAATCATGGAGGTCTCCCGCCAGAAGTTGCGGGAGATTGGCGTCGACCTGGACAATGCTCTGGTCGGTCTGCGCTATGCCGGTCCGGGCGCGTCTGAGGATGAGGGTTGGTACAACCTCGGCGAGCTCAACCTGGGGAAAAACAGCAGTTACCAGATCTCTCTCCCGAGCGCTCTCATCAACTTCCTCCACTCGGATGCCAACACCAAGGTCCTGGCCCAGCCTCGGTTGCGCGGCGTGGGGGATGAAGAGATGAAATCGCTGGTCGGGCAGAAAGTCCCGATCCCGCTGACGACATTCACGCCGATCGCCGCCGGCGGCGTCAGCCAGCAGCCGATCACTTCGTTCACTTACCAGGACGTGGGCCTGGAAATCAAGCTCAAGCCCAAGATCCACCTGGAGAAAGAGATCACCTTGGAGATCGAAGTGAAAATCACGGCCATCACTGGCAGTGGATACGCCGACATCCCGATTATCGCCACCCGTGAGATCAAGAATGTCATCCGGCTCAAAGATGGCGAAACCAACCTCCTGGCCGGTCTTCTCCGGGATGAAGAACGCAAGTCCCTGCGCGGGATCGCTGGCCTGGCTTCCATTCCCATTCTCCGCAACCTGTTTGGCTCGACCGAGCAGAGGATTGACCAATCCGATCTCATTTTGACCGTGACGCCCTATATCATCCGGTCCTTGCCGCGGTCGGCCGAAGATGACAAGCCCCTCTGGATCCAGCTCGAAGGCATCTCCTCGAGCGGCCAGGCCGGTCGTCCCCAAGAGTTCGAGCCGGAGGAAGAAGAGATGGATATAACTGGAGAGCGAGAGATCACGGCTGGGCTTGAGGAATTCGAGGAAGAGGAGGAAGCGCCAGGGGAAAGCGAGGTGTCCCTCGACCCTTCCAATTTCGAAGTCCCCCGGGGGAGGGAATTCCGGATCAGCGTCAACGTTCGGAGCCAGCAGGAAATTGGCAACATGGCGCTCAGCCTGAGCTTCAACCCTCAGGTCACGAGGCTTAAGGATGTCATCGAGGGAGGGCTTATCCGGATGGCCGGCACCAAGATTCCTTTCTTGAAGAACATCGCTGAGGGAAGCTGCACGATCGGTTTCTCCAGCCCTCAGCTCAGCCAGGGCATCCGGGGCGGAGGCAACTTGGCAATTTTGGTCTTTGAGGCCGCGGGACCCGGGGAGAGCCGCATCGCGGTGACCTCGGTTTCGGCCAACAGCCTGACCGGCCAGCCGATCAGCTTCACTTCTCGGGAATCGCAGGTGATCGTCCGCTAAAAGTTGATGATTCTTGTCCTCTCGGGTCCGGTCCACTCCGGAAAGACGACCTTTCTCCAGAATCTCTTGTCCAGGCTCAAGGCGCGGGATGCCCCTGTCTGCGGATATCTAAGTCCCGCGGTCGTGATTGAAGGTGAAATTTCAGGTTATGACCTTTTTGATATCCAAAAGGGTTGGTCGATTCCCTTTCTTCGCAGAGAGGGCGAGTCCGGATGGCAGAAGGTCGGGCCATATTTTTTCCTCCCTCCAGGTCTTGAGGCTGCGAAAGCCGCCATTCTCGGTTCCAAGCGCGGAGAATGGCTCATCGTTGATGAGGTCGGGCCGGCGGAACTGTCCGGAAAGGGGGTCTGGCCGGCCATGTCCGAGGTCCTTCTTAGGCCTTTATTGAACTGTCTTCTGGTCGTCCGAAAGTGCTTAGTGAGTGACTTGCGAAGAAAACTGGGCGATCGCGAGATCGAAATCTATAGTTTTGGAGCCAAAGACCTCCTTCACGCTCTCCTCAATAGGCTGTCGACATCATGATCCGAGTCAAGGTCAAATTGTTCGGTCCCTTCCGCGAGCTTTTCGGCCGCCGCGAAATGGAAATCGATCTTCCCGCCGGTCTCCGGACGATCGACCTCCTCCGAAAGCTGAGCGATTCGGAGGAAAAAAGGAAGCATCTCTTTTCCGCCGCCGATACCCTCCACCCTCATATTGTGATCATGAGGAATGGGATGCCGGCCCATGGACCGGGTGGGCTGGAAGGCCTGATCCGCGATGGGGACATCATCGCCGTCTTTCCGTTAATGGGCGGCGGTTAGGCCTGTCCCTATTCTTGCCAGGGCTGTGCGGATTTGATATTCTCCCGCTCGAGTCGAAGGAGCGCGCTTGGCGATAAGTGAGCCATCCTGGGGCGTTCACGGGAAAATACTGGATATCGACCTCGCGAGCGGCAGGATAACCGAGCGCCCCTTAGAGTCTGATCTTGTCAGGGACTATATCGGCGGCCGCGGCCTGGGAGCGCGCCTCATTTATGACCTTGTTAACCCGAGTTGCGATGCACTCAGCTCGGATAATATCATCGTGATCGCAGCGGCCCCTCTCATTGGGACAAGTGCGCCCACGGCCGGCCGCGGGCATATGGTGTTTAAGTCGGCCCTGAGCGGAGGCCTCGGCAGTTCCAACTGCGGCGGAACATGGGCTGCGGCCTTCAAATCGACCGGCTATGACGCGCTGGTCGTCCGAGGCAAAGCCGCTTCTCCCGTGCTCATTGATATCCGGCCAGAGAGAGCGGAAATTCTTCCGGCTGGGCAGGTTTGGGGAAAGGATGTTCACGAGACAACGGAAGAGTTATTGGCTGATGTCTCGGACGGGCGCTCGCGCGTCCTCTGCATCGGTCCAGCGGGGGAGAACTTGGTCCGGTTCGCCGCAGTCATGAACGACCGCAACAGGGCATATGGCCGCGGGGGGGCGGGTGCCGTCTGGGGGAGCAAGAACTTGAAAGCCATCCGGGTGAGCGGAGACAAGAAGATTCGGATCAAGGACAGGGCGAGGTTCGAATCTGGGAGGGAACAGAGCTTCTACCTTCTGAAACAGGCACCCGCCACCAAGCGCCTTCTCCGTGAGTTGGGAACAGCAGGCCTATTGGAGCTCATCAATCTGATCAACATGCTTCCGCATCGAAATTTCAAAGACACCCGGCATCGGGACGAGGATGTCGAGAGAGTTTCGGGCGAGACACTGGCCAAGACGCTTCTCGAGAGGGCGGCGGGCTGCACCCTATGTCCGATGGCCTGCCAGCGCCACACCCGGGTCGGCGATAAGACGGGAGAAGGCCCCGAGTACGAGACCCTGGTCATGATCGGCCCGGATTGCGATATTTATGACCTCGAGGCGATCACCCGGGTGAACTATCTCTGCAACGAGCTGGGGATGGACACGATTTCATTCGGCGGCACGCTGGCCTGCGCCATGGAGCTTTTTGAGGTCGGCCTTCTCACTTCTGGGGATACGGATGGATTGGAGCTCCGCTTCGGCCGGAGCGAAGTTCTGGAAGAAATCGCTCGGCGCGTGGCCTTCCGGCAGGGCATTGGAGACATCCTGGCCGAAGGTTCCTACCGGCTGGCCGAATCGCTGGGGCACCCTGAGTTCTCGATGACGATTAAGAAGCAGGAAATCCCCGCTTATGACCCCCGCGCCTCGTTCACTCAGGCGCTGGGGTACATGACCTCTCCAACCGGCGCCTGTCATCTCAAAGGCGGATATGCCGTTTCCCTGGCCTTTTTTAGCGGCCCCAAAGAGATCCCCCGGTTCAGTCTTCTGCAGTCACCCGTCGCCATCCGCAATATGCACAACCTGGGCATTATTCAGGACAGCCTGGGTATCTGCCGGTTCACCGGCTATGCCTTTTCCACCGAGCCGTGGGCCCGGATGATGAGTGGGCTCACCGGGGCCGACTTCTCAACCGCCCGGCTTGAGGAGATCGCCAACCGGATCGCCGCCGTAGAGCGGCTTTTCAACCTGGCCGCCGGAATGACCGAGGCGGACGACTGGCTTCCCGCAAGGTTCAGCCAGGAGCCGATTCTCGTCGCGGGCGAGGAGCGGGTCGTCTCGGAAGCGGCCAGTATCAAGATGAGGAACGATTATTACCGGGCTCGCGGCTGGGATGAGAAAGGCATTCCAACTCCCTCGCTTCTTGATTCTCTCGGTCTCAAAATGCGGGAATTTCCATGAGAAAAAAAACCTGGAAAGCGAGTGCGGACGTGTTGCGCCTTTTTCAGTCCGTCGGCCGGGCGTCTTTGCTTTGCGATATTCAAGACAGCCACAGTGGCAACATGGCTATCCGGCATCGGGATGAGGCGGGAAATGACTGGATTGTCATCACGGCCACGGGTTCGCAGAAAGGCGACCTCGATCCCAGCCACATCTGCTTTCTCTCACCCGAGGGGACCGATTTCGGTTACTACAAGGCCTCCTCGGAAACCGATATCCATGCCCGCATCCTCGCCCTGGAGGGAGTCGCGGCCTCCATCCATGCCCACACGAAAGAGCTCACTGTGGTGACTTTAGACGACGAGGACAAGCCCAACCGGCCGGGGCCATTCTTTCCCGTTGATCCACTCGGCCATTACCATCTCGGCATCGTCCCTGTGGATTGGGTGTCCGTTCCCAGCGGTTCGGCGGAGATGGTTCAGCTCATTCCCGAACGTCTGGCTGAGCACCCGGCTACGGTCATCCAAACGCATGGGACCTTCGCCAGAGGGAGGACGCTCAAGGAGGCTTTCTTCTACGCGTGCATTGCCAACAACGCCGGCTATGTCGTCGGTCTGTTGAAGCGGCTCAGAGTGGATGTCGGTGGTTTGAGACAAAGAATCCAGAATGCGCCGGATGACTGCTTTTCCTATCCCCCGTCCGCTTACACAATCGACGACGATGACATCTGCGATTTTCCCGAGGAAGACGAGATCCTCCGGGAGTTCAAGAAATCGGGAGCGAGAATCTTTGAATCCCGTCTTTCGCCCTTCCATTCCGGCTCGATGTCTGTCCGCGGCGTGGACCGGCTGCTCTATGCGCCCAAGGCATCGATGCCGCGGGAGATTGGAGGTCCGCTCCAAAATCTTCCGCTTGAGCTCCAGGACTCCGATCCCGCTGAGCTCAGGTTTCACAAGGAGATTTATGCGAGAAGCGACTTCCAGACAGTTATGCATTGTTTTTTGCCCGAGGCGGAGGCCCAGGCCCACTTTGTTTACCCGGGCGAAGAAGAGCCGGTTGATCGCATTGTGCCGATCGACGCAGAGGGAAGCTTTATCCATCTCTCAATCCCCGTCGTTCCCCCCAAGACGAATTTCGCCGAGCTCATCCGCCTCCTCCATGACTACAGACTCGTGGTTGTGCGAGGAGGCGGAGTCTGGGCCGTTGGCTCCCAGTCGCTTTCAGAAGCCCTTCACCATCCGTCCTCGCTTCGTGAAATCTGCCTTTACCGGATCGGTGCGTTCGAGCAGGGGTTGAACCTACGCAAGATGGAGCCGAGAAAAGCCAAAAATTGGTGAGGCTCAGGATTGAGATTCGCCATCTCTAGAGGAAGCGGGTGATTTGGGCGGAGAGGAACCGAGCAATGTCCTCTGTCTCAAAAGGCCAGGCATAGCCCATTTTTTGGCCGGGGAATTTTTGCTGGGCCCGGCGGATGGCCTCGGGAATCTCCACAGCAGAGTGCTCGCCGCCACGGGTCATCATCGGAGTGATCACAAGGATTTGATCGGCTTCTCGGCCGGCCGCCTGCTCCAGAGCCTCGTCCAAAGTGGGGCCGCAGAATTCGTTGAACCCGACGATGACTTCGAGACCGGACTCCCGTCTAAGGTGCTTGGCCAGTTCCTGAGATCCTGCGTAAAAGGGGTCGTTCTGGCCAGTCCGGGGCCAGTTGCGCATCTTGGCTTCAAGCTCTTCGCAACGGAGTTTTTGGGCGCTCGACAGCGGGTGCGGAGCGTGCTCAATTCGGGAACGAAGAGCCATGAATTCAGCCATTTCGTCCTTGGGGAAATCCAGCGGGGGAGACCCGTGCATGGCCAGCACCACGACCGTTTTCCCCTTATTTCGCTTTCCCTCAGTCATTCCCTCGCCTTCCTTGTCCCTAAATGAATGCGTTACATTCCATATGAACTCTTTTATACCATAAGCGGTTCACAATCGAAAATTCTGAAGGGCGTCGCTCGGGGGTCGCGCCCTCTCTCTGGTCACCAACCGAGTTGGGGTTTGAGGAGACCGGAAGAGGAGGGATGCATCAATACTTTCAAAGCTCTTGGCGACACAGTATATAGCAAGTCCTCCCCATGCGCCTCCTCACCGTCGAGTTCCAGGCAGAAAGGCCCGTCTTCCGACCGCACTCGAACCAAGGCGGCGCGACGGAAGTGAACATCCTTTCGCCGAAGATGCCGGCCGCTGAAAACCGTACGCAGCGCCAGGAGAATGCGGAGTCGGGGCATGCCCTCTACGAGGACTGCGTCAAAAAGCCCATCGTCGACCAGAGCGTTGGGGGCGACCCACATTCCCCTCCCGAAACAGCGGCCGTTGGCCACCGCCAGAAGATAAGTCGTCCCTTGATAAAAGCTCCTCCCGTCACATTCAACGGTGATTCGCCGAGGTCGATATTTGAGCAGCACGGCGATAGTCGTCCGGAGAAAAGTCAGGGAAGTGCGGCGGCGCAGGCGGTTTACCCGGGCCACAATTTCTCCACTTACTCCCAAGCTTGAGATGTTCAAGAAATACCGGGAGGCCCGCCGGCCGCCGTTTTTCGGGACGGAATATTCGACCTTGCCCAGGTCGCATGGCACAGGCCGGGCTTGCAGAATCCAATCTAAGGCAGCCGCAGGGTTGGAAGGAATTCCCAGCGCCCGGCCCCAGTCGGTTCCCGTGCCCACGGGGAGACAGCCGAAGGCGGGCCCAGGACCGGGCTGTCTTGCCAGGGCATTGATGACGCTATGGTTGGTTCCGTCTCCACCGACGGCAATCACCAAATCAAGGCCGGACTCGGAGGCCGCCTCCAGATGGCGGCTGAGGTCATCCGGCTTTTCGCTAATGGCTACGGTTAAGTCGCCAAAGGCATCAGAGATCCGTCCTTCGATACTTTTATAGACGGAGACCGCTTTCCCGCCGCAGGCGTTTGCGTTAATGATGATTATCGTTCGCATGCTGCCATTCCTTTGGCCGACCGTGAGCCGTCTCCCAAATTCGGCGATAGCGTTGACCCTCCTGATCCCAGCGGTCTCCACTCCAACCGAGATGCTTGTTGAGAAACGGGCCTAGTGTCGGTAGAAGACTCTGGCCCCCGTCCGGAAGCAGCAGGCCCAGGCGGACATGTCGGAGCAGCAAATCGTCGAGATGACAGACGGGTTCCTGGTTGGCTGCCCAGGCGAGCTCAGCCCAAAGATAGGGTGTCCCAGGGACTCTTTGCAGAAGGTCGGGATAGCGAGCAGCCAAACACGGAGCGGCTTCCCCGTATCTCCCCCAGAGCCGTCTGGCTGCATCCGGTTCGACGCCAGGAATTTCTCGGCCGGGATCGAATGTTTCGAGCACCTGCGCTTCGCCATCCGGCTCCGGGATATCTGGCTTCATCCGGTGGCCTTCCCGGAGCGCGTCGATCGCAATCAGCCGAAACGTGGTGAGCTTGCCGCCCGTCACCGTGAGAAGGCCGCCTTCGGGCCAGACCACATGGTCGCGGCTTTCGGCAGAGGGATCAGACTTTCCCGTATCAACGACCGGCCTCACTCCGGCCTGAGTGGCAATAATGTCGACCGGCTTGAGGTCCAGTGTAGGGAAGTGGGCCTGTACGGCCCGGAGGAGGTAGTCCGCTTCTTCAGTCGAAATCGCTACCTCCTCGTCAAGCGGTTGAGTGTGGTCGACGTCTGTTGTCCCTACGATCGCCACTCCCTCCCAAGGATATACAAAAACCGGACGGCCGTCATCCGGGTGGCTGAACGCGATTGCCTGGTAAACCGGGAAGCGGTTGAGGTCGAAATAGAGGTGGCTCCCTCGAAGCGGGCGCAGCCGTCTTGTCCCTCCGACCTGCTGCCGAATTTTGTCGGCCCAAACCCCGGCGGCGTTGATCACCAGACCGGCCGGCGCCTCGGCCGTATCGCCAGTTTCTTCGTCTCTCACGGCCACTCCAGATACTCTGTTCCCATCCTTCAAGAGGCCAAGGACGGTCGCATAGTTCAGAGCGATGGATCGGCCTTGCCCGGCTCTCAATCCGTCCTGAAGTGTCCGCAGGACCAGTCGCGAATCGTCTGTCTGGGCGTCGAGATACCGATACCCTCGGATCAGGTTGCGCGTCTTCAGCCCGGGAGCAAAAAGGCTCAGGTCGATCTCGTCAAGCCGCTGGGAATCGCCAGCGTCGGGTGACAGGCGTGTGTAGATCCCGAGTCCGATTCCCATGGCCCAGGGACTGGGGTGTCCCCCTTCGTAGATCGGATAGATAAACCCGAGAGGATCGACAAGCCCGGGAGCCGCGGCCAGTAGACGCTGGCGCTCTCTGACGCTCTCCCGGGTCAGCTTGATATGCATGTTTTTCAAGTAGCGGAGCCCGCCGTGAACCATCTTTGAGGAGCGGCTGGATGTGCCGGAAGAGAAGTCCGCTTTCTCAAGAAGCAGGACCTTGAGACCGCTTCGAGCGGCCAGCGCCAGGATCCCGGCTCCAGTGATTCCTCCGCCGATGATAATCAAGTCCCAGGGGTTCTTGAGCTTCGCCCAGGCCTCCTCCCTCCAGCCCGGCTCCCAGGGTGAACGGTATTCTTGAGGCGCCATTCTCACTTCCCACCAGCGCCAGCAATCAACTTGCCCGGGTTCATGATCCCTTCCGGATCGAAGAGTTTGGCCAGGGTGGCCAGCGATTCGAGGCCGAGACGCCCTTTTTCCGCTTCGAGCCAGGGCAGGTGATCGAGACCCACTCCATGTTGATGGGAGATTGTTCCGCCGTGGGCGACGATGACCTGACTCGCCGCCGTTTTGAGCTTCTGCCAGCGGCTGAGAGTCTCCTCGGCGTTTGCTCCGATGCGGAAAACATAAGTGATATAGATGCTGGCGCCGGTCGCATATACGTGGGAGATGTGGCTGAAGGCGAGAACGCGTTCCCCCTGGTCTTCAAGGCCTTTTCGGAGGGCTTTGAGAACGGCTTCGACCGTCGGGCGCAGGTTGGTCCAGGTCAGGGCGGTTTCCAGTGTGTCCACTGCGTAGCCGAAGTCCCAGAGTGTATTCCGAAGGTAGGGAGTTTTGAACCGGCCCCTGCGCCACTCGTTTCCCATTTTGCGCCCCACATGGACTCCGCCGTGCTCTCGGGCAATTTCCAAGGCCATCCGCCGGGTTGTTCGTGCCAAACCCCGCGCCCTGGTGATTCCCAGGAAAAGCATGCATTTCTCGTCCCGGTCTTTGAGACCGCGGACGCGCAGAAGGCCGTTGAGGAGCCGGATCATCCGCTCGTTCCCGGTGAGAATCAGGCTGGTGTTTGTTTCGAGGCTGTCGCTCAGCCGGAGCATGGAAAGCTGGAGCCGCGACCGAACCATCTCCTGAACAGCGGCAATGCCGTGGTCATAGTCCGGGAAGAAGATCCCGTGGAACCTTTCGAGCTCGGGGAGAGGGTTCACCCGGACGAAGGCGCTCGTGATGATGCCGAGCCTCCCTTCGGAGCCGAGTACAGCCTGGCGAAGGTCTGGGCCGGCGGCACTGGCCGGGAAGGGGGGCATCTCGAGCACTCCGGCCGGAGTGATCATCCGTCCGCCGGCAAACATGTCCTCGATCCGGCCGTAGTGGAGAGACTGCTGTCCGCTCGAGCGAGTGGCCACCCATCCGCCGAGAGTTGAGAACTCGAATGACTGAGGAAAGTGACCGAGCGTATAGCCCCTGGCCCTGAGCTGGGCTTCGAGATGTGGGCCGGTCACTCCGGCCTCGAAACGGGCCATAAGGCTCGCTTCGTCCAGCTTGGACATCCGCCGCATCCTTGCCAAGCTGACGATTAGATAGGGATGATCGACCGGAGGCGGGTTGACGTGGCCGACGACACTTGTCCCCCCTCCATAGGGAATGAGCCAGGTTCCACTTTCCTTGGCGAAAGCCAGGACCTCGGCGACTTGTTCTTCAGAGGCGGGCAGGGCCACGCCGTCAGGAAATCGGTCGAGTGAACCGAACCGAAGCGAAATCCAGTCGGGAAGCGATTGACCACGGGTGTGGCGGAGTCTCGTCTCAGGGTCGCGGTTTATAATCGGGTGGTCGGGCAGGCGGGAGGGAGGAATGCGTCGGACAATCGATTCGAGTGCAGTCGAAGGTCCGGGCTGGGCCGGGCCCAGCGCTTCGGCGAGATAAGCCAGGGCAGATGGCGGCACCGGATAATCGACATCGTCGCTTCCCCAGCCGTTCCAGCGTTTCATGGCCCGCCTCGAGAAACGAGGCTCTTACCGCAAAATAAAATACGCGTTGTCCTTCGGCAGGTCAAGCTGCAATTTCGATCCGTGCCGGCCCTATTGACCGGCAGAACCCTTCGCCGTGCGACTGATCCAGCGCTCGATGATTTCGCGGAGCATTGGGAGTGTCACCGAGCCATATTTCAGGAGCTCGTCATGGAAAGCCCGGATATCAAATTTCGCTCCGAGGATTTCCTCGGCTTTCTTGCGGAGAGCGAAGAACTCGAGTGCGCCGGTGTCGTAGCTGGTGAGCTGGGCGGGGGTAGCGACCACCCGGTCGATGAGCGATTCGGCCTCATGCTCGGAAAAGCGGCCTGTGGCGAAAACAAAGTCAACAGCTTGCTCTCTCGTCCAGCCCATTACGTGAATTCCCGGGTCAACCACCATGCCGTGGGCCGGCCAGAGACGCCGGCTGATGCGGGCATAGGGAGACTCATAGATTCCCATCTCCTCGGCCAGGGCTTCCGAATAGCGCGCCCAGCCTTCGATATAGCCGCCGCTCATGGGAATCTGAGCGATCCGATGACCGGCTGGCATCTCCATAGCCACGGATATCTGGAAATGGTGGCCGGGGTAGGTTTCATGGAAAGCCGTGACTTCCATGGTCGAACGCATCTGCTTTTCCGGCTGGTAGAGATTGATCCGGTATGTCCCCGGTCGGCTGCCGTCGGCCGCGGCGGGTTCATAGCCGCTCGAGGCAGTCTTTTCCAGAAAGCCCGGGACGGGTTCGACGACGACGTTCGCCTTGGGAATGGTCAGGAACCATTGGGGCATTGCCTGACGGGCCCGCTCCACTGCGGCCCGGGAAAAGGCCAGCAGCTCCTCGCGGTCTTTAAAAAAATTGGCCGGGTCCGACTTGATCCTGTTACGGATGACGGCCAGGTCGGAGCTCCCGGTCACCTCCTGTCCTATGGCCGCAGCCTCCGCTTCGTACCTTTGAACGGCCTCCTGGCCGAGCCGAAACGTTTCTTCAGCTGAGCGGTTGAGCGTTGTCGACTGGCGGAATAGGGCCTTGTAGATCTCGCGGCCGTTGGGCAGGGCGGAAACCCCGATCGAATCGCGGGCCCCGCCCAGATATTCTTTATCCAGGAAATCACGGTAGCGGCGGATGGCGGGGTAGATCTCATCCGCCATGAGTTTCCGCCAGGCGTCCACGAATTCGGGAGTATTGTCTCGCGTCGCTGGACTCCAAAATGGGGAACTCTCGAAGGGGGCTTTGAGCAGGGCATCGAGCTGGCCGATAACCAGATGGACGG
>Ga0172364_10002270_pt1 | contig 15237 bp, 19 predicted proteins | sample LakKivSesite10cm_FD_114545 | JGI IMG/M metagenome (GOLD analysis project Ga0172364, IMG submission 114545) | Sediment microbial communities from Lake Kivu, Rwanda - Sediment site 10cm | ecosystem: Environmental > Aquatic > Freshwater > Lake > Sediment | place: Rwanda: Western Province, Lake... | reverse complement strand
CTGCGTTGAAAATGCTAATGTAAGCTTCTTCGTCGAATCCTTGTCTGAAAGGTCTGATTTTAAGCATGGCGTATGCCTCGAAATTTCCATTTCAACCATGACTTGGGAGATTTAAGCATTACCATTTTTTGGATGTTTGCAGATTGGTTGTATTGTTTAGTGGGTAGTTGTTTTAAATGAGTTGTGCTGTAGTAGAAGTCTGGAGAGAAAATGGACAGTAGGTTGCTTGTGTTGTGTAATGTTTATTGTGGCAACTGTGTCTACAAGAAGGGAATGTTATGAAGCTAAATGAAAATTTAGGAGAAAGAAGAATAATTGAAATCATACAAAGTTGCTTGGACATATTGCCAGGGCTGCCTATACCTTTTGGTGATGACGTTTCAGCATACGATGTTGGAAACGACAATCTTGTGGTATTGAAAACAGACATGCTTGTTGGCAAAACTGATGTTCCGCCTAAAATGAGTCTTTGGCAAGCCTCTCGCAAAGCAGTTGTCATGAATGTCAGTGATTTTGCGGCGAAGGGTGTTAAGCCCTTGGCAATGCTTGTTTCACTTGGGTTGCCCAAGGCACTAGTGGAAAAGGACATAGAACAAATTGGGAAGGGGCTGAATGCTGGGGCACGTGAATATGGCGCTTACATTGTTGGTGGAGATACAAACGAAGCGTCAGACCTCGTGATTAGTCTTTCAGTTTTCGGGATGGCAAGGAAAGGCGAGATTGTTTTGCGAAGTGGAGCTAAGCCGGGAAATCTTGTGGCGGTTACGGGTTTTTTCGGTAAGACTGCTGCGGGGTTGAGAATTCTTGTTGATGAGCTTAAGGCACCGTTTAAAGTTCGTAAGATGTTTGTTGATTCGGTTTTGATGCCGCATGCGAGATTGAAAGAGGGTTTATGCCTAAGCAAGGCGAAGGCTGTTACTGCGGCTATTGATTCGAGTGACGGTTTGGCGTGGAGTCTCCATGAAATTGCAAGGGCAAGTGGAGTTGGGTTTTTGATAAAGGAGCTTCCGATTGCTGAAGAGGTAGTGAAATTTGCGGAAATCAACGGGTTTGACCCTTTAGAGTTGGCGCTTTATGGGGGAGAAGAATATGAACTTGTGTTGACGATAAAGCCTAGTCTTTGGAAAAAAGCAGAAAAAGCTGTTGAAGAGGTTGGTGGGAATCTTTTGGCTGTAGGGAAGGTTACGGCTGAGAGGCAGGTTCTTATGGAAGTTGGTGGAAAAAGAAGAGCCGTTGAGCCGCGAGGTTGGGAACACTTTAGGAGTGGTAGTGTTTAGTTTTGAGTCAGTAAGCTGGTAGGTACGTGTGTTAGTGAAAATTTGTGTGTTGCATGTTTGTTTTTGGGTTTTTTGGGGGAAAATTTATATGGGGAAGATGTTGCTTTTGTTTTGATCTCGTGTCGGAGTTTAGAATTTTGGGCGAAATTTTGGGGTTTATTTCTTTTTGGCGTTGGGTTTTCTTTTGCGTTTTTTGACTATGGTTACTGTTTGTGTTTGGTTTAGTTGTCGGATTTTGGCGTTTGGGAATAGTTTTTCGATTTCTTTTCGTATTTCTGCGATGTTTACTTCTCCGTAGGTTTTTACGTCGATTATTGGTTTTTCATCTTCGTCGTAGCTTACGGAGACTGCGTATCCTGAGCCTACTTCGACTTGTGTTGGTTCTAGAACGAAACCTATTTCTTCAGTGTCTAATTCGATGAAGCTGTTTGATTCGCGTTTGTGTTTCTTTTCTGCCATGTTAATCACAACTTTTAGGAGAGGGATTGTGTGGATTAAAGGTTTGTTGTGTTTGAATATTGATTGATAGTTCTTAGTGTTTTGTTGCTTTGTCGAGTAGATAGTTTAGGATTGTTATGCATGATGCTGCTAGGTAGGGCTGTTTTCCAAGTGATATTTTTTCGCCGTATCGTAGTGCGAAGTCTTCTGCTTTTTTGGGTAAGCCTACGTGGTCGCCTAAAACGAAGATGGGTTTGTTGTTGAGGGTTGTTTCTGATATGGGTTTTCCGTGTTCTTCGAGAACGTAGATTTTGGTTTCGTTTGCTTTTGTTTTTATTAGTGCTTCGAAGCTGGTTTTGTTTGTGGTTATGCCTGGATGCGGTTTGTTTGTTAGGAGTTTTTTTAGGATTTGTGTCCATGTTTGTTGGTCTGTGCGTACGTCGTGGAGTGTTGAGCCGTCTATTTTTAGGTGTAAGGGCGGTGTGGGTGGACCGTTTAGTATGGTGTGGAATGTGACGTTTTTGCGGATGGCGTGGGATAGGAAGAGGCTGGCGATTGTGCATTCGTAGACTATGTCTAAACGACCAGCATCATGCAGATTAGACCAGCTAGAATCAGTACGACCCAAACGAGAAAACAAAACAAATTCACGCAACAAACTCCCTCAGCAAATATAATAGCCTTAAAGGAATATATCAATTGGTTTAAATCTTGGCTCTTGGAGTGAAAAATTAAACTTATTAAAAAGAAGCTAGTTTAGTAGAAGAGGATACAAATGGTAAGTAAGGTCCTCAAGAAGATGGAAGTTCTTCGAGGTTTTATTCAGATACCAGCTGAAAATCTATGTGAATTTATTGAAAATTCTCGTTTACCGTGTGTTACCATGTTGAATGGTAATCCTGCAAGGATTGACAAGTATGGCAGACTATGGTCTTCATATCTAAAAAATAGGTTTCCGGTCGGCACTGAGGTAGAACTCAGCAGAATTGAAAATGGATATAAAGTTGTGTTGAATGAGGGTGAACAGGAGTGCCTTACCTCAGATACACGACAGCAGGAGATTGGTTTTAACAGCTCCAACTCGGAAAAGACCGTTACCGAGACGTGTTCTAATGCGTATTTTCAAGCTGGCACCATATGCATTTTGAATGATGGCATTTTAGAAACAGAGGCAATTGAGAATAATAGTATTGACCTCATTGTAACATCGCCTCCTTATAATGTGGATATTAAGTATGAAACTTATGATGATAGGATTCCTTATGATAAATACTTGGAGTTCTCTGAAAAGTGGTTAAAAAAATGCTACAGTCTAACTAAGGACGATGGGAGACTATGTTTAAACATTCCTCTGGACAAAAATAAAGGCGGTCAACAGAGTGTCTGTGCCGACCTAACAACTATCGCAAAAAAAGTAGGCTGGAAATACCATGCTACTATCATTTGGAATGAACAGAATATTTCCAGACGTACGGCATGGGGATCTTGGCTAAGTGCTTCTGCACCATTCGTTATAGCACCCGTTGAAGTTATTGTAGTTCTATACAAGAAAAGATGGAAGAAAACAAGTGGTAGCAGAAAGTCTGACATATTAAGGGACGAGTTTTTAGAATGGACTAACGCTGTATGGAATTTCAGTGGAGAAAGCAAAAACAGAGTTGGGCATCCTTCCCCATTTCCTGTTGAGCTTCCCAAGAGATGCATAAAATTGTTCAGCTTCGTGGGAGATGTGGTGCTCGACCCCTTCCTTGGGAGTGGAACTACACTAATAGCTTGTTTAGAAACTGCTAGAAAAGGGATAGGCGTAGAAATCGATAGTAACTACTGTAAACTAGCAGTAAAAAGACTAAAAGAGTGTGGAATACTGCAACAGAAGTTAATAATTTGAGGACTGTTGTATGACAAAATCAATAAGCGACCTCATAATGGAATACTTCAAAGCTCATCCTAAGCAAGATCTGGAGCATGCGCCTGTAGTAGATTGGGTCGAAGAACAATATGTGAAATTAACTGGAAACAAACCAAGAGATACATGGAGAGCTATTAGAAAACTTCACCAAGAAGGAAAATTGATTAAAGTTAAAAAGGGCGTCTACAAATACGACCCTGATTATGTTCACACCGAAGAACTGCTTGATTTTCCCGAAGATGTGAAGAAAGCAATATTCAGAAGAGATAACTACCGTTGCGTTGTTTGTGGATTAGGCAGAAAAGATGGCGTTGAAATATGTGCGGACCACATAGTTCCCAAGGACAAAGGAGGAACTAATACCCTTGAGAATGGTCAAACGTTATGTACTCAACATAATTTAATCAAGAAGAATTATTCACAGACAGAGGCTGGAAAAAGATATTTTATCAAAATGTACGAAGAGGCTGTTAAGAAAGATGATAAGAAGATCATAAGCTTCTGTAAGCAAATTTTTGATGCATACAACAGACATGGAATAAATAAGCATATCCAAAGACCAGATAAGAACGACAAAGGAAGAGAGTGAAGTATGGTACTGCTCTTAAAAGACGGAGTCAGATACGTTCCCTACGAATACTCTTCAGAAGAGGAACTAGAACAAATGGTTATCGAACACTACAAAGAAATTTTTGGCACAAACACTCTGTATTTCAGCCCACAAACGATGAAAACACAGATAGGAATAGAGGCTAGAAATGATGGCGTGATTCTTGCACCAGATCAAAACAGATGGTACATCTTAGAAGTTGAATTATCTAAACATCCACTTCATGAACACATTATTCCACAAATAACAAGATTTAGCATAGCTTATGAAGAAGCAGGAACTCGAAGGAAAATTATAAACACTCTGTATGACGCAATCCGAGCAAGCCTCTTCAACACAGCTATGATGGAACAACAAAACATCGAAGACTTACACAAAATGCTAACCGACTTAATAGACGCACAGCCAACTATCGCAATAATAATTGACCAAAGAACCCCAAGCCTTGATGGAAGGATAACATTACATTGTGACTTCAGGTTTATTGCTAGTCGGTCTAAAGTAATATGCTGTAAATTCATCCTCGCTTTTTCCATAAAGCCTTTCAATATACGACAACGCCTCTCCTAAATCCTTAGCAACTGGAACAACATCCCTAAAATTAGAACCATTAACAACGTCACAAAGCCTTCCCTGTTCCTTTCTAACAATTTTCCCCTTCAACATCCACTTACTACACAAAAAAACCGCATCATCACCCTTCTCCATTCTCCTCTTCCGCACCTCAACACGCTTACGCCCACTCCTTATCCAATCAAAAGTCTCCCTCTTAACCATAAACAAAGGCATATAAACACACCACCAAACCCTCACATCCCACACCAAACAAAACCCACAACACTAATTAAACTTCCGACACCACACACAAACTCCAACAACACAAAAACTTCCCACAAACAAAAAAGAAGAAATAAAAAACCCCACACCCAAAACATTCCAACCACAAATTCAACCTATATATAAGGGGCCTAAACAACACAAAACACAAAAAAACAAAAACCTCACCGAAAAAAAATAATAAAACACCCAACACTACTCTTCTATCGTGAATGGGGTCGTCGTCTAGCTTGGTTTAGGATACCAGCCTGGGGAACGCACACCAGCGTACAGAACGTTGGCGATCCTGGGTTCAAATCCCAGCGACCCCACCAAGCTTCTTCTCCTATAATAAGCAGTTTTTGAGGATTGTTTTCGGAATTAAGCTTGATTCACGGAGATTTTTTTGCAAGCATTCAGTAGATGTTCGGCAATTTCGCGTCCGGGTTTGAACCTTGGAGGTGGCGCAGAGGGTTAGGTTTAGAATTCGGTTTAAATTCTCGGAATTTTGTATATGCGCTTCCCATCTCAGAAAACAACATCAACAAGCAGCAAATCTTTTTAGCGGCGAAACGCGTATTAATAAACAAGGCGTTTTCAAGTCAAAATTCACTACATTCTTGTAGCGAAACTTCAGGTAAGGTAAAGTCAGAATTGTCCACAAAACCTCGAGTTCCAGAATCGAACGAAGAATACATTGCCTTTCTAGGCACATACTCTCCCAGAGAATGCGGCATAGCCACCTTTACGAAAGACCTAATCGATTCCATAGACCTCCTCGATGAATTCGCCCCAACCCGAGTCATAAGCGTAAACGAAATAGAGACAATCTACGACTACGACACCCGAGTCAAACAACAGATAAGGCAGGATTTCGAAGAGGATTACATTCAAGCCGCCAAGTACATCAACTCATCCCGAATCAACGCAGTAAACCTACAACACGAATTCGGAATATACGGAGGAGAATGGGGAAAGTATATCCTCTCCTTCCTACGAAACGTACACAAACCAGTCATAACCACACTCCATACAGTCCAACCAGACTTCGAACCAAAAGCACGAAACGTGCTGAAAGAAGTCCTCTCTCACAGCAAAGCAATCGTGGTCATGGCAAGAGCCGCCAAGAACATTCTCAAGCAATACAACGTCCCAAACAAGAAAATCAACGTCGTCCAACACGGTTGCCCAGACATCCCCTTCTTAACCAGTGATAGCGTAAAACCTTCGCTGGGTTTGAAGGGAAGAACCATTCTGTCCACTTTCGGTCTAATAAATGGAGGCAAAGGCATCGAGTACGCCATCCAAGCACTCCCACCCCTGGTTGAAAAACATCCAAACATACTCTACCTTATAATCGGCGAAACACACCCCGAAGTAAGAAAAATCGAAGGCGAAACCTACCGCATGAACCTCATCAAACTAGTCGACCAACTGGGGCTAAAGAACTACGTCAGATTTCACAATCGCTTCCTAACAAAGAGGGAACTAATAAGGTACCTCCACGCCACAGACATCTACATCACACCTTACATCGGCCCAAACCAAATCAGCAGCGGCACACTAGTCTACGCTCTAGCAGCCGGTAGAGCAGTAGTATCAACTCCCTACCTCCACGCTAAAGAGGTGCTATCTCACGGACGAGGCATGTTCTGCGAGTTCATAAACCCTGACTCAATCGCCGATGAAGTGAAGCAACTTCTAGAAAACGACAAATTAAGAAGAGACATAGAGAAAAAAGCTTACAGGTACAGTCGAAGCTTTATATGGCCAAAGGTCGCCCAAAAATACACAGACATACTCAAAAAAGCGATACACGCTTAAGAGGAACGCTCACGTGAATCTCCCACCCATCAAACTAAACTTCCTCAAAGCAATCACAGACGATACTGGTATCTTTCAACATTCGAAATTCGGAACACCAAATCGGTTAGAAGGATACACAACCGACGACAACGCCCGAGCCCTCATAGCCATCACCAAGCATAGCCAAATCAAAAGCAACTCCAAATCGGACTGGTTGATAGACACATACCTAAGCTTCCTTCTGCACATGCAAAGAGCAGATGGCAAAATGCATAACCTCCTAAGCTACGATCGAAACTTCATCGACGACGAAGGCTCCGAAGACTGTGCCGGTCGCACCCTGTGGGCCTGCGGATACGTAATAAACAGCAAGCTATCCGCCGAGAGGAGACTTCTAGCAAAAGAGATCTTCGACAAAGCCTTTCGGTGGGCATGCTTCTTTAAATCCCCCAGAGCGGAAGCCTTTGCAATACTTGGTCTAAGTCATTACCACAAGGCCTATTCAAAAGACCAAAACCTAACCCAGAACTTAAAGACACTATCAGACAAACTGCTCGAATACTACAAAAACACGCACTCCAGCGACTGGCGCTGGTTTGAACCTTACCTCACCTACGTCAACGGCAGACTCCCGCAAGCTCTCTTCGAAGCCTACCAAGAAACAAAACAAACCAAATACATTCGAGTCGCGGAGGAATCCCTAAAATTCCTCCTCGAAGTTCAAATATTAAACGACAAATTCGTACCTATAGGCAACAAAGGCTGGTACAAAAAAGGAAAACCACGGTCAATGTACGATCAGCAATCCGTGGAAGCAGCCTCAATGACGGAAGCAGCAATATCAGCTTACCGCGCAACAGGTAATTGCTACTACAAAAAAATAGCACGGGCAATCTTCAACTGGTTTTTGGGAAAGAACATCCAAAACTGTTTTGTCTACAATTCGTCCACAGGCGGTTGCTACGACGGAATAACCGAGAAAGGACTCAACCTCAACGAGGGAGCCGAAGCCACTGTTTGCTACCTTTCCGCCCGCGTGGAACTTCGAACCACCAAATAAAACCCGCAAACACCCGATCCGAAACGTTCTCGCCCTTGTTTGTGCGGAAAGTCTTCTATACAGCATTTTTATGAATCCTCAAACAGTTCGCCTTATTAGTCAAGAAAACCAAAACTAAACACTGAGGTAAAACAAACATGCTAATGGTAAAGCACATAATGATCGAAGACGTGGTAACCGCGAAGTCCAATATCACAGTCAAAGACGCCGTCAGAACACTGCGAGAAAAACACGTGGGCTCAATCGTCATCACGGACAACAACGAAAAATGCATAGGAATCTTCACCGAGCGAGACGCCATAAGAGTCATAGCCAGCGACGTCCCACTGGACACCCCCATCGAACAGGTGATGACGAAAAATGTCACCACGATCGGAAAAGAGGCTTCGCTGGAGGAAGCGAGACGACTCATAATCTCACATGGAATCAGACACCTGCCAGTGGTAGGCAGCAAAGGAGAACTAGTGGGCCTATTCTCCGTCAGAAAACTTATCGATGAACTCTATGGACTCACCACGTCAAAATACTGCTAGGACGCAGAAAAAATGAGACGGTTCCAAGACAATCCAATCCTTCGGCCAATAGCATCAAACCCATGGGAATCCAGAAGAGTATTCAACGCTGCCGCCATCGGAGTGGGCAAACGAGTTCACATACTGTACCGGGCGATAGGAAACGACGGCATATCCCGCATCGGATACGCCGCCTCCTCTGACGGATACGTAATCGACGAGCGGTCACCAATCCCTGTTTTTGAACCCAAGAACAAAGCTGAAGACTACGGATGCGAGGACCCGCGACTGACCCTCTTCGACAACCAAATAATAATGGCATACACAGCTCTAACCGAAATTGACCACGAACAGCTCTACCAAATCTCCATAACATCCATCTCAGTCGATGATTTCTTGAGCAAACAATGGAAATGGAACGAACGACTACTGCCCTTCAGAGGCGTACGTAACAAAGACGCCGCCATTTTCCCCAAAAAAATCGGAGGCAAATACGTCATGTTCCACCGCTTGGAACCAGACATGTGCGTGGCGTACTCCGACGACCTCAAGCGATGGTACGACATCAGAGTCTTGATGAGACCAAGAACGAAAAGCTGGGACTGCTGGAAAATCGGCACAGCTGGACCCCCCATCGAACTCAACGAAGGCTGGCTCGTTATCTACCACGGCGTGAGCTTCGAAAAAGTCTATTCTTTGGGCGTACTCCTGCTGGATAGGGACAACCCCGAAACCATTCTCCATCGCTCCGAAACACCCATACTAACACCCGTCACCGACTACGAACGCTTCGGCAAAGTACCCAACGTAGTATTCAGTTGCGGAAACGTACTCATCAACGACGAAGTCTTAGTGTACTACGGAGGCGCCGACAGCGTGATGTGTGTAGCAACATACGAACTAAACGAACTAATGCCAAAAAAATAAAACCCACGCGCTTCAACTTCAAACGCCCGTTCACACCACGTATCAAAAATAAAAACATATTTGAAGCCTAATAGAGAGGCCTAACAGCGTTTCACGCACACGCACAAAGCATTTAGTAGCTCGGGAGAGTTTCGAACTCTTGCCTTGACAGTAACATTTTTGCAGATAAACCACACAGAGGTGAGGGTTCAAACGTGGGCTCTAACCTATATGACCCCACCAAGAGCCTTATTTCAGGAAATAAAGCCGGAACGGATGTTTTTTGATAAAATATCACTGAACAGAGGTCATATTATCACAGTCCAACATCAACCGATACATATGAGTATCGGATAAACACTTTCTGTTTGTTACCCGATACATTTTTATATCGGTCGACATATTATTCCCAGACGTGGCAATCAATGGCACTGATTAACAAGAAAATTCATCAAAGACTGCTTGACAAAAAGAGGAAGTTAGAAGGATTGAGGCCCCTTCCTTCATCACTTGTTGCAAGACTGAAGAAACAAATGATGATTGAGTATACATACAACTCCAATGCTATTGAAGGAAATACGTTGACCTTGCGAGAAACGCAGCTGATTATTGAAGAAGGAATAACAGTCGACGGGAAGAGCATAACAGAAACCTTGGAGGCAAAAAATCATCCTGAGGCAATAGAGTTTATCGAAAAACTTGTTAACGCAAAAAGTGAGCTAACAGAAGATGTTATACTTCAACTTCATAGATTAATCATGACAAATATTACAGAAGATGCCGGACATTATCGAACGATGGGAGTAAGAATAACTGGGGCTACTTTCATGCCGCCACCCAGTTCAGAAGTCAAACCCAAAATCGATGAACTTCTAAAATGGTTAAGAGAAAACCCTGACGAACTCACGCCAATAGAACTTGCAGCAGTCTTTCATCACCGTTTTGTCCAAATACACCCATTTTCACAGGGGAATGGAAGAACCGCTAGGCTGTTGATGAATGCGTTGCTCATGAAGGATGGATATCCTTTCATTGCGATAGTTCCGAAACTTGACCGCCCAAAGTATCTGAAGACACTCATGGAAGCAGACTTGGGAAACACTTCGAGTTTTGTAAATTTCATAGCAAGATGTGCAGAAAGAGCTTTAGACATGTATCTTGATGCCTTGGAGGAACCTGAAATACTCACTCTCGCTGAGGCCAGCCAAATTACACCCTACTCCCAGGAATACCTCAGTCTCATAGCAAGAAAAGGACTGTTAGGGGCATATAAGCAAGGACGAAAATGGGTCGTATCTAAGCGAGAACTAGACAGATATCTAGCATCTGTCAAAAAAAGAGCAAACGCGAAAAAGTGTGGATAGGCTTGTGAGAAAGAGCGTCAGAGATTAACGTCTAACAGTTCCTTCCCTATTTGCTGCGGGTAATCATATCCGTGGGTTCAAACGTGGGCTCTAACCTATATGACCCCACCACTACCAGAGCCAAGAACGCTGGCATGGTTCTTTTTTCTGTTTCTGGTCGCTGTGATTTTAACCCAGGACCGCTAACTCATGAAGATTGGAAGCCACCATGGAAATACTATCGGCTCATTGATCGGTTGAGTGCAAAGACTAGAGAGAGGATTCTGGCGGTTCTGATGGCGCATAGACATAGGTTGACTGTGAGCACTTTGAAGAATTATAATGAAGCGCTTTGCATCCTTGCGTTGAAAGGAGATTTAGATGACGTCGCCACCATGGAGAGACTGATTCCGTTGGAAAAGGCGATTCTACGGCAAGCCATCCCTGCATACCGTCACTACTGCCAATATCATCGACTTCCCCAGCCAGAAATCAGAGTCCACATAGATAGGCGCCGCCAACTTCCAAAACTTCCCCCCGAGAACACGCTGATCGCAAGCCTAGCCCTTCCAAGACGCCACAAATGGCAATCATATTTCAGGCTGCTCTACGAAACAGGAGCAAGACCTTCAGAACCTTTTGTCTTAACGCCCAGAATTGTCGAGCCTCTGCTGGAAAAGGAACTCGTGAGGCTGGGAACAAACAAGGGCAGCGGCGAAACCACAGAAAGAGAGCTGCCGATCAGCCCGCTCTTGGTGAGTCAACTGAAGAAGCTTGTAGAAGAGCAGCCAAACCCTGACGGACCCATTTTCAGACAAACTATGAACCCACACAAGCCCCTAAACTATCACCGAGCAGAAAAAGTCATGGAACACGTCAGAAGGCAACTCAAAACCGCAGGCTATCAAACATTGGGCTTGAGACTCCATATTTACCGTCACGCCTTTGGAACACGACTATACCAAGCAACAAACAACCTGGCACTAGTCGCCAGAAGCCTAGGACACCGCGACATCAAAACAACCATGATCTACATTCACCTACGCCCAGATCAACCCAGACGCTACGATGTTACGAGGATGGAGATTGCAGACAAAGAAGGCATCACCAAACAGATCGCAGAAGGCTGGGAGATCGCAGTTCAAACACCAGCGGAAATCTACTTCAGACGCCCGAGGTGGGTACCATGAAAAGGGAACTGGTGCACGGCTTGACAGAAACCGTTGAGCTCAAAGACTGGGATTTTGCCATCATCCAAGCAGCCCTAAAACTCTACATCAACGCAAACGCTCCTGGAGACAGAAACGACAACAAGAAGAACCGTTTGACTTTGAGGAAGAAACAACCGAAGACGAGCAAAACATAGAATTCTACGGCAGACATTCAACGTCTAGAACTTAAAATCCCCTTTTTTCTTTGTTCTTTTTCGCATAAAAGACTCACTTCTGGACGTAAATGTTAAACGAGCCTTGAACCTATTAGATTCTCAGAAAGGTGTCCGCATGTCCACACTGATTGAAGCAATCGCCAAAGCCCTAGCTGAAACCAACGAGCTGCTAAAAACCATTGAAGCCATGCCAGACAGACCGTTTAAGGAAGACTGGAAAAAACAAGCTCAGAAGCTCAAAGGCGACCTTCTCAAGGACCTACTGAAGGAGTCTAATAGGCATGAATGTTAAAAAAAGGGGGAGGGGGGTCTCCCGCATTGAAAGGCGAATGGTCTGGAAAGCCCAAGCCATCAGGGAAGGCTTTAAACTGGACACACACGTTCTCCGAGAAAAGATGATCTTCCAGCTGGAGGCGTTGTTTGACATGGCGAACCAGCGAGCCCTAGACTGCCATCCGAAACAATGGAAGGAGAAGCAGAACTGGGCACGCATCGCGGGATACATCGGACAAGTCATCAACAGCCTAGGTACCACGTATGATCTAAGCAAAATCGAGGAAGATCTCACTGACCTGGCAACCCTTCTGAGCAACATAACTGAAGGCAAGAACGAGGAAGTCCAGAAAGCACTCGCTGAAATCGAAGCCGCCAAGCCACAACCCGGGGAGCCAAATCCAGAACAGAAGATGGAACCCGCACGTGCAGAATCATAGAGGCTTTTTCATGGAAATCGAGAAAAAGGCCATTAAGGACCTGAAGCTTTCAATGGAACGTATTACTGAGCTACTCGAGGAACTCAAAAAGATTCTGAAGGAAGCAGAAACCACCTAGCCCCTTTGTCTGACAATGGAATTTTCTCCTGCCGACAAAAGAGCAGCCGTCACCATATTTGGAGCCAAATATAGGGGCTAGTGAGCGTTGCACGCACACACAGAAACCTAGGGGGGTCTATCCGTATTGAAGTTCTGCAGCTCCTAAAATCATGGTTTCTTGACGTACTGATCGACTACATGGCTGCATCTGGGACAGTGGACGTGGAACCCGTAAGGATGATCTTCCCATCCGCTGATCTCGGCGCTTTTCTTGGGGAAGACATAGCCGAAGCTCCTGCACCGATAACAATTCCGTAGACGCCACCAAGAAACAAAACGCTCCAAAAGGTGCTTCACTTTAACTGATCTCTCCCCCGCTGCCGAGGTTCTACCTACAATAGAATGAAGCCTTGAAGGTCCTAAAAAGCATGTTGGAAGACGTCTCTACGACTCTGAAGAATTCTGACACTGAGATTAAATAGGGCAGCGCCTAAGGTCTTTTCGTAGGAGACGTGGAAAAAATGACGGAAAAGTTAAAACAAGCCCTAATTGACCCAGAGGAACTAGGCGAATGTTGTTACTGCGGGTTCACTTGGCGCTTGAGATATAGCCCTGAGCGCTGCCCAAGGTGCGGACACATCCAACACTACGTAAAATTCCCCGATGGAACGAGGCTGCCAAGCTGGGAGTGAAAACATGGTTCTCTTCAAACGCCCACTCCTTTTTCTAGTCCTGCAAGGACGCAAAACCCAAACCCGCAGAGTCCACAAGCAAGAGCTCGCCGTCGGTCGGACTTATGGCGTGCGGTCAATGTGGTTTGAGAAATCCAAAGGCTACATTCGGGTCACTCGGAAATTCCAGCAGCTGCTAGGCGACATAAGCCTCGAGGACGTCAGAAAGGAAGGTTTCCAAAGCCTAGACGACTTCAAAAGGGCATGGGAAAACATACATGGAAGTTGGACGCCCGATCAGACCGTTATAGTCTACGAGTTTGAGCTCGTAGGCTAACCCCCTTTTTTGACAGGTCAAAGAAGCGTTGATCTATGGCTTTTCTCCAAGGAAGCGAGAAACCATAACATGCCACAAATATGCAGCGATACATGGAGATTTCAAAGAGAAAGGGCATGCTTGAAGCCTAGGTTTCGGAGACGTGGAATCCCAGAAAGAGCTAGACTCCAAACATGCCCAGAATCACCTTTAGAAGGTTTGATACTTAAGTTTTATATGCAGAAAGCAACATAGAGGGAAGTTCTAGGAGACGTGGAAAGATGGAAGAAAAACAACATGAGAAAGACGACATTCTGAAGAAGAAACAACAACCAACTGAAGAACAGAAAAGGGGTTCAAATCCCAGCGACCCCACATTTTAGAGCAAGATTCAAGCAACTTTAGATTAGCCATTTTGCAAAAAACGTGTAAGAAAATTGTTTTTTAGATCAGTCGTTAAAACATGAAATAAGGACTAGGGCGGTTAAATTTCACAAACCTTCACAATTATGTATTACTTATATAATCACATAAGAACAACATAAGACATTGACCACATCAGATTAACAATGTATAAGTAACAACATCTATCAACAAAATGCTGATTTTTTGATGGGATTTTGTCAAGCAAAAGACAAATTAATATCATAGATACTTATTCTAACATAATAACAGTGAAATTATATATCGCCATTAAAACTTGGAGGAAGCAGAAATGTCCATCAACTCGCAAACTCATATTGAAAGAAAACTGTTGAATCGAGAGCCTAGTGGAAACAATCCAGATAGAAAGCCACCACACACAAATGATTACTTATCAAGGTTTGAATTCCTTAATCCATCTTTCCTTACGCAAGCTGGACTATATGAGCAAACGGTTAAGTTACCAACACCAATTAAGCCTTATCACCAAGCATCAAAAGGAGCTACTGATAGATTCAAGGGATGCCTAGCAGAGATTTTTCCTGAGCTAAAAGATATAAGCGAAAAGGAGCTAAAAGAGATTGAAAGAAAGAGGCATGAGCTCTGACGGGAAGACAAGTTCCTAAAGCAATATATGTGGACACAATGGTTTTTGTTTATCATTTTCTATCTTCCCCACGCAACCAGAGACTTACATCAAAGTCGAACTCCTTTCTTAGAGACATAGAAAAGGGCAAGTATATTGGAATTATTACAACCTTTACAATTGCCGAGTATCTTGGTGTAATTAAGGGTGTATTGTGCAACAAAAGAAACAAGCAAGTTACTGCAGGAGAAGTCATAGCAATCAAATCGAAATTTGAGCAATTCATAACCCAAATGGGTATCACACTGTATGATTCAGACTCGTTAGCAAGCAAGAAACCAATATTCAGTGAATGTGAAAACGTG
>Ga0172364_10002264_pt1 | contig 15252 bp, 10 predicted proteins | sample LakKivSesite10cm_FD_114545 | JGI IMG/M metagenome (GOLD analysis project Ga0172364, IMG submission 114545) | Sediment microbial communities from Lake Kivu, Rwanda - Sediment site 10cm | ecosystem: Environmental > Aquatic > Freshwater > Lake > Sediment | place: Rwanda: Western Province, Lake... | reverse complement strand
GCGCAACGGCTTGAAATCCTAGGGTTTATGCATCGCGCGTGTGGAAGTTGGGCTAGGGCCGCTCGCAACTGCTTGATTTCACTCGGTCCGTCAACCCGTTCGGGGCTCTAGAGCAGCGGACGGGTTGGAAACCAAGTCTTCTCACGATGTTGACCACAGCGCGGGCTTCGCCCGCAACCCAAGATGGCTGCAGGCCGCAGGCTGCAGGCTGCAGGTTGGTCGGTGGGTGGCAGCGATCGTGTCTTCCACCGCCCTGCACTTTGGCCTGAAGCCTGAAGCCTGAAGACTGGAGCCCGAAGCCTCTTGACGCCGCGGCTGAAGAAATCGTCGCGCCACGCGAAGAATCTCGGAAGTAGTAGAACAGAGCATGTGATTCGGTTTCCCCTGGATGCATTGACCGGGATAGGGGACGGCGCTAGCGTTTTGTCACCATGGCAAGCATCACGACATCGCTCACGGTGCTGGACGGACCGCTCGCGGACGCGGAAGCCCTCGATGCGCGTGTGCGCGAGCTGCGGGTGCGCTTTCCGCGGGCCATCATCGACCGCTACCTTGCGCTGGTTCCCGAGATCGGCGAGGGCGCCCTCGTGGCTCCCGGGGCGGCGCTGGTGGGCGACGTGCGCTTGGGCAAGGAGACATCGATCTGGTACAACGCCGTCCTGCGCGGCGATATTGCACCGGTCATCGTGGGCGACCGGTCGAACATCCAGGACGGCAGCGTCATGCATGTCGCGGAAGACGGTCCCTGCATCGTGGGCGCCGACGTGGTGGTCGGCCATCGCGTGATGCTGCACGCCTGCCGGGTCGAGGACGCGTGCCTGGTCGGCATGCAGTCGACCCTGCTCGACGACTGCGTGATCGGCGAAGGCTCCATCGTCGGGGCAGGCGCGCTCGTCACCCAGAGGACCGTGGTCCCACCCCACAGCCTGGTGCTCGGTGCCCCGGCGAAGGTGGTGCGCAGCCTCGCCGCCAGCGCCGCCGACGAGCATCGCGCCCTGGCCGCGAAATACGCCCGCCTCAAGCAAAACTACCTGCGCGACAGCCTCCGGCGCGGGTAGCCGGAGGGGTTCACCACAGAGGACACAGAGGACACAGAGAGCGGAACGGAGAAGAAGGGGTTTGGATCCGGATCCGGAACCCTTTCCCCTCCGGCTCTGTGTTCTCTGTGTCCTCTGTGGTGAACATCCGGGGACTACAGGGTTTTGACCTGGGGCAAGTTCTCGTGGCTGGAGGCGGCCTGCAGGGGCGTTTCCTCGCCTTCGGGCAGGATGGTGGCGTGGCCGAGGGTCCGCTCGGCGAGCGAATCGATGATGGTATAGGCCACGGGCACGACCACCAAGGTCAGCAGCGTCGACGTGATGAGGCCGCCGATGACCGCGACGGCCATGGGCGCGCGCATCTCGCTACCCTCGGAGAGGGCGAGGGCGATGGGGATCATGCCGAAGATCATGGCGGCCGTGGTCATGAGGATGGGACGGAGACGCACCGGTCCGGCTTCCAACAGGGCCTCGAGGCGGTTCTTGCCCCGGCGGCGCAAGGTGTTGGTGTAGTCGACGAGCAGGATGGCGTTCTTGGTCACGAGCCCCATGAGCAGGATGATGCCGATCATGGTGATGACGTTGAAGGGGCTTTTCGAGATGGCCATGGCGCCGAAGGCGCCCACCATCGAAAGGGGCAAAGACAGCATGATGGTGAAGGGGTGGAGGAAGCTTTCGAACTGTGCCGCCAGCACCAGGTAGACGATGATGATGGCCAAGATCAGAGCGTCGCGCAGGTTGAGGAAGGACTCGCGCATGATGTCGGCCATGCCGGTCCAGCCCGTGCTCATGCCGGGGGGCACGATGCGCTTCGCGGCTGCGTCGATGTGCGTGCTGGCGTCGCCCAAGGCCAGGTCCTTCAAGTTCGCGTAGATGGTGATCTGGCGTTGCCGGTTCTGGCGCTCGATCTTGGCCGGGCCGGTGCCCGGCCCGATGCTGGCGACGTTGGTGAGGGTCACGAGCTGGCCGGTTACGGAACGGACCTTGACCGCCGCCAAATCCTCGGCGTTCCGGCGGAATTTCTCATCCAGCCGCATGCGCACGTCGTGGCGTTCCCCGGCGACGGTAATCTCCGAGATCTTGTCGTTGGCCATGAGGTTGCGCACGGTCATGGCGATGTTGGCGATGGGCACGCCCAGGTCCGCGGCCCGGTCGCGATCGATGTGGACGACCATTTCGGGTTTGCCGCCGCGGTAGGAGGTGTCGATGTCGACGAAGCCCTTCTCGGTCTTCATCCAGGCGATGAGGTCGTCCGTGGCCTTGCTGATCTCGCCGTAGTCTCGGCCGCGCACGTTGAACTGGATGGTGGATTGGTGGAAGGCGGACGAGCCGCCGCCGACCATCTGGAAGGGCTCGACCGCGAAGTTGACGTCGTCTCGGCCGAGCCACTCCGGCAAATGGTTGCGGGTGTAGTCGATCATCTGAGCCTGGGTGAAGGCGCGCTGTTTTTTTGCCACCAGGTTGACCTGGATCTCGGCGCGGTTGATTTCCGACTGGGCCGTGGCGCCGATGGTGACCAGGGTCTCTTTCACGCCTGGAACGGCACGCAGCCCGGTCGCGACGCCTTCCGCGACGGTCTCGGTCAGGCCGAGCGAGCTTCCTGGAGGCAACTCTAGCTTGACGGAGAATTGCCCGCGATCCTCGGTGGGCATGAACTCCTTGGGAACGATGACGGCCAGACCGAGGCTGCCAATGAAGACGACGGCCGCCACGAGCACGGTGAGCCCGCGGTGGCCAAGCGCGGCGGCGAGCAATCGTTTGTAGGCGTGATCGATGGCACCGAGGAAGCGCTCGATGGCGCGGCCCACGCGCCCCTTGCCGGTGTGGCGGCGCAGGAAGCGGGAGGACAGCATGGGCGTGAGCGTGAAAGCCACGAACAGCGACACCGCCACCGCGAAGGCGACGGTCAGACCGAACTGGATGAAGAAGCGCCCAATCATGCCTTTCATGGTGGCGACGGGTACGAAGACCGCCAGGATGGAAGCCGTGGTGGCCATGACCGCCAGGCCGATCTCGGCGGTGGCCTCGCGCGCCGCCCGCATGGGCGAAGCGCCTTCCTCCAGGTGGCGGTGGATGTTTTCGATGACCACGATGGCGTCGTCGATGAGAATGCCGATGGAGAGCGACAGGCCCAGCATGGTCATCATGTTGAGGGTGAAGCCCATGGCCTTCACGAAAGCGAAGGTGGCGATGACCGAGATGGGCAGGGCGGTGGCGCTGATGAGGGTGGCGCGCCAGTCGTGCAGGAAGAAGAGGATGATGAGAATGGCGAGAAGGGCGCCGTAGCCGAGCTCGAACTTCACGTCGCGGATCATGTGCTCGGTGAAAAGCGAGTTGTCGGCGGCGACGGCCATCTTGATCCGAGGTGTCTCCTTTTCGAGCTGCTTCAGCATGGCCTTCGCCCTGTGGGACACCTCGACGGCGTTGGCCCCGGACTGCTTGAGCACGAGGAGGGTCACCGCCGACTTGCCGTTGAACGTGGCGTACGAGCGTCGCTCCTCCTCGCCGTCCTCGATGCGGGCCACATCGCGCAGGCGGACGATCCCGCCCACCGCCGCAGGGATGATGAGGTTGCCGAGCTCGGCGGCGGAATGGACCTGCCCCCGGGTCTTCACCGACAGCTCGCGCGTGCCCGCGTCGAGGCGGCCTCCGGGGATCTCCACATTCTGCGCCGCCAGCGCCTGCGCGACCTCACCGGCCGCCAGGCCAAACGAGTCGAGACGCCGTGGATCGATCCACACGTGAAACTCGCGCTCTTGTCCGCCCACGATGTTGACCGCGCCGATGCCGTTGATGGACTGCAAGCGCAGTTTGACGACGTCCTTGGCGAATTGGGTCAGCTCGCGCTTGGGCATGTCGGAAGCGAGGGCGATACCCAAGATGGGCACCGCGCCCATGTCCAGGCGCTCGACCACCGGCGGCTCCAGGTCCGGGGGCAACTCGCGCAGCGCGGACGCCACCTTGTCGCGCACGTCTTGCGCGGCTTGCTCTGCCTTGCGCTCGAGCTCGAACTGGATGACCACGAAACCGACGTTCTCCATCGAGGTCGAACGCAGCATCTTGATGCCGCTCACCGCGGTGATGGCTTCCTCGAGCTTGTCGATGACCCGAGATTCCACGGTCTCGGGGTCGGCGCCGGGATAGGTGGCGGTCACGGTGACGATGGGAAACTCGATGTCGGGAAACATGTCGACGGGGAGCTGGAGGTAGCCCCACACGCCGAAGACGGCAAGGATACCCATCATCACCGTCGCGAAGACGGGACGCCTGATGGATACGTCTGCAAGTTTCATGGCACGTCCTTGCGGCCGGGTGCGGCCGGCTTGGTACCTTTGGGCTTGGCGACGGCCTGGCCCTTCGAGGCCGCGGCCGTGGAGACCTGGGTGCGTGCCAGCGTGACTTCTGCGTAGAGGCCGGAGCGCAGGGCCCGGTCCTTGTTGGGCAGCTCGGCGATGGCCGAGAAGGTACGCGTGCGCGGGTCGAGGGCGGCCACCACGCGGGTGAGGTGCGCATCCAGGGCCTGTCCGGTGGCGGGGAAACGCGCGTGGATCATGTCGCCGACCTTGACCTTGTCGAGCTCGGTCGAGGGAACCTGGATACGCAGATCAAGCGGGTCGACCTCTTCGATGACCACGAGGGGCGTAGCGGGCATGACCGAGGCGTATTCGCCTTCGTTGACCATGCGCTTGACGATGAGGCCTGCGAAGGGGGCGTGTACGGTGGCGTCGCGCAGGGCCTTCCTGCCGATGGCCACCGCGGTCTCCGCCTGAAGCATGCCTGCCTGCGCGCCTTTGTAGCGGGCGTCGACCATGTCGAACTGGCTCTGCGGGACGGCCTTGTCGGCGAGCAAGGCTCGGGTGCGGTCCCAATCGAGTCTGGCGGCATCGAGCTGCACCTTGGCGGCCTCCCGTGCGGCCTCGGCCTGCTGGGTGCGCAGGAGGAAGTCCCGCGTGTCGAGGGTGACCAGGGGCTGCCCGGCCTTCACGACGTCGCCGTCGCGCACGTGGACGCGCGTGACCGCGCTCGACACCTTGGGTGTCAAGGTGCTGCGGCGGTGGGCCTCGGTCTGGCCCGAGAAGAAGGCGCTCCCCGGCGAGGGTGGGGGAATGGTGTCGGCGGCGATGGCGGGCTCCGTGGCGGCCTTGTCCGCGGAGGCGAGGGCAGGTGGATTTGCGGACGCGGACTTGGCAGGTGCGGGCGCGGCCTTGGGCGCAAGTGGGGGAGGGCCTGCCGGCAGGCGGGCCTTTTCATCCTGGCGGGTGCACGACGCGAAAAGGGCGAGGGCTAGGCTTGCCGAAAGAGCGAGATAGGTACGCGGCATGGTCAGGTTCCTCAGTCATTGGTTGGCGGTCATTGCGCGGCTTTGACGGCAGGAATGCTCTCGCCCATGGCGCGGGCGAGGTTGGATTGGGCGATCAGGTACTCGTAGATGGCGGCTTGGTGCTGGCCGCGGGCGGTGGTGAGCTGGGTCTCGGCGTCGAGGACGTCGAAGGAGGTGTTGCTCGTGCTCTCGTAGCGTTTCTGCTCGATGCGGAAGTTCTCCTCTGCTTGCGCCACGGCAGTCGCGGCGACGGCGAGCGCCTCCATCGTGGTACGCACACCCACGTGGGCGCTGCGTACGTCGAGACGAATCATGTCTTCGGCTTTGCGGCGGGCTTCCCGCGCCTGGGCCAACCGCACCTTGGACTCCTCGATTCCGTAGTAGGTCGTGCCGCCTTCCCACAGATCCCAGGAGGCGGTGGCGCCGATGAACCAGGACTTGGGCAATCCCAGCAACGACTGCGTGGCGCGGGTGTAGTTGGCCACCGCGTTGATCTGAGGGATCATCTTGGACTTGGCCATGCGCACGCCGCCTTCGGCAAGGTTGATGGTCGCGTTCAGCTCCCGAAGCTCGATACGCGCGCCCACCGCCTTGTCCTCGGCCAAATTGGCGGCCATGGGGGACTGGGCGACGGGCGCACCCGCGATGTCCAAAGGCTCGATGTCGCTGTCAGGCGACCGCCCCATCAAGGTCGCCAGCCGACCGGTCGCCAGGATCACGCCGCCCCTGGCCTGGATCAGGCGTTGCTCGGCCGCGGCACGGCCCAGCTCGGCGCGCAGGACGTCGTTGCGCGCGACGACGCCGCGGGCGAAGAAGGTCCGGGCGCGCTCGACCTGGGCGGCAATCTGTTCGACGGATTTCTGCGCGACCTCGGCCATGCGTCGGGCCTGGAGAAGACGGTAGTATGCCTCCGTGACTTGATAGGCCACGTCGCGCTTGGTCGCCTGACGCTTGATCTCCGCGACGTCGATGCCCAGGCGGGCCAACCGGTTGGCCTCGTACACGGTCCACAGCGCGCCCAGAGGCTGGGCCAGGGTCAATCCCAAAGACCAGGTGTTTTGCGGACGGAAGACGATGCTTTCGCTCGTGAGCTGCCTTTGCGATTGGATGTAGGCCGTATCGCCGTTCGGGAGGGTGATGGGCAGGTTGTCGGTCTGGTTCCACGGGCAGTCCTTGCACGCCATCACCAGGCCGGCGAAGAGCGGGGCGCCGAGCTGCTTGTCCCAGCGCTGGACGCCCGCGTCCAGCCTGAGTCGTGGGCTGTAGCCGCCGCGAGCACCGTCCTTCTTGGCGTGGGCGGCGTCGATCTCGAGGTTGGCGAGGGCCACGTCGGGGCTGCTCTTGAGGGCGGCGGCCACGCATTGCTGGAGGGTCAGGGTTTCGGCGCGCGCGCTCGGCGGCGCCAGGATTGCGATGCAGATGAGAGGCAGTCTAGTTTTGCTGAGGTTCATCTTCTGCGTGCTCCGGTCTTGGGCTTGCCGCCTACACCGTGGAAGAAGAAGTCGGTGATGATGGGGGCATGGTCGAGGAAGCTCTTCTGCCTGGCCTTCTCACTTCCTTGGTGCAGAAGCCCGAAGGCCATGCCGAAGAGGAGGCGGGCCACCATGTCGGGATCTTGGCCACCCAGATCCTCGGCCTTGGCATTGTCCGACAGCCATTCCGCGAGGCGCTGGATGCGGCGTTCGAAGTTGCTGTGGAAGGTCCGGCTCGTCTCGCCCGCCGAACAGGCGTCGGGTCCTGCCTCCTCGCCGAGAAAGCTGACAAAGACGTTGCGCCGCCTCTCCGCCAGCTCGAGCTGCCGCCGCAGTACCAGCTCGAAGCGCTGCCGGAAGGAAAGTCCGCCCGGGACCGGCTCGTCGAAGACGTGCACGTACTCGTCGGTGAGCTGGTTGAGCACGGCGTCCACGATCTCCTGCTTGCTCTTGAAGTAGGTGTAGAGCGAGGCTGCGGTGTAGCCGGCCTCGCGCGCGATGCCCTGCATGGTGGTGGCGTGGAGGCCCGCGGTCGCGAATGCCCGAATCGCCGCATCCAGGATGTCGGAGCGCGCGTGCGCCATCGCCCGTTCTCGTCGTTCGCCGGCCTTCATGTTCGTGGTCCTGAACTGTTGTTATCCGAAACCGAATGTCTATTCAGTGTGACGAATGGATATTCGGTTGTCAAACGCGATCGGCCGGACTGGAATTGGGAATAGCGGGGAGCGCTGTGACGATGCTGGGCGAGCCATATAGCTCCCCTGGCACGGCGGGCCTTGGGCCCGCACCTTGCTTTCCGCATTGCCTCCATCCTTAGGACCCGCTCGAAGATATCTGTGCGAATTTGGACGGCCGATCCATCCCGGCTGGCGTCGTTGCTCGTCGTCGCAATACGTCGAGTACTCCTCCTCCTGTGCGCCTCGCCAGCCGGGCGCCTCGACCGCCCAGATTCACACATCTATCTTCTCGCGGGTCCTTACCGGAAGTGGGGCGGGCGAGACGCCCGCGCTCCCAAGACCGCCGGATTCCTCCTGCTACTGCGAATCCCAGTCCGATCCACTTGGGGATGGAGAACCGCGCATCCGGTGGTATCCTGCGGTGCTCCAGTTGTTTGCCAGGGAGGGCATGAGTGATGACCGGCGACAGACCAAACGACGGGTGGCCAAGCCCCATCACCCAGATGGGGGAGGTGGGGGCGATGACCACGCGCATCGCGCACGACCTGAACGAGCTGCTCGCACCTCTGCTCGGCAATGTCGCCGTGCTGGAGGAGGAGATCCCCGGCGCTCACCCGCTGCGCGAGTGTGTGGAATCGCTCCACAAGGCGATCGTGGATGTGCGCACCTTCGCGCAGCGGCTGATGGCCATCGACGTCAGGCGCGAGCTGGTGCTTGAGATTGCTGATCTGACCGAGGTGGTGCGCGATGTGCTTGCGAAGGTCGCCGAGGTGCTTGGCCCGCAGGTCGACCTAGGGATTTCGCTCCCCGACGCACTCGCCAAGGTGCGCGTGGATCGCGGGCAGATCGAGCAGGCGCTTCTGGAGCTCGTCCACAACGCGCGCGCGGCCATGCCGGCCGGCGGTTCGCTCGCCCTCGACCTTGCTCAAGTCGAGGGCGGAGCCTTTTGCGCCAAACTCCCGCCCGGCCGATGGCTGCGTCTGCGGGTTCGCGACAGCGGCTGCGGCATGGAGCCAGGGCTTCTGGCCAGGGCCTTCGAGCCTTTCGTCACCACGAAGGTTGCGGGGCGGGGGGCCGGGCTTGGGCTTGCCGCGGTCTACGCCATCACGCGCCAGAATAGTGGTGAATCGAGCGGCCTAGATTGCCCGTCGCACGCAGTGGCTGCCGGCAGCCTGGGTGACGCAGGTGCCGCTGGGCAGGCAGGGATCTCTGGAATCGTCGGAATCGGCGATGGCGCAGGGCCTGGGTGCGCAGTAGCTCGCTGCGGAATCGGCGGCCTCGGGGTGGACCAGAGAGAAGCCGAGGTTGCCTGCGCTCGGGCTCACGCAGGTGAGCAAGGGATCTCGCTCACAGCCGAAGCTGCCGATGCAGGGACGCAGGCAGAGCCGCCGGCCGTCGCCAAAGAGAACGCAGGTCGACTCGGGTGGGCACGCACCGGATTGGCAGTCTGCGCTGCACAGGCCCTTGGCCCCCAGCGCTACGCAGAGCCCGCTTGAGCAGAGGTCGTTGCGCAGATGATCGCTCGCGTCGAGGCACGGCTCGCCGATGTCGGCGGGGACGTCGCCGAAGCAGACGCGCACCCAGGCATCGCCGGAAGCGCGAGGCGGCAAGGTCCGGCAGCGAAGCCCCGCGGCGCAGTCCGTGTCTCGAGAGCATGCCGGAAGACAGAGTGAAGCCTGCCAAGGTTGGGCCGATACCGAGGGCGGGGTTGCGGTGAGCAGGCCGGCGCACACCAGCCCATCGGCGCAGGGGCCGGTCTGACAGGAGGAAACGCACATGCCTTGGGCGAAGCCGCCGCTGCAGGATGTGCCGGCGGGACAGAGACAGAAAAGGCCATGATCACACTGGATGTCGGATTCGCAGGGGCCGCCCGCGGCATTGGCCATGGCAATCACGAACCCGGTGTGGGTCTTGGTCACCAGGCCGCCGCCCGCGCCGGTGGCCACGACCTTGACCGTGAAGGTGCCTGGGGTCGTGTAGCGGTGGACCGGTGCCAGCGCGGTATCGGGTGCGGTGACATCGCCGAAGTCCCACAGGTATTTGGTGACCGTAGAGGTGGCCAGGGGTACGAAACGCAGGGTTAGGGGCACCGCACCGATGCACGTCATGGTGAGCGGATTGAACGAGGGACAGCCCTCCACCGCGAAATCCACGGCCAGCGCCCCCGGGGCATCGCCTTGCGTTGCCGCCCCGTCGATAGCGATGGGCTCCTCCCCCGCGTCATGCACGAGGGGTTCAGCCTTGCTGCAGGCCAACACCAGGAGCGCAGTGACAAGGAGGCGTTTCATGCGCCTCCTAGCTTACTCGTTTGCCACGAAGACCTGGCAGATTTCGAGATAGCGCGCCTCGGGCCAGGCGGGCGGGGTGGGGAAATCAGGGGGCAGGCCGCCGACCTCGAGCACTGCCGCGTGGCGTCCCGAGAGCCGGATGCCTTCCTCCACATGGCGAAGCACCGAGGGCCCGCGCCGGGTGTTGGCTGATACCCACAGGATTCCGCCTGCGCAGGGCAGCAGCTTGGTGGCCAGGGCGATGAGCTGCGGGTAGTCGCGCTTCATCGACCACTGCGAGGCGCGCGCGGCCGACACGGTGGGCGGATCGAGGATGATGGTGTCGTAGCTGCCGCCGGCCTCGACCTCCTTCTGCATGAAGCGGCGCACGTCCGCGACCTCGAAGCGGAAGCGGCTGTCGTCGGCGGCGAAACCGGAAAGGCGGAAGTTCTCGCGCGCCCACGCAAGCACGCCCGCGGACAGATCCACGCTGGTGACGGCGGCGGCCCCGGCGCGCGCTGCGGCCACGGACAAGGCGCCGGTATAGGCGAAGGTGTTGAGCACGCGCCGGCCGGCCACGAAGCGGCCGAGGTTCCGTCGCTGCTCGCGCATGTCGGAGAAGAGCCCCACGTTGAGCGAACCCAAGAGATGGACTTCGTAGGGCACCCCCAGCTCCTTGACCACGTACTTCTCGGGCGGCTTCTCACCCACGACCAGATCCTTGTTCGAGCGGTCCTGCGCGTCCTTGCTGCGCACCTTGATGACGGCGCCCCGCAGGCCGGCGTCGCCCGCGCCCGTCAGGGTGGCCTCGGCAAGCAGGCGGGCATAGGGCAGAAGCGCGCGGCTCGGGGCCGAGACCACGGCGTGGGCGCCGAAGACGTCGACCGAGAAGCCGGGCAGCCCGTCACCCTCGGCGTTGACCAAACGATAGGCGGAGTCGCCGTCGCAGAGCCCGAGCATGCGGCGTAGACCCAGGCTGCGGGCAACGCGACCGGCGAAGAACCTTCCGTCGAAGGCGGGCACGCTCTCCAGGTCGAGGATCCGGATGACGCCGTTTTCCGGATCGGCGATGCCGCACGCGACTTGTGCGCCGTGGGCATCGAGCAGGCGTACCTGCCGCCCCGGTTCACAGCCGGATGCGGCGGTCAAGCCTTCGAGGGGCACCACGGGGACCCCTGCACGCAGTCTTGCCTCGACCCCGGAAGGTAGGGTCACCCCGAAAAAACTGGCCATCTTAGGACCGGAGATGAGCCGCCATGGTTGCTGGAATGTCGAGGGTGGGCGAGGGGTTTCGAACCCCCAACCCTCGGATCCACAGTCCGATGCTCTACCATTGAGCTACGCCCACCAGGTTTCCTTGGCTTGGAGGAAGGGAAGGTATGCCGCGAGCCCCGGGCCGGAGTCAAGGGGACAATGGCGAAGCTCAGGGCGGCGATATTTTCGGGTTGACGAGGCAAGTACCTAGCCCCGAACATGGGCACGCAGCCGAGCTGCGTAACAAGATGAGGGCACGATGACCAGACACACAACCATGTTCTTGTTCTTGGCCGTCCTTGCGGCGCCGGTGATGGCACGGGCCGGTGAGGCCGACGATCTGCAGCGCCAGATCGACTACCTCAAGCAGACCACCAACGATCTCGAACGACAAGACGACCAGAAGGCCGTCGCCACCGAGATCACCGTCATGCGTTCTTGGCTGGACAATGCCTGGAACCTGCGCTCGCAAGAGAAGTACGAGGAGGTGCGCATCATCCTCGATCGGTGTGAGGCCCAGGCCCACATGGTCAGGCAGTTGCTGATCGCGGCCACGCTGTCGGCGCAGGCCGACGCCAAGGAAGACGAGGTCAAGCGTGCGCGCGCCCAGCTTGCGCGCACCAAGAAGGCCCTGGAGAACGCCAAAGTCCAGAAGGCACGTCTGGAAGGCAAGGTGTAACCATGGCCCAAACCAGGAGAATACCCATGACGACGATCATTCGCGCATCGCTTCTCGCCGTGCTTGCCTCGGGGCTCTTGTCGGTGGGCTGCGCCACGCCGCCCAAGCCGCGGGAGCTCGACGCTCTGGAACGGCTGCGCCTGGATCCGGACATGCCGGTCGCGCGCAAGCGCGCCCCGGACCTTTGCAAGAAGGCCGACAAGGCGTTCTCCGCCGCCACCGCCAAGTGGCAAAGCAACGACCTCGTCGAATCGGTGAACAACGCCCTGCTCGGTCAGATCTTCTTCCGCAATGCCCTGGCCCTGGTCAAGCAGGACAAGGCCAACGCACGCATCGCCGATGCCGAGGACGCCTTGTCCACGATTGGGGAAGAGCGGGAAAAGGTCCAGAAGGACCTTGACGACACCAACGAGAAGATCGGGCTTCTGCAGAAGCTGAGCCAGAGCAAGGCCGAGGAAGCACGCAAGAACGAGGAGATGAAGGCGCTGGAAGCGCAGATGGAGGCCGACAAGAAGGCCAACGAGGAGAAGCTGGCGCAGGAGAAGCTGCGCGCGGAGACGGCCGACAAGGTGTCGGAGGCAGAACTGGCCATCAAGACCGCCGAGACGGTGAATGCGGCCAAGTACGCGCCCGAGCTCTACAGGTCGGCGGTGCAGATTCTCGCCAAGGCACAGGGCGAGCTGCAGGCCGGACAGATGCAGCAGGCGCAGGCGAGCGCTGCCATCGCCCAGAAGACCGCCGCCGATGCCACCGCGATGGCCAAACCCAGCTACGATCGCGACTCGCAGGCCGAGGAGAACCGCAAGAAGGCCGACGGGCTTTTCGCCCAGGCCAGCGGTATTCCCGGCGTCAGGACGCGGCGCGATATGCGCGGGTCGCTCCAACGCATCATCATCACGATTCCGGCGGATCTGCTCTTCGTCAAGCGGCAGACGGTCATCGCCCCCGGCAAGGACATGGTGCTCGATCCCGTCGCCGAGCTGATCAAGAAGAAGGAGTACCAGAACTTCCCGGTGCAAGTGGTGGGGTATACGGACACCCGGGGCAGCACGACCAGCAATCTGGCCCTATCCGGCGCCCGCGCGCAGTCGGTGTTCAATGCCCTGGTCACGCGCGGGGTGGATGTGCGGCGCATGATGGCGAGCGGGCAGGGCGGGGCCGAGCCCGTCGCCGACGGTCGCACCGCCGCCGGCCGCGCCAGCAACCACCGCGTCGAGATCGTCTTCCTCTACCAGTAGGGCGATTCGGGCGTTTTTTTCACCACAGAGGACACGGAGGACGCAGAGACGGAGGGAGAGGGGAAGTGGTACGGATCAAGATCCGAGCTACTTCCTCTTCCTGTCTTTGTGGTCTCTGTGCCCTCCGTGGTGAAGAAGAACCGCAGCATCGCCTACCGCGCGCCTCCCGGCCGCGCGTCGCTACTTCACCCACTTGAGCTTGGGCGAGATGCTTACCTGCTCCTTGGGCAGGCGGCCCAGGGCGTCCCGATAGGTCTTGCTCTTGAACCTCTCCTGCTCCTTCTCCGCCTGCTCGCTCGACTTGACCCCCATGCCGATGGTTTGGAAGGTGATGGCGGCGTGCGAGGCGATGGTCTCCTGCAGACGGGTAAGGATGTTGTCGAACTGCTGGCGTGACACGGAGATCTTGATCACCGGCTCTTCATTCCAGATGCCGACGAAGATGAGGGACTTGAGCCCCTCCGCTTTGCTGAACATGCTGGTCATGTACTCGGCCCAGGCGGCCAAGGCGTAGTTGATTCTGAGTTCGGGCAGAAACTCGTCCTTGCCCATCTCCAGGTAGGGGTAGGTGATCTCGACCGCCTGGTTGCCCGCGTCGAGCTTGTAGGTCGTCTTGTGCACGAACTTCTCGTCGTATCGGGGCTGGATCTTCTTGACGGCGATATGGCAGGTGTCGTTGAGGTCTTCCTGCAGCTCCCGCTCGCCGCGCGTGCTGTGGATGAAGGCGCGGTCGATCTGCTCGCCGAAGTCGTACTTGATGTTGTTTTCGCACTTGGGGGCGCGGTCGGTCTGCTCGCGTACGACCTTGCCGAGGAGCTTGGCCTGGTTGTCCGCCTTGGCGTCGGACTCGGAGGCATAGAACCAGCCTTCGAAGTGGATGGGCTCGAACGCGGTCCGCTTCATGGCGTAGGCGTAGAGAACCTTCATGGGCGCGTAGAGCTGCTCCCGCTTGAGGGGCACCAGCATGCCCGCCCGCATCATGACCTTCTGCCCGTCAGAGGGGCCGGTCACGTCGTCGGCGACCACGGTGAACTTGGCCACGTCCGGGGGGATGTCGGGCTGGGTGCAGCAGGGCTTGGGACCTTCTACCTTTTTCAAGCAGGCCGAAAGGCCTAGCGCAGCCGCGAGGGTCAGCAAGGCGGTTCCGGTCTTGGGAATCATCCCTGTCTTCATGGTCGGCCTCCAGTTCGGGGGGAAAGCGTGCAGGCAGCATACACACACCCGGGGCGGTCTGGAACCACCAAAGGACAGATTCGGCGGCTGCGGGGATCCTGGTTCCCGGGGCGACGGGCGGGCCCAAGCGGCGGGTGTGTCCCACATGACCGGTCACAATCGCTGACCGGTCAGGCGGGCCACACCCGAAAAAGCGTCTTGACAACGTGGGATTCCCGATTCCCAGCCTCGGTTCGGCGCTATAGTGGGCACCCTGCCGGGAGGTGACAAGGCAGGCGCGGAGGCTGGATTCTGGACATGAACAACGACATCTCCATTGCCCTTTCGACCTTGCGACTTGACCCCGACGACGCCGCAGCCACGGCGGCTTTTGCGTCTCCGCCCGAGCTGTCCGGAGCGGATGCCGATGCCTTGGCCAGGACGCTCGCCGGCGAGCGTGTCTTGCACGCCGAATCCAATCGTCCCGAGCTATGCCTGCGCCTTCTCGACATGGAGATTGCGCTCGCGCCCGATGCGGGTGCGCGGGCTTTGCTCTTCGTGGAGAAGGCGCGTTTGCTGTGGCAGGAGCTGTGGCAGTGCGGGCGGGCGCGCGAGGTGCTTGGCCAGGCCTTGGAGCTTGTGCCCGAGCACACCGAGGCTTCTGCCATGCTGCGCGATCTGGAGGCCGAAGAGGCAGGGTGGCAAGAGCAGGCCGAGGCCTTTTCCGCAAAGGCCGCGGAGGCGGGCGAGAGCCCGGCCGCGGCCGACGCCTTCGCCGCCGAGGGCGAGATCTTGCTCCGCCATCGCAACGTGACCGACGAGGCCGAGGCCATGCTTCGTCGCGCCCTGGTGCTCGACCCGCAGCACCGCCGGGCCGATCGAGGCCTCGAGCGCCTGTTGCGCCGGGCAGAACGCTGGCCCGACCTGGCCGAGCACCTGGCCCGGCGGATCGCCAACGCGGCCACGCCCGCCGAGCGCGCCGAGGCCGAGCTTCTTGCCGGCCGCGTGGCCGAGAAGCTGGACCAGAAACCCGAGGCCACGGAGCACTACCGCCAGGCCCTCCTCGCCGCTCCCGGCGACGAACGCATCTACCACGCCCTGGAGAAGCTCTTCGCCGGTCGCGATGACCTCGATATGTTGGCGAAGATCTACGAG
>Ga0172364_10002258_pt1 | contig 15274 bp, 17 predicted proteins | sample LakKivSesite10cm_FD_114545 | JGI IMG/M metagenome (GOLD analysis project Ga0172364, IMG submission 114545) | Sediment microbial communities from Lake Kivu, Rwanda - Sediment site 10cm | ecosystem: Environmental > Aquatic > Freshwater > Lake > Sediment | place: Rwanda: Western Province, Lake... | reverse complement strand
CAACGATAGTGAAGGATAAATGGGCTGAACATCACATTGAAAGGTTAGAACGAGCAAGCAAAGCATCTGAAAAACCCATAATAATCGTTTCCATAGACGACGAGGGCTACGCAATAGCCACAACAGCCCAGTACGGTGTTGAAATTAAAGCAGAAGAGAACATAAAGCTTCCAGGAAAGCTGGAAGCAGAAAAAAGAACAGGAGCCGTAAAAGAGTATTTCCAAAACGTATTGAACAGCTTGCGTCAAATCTGGAACGAAACACATAGTCCTATAGCAATCATCGGCGTGGGTTTCGTGAAAGGCGACTTTGCAAAATTTCTAGAAAACGAAGCCACAGATGTCTGCAAATCAGTTGCAGACGTAAAAAGTGTCAACAACGGCGGTGTTGCTGGAATTTATGAGGCAGTGCGTTCAGGCGTATTGTTAAAAACTATGAAGCAAATGCGAATTGTCGAAGAAGCAGAGGTCATTGAGGAGATTTTGAAGAGACTTGGAAAAGGCGAATCAAACGTTACTTATGGAATGAAGGAAGTCGAAAACGCAGCGCAATTTGGCGCTGTTGAGAAGCTTGTTTTGGCAGATACAATGTTGCGTGAAGCTTCAGATGAGAGGCGTCTGCTTGTTGAGGATTTGATGAAGAGTGTGGAACAGAAGGGTGGAAACATAATTATCGTAAGCACAGAACAGGAAGCTGGTGCAAAGTTAATTGCTTTGGGCGGAATAGCTGCCCTATTGCGATTTGCATTACATTAACCCTAGACAGTTTTTAAACGTCTGCGAACCGCTGGATTCTGATCTGCAAGTCTTTTCAGCGCCATTTCAAATGTTTCACTGCTTGAAAGCTCTTTTTCTATAAAAACCCCTGTTCTACCGACCTGATCTCTTCTTAAGAGGGCATGGGCTCGGTCTAAAACGGTTTCTACAGATATTACAAGCAGTTTAGCAGCTTGTTCCTCGCGTCCAATGATTGTGCTTTCTACATGCCCTTTTTTGGTTGGTTCAATCTGCATTAACCGTTTATCCACTCCACAAACTCGCACGCCTTCCCTCAAATTTTTAAGGGTGGCTTCGCCGCCGAATCTGTAGAATTCCCTTTCCACCTTACGCATCTTCATCAAAGGAAATGAGACGCTTATATTTTCGTCTATTTCAATGTAGGCTTTCATTGCGTACGTGGGCGTGGCTTGCACAATCAAACGTCTATTGACCGATATGCTAGCCTTTTCTAAAGCTGTTTCTACGAGGAAGGAAGACGGCTGAGAGGGTATGAAAATGTCTATGTCGCTTTTTTTGTTTACGTCTCCTCTGGCTATGCTACCGTGCACTATGGATTCCAAATGAAAAATTTCTAAGGCTTCCATTATTCGCTTGGACTTATGCCTGTACCATTCAAGCAAATTCCAGCGTTCAACATCGTAAATCACTTCTAAGTACTCTGAACGCCTCTCAGGTTTCTTAGCCATTCCTTTGCCCCTTTTCAAAAGACTATTGTATTTGGATTTATTTTAGTAATTCCAGAAATAAGCTAAAAACGTGAACGGCAAATGCGCACTGAAGTCGCTGTATGTACTGTTTGCAAGCGTAGAGAAGCCTTCTTCTTTAGACCTTACTCTGGAGAAAAACTGTGCAGAAAATGTTTCATCAACTCTATCGAAGATAAGGTTAGGACAACAATTGCCAAATATAAAATGCTTAGATTTGACGACAAGATAGCTGTGGCTGTTTCAGGGGGAAAAGACAGCGTCAGCCTACTTCATGTTTTAGCCAAAATAGAGCGCAGCTACCCTAAAACCTCGCTTGTTGCGGTTACTGTCGATGAGGGGATTAAAGGATACCGTGATGAAGCCTTAAAAATAGCGGCTGAAAACTGTGAGAAACTCGGCGTAGAACATCATGTAGCTTCTTTTAAGGAACTTTATGGTTATAGGCTTGACGAAATTGTCAGAAGCCTCAAACAGAAAGACGAAAAATCAACACCATGCGCGTATTGCGGAGTTCTGAGAAGAAAAGCGTTAAACATAGCCGCCAGAAGCCTCAAAGCAGACAAACTTGCGACAGCCCACACGTTAGATGATGAGACGCAAACAATTCTTTTGAACATTTTTCACGGTGATGTTTTTCGTATAGCGAGAGAGAAACCAGTCACAGATGAAGCACATCCCAAACTTGTGCAAAAGATAAAACCTTTCTGCGAAATTCCAGAAAAAGAAACCGCCCTATATGCTTACATAAAAAAAATAGAGTTTCAAAGTACGCCTTGCCCATACGCTTCTGAAGCCCTAAGAAATGATGTTCGCGCAATGATTAACAGAATGGAAGAGAAGCATGCGGGAATAAAATTCACAATTTTCAAATCGATAGAAAGGATAAGACCTGCTTTAGAAGACATTGCCAGCAAAGAAGGATTGAGGGAATGCAGCGAATGCGGGGAACCAACATCCGAAAAAATATGCAAGACATGTCAGATGCTCAAACAAATGAACTGACGCAACCGAGTTTCCAATAATTATAGCTGGAATATTGCTAATGACTTATGTTAAGATGTTCACAGGCGGCTAGAATGTTTTTGCCTTTTTGGCGGCTTCACTTTTCAACTTACGCAAGATTATTGACGCTTCTTGGGCAGTTCTTGCTGAAGCGACTTTTTTAGCTTTATGTAGGTCAACTTTGAAGCTGCAGTGGGGGCATGTCCTCGTTTTTTGTTCATCCTTAGCTAACAAAAGTCCACCGCATCTACTACACACAACTACAACGACAGCCACCATGCCTTTCACCATCCGAAAACCTTTTCCACACTCTGCTAAATAACGTTTAATGCAGAGGAGAAAAAATGAGCAACGAAGAAAAGACACAGACAAAACCGCCATCAGAGTTGATAGAGTCGGCTGCACGATATTTCAAGAAAGAGGGCTACAAAGTAGAACGAGAAGCGACAACACTTGAAGGGTTCAGCGGAATTTCAAGAAAATTCGATTTAATAATTCAGAAGGGACGGGTAACCCAAGCGGTTTGGGTAAGAGACTGGGATAGAACCATAGGCGTGAACGTGGTGATAAGTCTTGACAAGGCTTCTGAAGATGTAGGCTTATCAAATCCTGTATTGATAGGTGAAAAGTTCAGCGACCACGCGAAGGCTTATGCAAATAGAAGAAAAATAACGTTGCTAACGAAACGGCAAACAGCTCTCCGTCTCAGGTAAAAAGAGATTAAATTTTCAGAAACTCCTTTAACAAACCGTCACTTTCTAACTTGCCCAACCAATCCACAATACCCACATGACATTCTCTATGTCCACTTAAGACAGCCAAAATTTCGCTGACAACTTCTTCCACGCTTTTACCTGTAACGTCTAGCTCGCAGACCCTTCCGCCTTCTCCATGAACATTTAAGGCGTCAACCAAACAAACGTCCAAAATCTCAGAAGCCAAGTTCTCCCATAGCTTGCGACCGGAAAAACCATGCTGTTCCATAAACTTCTGCAATTCAACAGGGTCACGTCGTAAAACAAAAACGTAGGTCACAAATTTCTTGGGAACAACACTAACAGCGTAGTGTCCGTCAATAACAATATCATCTTGTTCGCAACCTTCAATGGTTTCTCGAATTTTACGTCGCATTCGATTCTCGTCAACAATTATGGAGTCTCGTTCGTCGTCTTTGCCAGAGACAAGATTGTCATGGACAACCAACTCGGTTAGATTCACATATAAAGCGTCTAGTTTGGAAGCAAGTAAGCGGGCAACTGTGGTTTTTCCAACGCAAGGTGTTCCTGTTATCAATATAACACGTTTAAGCATAACTCAACTATCCATTTGCATTCTAGGTGTATATGCACCAAAATTCTTATTGCACACTTTTACGCATTAAATTTTGGGCTGGCGAGTTGGTGTGTGGCTTTCGAGTCCCATGAAGGGACTTGAGGAAACTCCGCCCACGCGTAGAATTGCAGCGTCCGCAAGGGCGTAAGGCGAGAGCCTTGGCTACGGAGCAGAAACGAAACGTCCGTCTGGCAAGTGTCTATGATGCATGCTAAGTTGTTGAGGATGCTGGGTGTGAAACGGTGAAACGGCCGTCCTGCAAGTGGAAAGGGCAAACAGACGCCTGTGAAGCGTCTACATGAGGCGCGGGTAGCCCGATTAGTCGAATGCCACAACAGAAAACAAAAGGCGGGTTACAACCAACACACCAGCCCTTTTTAGCAATCCACCAACATCGCAAGACGGAAGCTCTGTAAACTTCATGTGCTAGTCGTAGAAAGAAGGAGTTGCGACCTGATAGCTCTCTAGGAAAATGAAATTAGCGCGCTCATGTTACTAAGCACGTTAGATGAGGGGGTGACGGCGAAATTGAAAGAATACACTTGCATACAAGTTAATCACCACAAAGAAGTACCTAAGACAATTGCTGAAATGCAGAACCAGGGTTGGCATCTTCATACCTATCAGGCTACTGGGTACGGTGCAGATGTTAAACACTACTTACTATTTGAAAAGGGCGACTGATCTCACACGTTGCAAACACGCAAAACACAATGATGAGGTTCATACGTGACATACGCACTTTTGACAACTCTGCGAATATCCATCTTAATCAGCAGGCTAGATTAGATAGTTCATCTAGGTTAATCTTATTAGCATTAGCCTTACAATCATTAAAGAGGTCAGCGAAATGAACAAAAAAGAGCACGAGGATCTAGAGCTTCTTTTCGCATTGATTAAGGGAGCAAGAAGAAGTGATAGGGAACTTGCAAGAGTCTTGAACACATCACAACCAACAGTAACTAGAAAAAGAACAAAACTTGAGAAAGAAGGTTACGCAAAAGAATACACCGTGATACCCAACTTAGCCAAGATGCGATACGATTTCGTGGCAGTGACTTTTCTATCATTTGCTGAAGATCGACCTGACCTTTTTGACAAAGCACGTAAATGGGCAAAAGACAGACCGTGCATTATCTATAGCACCAATGGTGAAGGCATGGGAATGAACAGCATCATGATATCAGTGCATATGAACTATGCTAGTTATTCAAAGCTAATAACAGAGCTAAGACGAGACTGGCAACCAAACCTCAAGGATATACAAACTTTCATGATTAGCCTGGCTCGCCCTGATCTTCTTATAAAACCCTTCTCATTTCGATACCTAGAAGACAACGTGTAAAGCGTAACAGCCTTGTACGATGAGTCTAGTTAGCGACGTATACACGACAGCGCATAATCATCGGAAACAAAAGCATTTCAGATTCGTACCCTCCTTTTACGAAAAAAACCCACCAAAAAGTAAGATTTAAGAAAGGCAAAAACGGATTTCATTTCATGGTTATACATAAGATAGCGTTTGCTGATTTTGAAAAACAAATTCAAAAAACTCACAAGTCCTCAATTGAGCTTCTAGGTTCTGAAACTGGGCAAGTCTGTGTTGTTGCCATTACACGTGATGGTTGTCCAGCTTGCGAAAAGCAGAAACCAAAAATGGAAAAACTGGCTGAAGAAATGTTTAAAAAACATGGACAAAAAGTAACCTTCGCTCAAATCCACATTAGACATCCTACAGAAAAAAATGCAGAATCTCTAAGGAGTAAAGACGTATTAGGACACTATTTCTATCCAACAAATCTAATTATCGTGAGAACAAAGGACAGAGGAGCAATAGAGCTTTACAAAAATGCCTCACCAAGGATAAGTGAACTGAGAAGAAACATTGAAGTAGCAATAGAAATAGCAGAAGCATTAACTTAACAAAGCAAAACCATTGACAAAAGAGAACTCTGGCTCTGCCACCGTGGAAGAAAAAAGAAAGAGACTGTGTGAAAGGGCACCTCCACTGTGGCGTTAATCCAAACTAGATGTGTCCGCAAGTCTTATCTTTTCATGAAGCAACATAGCAACTTATGGCACATCTGAATCGCAGAATAGCTGGGGTTCTATTTTTGGTGGCTAGTGCTCAGTTCATCTTGGGCCTTGTGGTTGCAGAAGCGTTGTATCCTGACTATAGTGTTGCCAACAATTACATTAGCGACCTTGGTGTTGGGCCTTCCTCAATTGTCTTCAACTCTTCTGCTTTCCTCTTCGGGTTGCTATCAATTATTGGAACATACTTTCTACCACGTACACTTGATTTTAGGGGTCTAACAGTCCTACTTGTTCTGATGGCTATTGGCGCTATGGGCGTTGGAATCTTCACAAGCGCATTTTCCACCACGATTCATGGCGCCGTGTCTTTGATGGCTTTTGGGTTTGGTGGACTATCAGCCATAACCTCTTTTAAAGTGTTGAAACTACCTCTGTCTGCGATAAGTGTCATATTTGGGGTGATAACACTGGGAGCATTGGCGCTTTTCGCAGCAGGCTTAGTGACAACGGGCTCCCTGAACAGCAGTGAACCGCCAGCTAGCGAGTTCTTCTTAGGTATAGGTCCCGGCGGAATGGAACGCATGATCGTGTATCCCGCGCTCATTTGGCTCACCTTATTCAGCAGCCATCTAATCACACTCTCTGAGAAACAAGAAAACCCGAAATAAGCGCGTGCAAAATTGGCATCAAGCCTACGAGCTGTGTTAATACTTGCGGTTAGAAACCATATCAATGGAAGTGTAGAGACTAGAACCGATAGTTTCTGACAGAAGTCATGTTTGTAAGTGACTGTGAAGCATATAAAGGTCAGAATTTGTCCAACGCCTTGGCCTGTCAGCCTACAATAAGGAAAACTTGCCCAAACTCAAGAGAAACCGCAGTATTCATGAAGACGTATGTAGGTCAGTCATCCTAGCGAGTTCTTGAATCAAGGAATCCTTTTCACCTTTAAAATAGACTGATTGAGATGCGCAGGCGATTAACAATACAAGATAGATAGCTGCAGCTGCCACAGAAACGTCAGCGACATGGATTATGAAGGGCTTGAGAAGCTGAACAATGAAGAAAACGAATCCTATGACCGAAATCCAGCCCGCTATGTCCCATTCCCTTTTCTCCCTCTCAACTTTGCTGATTTTTTTCTGCAGATACGATGCTAATGCTGGTTTAGACAATCTAGGAACCATATTTATGTATGTTTACAATCAGTAATAAACTTTGCATAAAACCCATAAATACTAAGCCAGATTAGCCAAGAGAAAAACATCTTAACATAGACTTCGCAAAACTAGAATCTAAAACGTAGTTTTTCGAAGGTGAAATTTTCGAAAGTTCAGAGTGAAAGCGAAAAAAAAGGCTTTGTAGCATCTGGCAGATTAGAAATAACAGAAAATCATCATGCGCTCCTATGACTGTTGTTTGATTCAGCCTTGGCACTAGCTTTTTTGTTGTGTTTTTTCAGCCTTTTGATGAACAAAAATTCAAAAATCACAAAAATTTCCACAAAAAGACTAAACACTAGCAAAGCAAACGGCAGAAGAGACGCTGGATTAAACCAGCCCCCATACATATGTGGACGACCAAAGATTAAAAACACAAGCAAAAGTCCAACGATGTTAATATAGGTTAGAAAATCCCAGTAAATGCTACCGCCAATGGCAGCTAAACAAGCATTAATCATTATACTTGCGAGTAAGTAGACTACTGCTCTGTAGTTTCTCTGATTTAAATCAAACTTCTTTAATACTTCTATTCTATTTGCCAATTCATAGATTTGACTTTCTTTTTGCACTTCTTTCCTCGCCAGGCGGAATCCAACATACAAGAGAACAATGCTAATAACAATCTGTCCAACGCCACTCAGAAGCACCAAAAGGTCAAACTGAGCCCCAAGAACAAACATCCACCAAAGAAGCCCAAATAGCCACGATAAGGAAAGACCAGAAATTATTAAGCCCCACCAGAAAGATCCCATCTTCTTTTGGTCGTTTTGGAACAGTTCAAGTCCAATGAGAGAACCTGTCCCTGCAATGAGCAAGCATACACTAATCGCCGACAGAGGATATCTGGGAATCAAGTCGTGACTCAATTCATCAACTCTGTAAAGGGTGATTTGAGTGACGTTTAGATCATGCCAATCTATCTCGTAATGACCTGTTTTGTAAGCATAAAACATCCGTGTGATAACCTGTTCTTTTATGGGTCCTTCTGCCCCAGTGTATATGTGCATATCATCAACGTAGATAAATGATATGTTATAGCTTTGGCCAATCTCTGCTACATCAACAACAAGGTCGAATCTGCAATACTGTCCCTGTTCTAAAAAGACTGTGTACGTCTTCAAGGCACCAGAATTTTCTTCGTATCCGATTTGAGTGAGGCGTGGTTCAGTCTGAATATTGATAATTGCCAGTCCGAGCAATGCCGCGCCTATGATGAAGAATATTGAAACAATTGCTCTTCTTTTCGCAAATTTACTCAGCTTGCGACCAATTTTCACGTCTTTCTTTACATCAGAAACTATCATGTAATATCCGATGAACAAAAGCACTGCGCCTAAAAACAGAAGCGGAACAAAAAAGGCCCACAATCCACCGGCCCAACCACTCATAAACACAAGCTGGAGTAAAAATAAAAAGTCAATTATTGCAAAACCACAGATTATGACTCCACCCCAAAAGACCTGAGGCCTCTCAACGTCTGGTCCCTTTTGCCTCGCAGTTGCTTCAGGAAATTCCAGCAACAGTCGTGAGGCAAGCGTGCCCTTTTCTGTAAGCACATATTGACCATCTTCCTTTTTTGTCAGAAGATTGCCAAGCACTTTCAAATGATAATTCATCTTTCCCGTGTTAGTAATTCCCAGAGCCTTCATCAAATCTACATAGCTTAGGCTTCCCTTCTGTTGCAACAGAAGTATGATTTTCTGTCGAGTTTCATCCTTCAAAACCTTGTGGAGAGAAGCAATCCCTGAGCTCATAAAAATTATAATAGAAGACTACGTGATTTTAGGTTTTCTGACTAAGAATTTTATCAAAACACTAAAACCGACATGTAAACGTTTCCTCATTAATTGTTTATATCCCAAAATTGCTGATTAAAACTATCACAAAAAAAGAGGATTGGTTGCGTATGTTAACAAAATTGTCAAAGCTTACATTGAACAGACTAAAAAACAAGTGTACTTCTTGATTCGGATTTGAACCCTTGTTCTAGCTGGTTTCATGGATGATTTTCTTTAATGTTGAGAGCAAAGAAAAAGGGGAAAAAGGGAATGCAGGTGGAATGGTGCTATTACTTCTCTTTTTTTTGTTAAGCATGCTTAACGCGCTTGATGTAGATTCCTGCTAAAACTGTTATGGCCAAGACTGTTGAGACTGAACCGATCTGAGGAGTTAACAAAGCAAGCTTGTCAACAGGAAGTAAGAAGCCGCCAACTTGGTACTTGTACAATGTTATATATACATCTTCGAAACCTGAAACAGGCTCTTTTCTCCACCCATAGTAAGGAGACTGCTTTGCAATAAAGTAATACGTGCCATCAGCGATAGCAAAAGGATCAGTGGTTCCCATTTCATCTGTAAAACCATGTACTTTCTGCTTATCGTTAGTGTCAAAGACCCAATATTCGACATTGGGTAAGTGGTTACCACCAGAGTCAATGGTGTGGATAACAATAGTCGCAGGAGACAAAGGTTCATCGGTTGCTTCGGCTACTGATCTTGTAACACTGGTCAGGATAGCAATCGTTGTTAGCATCGAAATTGCAAGATAAAATCCCATTTTCCTAAACGAACTTTTGCGCATTTTTACTCATCCTTTCTCCTTTTTCATTTTTGCTTATTTCGGAAGAGAAGAAACAAAAACAGCCGTCTGCCTCATCATACGAAACTTGTCAAAGGCACCCTGGCAGCCAACTCTTCCAAAAACACAGTCAGTTGACCTTATTTATAAAACATTAGGAACAATGTTTCATGAAACACCAGAACTCACCATCACACGCCATGCACAAACCAACACATATTTGGCTCCAAATAAAGGGGCTATCGGCTGTTGCACACACGCATGACTAAGCTGCTGTAGGAATCGGCTCGTTTGAAATAGGCGTCTTCTCCCGCCAAATCCTAATACCAGAAGGACAAATGACTACCCGTTCTTCACCCAACCTTGCAATGTCTCCACCAACAGACTCAGCGAACTCACACAACTCGTTAACCGCACGCTTAACATCATCAATGCTCTTATTTGCAAGAGGAGATATCCTAAGAATCATGATATTACCAGACTTCACCTCATCCTTCACGACATCCAAATCAGACAAATCGCGAAGAGGCATAGCCTTCAAATAAGTCTTACCAGAAAGTCCCCTAACTTCACTTTCCTTCCCAACTTTCTTGCACTTGCGAAGCATATTACCCAAATTTGGCAAACTTCTCCTCTCTGACACATTACTTTCTATTTTCAAGAGTTTAAGCGTTTCTTAATTTCACGTCTGAATTGACAATAAGAATTTAACTTTTAAGTGTTTTATGAATTTAAAATTCAGATTCAGCCTTCACAAAGCCTTAGCCTCAAGCTGCTTTAAGAAATTCCAAATTCTGTCGCCAACAAAATGAACATTTTTAACAACCACACCCTCTGTAACGGTTTTTGCCACATCTCCATCGTAAATGACCTCGCCTATAGCTAAAGGTTTGCCATGTTTTTCATCTGCAACAAGAACAAAATCGCCCTTTTTAAATTCTCCAAAGAAACGAGTGATTCCAGGCGCCATAACGTTTGCGCCATTACACACATGAGGAACTGCGCCCATGTCGATGAAGACCTTAGGTGATGAGGCAAGAAATTCGCTGAAAACCAAAGTTGGGAAAGCATTTTCTCCCAATTTAGCCAGTATTGGCTTGCCATTGATTAGATAAATCTCTGCAAACTCTGTCTGAATAAGTTCAACATCAGCTCTAGCATCAACAATTTGCCTTAAAGCAGCAAGCTTTTCTAAGGCTTTATTTAGCAAGACTTCTGCTTCTCTGGTTTTTAGGAAATGTCTCCTGAATTTTTCTGGCATGATGCTTCTCCCTAAAACAAGTCAATTGTACGGCTTAAGTATAAAACCTCACACTTTCCAAAATAACATTATATTCTTTACCTCTTCAGATTTGAAGAAGCCCCTTCCACAAGCCATAAAAACTTAGAAAATATAACAAGCGACATCTCAAGCGAAGCTAACACAAGGCACATAAGATGGTTTACAGGGTGGTTAAATGTCTAAGTCGTTTGGTTTTAATGAGGAGACGCAACGCAAAGCTAAAGATTATCTATATAGTGGACTGAAAATATCTTTGTGCAAAAGTATAGTTATTTTCGTTCTCGCTTTGCTGGTACTAGGTTTAGGGTTCTCCACTGCATTTGAAAAATTTATACAATCATATGTTTCTGAACTCTCGCTGATTGTGTTCCTCTACACATTGATCGGATATGGCATATTCTGGCTTGTTTCACTTCCCTTTGACTACTATAAGGGATACGTTCTTGAGCACAAGTTTGAATTGTCTACCGAAACTTTGGGTGTATGGTTCCGCGACAAGGTAAAAATGTCGATTTTATTTGCAATTTTTATCGTTTCTTTTGCGGAAGGCATATACAATTTTATGTGGTTGGATCCAACATACTGGTGGCTCTTTCTATGGGTAGTCGCAGTCTTCATTATTGCCCTCGTCATGTACGTGTCCCCAGTATTGATAATGCCGCTTTTTTACAAGTTTCCACGACTGAAGAATGAGGAGTTATTGAGTAGATTGACGAAACTTGCTGACAAAGCAGGAATAAAGATAATCGGAGTTTTCGAAATGAAGGCTGAAGCAAAGACAAAAAAAGCTACTGCTGCTTTGACTGGAATTGGTAACACACGCAGAATGTTGCTCAGCGATACGTTTCTTTCAAACTATTCAACTAATGAAATTGAGAGTGTCATGGGGCACGAAATTGGGCATCAAATATACGGCCATATTTGGAAGTTTGCTCTATTGTTGTCCGGATTTTTCCTGTTTGCGCTTTTCATTACGAGTCAAATAGTTCAACCTATTTCTACTTTCTTTAATCTAGGGCACATTAACTCGGTTTCTTCCCTTCCCTTATTGGCTTTAGTGTTTGGTTTGCTCTATGTTGGTTTCACTCCGTTTATGAATACCCTTAGCCGTTTTGCAGAAGGCCACTGCGACCAGTATGAACTGGATTTGGTGCAGAAGCCAGATGCCTACATCTCTTCGATGGTAAAGCTTTGCGATCAGAACCTGAGATATGCTTACCCAAGTTCCTTCACAGAATTCATGTTCTACGATCACCCTTCTGGGAAGAAACGAGTTGAACGTGCACTGGCTTACATGTCTTCAACATGATCTGGCGTTGGCTTATAGTTTAGTCTCTAAGTGGTTCTTTATTTGCATAGTTGAAAACTGCTTGAAATAACCAATCACTCAATTCTCACATGTCAACGCTCGAGACAACTGTGAAAACTGATATTTTTGGTATCCTGGGATAGATTCGAACCCTTGGCCTTCTAGCAACATTTTTTGCAGACAAAAAACACAGAAGTGAGGGCTCAAATTGGGCTTTAATCTATATGACACTACATTTTTCTAAGTAAGATTCAAAAAGCTTCTATGTAATTCCTGCATTTTTGTTCATTAATTCTATGAACTTTTTGAAAAGCCTTTCAAAGTAGCTCTTTGTAACTTTAAGACCTTTTCCGATGGCTGGGCATTCATCAGTGTACGCAAAAATGTATTTGTTGCTTCCAACTTTGAGTTCGAAAGGATAGAACGTGCAGATCAATGGTCTTATTTGATAGATGCTGCATAATTTGTCTTTTAGTAATATGCATTTTCCATCCTTAGTCTTTCTCATTCTGTAGACGTAGGGTTCAAACCCTTCGATTTTTTCGGCGAAATCATCAACGTTTTTCAAGGTCTTCCGCGATATACGTTCAGCCTCAATCCTTAAAAGAAGAATTAATCTTGTCCTGTTTTTGGTATCGCCGCAACATAGGGCGCATCTCTCGCATTCAAAGCGAACATTTTTAGGATAATCAAACTCCATTTTTTCACACACTAGCTTACTTTTACCATTTCTATAAAGCGCTATAAGAAAGTTAATATGAGAAAAAATAAAAACTGTTTCCTTGGAGGACGAAGAAGAGCATCATAATACCTTCACAACTTTGCATGAAGATTTAAAGTGAAAAACTACGAATATCCAAAGATGGAAATCTACATTTTTCTCGATTTAGCTTTTTTTTTCCTTTCGCAGAAGATTTAATTTCTAAGAGAACAATGAAATAACGAGGAGAAAAAAATGGAATCTGAAAAAGAAGAACTTGTTTGTGAAAGATGCGGCTATCCTATTGATGACTGCAAATGTGTATGTCCATATTGCGGCGAATCTGAAGACTGCGAATGTTGCATAGGAAACGACAAAGCAACTGGCGGATGAAAAATTCCTTTTGCTTCAAATATTTGGTGAAACAAGTTGGTAGTGAAAGAAGTTAATTGGATGGCAGGCGGTCCACAAGGAAGCGGTGTAGACACTGCTGCGAACATTTTCGGAAGGGCATGCGGTTACGGTGGACTGTATGTTTATGGAAGAAGAGAATATCATTCTAACATTAAGGGGTTACACAGTTATTTTCATCTGAGAATCTCAAGCCGAGAGATTTCAGCTAACGTGAATGATGTGGATTTGCTTGCAGCTTTCGACGCTGAGACTGTGGTTAGACACTTATCTGAGGTAGTTTCTGGTGGGGGTGTAATAGTTGATAAAGAGCAGGCTGACACAAAAGTCTTCAACATATCAACATTGCCAAACGAATTCAAAAACGAATTTCGACAATATTTAGACAAAAAAGGTTTAGGCGATAGTTTAAGCGACTTACTTGCTGAAGCCGAAAAAGCTGGTGTCCACGTTTTTCAAATTCCATACATGAACCTACTAAAACAAATCGCAGACAAGTCAGGAATAGAGCAACTGAGTAGAGTTACTCGAATGATAAACGTCTTAACGATAGGCATTTCTTTCGGCTTGCTCGACTATGACGAAAGCCTAGTTGAAAAGGCTATTAGAACATTTTTCGCAGAAAAACCCAAAATTGTTGACATGAACATTTTGGCTTTTAAAATGGCTTACAACTACGCTAAAGAAAACTTCCAAAACAGCTTTGGACATAAACTGCAAAGAATCGACATTAGTGAGAAAAGAATTTTTCTCTCTGGAAACCAGGCGGCTGCACTAGGCAAAGTCTTAGGCGGATGCCGAGTTCAAACTTATTATCCCATAACCCCTGCCGCAGATGAAAGCGAATATCTGGAAGCGCATGAAATTATAAAGATAAAAACTGATGAGGGAAAAGGTTCCATAATTGTTATTCAGACAGAAGATGAAATCGCCGCCGTAAACATGGCTTCTGGCGCAGTTTTAACTGGCGCTAGAGCGGCAACTTCAACATCTGGACCTGGCTTTTCTCTCATGGTTGAAGGCTTGGCTTGGGCTGGAAATAACGAAGTGCCTACGGTAATTACATATTACCAGAGAGGCGCTCCATCAACAGGTTTGCCAACGCGGCACGGGCAAGATGATTTGAGATTTGCCATTCATGCTGGTCATGGCGAATTTGCGCGTGTTGTGCTTGCATCTGGCGACATTCGCGAGTGTTTTTACGATGCTGCATCTGCATTCAACTATGCCGAAAAATATCAACTGCCAGTAATCCATCTAATAGATAAGGCACTTGGCAACAGTTCTCAAACCTACGCTTTCTTTGACTCTAGTCAGTTTAAGATTCAGCGTGGCGACATTCTTGACGAAAACCAGCTTCAAGACGAGTACAAACGATTCAGGTTTACAGAAAGCGGTATTTCTCCAAGGGTTTTGCTTGGCACAAAAAACGGCATCCACTGGTATACTGGCGATGAGCATAATGAGTTCGGTCACATAAGCGAGGAATCTTTCAATAGAACGATGATGGTGGAAAAGAGGATGAAAAAGCTTGAAGTAATTGAAAAGGATGTGCCTATTGAAGAGAAAATCAACTTTTTCGGAGATAAAAACGCTGAAAACTTGATTGTAAGTTGGGGTTCTCCGAAAGGCGCTATTCTTGAGGCTCTAAATAGATTAGTCGATGAGGGTTTCAGTTTAGGGTTTATACAAGTTCGCATGGTGCATCCGCTTCCAAAAGAGTACCTAGCTAACGTCTTTAAGAATGCTGAGAAAATAATCGACGTGGAAATGAACTATTCAGGACAGCTTGGAGGAATAATAAGAGAGAACACAGGCATTCCGATGGGCTTCTATATTCTGAAGTGGAATGGGCGACCAATGACAACCACCGAAGTGTACGATGCCCTAAAGCTTGTTCTGCTTGATAAGGCT
>Ga0172364_10002257_pt1 | contig 15275 bp, 15 predicted proteins | sample LakKivSesite10cm_FD_114545 | JGI IMG/M metagenome (GOLD analysis project Ga0172364, IMG submission 114545) | Sediment microbial communities from Lake Kivu, Rwanda - Sediment site 10cm | ecosystem: Environmental > Aquatic > Freshwater > Lake > Sediment | place: Rwanda: Western Province, Lake... | reverse complement strand
AGTATGAATCATAGTTATCATATTTACTGTTATGGCGAATGGGTAAACAACGGTTCAGAACCTGTAACAGATTATGATATTTACGTTTACAATCCTTTGGGTGAAATGGAAGGTTATCACACTGAATCTGCTGGGTTGCCTGAGCACTTGGGAACCACTGTAGATGAAGCTTTCTTTGTGCCAAAATATTCGGGAAATTATACTTTTGTCATAGTCAATGATCCTAAGGAAAGCCATGGTGCTGAGCAGGCGACATTTATGATAATTGAGGATGTTGAATGTAATGTTTGGCATGAGCAGTATGTGGAGGGAAAGGGCAATGACAGTTTGCCTGTTTTGAACACGAGTTGGGCTTACGAGTTTGTGACTGAAAGTAAGCATGTGGAAGTGTGGGTTAAGGTTCCAGACACGTTAGACATGTATGAAGCTAGGCTTTACTTGATGGCTGATTCAAAGTCTAAAGAGCGTAGTATTTTGAATGGGGTTCCTTTGGCTTGGGAGCCTGGGCTTTATGGTGAGAGAGACAAGAGCTATGGTGGTTATAATTTGGAGAGCAAGGAATATCGGGGTGTAGCATATGCAAGTTGCGAATTTCCTGGGCAAGACATGTTTTTGAACTATACTTCTCTAAACAGTGGAAAAAGTCTTTATCATTTGGTTTTCATAGGCGAAGTTGGCTCTGGAACAATCGAATTTTTAGTGAAAACGGAATTTGATAACGCATGCCTGAAACCTTTGACTGTTCCTGAGAGGGTGCATGCAAATAATGACACTGTTGTTGCTTATGTTTCAAATTCGACGGATTTGGAGTGTGCAACGTTGGAATATTCAATTGATGGTTGGGTGAACTCGTCTGTAATTGGGATGGAGATTTTAGACAATAGAACCTGCATGGCAACGATTCCGGGGCAAGTTGCTGGCACAGTTGTCAGCTATAGGGTTGAGGCAAATGATACTTTGAAAAATGTTCTTGTCGTTAACGGCACTTATCCTGTTAAGAACGAGTTGATGCTTAATCTTACTTTGGCTCAAGAGGTTGTTACGTTGGGCGATAATGTAACTGTGTGGGGGAACGCGACACCAGTAAATAGAGCGATTCCTGTAACAATCTTTTTTACTTCATCAAATGGGACTAAGCAGATAGTTTGTTATACGGAGGCAAATGGTACTTTTAGTGCGAGTTTTAGGCTTGAAACTGTTGGAGTGTGGGAGGTTCAGGCGAGGTTTGGTGGGGATGCTTTTTTGTATGAGAATGTGAGTCGGTTGGTGTTGGTTGAGGTTGTGGAGCCGTCTATACTGGTGAAGTATTCGCTTTATATTGGTGGAGGAATAGGCGCAGCAGTCATAGTAATTGCTATTGTTTTCTGGAGAAGATCAAAAGGGTAGCGAGCGTGTGCGTGCAACAGCCACTAGCCCCTATATTTGGAGCCAAATATGCGTGTTTTGAATGTTTGTTGATATCTGCACGTGATGAGCTGTCCAATTGAACATAAAATATGCGAATAATTTTAAATATGCCCATCTATTTTCTATGGAGCAGATTAAATGTTTAGCATACTGGAAAAATAGGGTGATTTTGAAATGCAAAAGTTGAATGTAAGAAGGATTGCGTTGATTTGTATGGTGATAGTGATCGTAGCAGTGTTAATGTTGCTTCATGTTTTGTTATTCTATCCTTACGCGTATAATGAAGGTTAAGTTTTTGTGGTTGACTATATTGCAGAAAAAGAAGCTATAATGTTGAATCTTTCTTCTACAGAGACTATTGCAGAACTCGAAAAAATATTCACACAGAAGCTGAATTACACTGAGCTGTTAGTCTGGGAAAGTTCTCATCTCAACTACACTACGAACAGAGTTTCATTCTGATCCGATTGATATACTCAATTACGGTAAGGGGGCTTGCGGCGAGTTCACGATATTGTATGTTGCTATCTGTCTGGCAAATAATATTTCCGCAAGAATGCTGGCGCCTGGTTATTTCATTTCAAACGTTGTAGATCATGCGTGGGCAGAAGTGAACCCATCAAACGATGGCAAAACTTGGATTCATGTTGAAGTTTCTGATTCATGTAAAGGCATAAAAAATGGGAGAGATGTGAACGACCTTATTGGCTTGAAAATAAACAATTTTTCGTGTTACCATGGCAGAAATTACAAGATGGTTCTGGCATTTCAGGTTACCGAAGACAGACAAGTAATAATAGTTGACCGAACCTCTGCCTATTCTCCATAAAGATTTGGCTCGTAAACTTTTGGGAATTGTTTCTTGCAAGTGTGGGTGACAGATAAGGTCATGATGAGCCTTTTTTGCGAAAAGAGTAATTATATACCAGTTTTTAGGCAAAGGGACATATCTCTGTAATAAGGTTGAAACGATGGAAGTAAAAAAAGCTTGATTCTGTCTTTTCTGGTCAAAATTGGAGCTGGGGATGGGAGTTGAACCCACATAGAGCAGCTCTGCAGGCTGCCGCCTGAACCGTTCGGCCACCCCAGCACAACCCAATAACCCTAAGACCGTTATAAATATTATTTAGCCTACCCCAAGCTTCTCAGCAACTTCCCTGTAAACCCTCAAAGCAGACTTTTCATCCTTAACATTCTTTATAAGCATACGTCCACCGTTGAAGAGACTTATTTCAAAACCTTCATAATCAAATATAATCGCCAACCGAGATTTCACACGAACCTTAAAATGCCTCCTTATCGATTCACAAACCTCGCCAAACTTCATTTTAAGTGGTCTTTCAGGATTAATGTTCACCGTGTCTCGTCCACACAGCCAAACAAGTTTTTCCTTTGCCTTCGGAAAAGCTGTAATGCTTTGGCATACTGGGCAGTTCTCTCTTTTAAAAACATCTATTGTAGCGAAGTACATGTCGCTGAAATCGCAAATCATAAGTTTACCCTTCAAAGCAGAACCCATTCCAGACAAAACCTTTATCGTCTCCATAGCCTGCATGGTTCCAATGATTCCAGGAGTAACCCCAAGCACACCCCGAACATCACACGTTAACACATCACTGTCTTCGATGTTTGGAAGAACACATTCCAGACACGGCGTTTCTGGCGGAGCAAAAACAGAAAGATTCCCCTCCATCCCTATAGCTGCCCCAAAAACATAAGGAACCCCAAGCTTTACACACGCACGGTTAACCAAATAGCGAGTACGCATATTATCCAAACCATCAACAACACAATCCACCCCAGAAAGAAGCTTTTCAACATTGTTTGCATTCAGGTTTTCAGGGATAGGCTCCGCCTTCACCAGAGGATTAATTTTTTTCAGCCTCTTCGCTGAAACCTCAACCTTCGGATAATGCAAATCACCAAGCGTATACAGAACCTGCCTATGCAAATTATGCAACTCTACAGTATCCTGATCTATCAAACGTAAACATCCGACTCCAGAAAGAGCCAAATAAAGAGACGAAACCGTGCCTAATCCGCCAAGTCCAACGACAGCAACCCTTGACTTCGCAAGTTTCCTCTGCCCTTTCCTGCCAAGTTCCCTCAAAATCATCTGACGACTATAAAATTCGTCGCTAAACGATTCCTTCTGTTTACCAGACACCCCGCACATTCTCCTCATTTAAATCTGCCTCAATCAGTTTTATATCTACCCTTCTTCAAAAACTGCCTTTCATAGATTTCCCCAACCCGCTGCACAGTGTCTGCCTCTTCAGGACCTTTGTCTTCTCTTATGCGGTTTATCCTCGCAAAACGCAAAGCCATCCCACACTTGTATTTCGGGCTCTTCTGAATCTCGTTGTACGTCACTTCAACAACTATCTTTGGAACCACAAACACCCTTCTAGGCTCTTCCTTTACGATTAATCCCTTAAGCTGCCTAGTCATCTCGATAATTTCCACGTCTGTTAATCCTTTAAATGTTTTACCAACAGTTAAGAATTCATTGGTTTCGGCATCTCGCGCCGCCAAATAATAGTCTGAAAGCCACTCATGCCTTCTACCATAGCCATACTCAGCCGCAACAATAACCAAATCCAAAGGCTCAAGAACTGGCTTTATCTTAAGCCAACGTTTTCCACGGGTTCCAGGCGTGTAGGGGCTGTCAAGCTTTTTAGCCATCAATCCTTCGTGTCCAGCATCTATGGCTTCTTTCAAAAAATGCTCAGCCTCGCTAAGATTATCGCTCACCATCTGCTTCGTTAATGGTATTTCCCCAGCGTTTTCAGCCAACATCTGCCTCCGCTGTAAGTAGGGCACTGGAATTAGGCTTTCACCATTAAGGTATAAAACGTCGAAAAGGTAAGGCTTCACTGGAATTTTTTCAGTCATATCCTCTACTGCATGAACTCTTTTGAATCTGCGCATTAAATGTTGGAAGGGAATGGGAAGCCCAACGTTATCAACAGCTATAACTTCGCCTTCCAATATCACCTCTTTTGCCCTTATGTTCTTTCTAGTTGTTTCAACGATTTCTGGCAAGCTTTCAGTTACATCCGTCAATCTTCTGCTAAAGATTCTCACTTCGTCGCCGAGCTTGTGAATCTGAACCCTCGCCCCATCTAACTTGTATTCAAACGCTGTTTTTCCATCATGCTCCTCCAAAGCTTCAGCAACACCATCTGCCATCTGAGCTAGCATAAGCCTGACAGGCCTGAAAACTCTAAACCCAACTTTCAACAAACCTTCTCTGCCTTCTATTTTGGCTATTGAGGCAACTTCTCCTATGTCCCCAATAGTCATGCTTGCCTTCTGCACAACTTCCAGCGGAATCTGAAAGGCTTTAGAAACTGCTTGCTCCATCAATCCCTCATAGAAGCCAGTTCGCATCTCACCAGTGAAAATTTTAACCAAATATTTGGCTTCTACTGGCGAGGCTAAGCTTAACAGCGCTTCTATTAAGCGCTCTTTCTTTTCTCTTGAACCATATCCACTGGTCTCAGCTATAGCCTCCAAACTACGCTTCACCTCTGCTATTGTTAACGTTCTCTCGAAAAGTGTTGCCTGCCTCTTGACCTTGCTTTCTTCAAAAACAGTTTTTGTGGCAGAACCCACATCACCAGTTTTACCAAAGGTCTCCACAAAAACACTCCATTCAACCCCTGTTATGCGTTTTATTATCTCGCTCAGGGTTGCCCAACTAACTTCAAGGGTTTGTTGGCTCCATTTCGGGAAAGGTCTTCCAAGAATCATGGAAACGGCGGACTCAACTTCCAGAGTTTCCAAATTCTTTAGAAAATCTGCAACAAGGTCTATCATTAAAAGTCGCTTACTTGTGGCTTCCAGTTTCTCGCATATCTCAGCCAGAGCTTTGAAAGACGTTTGCATAAACGCTAACCTTTAGAACGCACTAGTTTCCAATTATCAACTTAAAAAGATAAACATTGTTTTAGCAAATAAGGGGAAAAAGAGGTTTTTTAATGGATTTCTCTGTGCTAGAAAGAAGCTTCCAGCTTCGCCTTCATTTCTTTTATTTTCTTCTCCATTTCCTTGGCTTTCGCTTTTTTCTTCATAGCCGTGTAGCAGTCCCTTGCATATTCTAATGCGCTGACTCCAAACCTGTCAAACCCTTTCTGGAACGACAACTCAGCGGATTTCAGAAAATGTTCAACAGCCTCTTCATAATCCTTAAGGGCATACGCGCATTCACCAGCCTTGTAAAGCATAGATGTAGAGTCAAAATAGTTTTGCACCTTATGATAAAGCTCTGCGGTTCGCAGAAAAATTTCCTTAGCCTCATTGTATTTGCCAACCTCGTAAAGTGCGTTTGCATTCTTATGCATTTTAACTGGGTCTTCTTTGACTTTTTCTTCACTCATGATTGTCAACTCGCAAGTTTGCTATTTATCAGCATAGGACTTACATTTAGGCTTTCCCATTTCAAACAACTCAGACAACACTATTTTAGGAGAATTGAAAACATTAAAAAGATTTAGCAACAATAATTATGAAATATAAAACCTCGGAGAAACTCGTATGAAAATTTGTGACGCACATGTTCATTTAGGCCAATCAGGACCTTGGCAACCATATGCCGACCCAGCAATCTACGTGGATAAGCTCATCCGCCTCTTTGACAAATACAATGTTGAAAAAGCAGTTGTCTTTCCAAACCCAAACGTAGGCGACAAATACCCTGAAATGAATGACTACATTGCAGAAAGTGTAAACAAATATCCTAAGCGTTTAATCGGATTTGGACGTGTTGATCCACGAAGAGAAGACGCTGTAAAAGAGTTAAAGCGCATAAAAAAGGGTTTAGGCTTAACTGGGCTTAAGTTACATCCAATGGTGGAGTGCTTTAGGCCAGATCACCCGTTTTTCAACAAGTTTTTCCGAAAAGTCAACGAATTAAGTCTTCCCACATTGTTCCATTCTGGTGACGGCTTTTCATCAGTAGGGCTTATCTTAAAAATCGCTAAAAAATATCCGAAACTGCCAATAATCATAGGCCATTTAAAGGAATCAGGCATCAGCGCCTTGAAAGAATGCGAGAATGTTTACGTTGAAACCTCTGGCACCATACCTGAATTTATTGAACTCTCAGTGGACACAGATGAAGACAGGGTACTGTTTGGTTCTGATGTTCCATATTATCGTTATCCAACTCAAATAGTAATTGTTGAGGCTGCGGAAATTTCCCAAAAAGCTAAGAGGAAAATTTTCTTTGAGAACTTCCAGAAAATGTTTAGCTAAAACAAGAGGGACTAGCACGTTAATTTAATGGAGTAGAATCATGGCTCTTAAATGTGTTAAATGTGGTCTGGAATTTCCACTGTTTCCTCCACAAGGCAAATGTGAAAAGTGTGGAGGGGCTCTAGAATACAAGCTTGATTTGCAAAAGGATAGTAAAATCAAATTTTCTGGTCAGATGCGTTTTTGGAAGTACAAGCTTTTACTGCCGCCAGTAGAACATTTAATAAGCCTAGGCGAAGGAGGAACTCGGCTTCACAAGGCGGAAAGACTTGCTAAAACTATGGGCTTGACGGGTTTGTATCTGAAGGATGAAACTCGAAATCCAACAAACTCTTACAGAGATCGTGCAGCCGCTCTCTTAACGTCAAATGCGATTGACTTTAAATATGACACGTTAATCTGTGCAACAAATGGAAATTTGGGCGCTTCTTTGGCTGCTTATTCTGCAAAGGCAGGGTTAATTTGTCATGTGATTGTGCCAAAAATTGTTGATGTTGGAAAGCTGGCTCAAATGCTTGCATATGACGCTGTTATTGAAGAGTCTGGAGAGATTCTTGACGATTCCATACGTAAAGCTGAGGCTCTGGCGAAAGAAACAGGCTGGTATCAAGCAACTTCAGAATTGAATCCTCTTGCAATTGAAGCACAGAAAACAATCTCCTACGAGGTAAGCGAGCAGTTTGGCGTTCCAGAATGGTTTGTAGTTCCAATGGGAAGCGGCGGAACCATTTATTCTATTTGGAAAGGCTTTCAAGAGCTTAAGCAGCTGGGAATAACGAATTGTCTGCCAAAAATGGTCGGTGTCCAACCAGAAGGATGCGCGTCTATAGTTAGAACATTCATGGAAGGTCGCTCCAAATTGGCAAAAACGTTGAATCCGTCTACTCGTGCGCTTGCTGTTTTGGTGGCGGAACCGTTGCAAGGTGAGTTAGCAATAAAAGCATTGAAGGAATCAGGTGGTTTGGCTTTGACTGTTTCTGATTCAGAGATTTTTGCAGCGGAACTTCAGATAGCTAAACTTGAGGGAATGTTTGCAGAACCAGCAAGTTCAGCCACAATTGCTGCTTTAAAAAAGCTCGTAGAAAAAGGGAAAATGCGTAAGCACGACAGTGCTGTGTGCCTCATTACAGGAAGCGGACTCAAAGCCACAGATGTGCTTCAGGGCTTAACCAAGAAGCAAAAAACGGCTGGTGTAGGCTTAGAGTTAAGCACAAAAGAGAAAATACTGCGAATCCTAAGCAAAAGAGACACATATGGTTATGACCTGTGGAAAAAACTCGGAAAAACTATGACCAGAGCCGCCATATACCAGCACCTGAATGAACTTGCGGAAAAAGGATTAATTGCGGGCTACACAAAAAATGAGAGAAAATTTTTCAGGATCACAGAACGCGGAAAAAGAGCTTTGCATGCGATTGAGGATTTGAAGCTTTTAATGTAGTTTGAATGTTATTTTTCTCGTTTAAAGGGCGATAAATTAAAATAGTATAGTTAGAACTAAACTACTATTTGGAGGATGATGCATGTTGTCTTCCAAAACTATGATGAAGAGTCCCATTCAACTTGGGGTCACTGGTGTTTTTACAGCTCTTGTATGTGTAGTAACCATGGTTTTTTCAATCTACGTCCCAAGCACAAGAGGGTTCTTTAACATTGGCGAAACTATGGTGTATATAACGGCGTTGCTTTTCGGTCCATTTGTAGGCGCTTTCGCTGGCGGTGTGGGTTCAATGTTTGCCGATGTACTTCTTGGCTACTACTACTACGCACCAGCAACGTTGGTGATTAAAGCATTAGAAGGAGGATTAGTAGGCTTCTTAAGCCGTAAAAAACCTCTTTTCTCTAAATATCACACAAGGCGCGAATGGAAAATCTTCACTTTTGAGATTGGAGTGCTTGTCGGAGCTCTAGTGAGCCTTATAGGTTTCCTATACTACAGCGGCATAGTAGAATTATACTCTGGCATTCCTCCACCAGAAAGTCCCACATCGACAATTTTTATTCCAATGGAATTCTGGCTGGGCTTAGGTGCTTTTGTTGCATTACTGATAACAGTCATAGCTTTTGTTTCTGAACCAGAAATCGGATGGACAGTTATCTCCATAATTTTTGGAGGGCTGCTGATGGTTTCAGGTTATTTTCTTTACGAACAGCTTCTACTTGGAGTTTTCGCGGTTGCTGAAGTTCCTGTGAACATCGGACAGATGACAATTGGGCTAATTGTAGCGACGCCAATAGTAAAAATTATTCAGCGCACTTTACCACAACTTAAAAGCTAGCTATCTTTAGAACTCTCCTTAGAGGACAGAAAAATGAAGTTGCCATTAGGAAAAATCCCGATAGAAATTTTGAAGGATATCATTTTTCAAAACCTAGGCTCAAAACGCGACGAAGTTGCTTTAGGTCCGTCAGCAGGATTTGACGGTGCAGTCATAGACGTTGGAAGCAAGTCTTTAATCGTCTCCACGGATCCCATCACCGGAGCAATAGAACGGCTTGGCTGGCTTGCCGTAAACATAAATGCAAACGACATCGCTACATTCGGTGTTGAACCCGCTTTCTTCCTCTCATGTATTTTGCTTCCTGAAAACGCGAATAGACAAATTGTCGAAATAATATCTGCCCAAATGGATAAAGCTGCTAAAAAATTAGGCGTAGCCATTGTTGGAGGGCACTGCGAAGTAACTCTTGGACTGACTAATCCAATAGTTGTAGGCTACGCCATGGGTTTAACAGAAAAAGGAAACTACGTGACAGCAGGAGGAGCTAAACTTGGAGACAAGCTAATATTAACAAAAAGCGTCGGAATCGAAGGAACCGCAATTCTCGCGGCAGATAGAGAAGAGCAGTTAAAGAAGGCATTGAAGCCTAAAATGTTGCAAAATGCAAGAAAATTCTATGACAAAATAAGCGTCGTCAAAGACGCACTCTCAGCTTTCAAGACCGGTGGCGTCACTGCTATGCACGACCCAACGGAAGGCGGTGTGAGCGGGGGAATCCACGAAATGGCAGATGCATCAAACCTAAGCGTAAAAATATTTGAAGAAAAAATCCACATTCAACCCGAAACCAGCAAAATATGTGAATTCTTCCACATTGACCCTCTGCAACTCATTAGCTCAGGAGCGCTACTCATTTCTGCTAAGCCAAAGCGTGCAAACGAAATAATTGAAGAATTGAAGCAGAAGAAGATTCACGCGTCTATAATCGGCGAATTTTTGGAAAAATCTCGCCGTCGCTTAATCGTAGGGAAAAACGGTGAAACTCAATCTTTACCCAGACCAATCTCAGATCATCTTTGGCCTGCCCTTCTCGGGGAAGTTCCAGAATTTTTGTTCAAAACCTGAAGAAACCAATATAATATGAAAAACGGATAAAAAAAAGTATATTTCGGGACGTGTAAATAAACCAAACCACATTTCATTTCCAGAACAGCCAACGAAATGCTCTGCTTTAAAGCCCAGTCCCCACTTGGCCTAAAATGCAGACAGTAAATGTCATCGCCTACTATAGCCTTGTAGCCCTTCTTTTTGATCCAATTTACGATATATGCATCTTCATAAGCATGTAATCGCTCTGGAATTCTAATATCTTTTACAAGTTCGTGGCGGATTAGGGTGTCGTGCATGCCACCACGAAGGTTGAAACATTCTCTTGCGATTAGAAGAAGTGATTTTAAAAATAGCTTGTTTTTGACGTTTGGGATGACATCAATGTTTAACCCCCAAATCGCCCCTACATCGTTATCAATGTATCTCTGAGCTTTTTCAAACCAGCCTTCACAAAGAACAACGTCGCTGTCTACGAACATGAACCACGGTGTCGTTACTTCTTCTATGCCCCTTTCCCTTGCTTTAGCTCTTGTACTCTTTTCGAAAATAATCTTCACATTCCCGTATTTTTTGTTGAATCCATCCATGATTTTCAATGTGTTGTCAGTTGAGAATCCGTCGATAACTATTAAGCGTTTAACGGGCACATTTTCATAAATAGATCTTAGGCTTTTAACTAGCATATGTTCACTGTTTTTCGTGAGCATAACAACGTCTATTGGTTCCAAGCGACTCTCTCCATCACTTTTGAATCGGCATTTCAATGTCCAAACCATAGCAATTTATCTTGTACGTCACAGACTGCAAAGGATGCGGCATAACTGTCCATTTAAGCAATTGGAATATATACCTTTTTTATCCACGTTCCTTCTCGATACCTAATCTCTAACGCATAATCTTATTTGGATGATAAGTAACTAATAAATCGCAGGATGTGCACTCTTTGGCTATGGGTTTGGAAAAGGCTGCCAGCATTCTCCTTCGTTCCCTAACCCCAAATAGGCCTTATCATGTGCAGTGGATGGTTACGAGGAAATGTAACTATCGTTGTAGAGGATGCAATGTTTGGCGGGAGCAGGATGCAAAGGAATTATCAACAGAAGAAATCAAAAAAGGTCTGGACATACTTAGGGAACTTGGCGTCATAGAAGTTGTCATATCTGGAGGAAACCCACTTTTAAGAGAAGACATCAATGAGATTATTGAATATGCTTCACGCTTTTTCTTCACCACAGTATATGATAATGGCAGTATGGCTGCAGAAAAAATTGATGCCTTACGTAGTGCAGATTTTGTTGCAATCTCCATAGACAGTTTGGACTCAAGAAAAAACGATTATGTTAGAGGAGTTAAAGGTGCTTGGAAAAGAGCCCTGCAAGCCGTTGAAAAACTGCACATGGAGGGAATTCGTGTAAGTGTTTCACCAACTATTTCCCAGTTTAACTTGTACGAAATAATGGATTTCACCAACTATTTCTCACAAAAAGGAATTCCGCTTTGGTATTGTCTATATTCTTATGATTCTTTGGATGATTCAAGTCAGCTTTTTAAAATTGGTAAGAAAAGTGACGAGTTTGTAATAACTGATAGAAAAGCAATGGTTGAACTCTGTGACTCACTTATTAAGATGAGGCGACAAAACAGCAACATTCTCATGACAACTAAAATACTGGAAACCATTAAGAATATTTACTTAGAAAACACCAGAACGTGGAAATGTCGTGCACTTCAAAACTTCTTCATTATAGACCACTTAGGCAATGTTGCTGGTTGCCATCTTCATAAACCAGTAGCTTCAATTTTTGACTTACCCAAAGTCTGGAACAGCGAGAAGTTTAATGCCTTGCGCAACATTTACAACCGATGCGCTAAATGCACCTATCTTTGTTACATTTTTTATTCTCTTCATGGCAGTGTTCTTGGCAACCTACAAATAGCTCAAGATCAATGGAAAAGTGCGAAACTGTTTCTGAAGAAAAACAACCTTAAACCTCTATGTTTGGTAAAATAGCCATAACATCTGCCATTTTCTTAACAAGCATCTGATCGAATCCGAATCCTTCTTCTACATTTACGATTAGAACTGCTTTCATTTTGGTTTGCATAACAGGGGCATCATTCATTATTAATCTAGGTCCAGCATCCTTATGCTTTTTCAGTTCGAAAAGAGCGGGTAAAAACATGATGAAAATGAAGGTTGAAACTCCAAGAATTAACATAATAAACGTTGTTAAGGTCGGAGTCGGAATCATCCTGATCTTTTCAAGATGTGTCTTGATTCATAATATAACTGTTTCCATTTCCTAAATGGACAGTCTTATCCCAGTGGTGATGGTTTTTTCGAGAGACTTTTGATATAAGCAAGTCCACAAAGGCTTTTGTGCATATAGGAATGTTGTATAAGAAAGTGAAGATTAACAAAGGAATTAGCCAGTGTGCTCTGGTTCTGCCGTCTAGATATGCGCCAATTCCTACTTCGAAAAATGGGGCAAAATTCCCAACACAGCTGTAAAGCGAGATCGGTACTAACACTCCAAGCATGCTTAGCCACTGCGGAGATTTTAAGAAAAATAGTAGAACGCTTATGATCCATGAAAGTAAAACTAGGATAGGGATGAAATATACGTTCAATAGGAGCAACCCATCAACCTTTTCTCTAAACCTTAACTTATTGCTTTTTAAAACCTTTAGCGAGTGTTTGAAAGCGCATTGCATATGTCCTGTAGCCCATCTGTATCTCTGCTTCCAATAAGCCCGCCAGCTATCGACTGCTTCCTCGTAACATTCTGCTTCATTGACGTAACGAATTTTGTAACCTGCAAGATATACACGAAAAGTTATGTCCGTATCCTCGGCTAATACAGACTCATCCCATCTGCCTAAAGATTCTAGCAGGTCACGTCTGAGTCCTGTAACTGTTCCGCCAAGCTGCGTGATTAATCCCAAATTGTCTCGCGCTTGTTGGTCAACACGGTATCCACCTATCCTTTCTAGTGTCACAAGTCTTGTTACAATGTTTTCTGGTTCATTTAAAACAGTGACTCTGCCCTGCACCGCCCCAACTTCGGGGTCAGCGAATCCTTTTACAAGTTTTTCTAGGATATCTCTTTGCGGATAATAGTCTACGTCGAAGCACAGGATAATTTCACCTTTCGCGTACTTCAATCCAGCGTTTAAGGTTGAAGCTTTTCCGCGCCCTCCTTCTTTTTGACTTCGATGTATGACTTTGATGTAACTATTTGCCTTTGACCACTGTTCCGCTATTTTCCCTGTGTCATCTGTTGAGGCGTCATCAATAACTATTATTTCCATCTTGTCTTTCGGATAAGTCAGTTCAGTCATTCTTTGAAGTATTCTTCCAATAACTTTTTCCTCATTGAGTGCTGGAATCAGAATCGACACTGTTGGTTGATAGACTGTGTTTTCTGCAGTTACATTCTTTTCATGCTTCTGAGGGTTTTTGAGAACTATTAGGGTGAAGATGTAATGTCGAATAAGGTAGGCTATCATTAGAGTCGCTAAAATTAGGAACGATGTTTCCAAAATTTCAGTTATCAAGCCTCAAACCCCCAGCTTTTCATCTTTGGAGTTAGTTAATGCTGTTAAACTTATGGACCAAAACGAAACAATCCAAATGAGATTTACAAAGGGGCTCAAAATTATGTACAAAGTGTTGAAGAACCCTCCACCATAGTAAGCAACTGTATAGGCAAATAAAGAAAATAGGTAATTCCAGAATAAACCAACAGCATTGCCGATTAACAGTATGGATATTTTCCTTGTTAATGTTCCATCTAACGGAAAAGTCAGTGAAACAAAGAGTAAATTAAAAATTACAAGCATATAGACAGATTCGCTGTTGATGATGGAAGAAAACAAAAGCACATAGGAAATGACCGCTATTATGAGAAACCCAAAAAGCAAATGGTCAATCCTCCAACCATTTTCTTCCATTTTGGCACCTACTTTTAGCCTACTTTACGGAGTTAGTTATGGGGAAACAGTCTAGAAGATATTTCTAGAAGGGTTTTAAGACTTTCGCATGAATCCGTTAATTTATGTTTTATCGAAAAGTCTTGCTTTTATCGGAATTAATGACGACATTACCTATTACTTCACACAAAACTTGGAACACTTCTTCAGCCTTCAGATTGTCCGTATCCAAAATTAAATGGAAGGGCGCAAAATCTTCTCCTAAGCTAAAACCATAAAGTCTTTTGTAAATAGCCTTTGTCTGCTCCTCCTTCTTTCTCAACACTTTTAAAGCTTCATCAATGGTTATTCCGTCTCTATTGGCTATTCTTTTCGCCCTTTTCTCTGGAGAAGACTCTAACCACACCTTAAAACCTTTTTTGAGAAGCCATGGCATGGTCCAGCTATCTAAGATTACATTTCCTTCCTTCGCCAACTCCAAAAATTTTCTGTCAACCACTTCGTCGAATTTTGGGTTTTTACTCCTTTTTTCTAGAAAGCGCATTCCTTCCTTGCTTTCCCACCATCCACGTTTGTAAGGTTTGTAGTCTTCTTCTGTTGCTAAGGCTTTTAACGCGTCTCCGCCTGAAAAATATTTGAGCCCATATTTTTCAGCAAGCTTTTTTGCTAAAGTGCTTTTTCCACTTCCAGCCATTCCACAGATGCAAATAACCATAGGTTCTTTGATTTTCTTTTTTGCCTTTTTGCCTTTAATCATCGATTTGCCTCAAAATTCAGTGTTTAAATAGTTCTTGCAGCTTGTTTTAGAGCGTTTTTGAGGCAATTGTGGCATATTTTTCCACCGTGGAGGCGCCAAATCCTTCTTTTACTTCGGTTGAGTTTCCGTATTTCTGCAGTTGTGAGATGTGCTATTCCAGCTAGTGGTTTGCCGCAAATATCACATGAAGGCGTTGACGTCATCTCCTTTTTGTAGTAGACCCTGCTTCTGCCGCCTGGTGATGTTTTTTTGAGGCGTTTTTTGCTTCTGGTTCGTAAATGAGGTTGTGGCATTGTTTCACTTCCTATTCTATTGGCATTATGCCTAGTAAGCGGGATGAAAGTGTTCCAAAGAGGAAGGAACAGATAAAATACCACCAGACCACAAGAATCCCCCCAAAGCCTGGAATGTATGCCGCATCTGTCACCTGAATGTATAATGGTATGATGAACCAAATGATAATGTAGCTGAAGGAAAGCACGAACAAGACTAACTGGGGTTTAACCATTTTTTTCTGCATATTGAGGATTTGTGGTTCCTTCTTTTTTAATTTTTCAAGGAGTTTCTTATCCTTTTTGCGCATTGCT
>Ga0172364_10002250_pt1 | contig 15306 bp, 8 predicted proteins | sample LakKivSesite10cm_FD_114545 | JGI IMG/M metagenome (GOLD analysis project Ga0172364, IMG submission 114545) | Sediment microbial communities from Lake Kivu, Rwanda - Sediment site 10cm | ecosystem: Environmental > Aquatic > Freshwater > Lake > Sediment | place: Rwanda: Western Province, Lake Kivu... | reverse complement strand
ATCCGGGTTATATACCTTGAGTTCATTGCTGCCGAGGACATTTATGCCTCCTTCAACATGGCGCAACCCGGTTCCAATGCCGTTGCAATTGCTCCCTCGAGGTCTGCCTCGGGAAATGCAATGCTTATTACAAATCCGCACCTGCCCTGGTCAGGATTCTTTACCTGGTTTGAAGCCCACCTGAATTCTGAAGATTTCATGGCATACGGGATCTCCCTGGTTGGAACAGCCCCCCTGTCGATGGCTTTCAATAATAACCTTGGATGGGCTTTTACGATCAATCCTGTAGACCTTTCAGACAGGTATGAGCTGAAACTGAATGAGAACGGATACCTGCTTGACGGCAAAACAGTACAATTTGAAACCAGGAAGGTAAAGATCAGAATAAGGCAGGAAGATGGATCATTTGCAGAGGAGGTTGATGAATTACTCTCTTCAAAACATGGTCCTGTTGTGGGACAAAAGGGTGATAAAGCCTGGGCAGTGAGGATTGCCGGATTACATAACGCCGATATTTTAGAACAGTTTCACAGGATGTCGGCTGCAGGGGATCTTGAAGAATTTGAATCTGCCGTAAAAATGCTGCAGATCCCGATGTTCAATATAATCTATGCCGACAGGGGAGGAAACATAATGTACCTTTTCAACGGCAATGTTCCGGTAAGGGTAAAAGGGGATTTTAGTTTCTGGAAGGGGACAATAGACGGTACAATATCAGAATTGATATGGAGTGCAACACACGGTTATGAGGATCTTCCAAAAGCAGTCAATCCTGCTTCGGGTTTTGTCTCAAACTGCAATGACGCTCCCTGGACATGCACTGAACCGATGGTTCTAGACCCTGCTGACTTTCCTCCCTATATGTCGTCACGCGGAACCTTCCTGCGGCCGCAGCGCGCAGTCAACATGATCAGACCCGACAGTTCCATAACATTTGAAGAGCTTATCTCTTATAAGCACGATACCCGAATGGAAGCTGCGGAAAGATTTCTTGATGATCTGCTGGCGGCGGCTGACAAGTATCCTGATCGCGGTGCCGCGGAAGCGGCGAAAGTACTGGCCGCCTGGGACAGGAAAACAGAGACAGACAGTAGGGGTGCAGTACTTTTTGCTTCCTGGTGGGATAATGTGAGAGGCAGTATGTTTTCTGTTCCGTGGAGCCCTGAACATCCCAATTCGACTCCATCCGGGCTGAATGATCCCGTTAAGGCAGTTGAACTGTTGAAAAAGGCAGCTGATGATGTTCTGAGCAGGTACGGATCGCTCGATGTGAAATGGGGTGATGTTTACAGGTTCAGGATTGGCGACATTGACCTTCCTGCAAACGGGGGACCGGGCGATTACGGTATATTCAGAACTGTGAATTTTGCACCCGGACCCGATAACCGGAAGCTTGCAGTTCATGGCGAAACCTATGTTGCTGTAACCGAATTCGGCGATAAGGTAAAAGCCGAAGTGATACTAAGTTATGGAAATGCCACGCAGAAGGGAAGCCGGCATACAGGAGACCAGCTTCAGATGCTGAGCGATAAGAAGATGCGGCCGGCGTTGCTTGAAAGAGCAGAAATCATGAAAAATCTTGAAAAGAGAGAACTATTGTCAAAATAGAATTATGATTCAAAATGTATAATTATCAAGCTATGAAAAATGAATTCAAACTAAGGAATGCAGCGGATCTTAATCTCAGGTCGTGTGCTGTTTGCCTTCTTCTTGTTTTTTTGACTATCCTTGGTCCATTCAAGGTTTCCGGAAACGGCAGTTTCCAGCAGCAGATCACTGTAACAGGATCTGTCAGCGACGCCGCGTCCGGCGAATTAATGCCAGGTGTGAATGTCAGGGTAAAGAATACAAGCATTGGAGTCGTTACAGATGGCTCCGGCAGATACAGCGTATCTGTTACAAATACCGGCGCAACCCTGGTCTTTTCTTTCATTGGCTATGTTTCGCAGGAGATCCCGGTTGATGGCAAGACCGGCATCAACGTTTCGATGTTCGCTGAAACAACTGGATTGGATGAGGTAGTGGTTATAGGTTATGGAACCCAGAAAAAGGTAAATCTTTCAGGGGCCGTTGATGTTGTCACAGCGAAATCGATCGAGAGTCGTCCGGTTGCAAACCTCACCCAATCGCTGCAGGGAGTCTCGCCAAGCCTGAATGTCACAGTTGGCAATTCAGGAGGTGAAATGGGAGCCCGGCTGAATCTCAACATCCGCGGCCTGGGTTCAATAAACGGAGGGACCCCATATGTGCTTGTAGATGGCATGGAGCAGGATATCAATAATCTTAATCCCAACGACATTGAGAATATTTCAGTTCTGAAAGATGCGGCATCGTCCTCGATCTATGGAGCCCGGGCAGCATTCGGAGTGGTCCTGATCACTACAAAGAAGGGCAGGAACGATGGTTACTCGGTAAATTATTCAAATAACTTTTCGTTCTCAGCACCAACGATAGTGCCTCATTCTGTCGATTCGCGAAGATTTGCCGACTATATGAACCTGGCGGGCACCAATGATGGCAGTACCCCGCTTTTCCAGAAGGTCATCCTGGACTTTATGGATGATTACCTGGCAGGAAAGATTGATTACTGGACGATACCATATCCGCTGGCTCCGCAATACTGGCTGCTTAACCAGGGAGCCTGGGCAAACACCGACTGGTATGATATAAACTACAAGAAGTGGGTTCCGAACAGCCAGCACAACTTAAGCTTCAGCGGAGGTGACAACAGAACCCAGTTCTTCATTTCGGGATCTCTTTATGATCAGTCTGGGCTTTTGAATTTCGGGACCGATAATTACGGTCGCGGTACCGTCAGTACCAAACTGAACACAAAAATCTTTGACTGGCTGAGGTTCAACTTTACAAGCAAGTTCAGCAGCGTTAATATTGAGCGTCCAAGTTATGACAAGAACCTGTTGTACGACCGCCTTGCAAGGCAATGGCCCACAAACGCCCCCTATTTCCCGAATAATACCCCGAACTATGAAGCCGTGCAGATCTGGCTCGAGCAGGGTGGAATGTACAATGAAAAGAATAATGAATTGAGCATTATACCGGGGCTTGAGATCGAGCCTCTCAAGGGATGGGTTATTTATTCAAACCTCAGGTGGAGGATGAACAACTGGGGAAATAGTAATCACGAAGCCAAGGTCCAGGCCTATCTTGCCGATGGTACTCCGGGGCTGCTCAGGGCTGATAATAACTACTCGACAAATAATTATGTCGCATATTATACCTCACCGAATATCTACTCAACATATACGAAAAGCTTTGGCAACCATAATTTTGTTATTATGGCCGGGTTCGAACAGGAGCTGCTTAAGTATAATTCGACCTATGCAAAAAGATGGGATCTTGTAAGTGACGAGGTCCCCTCGCTGGCAACTGCAACCGGACGGCAGGAAGCTACCGGCACCATAGGTCATTCCTCAACCAGGAGCTTTTTCGGAAGGTTCAACTACAGCCTGAGCGATAAATACCTTTTCGAATTCTCAATGAGGTACGACGGGTCCTCGAAATTTCCAGAAGGTTACAGGTGGGGAACATTTCCGTCGGGTTCGCTTGCCTGGGTGATTTCGAAGGAGTCTTTCTGGAGACCTCTCGAAAATGCTGTCAACATGCTGAAGCTTAGAGCTTCATTCGGATCGCTGGGGAATCAGAACGTAGACAATTACCTGTACATCGAGCGGATGCCGATTTCAACAAACCTGGCATATATAATGGGTAACCTGCGTCCAAACTATGTCGGAATGGCAGGATCGGTTAGCCCTGGTCTGACGTGGGAAAAGGTAAATACAAAGAATGCCGGGCTCGATGCAGGTTTTCTCAAAAACAGGCTTAACCTGACCTTCGATTATTTCATACGCAATACCTTCGATATGCTCGGGCCTGCAGAATCGCTGCCTGCCGTGCTGGGAACTGCTGTGCCAAGATCAAATAATGCCACGCTGCAAACCAGGGGCTTCGAGGTATCGCTCGAATGGAAGGACAATATCGCCGATTTTTCCTATGGTGCGCGGTTCATACTCTCCGACGCCGTATCGACAGTCACGCAGTACTATAATCCTCAGAAACTCTTAAGTGCGCCTTACTATGAGGGAATGGAGCTGGGCGAGATATGGGGTTTCACAACCGTAGGCCTGTTTGAATCAGATGCCCAGGCACAGTCGGTGGATCAGAGCTACTTCTCGGCCGATGTTCTCAGGGCCGGTGATGTTTATTACCAGGACCTGAACAACGACGGCAAAGTCAATATTGGCAAAAACACCGTGGATGATCCCGGCGACAAGTCAATTATAGGTAATTCGACGCCAAGAATGTCGGTCGGACTCTCTCTTAATGCTGCCTGGAAAGGATTTGATATGAATATGCTATGGCAGGGCATCGGCAAGAGAGACCTATGGCTCAGCAGCCCTATCTTCTGGGGAGCAGGAGGTATCTACTGGTTTACCGCATACGAAGAACACATGGATTTCTGGACAGAGAATAACCGCGATGCATACTGGCCCAGGCCATATATGAATAAGGGAGGCAAAAACAAACAGGTACAGACCAGGTACCTTCAGAACGGGGCATATCTTCGTTTGAAATCGGTTCAGCTTGGTTACACAATTCCTTCTTCAATAACACGCAAGGTGAAGATTCAGAACATGAGAATATATGTTTCAGGCGAGAACCTTCTGACCTTTACAAACCTGATGGCAGCATTCGATCCGGAGGCTACGGGAGGAACATCGGCCGGTTATATTTACCCGCTGCAGAAGGTGCTTTCGGGCGGACTTAGTGTTACATTCTGATGCATAACCGATTATTTATTGAAAGATTATTAAGAATCAAAAGGATAAACGAGATGAAAAAAATTCTGTATATATCAATTCTGATGGCTTGTCTGACCTTATCCTGTTCGGAAGATTTTCTTAACAGGTTGCCACTGGATGAATTATCTCCCGCCGATTATTTCAAAACTGCAAATGACCTGAAGCTTTATGCCAACAGGTTTTATCCGCTCCTGCCTTCTCATTCAGGCTATGGAGGAGGAACATTCTGGACTGACCAGAACAGCGATAATATGGTACCGATGGTTGAGGATGCCCGCCTGGCCGGGACAAGGGTTGTGCCCTCATCAGGAGGCGGTTGGACATGGGATGATGTTCGGCAGGCCAACTATTTTCTTGACCATTGCTACAATTATCCTCAGGAAGCTGACCTGAAAAAGGTGTATATAGCTGAGGTAAAGTTGTTTAAAGCGCTGCTTTATTTCGATAAGCTGAAAACATTCGGAGCAGTGCCATGGTTTACAACGGCTTTGTATCCCGATTCGCCCGAATTGTACGCTGCACGCGACAGCAGGGATGTTGTTACTGATTCGATCATCGCCTGTCTCGATTATGCGATAGCAAACCTGAAGCCAAAGAGCCAGACCGAAGCATTCAGGATGAACAAGGAGGCTGCTTTGCTGTTTAAAGCCAGGATTTGCCTTTATGAAGGTACCTGGGAGAAATATCACCAGAACACTCCTTTCGGGGTTGCAGGGAAAGACGGATCGAAATATCTGCAGCTTGCAGCAAGCGCTGCAGATCAGCTTATAAAACTGGGAACCCACTCTCTATATAAAGGCCCGGCAGGGCAGGAATACTTCTCGCTCTTTAACCAGCTCGACTATTCAACAAATCCGGAGGTGATCCTATGGAAAAAATATGATGTCGGGCTTGGAGTATACCATTATTGCAGTCAGTATTTACCCTTTGGTGCCGGGAATACAGGCGTCACAAAGAGCCTGATGGATGACTACCTGTGCACAGATGGTAAGCCGATATCGGTCAGTCCTCTGTTCCTTGGATACGATTCAATACAGAGGGAGGTGGCAAACAGGGATCCTCGTCTTCTCCAATCAATGCTTTTACCGGGTTTCCCGATGACTATCAATGCCCCCAATTCTCCCAACCGGCTATTCGTAAAACCTGCCCTCGACGGGAATCAATCCAGGGCAACAACAGGCTATTGCATGAATAAGGGAGCCAACCTGGAGTATTCGCAGCAGCTGAGTGCAGGAGGAACCATGGCATCGATTATCCTCAGGTATACGGAAGCCTTGCTGATTTATGCAGAGGCAAAAGCCGAACTGGGGACTATCACGCAGACCGATGTCGACAATACAATTAACAAGATCCGCGGCAGGGTCGGGATGGTACCGCTTAACATTTCAGGTATCACCGCTGATCCCGACTGGGATTTCCCCGCTCTATCGCCGGTTATAAATGAAATAAGAAGGGAAAGGCGAATCGAAATGGCATTCGAAGCGCAGCGATGGGATGACCTGGCGCGCTGGAGAGCTCATCACCTGTTTGCCGGGAAACGTCCAAAGGGAATAAAGTACATCGGATCAAACCTTGAGGGAACATATTTCGATCACCTCGGGAACCCTACCATTTTTATCGGTCAGAACCTTTATGTAGATTCAAAGGGACTTGTTGACCCATACCAGCTGAAATTCCCTTTGGGTCTTGGCTTTGTACCGGGGCGTGACTATCTTTCTCCCATACCAAGCGATGAAATAACGCTAAACAGCAAACTTGTTCAGAACCCGGGATGGTAGTATTGTTTCTTATACTTCTGGTCTTTCTTTCAGGATGCAGCGACAGGAGGGTTAGCGTTGAAAGCCTCCTGGAGGAGATGTCGTCGAGGGAATCCATTACCCGCATGCCGGATCCGGGATACAGATTAGTACAGGCAAGCAGTTATAACCGGGCATCGGTATCTCCGTCGGAAAATGGGTGGTTTGCAAATGCCGACATGTCGCATTTCATCAGGGTGGAGGAAAATGACGGAAGGAGGGAATTTGTAATGCTCGATATGGAGGGGCCCGGAGCGGTAGTACGCTGGTGGATGACCTTCTATAAAGCCCAGGATGGAATTATAAGGGTCTACATCGACAACGACAGCACAGCGGTTGTTGAAGGCTCACCTGCAGGCATTCTTGCCGGCAGAGACCTGGCTCCCTGGCCCTTTTCTGCATCTGTACAGGAGGGAGCGGAACTGGGCGAGGAAGGGAGGAACTACGATTATAACCTTTATTATCCGATACCATTCGAAAAGCACTGCAAGATAACATACGAGTGCGATTCGCTGAGGCTGCTCTACGATTACGAGGGTACACCCGTTCCCAATGGATACTACTGGCCGGATGTATTTTATAATATCGGCTGCAGGATTTATGAAAAGGGCACCGCTGTTGCTTCGCTGAACGAACAATCGCACCTTGCAAGTCTCGGCCAGTGCGAGCATACTGCCGGGATGCTTATGTCTGATGTTGCTGAAACGGATAACCAGAAAGACTTTGAAGGGGATATCGCCCCCGGCGACACGCTCAGCATTGAACTGAACCAGGGGAATTCGGCAGTCACTGCGCTTTCGCTGGCATTATCGGCCGGCAACGAGTCGCAGGCTCTGAGGAGCACCGTATTGACGATAAGCTTCGATGGCAGCACAAGTGTATGGGTGCCTGCGGGTGAATTCTTCGGAACAGGTTACTCTCTGAAACCTCACAGGACCTGGATGAATACAAGGGATGACAATGGAATGATGAAGTCATACTGGATTATGCCCTTCAGGAAGACCTGTACAATGAGCTTCATCAATTTCGGCGATGAAGGCGTATCTGTAAAGGGCAGCGCGGGTACTAAAAAGTACAGATGGACCCCCGGTTCTATGTATTTCGGTGCTGCCTGGCACGAATATTATAATATAAGCTCCCGCGACAGCTTGGGCTCCCCATTCGACCTTAACTTCATCGAGATAAAGGGGACGGGTCTTTATGCCGGCGACCAGGTGACTCTCTTCAACAATACCTGGTACTGGTGGGGCGAAGGCGATGAAAAGATCTTTGTCGACGGGGAAAGCTTTCCATCAAGCTTCGGAACAGGGACAGAGGACTATTACGGCTATTCCTTCGGACGGCAGGAGGCATTTTCGCACCCCTTCATTTCGCAACCTGAAGGAAAGGGAAACATGAATTACGGGCCCGTTGTCAACATGCGGCACCGTTCGCTCGATGCCATCCCGTTCCGGAGCGGGATCAGGGCAGACATGGAGCTGTGGCACTGGGCCAATGTGAGGATCAACTACGCGCTTACAACATATTTCTATGCACTGCCGGGCAGTTCGCATAACATAAGCGCCGATCATAAAGCCGTGAAACGGCCGGTAATTCATACAAAAGAAGATTTCATTAACCTTGTAAGATGATGAAGCAAACTGCTAAAACCAGGGCTGAAGCCCGACTCCGGCTTCTTCTTTCAGGAGTAATGCTTGTCTTTTTCCCTGCCTGCACCAGCAACGAAAAATTCTATACTTCATCCGACTTTAATGGTGTGGAGAAATGCGATGCGCATTTCCACTACCTTACATACGATACTTCTTATATCGTATTTGCCAGATCTCTGAACTTCAAGATCCTGACTCCCGTATGGGATGGAGAGGAAGTTTCCGTTAAGGATCAGATCAGTGTAGCGTCAGCAATTAAAAAGGCCTGTCCCGGCGATTTTGCGTTTTTCGGGACCTTTGATGCCGACAGCGTCAACAGTCCGGGCTTCAGCGCATATGCCAGGAGATCGATCATCGACTTCATGGATGCAGGAGCTTCGGGCCTCAAGATTTGGAAAAACATAGGAATGGTGATAAGGGACAGTACAGGGAAGTTCATAATGATTGACGATCCGCTATTCGACCCCTTGTTTTCTTTCCTGGTCCGCGAGGAGATACCAGTAATAGCTCACCTGGGCGAACCCAGGGATTGCTGGCTGCCGCTTGACGAGATGACCGATAAGGGCAATGCTTCATATTACAGGAACAACCCGCAATATCATATGTACAAGCATCCTGAAGTGCCTTCGTATGAGAGTCAGATCAACGCAACCAGGAATCTGCTTCTTAAGTACCCGAGGCTTAAGTTCACAGGTGCCCACCTTGCAAGCATCGAATGGAGCGTCGACGAGCTGTCGCGGCTAATGGATGAGTGCCCGAACCTTAAAGTCGATCTCGCGGCACGCATTTCGCAGGTTCAGGCTCAGTCTGACGAGAACATCAGCAAAGTGAGAGACTTCTTTATCAGGTACCAGGACAGGATTGTCTATGGTACCGATTTTGAGGTTCATGACATTGAATCCGGATCGGAAAGTATGAAGCTGAACCTTCAAAAGGGCTGGCAGGAACACTGGAATTACCTTGCCACTGACTCCTGCCGCGGGCACAGGGGTTTAAAGCTACCTTCCTCTGTTATTGACAAAGTTTATTATCATAATACAGCTGAATATTTCAGTGGAAAAGAAAGATAGGTTAACAGGTGCAAAGATCTCTGTTTTTTTCCTTTTAGTGGCGCTTCTTACGGCAGGCCTCTTGTCGTGCTCAGAGAAGGTCACCGACGATTTTGTATACGATACGGCGAAGAGCTTCGAATTCAGGGATGTGCAATATGGCAGCGAGGTGCGTCAGAAAATGAACGTGTTTCTGCCTGCGTCGCGCAGCCACGACTCAACAAATGTAATAGTCCTTATACACGGGGGAGGATGGGTTTCGGGCGATAAAAATGACTTCGATACCTTTGGCAATGCCTTCAGAATACAGGGTATAGCAGCAGTAACCATGAATTACAGGTATGCCGATGCAGCTAAGGGCATAGACTATTCTGACCTGCTCGACGATGTGGGCAGTGCCCTGAAATGCCTGGCAGACAGTTCGCGACGCTATACGGTGAAAGCTGAGAATATCTGCCTGCTGGGTCATAGCGCCGGCGGCCACCTGGCGCTGCTTTATGCATACAGCCGGAACAGCGACAGGAAAGTAGGAAAGGTTGTGTCGCTTGCCGGCCCAACCGATCTTGACGATAAGCTGTTTCTTTCCATAAGCGGTGTAACTGACCTCGTAAATGAACTAACGGGGTATAATACTTCAAAACGTGTCGATGCAAGTCCTGTTAACCATGCATCGGCCGTTACAACCTACCTGTACCATGGAAAATCCGATGCCATCGTTCCCTGGCAACAATCGGAGAAACTGTTCAGCCTGATCAGCAATCGAAACCCGAAAAACAAAATCTCTTTAATTGAGAACTGTGGTCACGGATTTAATTTCTACGAGTTTGGCAGAATACTCGAGGAAACTGTGGCCCTGATAACAAAAAACTGATACGATGACATTAAGAATGAAATCAGTGGCAGCCCTCGTTCTTGCTTTCCTGGCAGCGGGATGCAAGGATAAGGATGTGACAATTACAACAGGTACTCTGCTAAGGGAAATGACCGATCTCAGACGACTTGCAACCCTGGCCGGACCTGAATACAGGGCAATTCAGTATTCTTCCTACGACAGGCGGAGCAGCTCACCCGGCAGGCCGGGATGGTTTGCCAATGAGGATGGATTCGGGGGAGAGCCTGTCCCTGGCTTTGAGGATGTAATCAGACCTCCCGATTCATCAGGCACCGGAGTTTACCTTATTTGCGATGTTCGGGGCCCGGGAGCAATACAACGTCTCTGGACCGCCACGATAAGCGGCATGATCCGTCTTTACATCGACTCAGCTGACAAACCGGTTTACGAGGGTGAGGCACAGGAGTTCTTCCACAATCCCCTCGCGGCACTCACTAATGGAAAGGTTCAGGCAGGCAGTACTAATGGATTCAGACAATTTGATGCTTTCTACCTTCCTGTTCCATTCTCGCAAAGGTGCAGGATTGAATGGACAGGAAACATAAATGATCCGCATTTCTATCATGTCGGCCTGAGAATCTATGAAAAGGGAACAAAGGTTGAATCGTTCAGTGCAGAAAACATACTTAAGTATTCCGATGCCCTTGCCGGTGCTGATTCGCTGCTGGCGCTGAAAGAGTTTACAGAGACATTGCTGCCCAGGCCCCTCATTGAAAAAATTACGGCAGCCCCAGGTAAAAGGACAGTCTTAAAAACCCTTACCGGTCCGGGAGCAATTGTCCGGATAAAGATGAAAGTAGAATCATCTGATCTGGAAAACGCTCTCCGGAAGAGTTTATTCATGATCACCTTCGACGGTTCCAGCCTCCCACAGGTCAGTGCCCCGGCTGGCGATTTCTTCTGTAGCGCACCCGGCATTAACCCCTTCGCTTCCGGACCAGTATCTGTAATGCCCGACAGTACAATGATTTTCAGGTTCAGAATGCCATTCAGGGAAAAGGCAGTTATTGAATTTGAGAACCTTTCAGATGAAACCTCTCTTCTTTCATTTGATGTTATGTCTGCCAGCGAGGAATGGGCAGAAGGTAAAACCATGTATTTCAATGCCAGGTGGAATACCGAATATGATCTTATCACCGGCGATTCAGACTCTGCGGCAAAGGACATCAGTTTCCTCGAAACGTTCGGGCAGGGAAGGCTCGTGGGATCTGCAGTTATGCTCTATAATCCTTCGGGCGTTCCTACATCGTGGGGTAACTGGTGGGGAGAAGGCGATGAAAAGATATTTATTGACGCTGATACTTTTCCCTCATTTTTCGGTACGGGATCGGAAGACTATTTCAATTATTCGTGGTCGTCGCCCCTTATCTTTTCGTACACGTATTGCGGACAGCCCCGTAACGACGGACCAGGTAACCGTGGCTATGTTTCGAATTTCAGATGGCATATTTCAGATGACATTCCATACAGCGAAAAACTCAGGTTCTTAATGGAGTTGAGGCATCATGACTTTGTTGATGATTTTGTTTTTGCACGGACAGTATATTATTACAGCCTCCCTGTAGATACTTTGCCCTCAAAAGATTTCTCTTCAAAAGAGATTCGTAACATATTCTATAAGGATTGGTCGCCGAAAGCTTTCAAAGGTTCATTGGGCTGGAGGTTTGTTCAGGCAGAAAAACTTGTAAGTACAGGGAGAAATTTCACGACCGTTTCAGACAGCATTTGTTCCGGTAAACTGAAGCTGACATGGATACCTGAAAACCCGTCGGAAAAGCTGAAACTGGCAATTAATTCTGAGAAGGAAATTAAAAAAACAAGGATCGGCCTTACAATTAAGCATTCGTCTATTGCAGGGTCGTTAAAATTTCTCTTGAACGGGCAGCCATTACGTTTTGACAATTCAGATACTCTTATTCTTCAAACTGGCGGCAGCCGGTTTCTTGAAAACCACTTTTCTGCAGAGTCAGGGCTACAAAAAGGGGTTAACGAACTTGAACTGATAATGCCCGATGCAAACGGTAAAAGAAGGGCAGATGTTGATTTTGTGTGGCTAAGGAATAATTAGGGCTTATAATTCACCAGTTGGTTACAAAATACCGGTTATGAAACTGTTTGAGAACTTAGAGATCTATCATGTCCGGAGGAGGATTGATCTTTCCGGAGAAAGAGTTGTGTCTGTCGATGCCCTTAGAGGTTTTGACATGTTCTGGATAATGGGAGGGGACATAGCTTTTAAAAGCCTCGATAATGTCTTCAAAAACAGACTGACAGGCTTCATTAAGGAGAATCTGGACCATGTCGATTGGTTTGGATTTCACTTTTACGATATTATCATGCCTCTCTTCCTCTTCCTCGTGGGCGTATCAATGGTTTATTCGTTACGTAAACGATTATCATCGGCAGAATCAGATTCCTCAATTTGGAAGCATACCGTAAAAAGGATTATCATCCTGTGGATTCTTGGTATGATGATTCAGGGAAACCTTTTAAAGTATGATCCGGAAAAGATACAGTTTTATTCCAATACCCTCCAGGCAATTGCTTCAGGGTACCTTATTGCCACAGTGTTTGTTTTATATTTTCCGGTGCGGTTACAGGTTATTGCAACAGCGCTACTGCTGCTTCTGTATTGGGCAATTCTTGCAATTATTCCAATTGGAGGTACTACAGCAAATGCTTACACCCCCGAGGGAAATGTGGCATTCTATGTTGAAAAGGCTGTAATGGGTAAGCATATCGGATGGGGAACTTATACATGGATTGTTTCTTCACTTAATTTCGGGGCAACCGTAATGCTGGGAGTATTCTCCGGGTATATTTTGCAGTCGGGACCATCTAAAAACAGAATCTTTCTGACCTTCTGCCTTTTTGGAGTTTCTCTTATTTGCTTAGCATTACTTGTAAATATCTGGCATCCGATAATAAAAAAGATATGGACAAGTTCTTTTGTACTTTTCTCTGGCGGGATAAGCATTTTAATGCTAGCATGTTTTTATCTTTTTATAGATGTACTTGGAATTAAGCTTGGTTTTAAATGGATGATTGTTCTTGGCTCAAATGCAATTGCGGGTTATGTTGCATGGCATTTGTTCGAAACCCAGTTTGTGGGAATGGCCGACGTTTTTATAAAAGGGCTCCTTCCATATCTTGGAGACTGGGTAGAGACTGTCCGGTATACCGGAGGCTTCCTCATAATATATTTCATTATGTGGTATATGTATAAGAATAAGACTTTTATAAAAATTTAAAGGTAAATAATTCAGAATATTATGGGATTTGACAGACGAAACTTTCTTAAAACCATCGGGCTTGCAAATGCAGGCATCCTTGTGGGCTCGCTTAATTCATGCCAGGCATCCGCGCCAAAGAAGGGCGGGGTTATGGCAGTGGTTCTCGAAGCTGCTGAAAGAACCCACCGGCAAAGGTTCAATATGTCGGGCTATGCAGCTCCTGCGGTCGACCGTGTAAGAGTGGGTTTTATCGGGCTTGGAATGCGCGGACCCGGGGCGGTGGAGCGGTTCACAAACATTGATGGCGTGGAGATAAAGGCTCTTTGCGACACCATTACGGATCGCGTTGACAAAGCCCAGAAAATACTTGCGGATGCAGGGCTTCCTCCGGCCAAAGCCTATGGGGGTAATGAGGATGCATGGAAAGAGATGTGCATGAGCAATGATCTCGACCTGGTTTATATCTGCACTCCCTGGAGCCTTCATACGCCAATGGCTGTCTTTGCGATGGAGAACGGCAAGCATGCATGCGTCGAAGTTCCCGCCGCCAAAACAATCGACGAGGCATGGCAACTCGTCGAAACCTCTGAAAAAACTAAGAAACACTGCATGATGCTCGAGAACTGCTGCTATGACTTCTTCGAGCTGCTTACGCTAAATATGGCCCGCCAGGGCTTTTTCGGCGATATAGTACATGTGGAAGGTGCATACATCCATGATCTGCGCAGCCTTAACTTCAGCAAGGATGCCTATGTTGACATGTGGCGGCTCAGGGAAAACCAGAACAGGAGGGGGAATCTTTATCCCACGCATGGTCTTGGCCCTGTATGCCAGGTGCTTGATATAAACCGTGGCGACCGCATGGATTACATTGTATCGGTGTCGTCGAAGGATTTTCAGATGGCTGCCATGGCCAAAGACCTTGCTGCCAGGGATCCTTTCTACAATCAGTTCGCGACCGATGGTTACCGCGGGAATATGAATACAAGTACCATAATAACTGAAAAGGGAAAAACAATCATGCTGCAGCACGATACAACTTCCCCGAGGCCATATTCGCGCATTCACCTCATCAGCGGCACAAAGGGAATGGCCTCCAAGTGGCCTGAACCTGAAAGGATAGCAACAGCCCATGAGTGGTTCGGCGAAAAGGAAATGGAGGATGTAAAAAGCAAGTACACGCCCGAAATAGTAAAACGTATTGGTGAAATGGCAAGAGCTGTGGGCGGCCATGGCGGAATGGATTTCATCATGGACTGGAGGCTTGTCGATTGTCTGCGCAACGGTCTGCCACTCGACCAGGATGTATACGATGCCGCGCTATGGAGCTCCATTGCCCCCCTGAGCGAATGGTCGGTGGCCAACCGTTCGGCTTCGATCACAGTGCCTGATTTCACATGCGGGGCATACAAGAACAATACCCCTGTTGATCTGGAACTGGCAAAAGGCGGAAATACCGGGATAAGAAAAAAGACTCCTGTTTCCTGATAAACTATCAATATTATGGGCAACACTTATATAAAGCACGAACTCTCCGAGGGTATAGCTACTGTTTCAATCAGTAATCCGCCATTGAATTTTTTGTCGGAAGAAGTGCTTAAAGAACTTGAATCCTGTATTGAGCAGCTTGATCAGGATACTGAAGTGAAGGTCATAATTATCACCGGTTCGGGAAAGGCATTTGCCTCCGGTGCCGACATAAATGAAATGTCGAAAGTAAGGTCAGATGCCGAAGCTTCGGCAATTTCGCTTAGGGGTCAGAAAACCCTGAACAGGATAGAGCAGTGCGGCAAACCCGTTATTGCGGCCATACACGGGTTTTGCATGGGCGGCGGACTCGAGCTTGCGCTCAGCTGCCATATCAGGT
>Ga0172364_10002249_pt1 | contig 15306 bp, 11 predicted proteins | sample LakKivSesite10cm_FD_114545 | JGI IMG/M metagenome (GOLD analysis project Ga0172364, IMG submission 114545) | Sediment microbial communities from Lake Kivu, Rwanda - Sediment site 10cm | ecosystem: Environmental > Aquatic > Freshwater > Lake > Sediment | place: Rwanda: Western Province, Lake... | reverse complement strand
GGTGAAATTAACCCAAAATTAAAATCTATAGTTTTTGGTTCGGGTACTTCATTTAAAAAGGGAAATTTTTCTAATGCTAAAACACTAATTCCTCCACCACAAGGTTTTTCTCTAGGATGTGAATGATCAAAAATTGTAGGATGTAATCCATTTTTTGCTAAAAGCCAGCCAAGATACGCTCCTGATGGTCCGCCACCAACAATAACGATATCTTGGATATTTTTTTTCATTTCTATCATATTTTTATCTTTATAAGGGTATATATATTTTGTTACCTGCTATTATTTGATTTATATGGCTAACATATAAAATTTACCTGCAAAGAGTAACAATGGCCAAAGAAGATATTCCCCATCAACAACAATGCTTGAAAGAGATTGGAAATTTGCTTCTGGATTTTTTGCTTTTTGAATATAAAAAAAGCAATATATTGTAAATATACCTAATAATAACCAATATACTGGAACGAGTTGCATTATAACAGCTATTAAAAGAATGCTGAAGGATAAGAAATTAATTATGTGGAGAATTGATAGGAATTTTTGTTTCCCAAAATAAAGTGGCAAGGTTAAAAGATTTAATTTTTTATCAGTGTCCATATCTTTGATATCACAAAAGCTTGTATCAATCATTAATCGTAAAAAGAGAAACGCAAAAATTATGAAGAGGAGCCATCCTATTGGGTAGGAACAATAAACTGCTGTAAAAATAATCAATAAACTAACTGAAAAAGATGTATAGATATTTTTAAACCCAACGATTTTTGTTGTCATTTTTTTGACTTTGCTAGTATAAAATAAACTAGAGAGGAGTAAAAGTCCACCAAAAAATATACTTGTTATATTCCCGAAGTAAGCTATCAGGGAAAAAAATACTACACCATAACCTATTATAACCAAGGGAATAAATCTATAATACTTTTTAAGGTGATTTGTTCGATTAGAATTATTTAATGAATCAATGTTAATTCCTTTGTAATGATCGTAACCGTATATACAATATGTCCCAAGATATGCTATGATTAAAAATTCCCATCTTATGTTTATGTTTAATAAAAGCATTGCAGATAGAGCAATAGTTGATGATGCAAGAGAGACTAAATGTCCTCCATAAACAAATTCATTCAAAATAAAATTCTTAATAACATTAAAATTAAGCATTAATCCTGTTGATGAGACTTTATTTATTTGTTTGGTATTTTGATAATTTATATTGCTCATCTTTTCTCCCCATTGAGAAAAACCTTTTTCTCAAAATCTAAAATGTCTTGTTCCCCGGATAGTGACTTCAAACTTATAGGAATATAAATATCTTTTTCGCAGGTAATTATGCAAGTAGGACCGTAGCATTTTTCTGCTACTTTGATTCCTTTCATTTCATTCATTTCTTTCATCTCTAATTTAAAGAATTTTAAAATTAAACATAAAGCCCTATTCCAAGAAAATCCTACAAAATTCTAAAAAATGCATTTTTGTTGTATTTTTGTAGGAAAATCACATAAAATCAACTTTGTTAAAAAATTATAGTTTTGTTATTTTTCTGATAATAATTTTATCTTCTTTTGGATAAAAATCTACTCTTACTTTCTCTTTATTTCCAAAATTAGCGACATTTGCTATTTGTTTTCCAACATAGATCCTATATGCACCGTCTTTATCTTTGAATACCTTGCCTATGTCTACGATTGGTTTTTCAGTCATTGCCTTTACAAATCTGTTCACTTCTTTAAATAATTATTCTTTACATATTTTTACATATCCGTAAAATATTTATACTGATAAAACATAGCAATCTGTAAGGATTTGTAAAGATTTTGGGGAGAAACAAATGACAATACAAATTGATACCTGGCTACAATTAGAAAGATTCATGCTAACAAGACTACATTACAACCCCATAACAACAATAAAAGACAGAATAAGAAAACTAAAACACTTAGAAAAACAAGGAATAGACCTATTAAATCTCAATCCAGAACAAGCATATGATTATTTTGCTCAAAGAATAGGAAACGGCACTCAAGGTCATCAATTAAACCACTACATTAAAGCCTTAAACTCTTGGTGCAAATTTAGAGGAATAGAACATGAATTTAAAACCTACAAAGAATACGAAAAACCAATAAAAACACCAACTGCAAAAGATATCAACCAAATCATAAAATGCTGCGATAGAAGCAGAAATGGAAAAAGAACAAAAACAATTATTTATCTACTCGCAAACACAGGAATGAGAATAGGAGAACTCTGCAACCTTAAACTTGACAATATTGACTGGAATAAAAACGAACTAATAGTAACAGGAAAAGGAAACAAAACAAGAATAATTCCTTTGAAACCATTTATTCTTCATGGAAAACAACATCCAAGCCTTATCAATTATGTAAAATATCACAGATATAAAACACATAAAACATATGTTTTCACTCAAAAAACCGGAAGACTAACAGAAGCAGATGCAAGAAGAAATATAAAAAAAGCAGCCAGAAAAGCAGGATTAGGATGGGTTCACCCTCATAGTTTTCGCCATTTTTATGCAACTAACCTTCTAAAACATGGTATTAATGTAAAAATCGTTCAAGTAATTCTTGGTCATTCAAATATCAAAACTACATCGCGATATCTTCATGCTGTTGAATACGATATTAGACAAGCAATAAGAGACGCAAAACTAGATAATGTTTTATACCAAGAGGGATGTAAAAAGACCTTTGAATTTTAAAACACCTTGACAAAACCTACAGATAAGAGTTTGATGGGCCAGGCCGGAATTGAACAGGCGATCTCCGCGTTGTAAGCGCGACGTCATAACCACTAGACCACTGGCCCAATTAGTGGTGTCGAAATATAGTCTTTATTTTAGTAGTTTACTATAAGAAAATAAAAAAAGAAAAAAAATATTGTGTTTTAGATTTTTTTTATGGTCCTAATCGCTGTAGAATTTTTTGTAATATTATAAATAGGTTTGGATGATTTGTTAAAAAGTTTAGGAATGGTTTATTAATACAAGCTTTATTTTTCGGCATACTAATTCTAAGTGTTGCCCAATCACTCTCTGCACCACTAAGATCTTTTGCTTTTGCTTTTATTGTATAAGAACCTCTTGAACCCCAACTATGTGTTTTAGTAACTTCTGTACCAGATGAAACATAATCAGTCCAGTGAACACCACTACCATCACCCCAGTCTATACCATAACTTACTTTATCACCATAACTACCATCAGGATCAGTTGCCGAAAATGTAAATGAATATGTAGTTCCAGGTGATCCACTTGATGGACCATCAATACTGGGTTCATCTGGTTCTGTATTTGATACGATATTAACTGTTGCTGTATCAGTACTTTTCACTCCAACTCCATCTGTTACTGTTAATGTTACAGTGTACGTTCCTGTTTCAGTATACGTGTGTGTTGTTGTTTCTCCTGAGCCTGTGTCACCGTCTCCGAAATCCCAGCTGTATGTATATGGAGATACACCATCTCCCGCAGATCCACTAAGCTCTAATCCAACATTAACAACACCTGTGTATGGGCCTCCAGCATCTGCTTTCACAGCCTCATAAGTATCAGTAATAGTAAATTCTATTAGCTCATCGTCTTCCTTCCAAGTAAGTGCACCTTCACCATCAGCTTGACTACCATCCCACCATCCTGCTGTTTCTCTTGGGAAACCTCCATCATCTGATCCTCCTTTCTTTTTAGACCCACCAAAATCAGTAAGTTTATTTGTAACTAGATCGTATACACAATTAAATTGTCTACCAGCTAGTTGTTGAACAGGAAGCCATGACCAGTCTCCATCCGCGTTTTTCTCATAACTTATATCTGCGATATCATCAAGAAATAGATCTTTCTCCATTAATGTTATTTTAACATTAACTAGTGCTTTGTTCGCTGCAACATGAATATCATTATCAGCTAACCAAAGGGTGTGTACATATGTAGGCATCCAATCATTTTGATTTGAATAATCCTCAGGTAATTTAAACACTTTTATCCAATCACCATTAAGCTCATCATCTTCCTCATAGGGAGCGTTACTTGGGATGTATAAATTTTGTTGAACTATTCTTCTATCAGAATGAGATGCATCAACTTCATAGAACCATTCTGGGCTTCCTGCGCCTGGAGCTTCAATATCATCTTTTAAAGTAATTTTATCGATCTTTATATTTACCCCAACGTCTTGAGATCCTCCAGCAAAAGTAGCATCAACTTTACCATACTTCCAGTATGTACCAGTATGCCCTATATCAATTGCTGTGTCAAACAACTTCTGTCTAACATCACTAAGTCCTTTTGCGATCCCTAACGCTGCAACTCCAGAAACATGAGGACAAGCCATAGAGGTCCCAGAAAGATACTCATAAATATTAGTCTCGCCACTACTTTTCCAAAAGCTGCTTAAAATATGAACACCTGGCGCAGCAAGATCTACCCAGTCACCATAAGTACTAAAAGATGCTTTTTCATTACTGGAATCAATTGCTGCAACAGATATGACACTATCATATGCGGCAGGATAATGTGGAGCAGCATTACCTTCATTTCCTGCAGCTGCAACAACAGTTATCCCAGCTTTATATGCATTATCACAAGCATCTTTAATTGCATCTGATCCTACAGTTGAACCAAGACTCATACTTATAACATTTGCACCATTATCAGTAGCCCAAGTTATTCCATCTGCTACCGTAGCAAATGAGCCTGAGCCATCCGCATCTAAAACTTTAACAGGCATAAGATTAATATCGTTGACTTTACCACACACACCAGCAATTCCTTTTCCATTGTCTGTTACCGCCGCAGCAATACCTGCACAATGAGTACCATGTCCATTATCATCTTGTGGCTGTTCTGCATTATTAATAGCGTTATAACCATTGACAAGACGACCTGTTAAATCCTCATGAGTTAAATGAATACCAGTATCAACAATAGCAATGGTTGCACTATGGGTATAACTATAACTCCAGGCTTGAGGACAATTTATACTCTTAGGACCATACTGATTAACCCATTGGGGATCATTTGGTTCATATGGATAATCTAACATTCTTACAATCCCATTTTTTTCAGCATATGAAACATCTGAATTACTTTCATATAGATTGATATATTTGTTTTCTGTTCCTTTATCAATTTTAACAAGAACACAGTTTATAGAATCAAATTTTTTGATAATTTCTTTATTTAATATTGGATCATAATCTCCAATGTTTAATTCTTTTACATTTATATTCTTAGTAAAACCAACTAATAATTCACCAGATATATAATCATTTGATTTTGTTCCACTAGGATTATTTGTTTCATGACCAACAGCCCCAAAAATTCCTATGACCATTATTAGTATAATGGTTATTGACATAATTTTTACTTTCATATTTTTTCCTCCCTTTAAGATATATACTGCCCTATAATATTCATTAAAATATCTCCATATAAATATTTCTATAAAATCTAACAATAAAATGTAACAAATAATTACATTTTGTTATATACATGTTCATTTCTATGTCGTCTTGTTATAATTAGTAACAATGAAAAAAATGATTTAGAAAATTACGAAAAAAAACAACCATGAGATTTCTATTAGTTGGTGTTATAGCACACTTGACCTGATAATACAACTATCTTAGAAACACCATATTTTATCACCATGAGTATTAAATTCGTTATTAATTTTTTCCTGGTTCTTTATTAAAATATTATGATTTTTTCTTAACACTCTCTTGTGCTAGATGATTTATCTTTGTCATCCTCTCAGTAAGTGCTTCGTATGGTTCATCCATTACATTTACAATACCTGTGTTTGAATCCTCACCATCAAATCTACCAGTATTAGGCTCGTCTGTATATGCATACCAATGATAACCAATAGCATATGGTTTTGATATGAATCGCTGCATCATTTTTTCAAATAAATCTGCTCGTTTTTCTTGTGTTTTTACCACAGGGAAAAGAATCTGAGGGGGTTTCTTATTTGGTAAACCTGAATCTTTTGCTCTTATGTTAAATTCTGAGATGAGCACAGGTTTACCAGAGATTGAATAATATTCTTCTAGCATGTCCATCGTACTGACAAAACCAAAGAGTTTGTCCATGATGATAATTGGTCCTATGAGCACAGGTCGTGCAAAATAATGATTCACAGAAATAACATCAATATAAGGTATTGAAGCTTTTACAACCTCTAAAGGTGTTAAATAAGATTGAAAACGAACACCAAGAATTAAATGGTTACCATCATATTTTCGGATGGTCTCATAACATACCTTGAAAAACTGTTCAGCAGCAAAAAAGGTAAACGCTGCACGATCAGCACGTGCCTGTTTATTAAGAGAATATAAACCAAGCCTAGTAACACTACGAAGATCATCAAAACTTTTGTATTCTGTTTTCCATATATCATTAAATTTTTCTATATTGTTATTATATCTATTTCTAAGGAATTCTACAAGAGCATGTTTACCAGGACTATCAGAAGGCATTTTACAATAATCCTCAGCTAAATCATTAAATAATCTCCAATCAGGACCCCAATGAACCTCGTTATCAAGAAAAAAACCAATTAAATTTTTATCCTCAGAAATTGGAGCTACTTTTTCTTTACACATCTCATCAACTTTGGAGATCCATTCATCTGAAAAATAATCAGCAATACCTCCTCCAATCCAGTCGTCAAAAGCTAAACCAAGTTGAACACAATATGGCAAACCAGTGTCAACCATATATTGATCCCCGTATCCGATAGTATTAAAATTCCAGGTTTTCATCCTATCATGTGTAACTTGAGCCCACTGTTCATCACTACCATATTTTTCGATAATATTTTTGTTATAAGGACTATACCCAAGATCTGGTGCATAAAAACCACTGCTACTAACTCCACAGATGCCAGTTGAAAAAAACGGGTTCCCCTCAGGATCTATGAAACACCATTTACTATTTACTTGCTCAACTTTGAAAAAACCTAAAGATTTTTTATTAATAGTTTCTTCTGAATTATCTATATTCATTGCTAAAACACTCGAAAAATTAAAAAAAAAACAAACATTACTAAAGCGATTAATTTATTGTTCATCTTCCAACTACCTTTCCTCAGTTAGTTAATAACCTAAAATTAATTATATAAATCTATCTCAAGATTTAATTTCAGTAAAAGAAACACCGATATTTTGGACTGGGATATATAATAAAATTTATAGGACTAAAATAGATTTAAAAAAATAAACAAATGGTGAGTTTTGATTTGAAAAATCTATTTTATAAAGCTTACAAAAAGTATTATGATAGCACTCCATTGGTTATAAAAAAGGCTATCTCCCCCATTGTTTTCTTCATTAAATTTCGTATTTTATCAAGAATTAAAAACATTTATTTACCAGTATACTTAGTTCGAGGAAAAGAAAAACATGAAAAGGAAAATATTTCCTTATTGTTTTTAGGTGACAACATTTCATATTATCATATCGCTAATCAGCTTTTTTTTGAAGAACCACAAAGAGAATTTGTCAGGAATATTTTTATTTGGAACATACCCAAATATTTAGATTCTTATACTCGTACTGTTGATGCAGTCTTTATAAAAACAGATAGATTTTTTTCACGTTTTTTACATAAGAAAAATTTCATAATACTCCCAGCATGGGTTGAATTAAAATTAGATGTTTCCCAACCAATGGAGGAGATCTATAAAAAATTTAAAAAAAGTGCTACTGAAGACATTAGAATAATCAAAAAAAATGAATATACATATGAAATAACGAATGATTCTAGTAAGTTTGAATATTTTTATCATAATATACGTCTACCTTATTTAACACAAAGACTAGGAAAGCTAACTATTCCTGCAACAACAAGCTACGAAGAAACAAGGGATATATTCCAAAGAGGGAAATTATTATTAGTTAAAAAAGGGAAAAATATTATTTCAGGTATTCTTCTAGTAAACTACAGGGATAGTTCTCATGCTTGTTACATGGGAATCGCTGAACCATCACATTATTTATCAACAGGTGCTGGGGCAGCTCTTTATTATTTTTCTATATTATGGGCAAAAGAAAACAATATTAAAATTTTAGATTTTGGTAATAACAGATCTTTTTTAAATGATGGGTCTTTTCAATATAAAAGAAAATGGGGAAGTTCAGTAACAATCAGTAAAAGATTTTTTGATATTTTTTGTTTTAAGATATACAATTACAAATCAAAAGCAATTCAAAGTTTCCTGGCGAATAATCCTTTTACATATATTGATAAAAATCAACTATATGGGATTATATTCTTAAAAGATTTGATTAACTCTGATGAAATCAAAAGAATTAATGAAAACTACTATACACCAGGTATAAAACAGTTATTTATGATTAATCTTAACAACGATATGGAACAAATAATAAAAAAAATATTTGAAAAAGATGCAAAAGACCTAAAATTATCTATATTAGATGATACAAAACATGGAACTGAACTATTGTCAGGCGCGATAATTTCATATCAAAATGATAAACTTGAGATTGAAAAAATTGTTATCGATGCTGACAGAATAGAAGAAAAAAATCTTATTAAAAGCAAAGTGGAACAACACATATCATTACTAGAAAATTCTAAACTTAATGACGAACAAAAAAAACAGATAATTATTAGCGGCTATGAAAAAAAATTTGAAAGACTATTAATACAATTCCCTGAACAAAAAAATGTTATTCTTAAGACTTTTCTCAACACCTTTGCAACATTAAAAAAAAGGGGGATGGATCCTAAAAAAATTGATGATAAAATACTTGTTAATGTTTTTTCTGCATTTTCTGATGGAAAATACGACAAGGAAGCAATTCCTGAGATCCTAATATATCTCTTAGAACATAACACAGAGGATATAGATGATGCCATAGCAGCTTGTAATTTGTATATTTTAGATGAAACAGAAATCATACGAATCATTAGAGAAACCGTGACAGAAAAAAAAGAATTTATAAAGCAGTATGGACTAAATGCTCATGATTTATTAATGGGTATCATAATGAAAAAAATCCGGGGTAAAGCAAATGGTGAAACAATAAGTCGATTATTAAAAAAAGAAATACAGAGACTTATATAATTTTTTATAGATTTGTGTTATAGAATTCTTTTTGTTATCATTATAACAATCTTTTATATTTTGGTTCTAATAATAACATAAACTTAATTAATGAATATAATAAATCTCTGCAAAGAAAACAATGTCTAGATTTTTTGTTCAGAATCATGAAATGACTGGGGGTTACGTAAGGTTATATTCCCGCAAGTGTTTTAAACCCAAATTTATTTCATATATTAAAATATTGGTTGGATGGGATGCCAAATGAGTAATGCAATAATTTCAATTATTGATAAATTTGTTTTTTTATGTAATCATTTTAGATGAGGTTTTATGAAAAACGAGCCTGAAATAGTTAAAATATTACGAGAAGAAGAAAAATTAGGTAAATTACAATGTTATATTTCTCATAAAAATAATAAATTACAAACATTTGATACTGAATCATATACTGATATATCACCTAGATTTAATGACAGAAAAATATCATATCATATAATGTCGTCAAAAAAAAATCTTTTTACCACATATAAAATGATGTTGTCAGATAAAATATTTGAAGGAGAAAATATTAAAAAATTTGAAGAATCGTTTAAAAAGTATCTAGGTGCCAAGCATGCAATCTCAACATCATCTGGAAGAATGGCATTATATCTTATTCTAAAATCGTTGGATATCAAAGAAGGAGATGAAATATTAATACCTGCGTATATGCTCCCTTTAATACCTCAAGTCTCAATATATTGTGGTTTAAAACCAGTTTTTGTTGATATAGACCCATGTACATTTAATATAAATCCAAACGAGATTGAAAAAAAAATTACGAAAAATACTAAGATAATACTAGTAGTTCATATTTTTGGACGACCATGCGATATGGAAAAAATAGAAAAAATCGCAAAAAAATATGATTTAATAGTTATAGAAGATTGCGCACAAGCAATTGGAGCTGAGTATAAAGGAAGAAAAGTTGGTACACTAAGTAATATCAGCTACTTTAGTTTTGGATGTGCAAAGGATTTATCCACCTTTGGTGGTGGTATGATTATTACAAATGATGACATCATTTATGAGAGAATCAGAGAGACAGCTAAAAATTTGAGTTGGCCCGAAAAAGATGTACTTATTAAAAGAATTTTAAATACTTCAGCAGATTGGTTTTTCGGTACCAATTTTATATTTGATTATGTAACGTATCCTTTATTTAGATTAGCATATCTATTTGATAAGAATTTTGTGTTTAATAAATTGAAATCAGAAGGAGTGTTAAAGTTACAGAACTTAAGTGAAAAAAAATTTTTAGAAAAATATGGTTTTCTTTATACTAATCTACAGGCGACAATAGGATTAGAGCAGCTTAAGGATTTAGATAAAAACATTATGATTAAAGTCACTAACGCTGAAATTTTGGATAAAAACTTAAAAATACCTGCGTTGATAAATAAAGATATTAAATGCACCTACTACAGATATTGCATTAAAACAGATGACCCAGAAAAATTATTAGTAAAATTGTTTAAATCAGGAGTAGTAATAACAGATGGTTCTTATTTGGTTCTCCCAGACTTAGAGATGTTTAAAGATTATAAATGCGATTGCCCAAATGCCAGATTAGTTTCCAAACAATTAATTTATCTCCCGGTTCAGCCTCATTTAAATAAAGAAGATATGATGAAGCTAGTAAATGTTTTAAATAAATATCTTTATAAAGCTGAACAAAAAGAAGATGTTTTTTTATTAAAAGAAACTATTAAGCACCGACTTTTTATTTCAGACTAACAAAAAGGTGTGATACTAGCTAATGAGGATTTTGCTTATTGAACCAAAAATGACAAGTGATCTAGTATACAATAAGAAATTGTCCAATCGATTTAACATCTATCCTTCACTGGCATTAGCCCAATTAGCTGGGGTAACACCTGAGACACAAAAGGTAGAAGCAATATTTGAAAAATATCAAAATGTTGATTTTGATTGGGATGGAGATTTAGTTGGAATCTCATGTTTAACACCTGTAGCACCAAGAGCATATGAAATAGCAGACAGATTCCGAAAAAAAGGAACCAAGGTTGTTCTAGGCGGATGGCATCCAACAGCATTACCAGGCGAAGCAAAGCAACACGCAGACAGTGTTGTTATGGGTGAAGCTGAAATAATTTGGCCTAGATTGTTAGAGGATCTTGAAAAAAATGAATTAAAACCATTTTATAAAAATGAAAAACCCGTGGATCTAGGATGCATCAAATCGGCCGATAGAAAAATAAACCAGGGGATAAGTTTTACTTCTGGAATCCAAGCCTCAAGAGGATGCCCAATGGGATGTGAATTCTGTGGGGTTACTAATAGCCCAGAGGGACGTATTTTTCGTAAGAGACCTATTGAAAAAGTCGTTGAAGAAATAAAATCAATACGACAGAAACACTTGTATTTTTATGACCCATCCATGACAATAAATCCTGATTACACCAAACAGTTATTTAAAGCAATGCAAAGTTTAAATAAAAAATTTATATGTTTTGGAAACATCGACGTGTTAGGCAAAGACGATGAACTTTTAGAATTAGCTAGTAGAGCAGGGTGTGAAAATTGGTTTGTAGGTTTTGAATCAATATCACAAGAAACAATTAATAAACTTGATAAAAAATCAAATAAAGTCGAAGATTATGCTTCTTCAATAAAAAAAATACATGAACATGGGATGTCTGTAATTGGTGCATTTATTTTTGGTTTTGATACAGATACAAAAAATGTATTTGATAATACTGCTGATATGATTTACGATTTAAATATTGATATCACAGAACTCACAATTTTAACACCATACCCAGGTACACCTCTATTCGATCGTCTTGACAGAGAAGGTCGAATTCTAACCAAGGATTGGTCAAAATACACAGAAAAAAATAATGTTGTTTTTATGCCAAAAAACATGACACCAGAGGAGCTACTTGATGGAACCTTGAGAGTTAAAAAAAAGGTTAATTCTATATCAGGAATCTCAAAGAGGATGCTAAATAATAAAAATTTTTCATTTAGTAACATTTTTGGTAATCTGTTTCAACATTTTTAGAATTGTGCTAAATAAAGCTCTATGCACAAAAGATATGTTTAAAATTACTAATAAATATACAAAATTATAAAAGTTTTAGATAGATTAACTGTTCCTATGAAGGTACTTTTAGTTTGGCCACATATACGGAAAAAATTAAACCTAGCTATTTTAACATACCCTCTTTTCACTTTGCAACAGGTTGCCGGTGCCACTCCTAAAAATCATTCAGTAAGAATAGTAGATGAACGGTATGAAACCCTCAGATTTGATGATAAATATGATATTGTTGGGATATCTTGTTTAACATATCTAACAAGAAGAGCATATGAAATCGCTGATGAATATAGACGTAGAGGAATAACTGTTGTTATAGGTGGGGACCACGCCTCCGCCATGCCACAAGAGGCAAAACAACATGCAGATAGTGTTGTCGTCGGCGAAGCAGAAGCCAGCTGGTCACAACTTCTAGAAGATTTTGAGAAAGGTAACCTTAAACCATATTATATACAGACAAAAGCAGTAGATGCTGACCTTATTCCTCCTGCGAACAGACAAGCAGGTAGTAATCGTCCTTTTGTTGCAGCACTTGAAGCCTCAAGGGGTTGTCCAGTTGGATGTGAATTCTGTGCAGTTTCTCATAGAGTTGGAGGCGGTGTTTTCAGAATGAGACCAGTAGACCACGTTATCGAAGAAATAAAAACGATAAAAAATAGATATATCTTTTTTTTCTCCCCTTCAATGACTGCAAATCCAGCGTACTCAAAATCTCTTTTTAAAGAAATGATTGGACTGAACAAAAGATTCACCTGCTATGGAAATGCAAACGTTTTAGGTAGAGATGATGAACTTTTAAAATTGGCAAGTGAAGCTGGATGTCAGTATTGGCTTGTTGGTTTTGAATCAATATCACAAGATACCATTAATTCAATAGGTAAAAAAACCAATAAAGTCGAGGATTATGAAAAAACAGTTCAAAAAATTCATAAATATAAAATGAAGATTCTTGGTAATTTTGTCTTTGGTTTTGATGAAGACAAAACAGATATTTTTGATGAAACACTAAAATTAGCATATCAACTCAAATTAGATTTAGCACAATTTTCTGTTTTAACTCCTTTTCCAGGTACGCCCCTATTTGAAAGATTAGAAAAAGAAGGAAGGATTCTGACTCGAGATTGGGTCAAATACACAGAGGCAGCCGTTGTATTTAAACCAAAAAATATGACTGCAGAGGAATTAGTACAAGGAGGAATGAAATGCTATAAAGAGTTCTATTCCATAAGAAATATTATTAAGAGAATAATTGAAAATAAAAGTTTTGACATACTTTATTTTTTTAATATCTGGAAATTAAAAAATTTAGATTATAAAATCTATTATAAAATGAAAGGTCTTAAAAAAAATGAGCTTAGAGCGAAGTTTTAAAAAAATATTAATTGTATCATAGCGAAATTTTACCAAAGACCTTAAAAAAATGATGATTATATTGTTAATTTAATGACCAAAGAAAACACCAAAGTTAAAGTCACTGCAATAAGGTGTAATAACTATGATAAATCAGAGGTATACAAAACAGTAAAAAAAAACATAGATTTCCTAGGAGGAGTAAAATCTTTTATTAGCAAGGGGGATAAAGTACTATTAAAACCAAATATGTTTAGAACAAGCAGAGAAGGTACTACTAATCCAGTAGTTATTCATGCAGTTGCTAAAATTTTTAAAGAAGAGGGAGCAAAATTATATCTAACGGACTCTCCAATGACTCATTCACTTAAAGATGTGGCGGATTTCAATGGAGTCGCAGAGGTATGTAATGAATTAGATATAGAAATGCTCCCAATAAGAGCTGTTAAGGCTACAACGGTGAATAATCCTAAATGCTCTGAAGTGTTCTTTCTCCCACAGTTTCTTGATGATATGGACTTAATTGTTAATATCCCAAAAATTAAATCACATCCTCTTACTGTTTTTAGTGGATCAGTAAAAAACCTATTCGGACTTAATACAGGTACAACAAAATCCCAGTTTCATCTCAGATTTAAAAAGAAATATGATTTCTGCCAGATGCTTCTGGATCTTTATTCCATTGTTCAGCCAGGACTTACAATTATGGATGCCATTGAAGGAGTTGATAGCACAGGACAAGTAAAAAAAGTTGGCTTGTTACTTGCAAGCAAAGATTCAATAGCACTTGATGTAACTGCATGTAATGCAGTAGGAATACCATATAATTTAGTATTAACAAATACTCTTGGAGAAGAACGTGATTTAGGGGTTACAAGCAAAGAAGAGATTCAAATTACAGGTGATTTTTTAAATTTTCCAGTTATAGATAATTTTGAGTACGAAATAAATGATCGTGAAGCTATATCTACAATGACTATATCTTTATTTGACTCTTTTTTCCTAAAAAATTCTATAGGTAAACCTTATGTAACCAACAAATGCAAGCTATGTGGGGAATGCATAAAAATATGCCCTAAAAATGCAATAACATTAACAAATAAGAAAACAAAAATAGATTACAGTAAGTGCATCCGTTGCTATTGCTGCCAAGAAATATGCCCAAATAATGCAATTGCCATTAGAGAACCAAATTATTTATTTCGAATATTGACTTCTATATTGCAAAGAGAAATAATCAGATTACGTTCGTTTGAAAGTAAGAAAAATTAAAGAGGATGCAGAACCTCAATAGATATATCTACTTATTAACAGTCCAAAGACATATTTTTGGATAAAATCCAACCCTGTCAATTTCAAGTAATTTTTTATTCTCGTTTTCATCATATTTAAAATATTTTTCTAGACTTTTAGGAATACCTTTATCATACATTATAACAAAACTTATTATTTTTGCTCCATTCTTAGCAACTCTTAATATTTCATATAAATTTTTTTCCATTTCATCAAAATTCATCCAATCAAATATATCCGATATGTAAAACGCGTTAACACTATTGCTATCAATATCTTTTAATCCACTGCACAAATCTTTATTAAAAATTTTTATTTTATCTAAATTGTTTTTAATTTTAGTATAATTTTTTTCTTGAAGATAAGGTTGCCAAAATTGTTGGTCATATGGTAAATTCCCAGTAAAAAACCAGGAGCGATATGGATTGTTTTTACACCCGATGTCTACCCACACTCGCCTGTTTTTTTC
>Ga0172364_10002242_pt1 | contig 15332 bp, 21 predicted proteins | sample LakKivSesite10cm_FD_114545 | JGI IMG/M metagenome (GOLD analysis project Ga0172364, IMG submission 114545) | Sediment microbial communities from Lake Kivu, Rwanda - Sediment site 10cm | ecosystem: Environmental > Aquatic > Freshwater > Lake > Sediment | place: Rwanda: Western Province, Lake... | reverse complement strand
CCCATACGCGCCATGCCTTTGACCGTAGATGAAAGCATTTGCGGCGCGATGCCGCCCGCCAGTTCAGCTGCAAAAGCCGTAGGCGCATCCGCGCCCAGCTCCCGCGCGGTCTGGCCCGCCACGCCCGCGCCAAACCCGCTGACTATGTTTGTAACCGGCGTACCGGCAAAAGCGTTCAGAACATTTTTTGCCAGCCCGGGGGCCATTGCGTTGGCGGCTTGCTTAGCTACGCCGCCAAAGCCCAGAGCTGAGCCAGCAAACTCGCCGCCGCCATAGGCTATGCGTTCTGCGGTGTTCGTAGGCCGCTGTATGGCAAACTCTGAACCCGGTATGGACATAAGCCCTGAACGGACAAGCTCTGACGGCGCGGTAAACTGAGGGCCGCCAAACATGCCTGTGACAAGATTGACGCCCCCGACGCCAAGGTCTGCTGCGCCGAGAAGCGTAGGGCCAAGCAACGCGCCGGCCGCTGCGCCTACCGGGCCGCCAAAGGGAGTTCCGACAGCCGCGCCCAGGCCAGACGCAGCCAGATACGGGGACGCCCCACCCATACCGGAGCGCACAACCCCACCCATATCTCCAGAGGGCTCTGTAATATAGGTTTGAGTCCGTAATCTTTGAGCTTCGTTAGCCGGCAACCCTTGCATGTACCCGCTGTAGTCTGTTGGCTTGTTACGCTCGGCGTTAACGGTGTTAAGATGCGTGGTAAGTTCCGTCACAAGGTCCGGCCTGTTGGCCTGTTGTGCGCGGGTGATAGCTTTCTGGATTTCCGCCGGGTCGCGGTATGGATCTGAAGGCGGAGCTGGCGGCGTTTGTTTGCTTTGCCGCACTTTCTGAAGATGCGTTGTTAGTTCCTGCACAAGATCCGGTCGGTTAACCTGCCGCGCCCGCTCAATAGCTTGCATTATGCTTGGTTCATCAAGCGTCGGGTCAAACTGAGACGGTTGATTAGGCGGCATGAAAAACTAACCTACCTAGGGAACGGGAACATTGGGTTTTGACGCGTTGGCATACCGCCCGGTGCGGCTGGCGCTGCCGGGGCCGCCGGTGCAGGGTTAAAGAGGGCTCTGGCGTCAGGCGAAATATTTGAAGGAGACGCAGCCATTGGAGAGGTATTCATAATATTTGGATACCGCGCCTTCTGAACCAAATAATCGATCATGTTTAAAAACGCTGCTACGCGGTCGTCTGGAGTGCTGTTAGGGTTAACCATGATGCCGCTTGAATTTCTCACAAGCTCAACGTCTGCGTTGGATATGCCTACGCCAAGTTTGCCAAACAAACGGTCTATGACTATGTTAGCTTGCATATTGGTCAGTTCAGCCACCGCTTGGGATTGCAGACTGCTCTCACCAAACGTAGTTTTAATCTGTGTAAGATAGGCATCCAGTCCCCCTTTCGGGGCGTTACGCAGCGCGTCCATAATAAACTGCATTTTTTGACCGCCATACCCCATAGTTTCAAGGGCGTTACGCGCGCCTCGGGCGGATGTTACTATATCCTGAGGCAGTCTTTGTTTGAGCAAATCGTCAATGTTATCCGCGCGGAAAACTCCATCGGAATGTCTTTGCAACTGAACAAGCGTAGGTTCGGGCTTGCTTGGATCAGGGCCAACTGTAGACACCCATACTTGGCCCAAATCATTGTAGAACATGCCGGGGTTTCCCGGCACTTGTTTGGCCGCAGATAGACCGGCGTTAAATTGATCGCGAGCCAAATCAGCAGCCGCTATTTGCGCCGGCGTCATAATGTTGCGCAGAGTTCTTTCATTTATAGTGCGGCCAGCAGCATCATAAGTAGTTTGAAGAGTACTGCCGCCCAGGTCTACATTTTCTCTTGCCTGCGTAACTCGTTCTTTTGGCGTAAGCATAAGCGCCATAATCTGATCAGCTTGCCAGTCACGATAGCCAGTAGTGTTTGTAAAACCTTCGCTTTTATTCAACAAAGATTGACGAAGAGCTTCTTTAATGTCTGGTGGCACATCTTTACTGGAAAGAAGGCTATCGTATGCATCCTCAGCTTTACCAAAACTTAGTATGCGGCGCACGGATTCGTTCATTTTTGTTGTGTCAAGATTAAACTGATTAGCCTCACGAGCTACCTCCTGCGCACGCGTGGTCGCCAAACTGGATTGCAAAGCAGCTGCTGACTGAAAAAGTTCAGACGCCATGCCCGGCGCGAGTGCATATCCTTGCCGCCGAAATTCAGGATTATTAATATCAAAATCCGGTCGCGACATAAGTTGAGCCATCGCGTTGCGTTCCGTACGCTCGCGTTCGCGCGACGCCAGCAAAGCAAGGTTGTTCTGCTCAGCCGCGCGGCTCTGGCGGATGTTGGCAACCTGGTTCTCCATGCCCAGAAAATCAGGCGTCTGAACCGGCTGGAAGCCAAGAGCTATGCGAGGATCAATTGGCATTGTTAAATCTCTTTACGGTCCGTACGGCCCAAAGTTTGGACTTCCGTATTGTTTAGCTAAAGCCGATATTCGAGCGTTAGGGGCGTTATTTGCAGGGTTATATCCGGTTGCCGGCGGTATGGTAGGAGCTATGGGCTGTCGAAGAGCGTCGAGCATATTAAACTGATACGCCGTATTGAGCCCGCTGCTGAGCGCGTTGGACAGGGCGTTAGCCGAGCCCATGTAACCCGACGCGCGGGCGTTACCGATGCCAGTCATGAGGTCCGCCTGACGCGCGCCGTAGTTACCAGCTGTGTCCGCCATAGCGCCTGATGCCGACGAGCCCAGACCTGCAAGCCGGGCGAACGGATCGAGCGTAGCGGCGCGTGCGGCCTGGTAGCGGTTGAAGGCGTTCTGGTATTCCTGCGACGCCATCTCCTGGCCGTAGCCGGTGATGTCTTTCAGCGTCTTGCCGGACAGGAACCCACCACGCGCAGCGGCTGATTTCTGTAGCGCCTTGAGACCTTCCTGAAACCTGAAGCTGTAGCCGGGGTCCATCTGCTCCATGTAGTTCTCAGGCATGAACCCTGACCGCAGGCTACCATAGCCTTGCGACATGGGATCGCCGCCCAGACCCAGAAGGCGCATGTACTCGTTCTGGCCTGTCAGACCGGCCTGCCGGAACGGCTCCTGCAAGGCCATCTGCTGGTTAAACATGCGCTCCTGCATCTGCATCGCTTCACGCGACGCCTGCGTTTGCGCCTTGGCGGCTTTCTTAGCTGAACTAGCGCCAAGAAGTCCGCCTATTGCGTTAGCCCCAAGAGCTACTGCTGCCCAAGCCATTAGTTAAACCCCTCAAACTCAAGTTGTACCGGCGGCTTTTCTGCTTCCAACGTTTCATAGCTGGGAACGATGACGTCTACTTCCGCTGCTTCTGGCGTGGTCGCTTCCGTGACGTGGAAGGTGGTCCAGATGGTGTCCGACAGCGCATGGACGGCGCGCTTGGTGCCAGGAGAGGACGTAAACGTGTACGGCCCCTGACGTGCGTCATATTCCATCCGGCCAAACTCAGTGGCGACGACGCCATGCCCGCGGCTGATGATGTTGATGTGCGCGTGGCGGTGGATCTTGCCAACGACGGTCGAGCCGGCCGGCACGAAGCATTCGCGGGCGTACGCGCCCGGCGCGAAGTGATGCTTGAGCGGCAGCTCAATCTGGTCGTCCGTCATGCTCATCATGGTGTCCTGCAACGCCATGATGTTCTGACGGAACTCCTCCGGCGGTATCTCAGCCGGGGTGACGGTTACAAAGCCGACAAGATCATGGCTCATGTGATCTGCCTCCCACTGGCGCGCAGGCTGACAGCCAGCGGCGCGCCGACGATAGTAGAGATAGAACCACCTGGAGCCAGCACATGCCCCACTATCTCGGGGAATGTGTACGTCTCCGCCGCCTGAAGCGTCTTGTTAACCGTAATCAGGTTGTCCGCCCCGGCAGATCCGCTTGGATTGATGAGGTTGACGCTGACTGTAGTTGCAATAACACCATAGTTAGTAGCCGTAATCTTGTCAATTATGGTGGTCACGTTAGACGACGTGTACTGTGTCGTTTGCGTCGTTTCAGCGGTCTTGGAAGGTATGAGGACAATAGCTGAGACTGACATTATGATTCCACCATAGCGTACAGGTCATACGTCGCTGAGGCGAGAATTTCGCCTCCCGCGATAGCGCGGATACCTATGTTAATAAACGAATAAGCCGTTCCTACGCCCAAGCGTTGAACGGTCCATGACCGGTCAGTGCCTAGCGTCAGCCAGGTATCCAGCGTACCGGACGTCAGGCCGCCGCTGCCGTCAATCAGCGTCGCGTACGCCTCGAACAGGTTGGCGTTAGCCGCAGGGGTACACCACTGGAACAGCTGCGTAGACGCGCCGTTTTCGATAAAGTAAAAATAGCCGTCGCTGTCTACGGTGACGCCTGCGTCCGCGGTGCTAGGCCACACGGCTATCGCGTACACAGACGCATTGTTAAGCACGATTGTAGACGGCGAGACCACGCCGCCTGACATCGTTACCATGGCAAGAATGCCAGACATCAGGTGACCCCCGCTCCCCAGCAGACCCATGTCGTAGAGGCCACCTTACGCGCGCCAAAGACGCCGCGCTGCGCCAGCGTGCGCGAGCCGGTCGTGGCCGTGCCGGCGAGATACATGGTGTCCGTTGTGATGGCGATTGTCTGGTTGCCAGAGCTGTTATTGTAGATCGTAAAGATAAATCCCACAGGCAGGGCAAGGGCGCTGTTAGCGGGGATAGTTACGCCGCCCGTGGTGATGTCGATGCTCTTGCCGTTATCGTCAGCGGTGATCTGGTACGCGCTTGTCTTGGCGTTAGCCGGCACGCCGCGGTAGCCAAGAACCTCGCTGTTGACCGTCGTCGTGCTGGCCAGCGAGGTAATGTCGGTGTTAGCCCCGGAGGCCGCTACGCCCAGCGCTGTGCGGGCGGCGGAGGCGGTGGTCGAGCCCGTACCGCCGTTGGCGATGGCGACAGCGCCGATGATGTTGCCGGCTGCGACGTTGACCGTAGCGTTAAGGGTGACGCCCGCGCCGATGGTGCCGCCGGTAATGTTGACGTTGCTGGCGTTCTGCTGGGCCAACGTGCCAAGGCCCACGACGTTATCTACGGTCCAGATCAGCGTGTTAAGCTCATCATGCAGGGCGAGCTTGTACGCCCCGCCTGGGGCCAGCCAGAGGTTGCATTCGCCCCGGCTATTCATGACTACCGGGTTGGTGTTGGCCTGCACGCCGCCGGAATCAACGTAGCTGGTCTTGGGCGTCAGCGTGCCGGCGTCGTAGGTGTACAGCAGGCCGCCAACCAGCGGCTCGCCGTCGGCTTTGAAAAACTGCATTTTCGCTACGGGCGACAGTGTGGCGCTCATAAATCACCTATGCGTGAGACGTTTAGAATAGCCGCAGGGATAGCAGGTACTGGAGATACCGCTGCGACAGCGTCAAGAAACAAGCCCGTGTTAGATGTAGACCATTTTACTTCGACATAATCGTTTGCGTTCAAAGTTAGCATAAAACAGCGTGTTACACTAGTATTAGCGTGGGAACTGTTGACGTCGGACTGCGAGGCGCTGTTAGCTACGTTAGTTCCGTTAACGGCAACCCATACAAACACGTTGCCGTTGCCGCTGGTCCTGCCCATGTGCGTGGTCAGGTCAAACAGGTAAAGCCCCGGACGGTCTACGGTAATTTTGGTGTTAGCTACGGGCTGGTAAACGCCCAGCGAGAACCGCACAGTAGCAAACGGTATGTCGTATGCAGTATTAGCTACGGCCGCGGTCTGGTCGGTTGTACATAGGAACGAACCGTACCGTAAAGGATTGCCGTGCGGCGTGATTTTAGGGCTAAGCTGTAGCGCCTGCAACTCAGAAGTGATCTCGGGCAGGGCAGAGCTGGCGTCGTTAATAGGACCAAGCTGGATGTCCGTTACGGTCGTGGCGTCCGACCCAGCTCCGGTCAGTTCAAACAGTTTCTGAAAAAACCTGTACCAGTCACGCGAGACCAGCCCCGGCATCTTCTCATCGACCAGAGGGACGCGCTGGGCAGGTAGCCGGGTGACGTTGGTGTACGGCATCAGGCGGCCGTTGGCGTAACGTCTAGCTCCGCCCCCATGATAGCAATTTTGACCGGGTCTGTGCCTGTCACCTCATAGACGCGGTCGCGGAGCTTGAGCGTCATGCCCAGACGCCGCCATATCACGCGAGCGCCGGTCTGGCCTATGCGGCCAAGGTAGCCAATGTGATAGTTGCTCCAGGTATGGCCGCCATCGTCCGACCAGCGCAGGCTGACGCGCGGCTTGGCTCCCTGCACGGTTTGCTGGCTGATAAATATGCCGTCACCGTTTTCCGTTACTAACAAGTTGTCATCTTCTGTAGCAAGCAGATTAAGCGCGTCATAGAAGTCATAGCCGCTAAGTCCTACGCCCGACTCAAACGCCAGCTGGAGGCCATGATGGGCGGTGCGGTTAAGATTGTTGCTGTTGGGCGGCAAAGCGCGCCATGACCGCAGCCAGCGCTGCGTCGCGCCGTTGTCGCTGTAGACGTCGAGGTCAAAAGCGTAAATGTTGCCGTTTTCGTAATCACCTACAACAATTGTGCCATTAAAGTTGCACTGGCAATTACTGCGATGACGCGCGTATTCAGTTTCATTCCACGCCGCTCGTTCGTGCCACAGGTTGGTAGCAACATCATAGACCCATGTGGCGTTGCCGGAGGGGAAGATGCAGACAACGAACGCATGACCGTCTTGCTGGTAGCTGTAGAAGATAGCGTCTGACAGCGTCGGGTACTGCTGGATCTGCCATTCGATTGAATGTGTTGAAACGCGCTGAGGCGAGTAGCCGTTAGCGCGGAAGATGATGCCCTGCCCACGGTCGTCTTGGCTGAGCCAGAACAGCGTGTTGTCCTGCTTGCAAACCGCGTAGGGCGACGCCAGACCGATCTCCAGATACGCGCCCTGTATGCGCGCGAGCGGGAAGTCTGGCAGGCCGGCGTCGTACCAAACCTCAATCGAGTTGTTGCCAAATACCCACGCCTCGCGGTGGTCCACATTGACGGCCTGTACGCCGTCCGGGTTGCCATCGGCGCTGGTAAAATCAAACGGCAAGACAGACGTGCCGTCCAGCAGCTCAGTGACCCACAGTTGCTGGCTGTTGGGCTGGTTAAAGAGAAAGTAGTTGCTGATGTAGCTGACCGTGACCGCGCCGGGGAAGTCAGGGTCTGTGATCTGTGAGAAGGTGTTGGTTGCCTGGTTGTAGATAAAGCCGTCCGGGTTGCAGGCTATGAACAGCTGCGTGCCGTTGTCCGCCATGCTGACCGGACCAGTGCCGGTAACGGTGCCTATCAGCACAGGCGCACCCGTAGCCGTCGTCATACGGTAAAGGCTGTCGCCTGAAACAACGTAGAAGCTGCCTTTATCTGAGAACGTCCAGAGCCCGCGGATAGGCCCCGTGCCTATGTTGCGGAGCAGGCGCAGGCCGGGACAGCGCATGAAGAAGCCGGCGGTCTGGCCGTCTGTTACCGATTCGGGAAACAGGTTGACCAGACGGTTAGCTGCTGCGTTGGGGCTACGCGCCAGATATGTGCCGCCAAGGATCGGGGACTGCATTTACATACCGGTGTAGACGTTGAATTGCGGCCAGCGGCGGGTAGCAATCATCGAGTAGGGGACGGCCATCACGTCGTCCGGGTTATTGATGCGCTTGAGGTTGCGTTTAGACGTCATGGCGATGCGCTGCACCTGGGGGCTGGGCTCAACGCCAAACTCAGGGGCAAACTCGCAGGCCAGGTTGTAGCGAAACGCCCGCAGGTAGCCGGTCGGAAAGGCCAGCGTTGTGGCGAGCGTTGCCGGGCGGGTCAGTTCCTCAACCGACACAAAGTGAAACTCCAGCAGCCGCGTGGCTACCGGGTAGATATACATCTCGATATCTGGGTTAGTCATGTTGACCCACATGACTTGCGGGTAGGTAGAGGTGACGGTCTTAACAGCAATACCATTGTACTGCTGCTGGTTAATCATGTTGAGGCCGTAGGAGACGTTGGTAGATGGGTCGCGGAAATACGTCGCGGTGTCCAGCGCCACAGGGCGCAAACCGACAAAGTCACCTGTCGGGCCAAGCGTCCGGCTGACCGTGCTGGGCGGCCAGAGGAAGACTTGGTCTTGTGTCGAATAGACCGAAAGCCGTTCGGTATTCCAGCTCTCAATCATCTGGTTCATAGCTACAAGGGCGTCGTTAGCCGTCTCTGATGACGGTACTTCACCCTCTGCCAGCTGGCCGATTAGTCTGAGCGAGCCGTTGATAATCTCGCCAGCCGTTGTCATAGCTTACGCCTCCGGTTGTTCCGACCTCCGAGAACGCCGTTTCGGAACCAGTTCATTTACCACTGCCGGCGCAGGTGTGTCATCAGTCTCGTTAGGGTCAAACTCGTACCAGCCATGCTGCCGGTCGTACGCCGCCTCTGCGTCTGAAGTGGCGACTTTGCAGCCATGCGTGTCGTGCCTGAGATAAATAACAGCCACAAATCTCTCCAGTAGGATAACTTGAGGCAGTTTATAGCTGCCTCAAGTCAATCATTAAGATGGCAGAAGCGGCGTTGAGTAGATCTGCGTAGACGACGTGCGGGTAAAGTCGGCGATTGTGTTGGCCGCCATGTTAAGGGAGCCAGTTGTTGCCGTCAGTCCGTTGATTGCCGCGCCCGAGAACGGGTAGACTTTCATAACTGCCGCGGCGTTGTTCTTAATCTTGATGGTTTGACCGTCTACCATCGCGGGAAGAATAACGCCTTTGGTTCCATCGCCAGCCGTGACAACGCAGATGTACGAAGCAACTGGAACAGCGCCCGCGTTTGTGTTGTCCGTGCCGGCTGCGGCAACGGTCGTAACCGGGCCGCTGACGATAGCGCCGCTTATGGTGGCCCCGGTAATTGTCGTACCAGCGACAAGCTCCGGATCTGAATAAGCAACGCCAACAGGTTTATTATTGGGCATGAGCCCCTCCTTATGGTTGACCCCGGCAGTTACGCCGGGGTCGGTTGCTTACGCGATGCGGTAGATTGTATAGGCCGCGTCGCCCGTCTTACGCCAGCGAAAGATGCCCGACGTATTGTTGGTCTTGGTCAGCGCGTCCTGAATGACGTCGTTGCCTACAAGCGTGTTGCCTGTGCCAGCAGTAAACGTCACGTCGTTGCCAGCGTCGTCGCCAAGGTTGACAAACGCGCAGTCAAACGTCGAGCCGACTTTAAGGCTTTCAAACGCAGCGTCGAGAAGCGCGCCGGTAGGGAACACATAGGTTCCCGCGGACGTGCTGCCGGGGTCCATCGTGCAAAGACCTTTGGCCAGGTTGGCCGCGGTGATCGTCACGGACGCGCCGGTAAGCGCATCAGGAGCAGCTGAGTTGTAGAACGCGAGTTGGCTAAGGTTGCCATCGCCAACCTGGTAACCACTTGCACCATTGGGAAGTGACATGTCTGTTTCTCCTATCCTGATCCATTAACCCCAGAGGCGGCAGGCCATCTGCGGACGAATGACCGAGTAGCCATAAAGGACGTCAATACGGCAGGGCATCCTGTCGTTGTTGATGTCGTACTGGCGCACGATCCTCATGCTGATGCCATTGTGGACCTGACGCGAGGCCATATCCACGCCCTGCGGCATGAGAAGGTCTGCGGTGGCCATCGTGATGGCGTCCTTATGGTAGATCAGGTTCTGCGGGTACTGCGTGGAAGCAGAGCCAACAAACGTGACGGCCGCAAGGTTGACCGGGAACGCATCAACCGTCGCAAGCGCATGAGACGCCGTGTAAATCGAAGGGCTGATGCTGACGTTTGTAAATTTGCTGGCCGCAGCGGTGTTAGCCGCCGTGACAACAAACTGCTGGAGCGAGCCGGTGGACTCGCGGGTCTGCGGGTTAACCGCAAACACGTTAGCAATGGTGAACACGTCGCCCACGGCCAGCGTGTTGCCGGTCGTGCCGTTCAGGGTGATCGTGCTGGAGCCCTGAGTAGACATCGTGCCATCGACAGTAATCGTGCCGGTACGCGACCCGGTCGTGAACTGCTTGATGGATTGGGACATGTTGATCTCTTCATAGCCCAGTACGCCCGTGCCCATCAGTCCGTTTTTGAACTGACGCGAGACGGTATCGACCGGGTTGAAAAGGCCCTTCATGCCTTCAACGAGGTTGGCGTTAGCAGCCGGGTTAACGGTTGCGTAGCGCGGGGACATGAGAGCAGCGTTTTCGTTCAGCTTCTGCTGAGCCTGGAGAAGGACCAGCGAGGTGGCCGGCGTAGTGCCGGGCGTGCCGACCGTATTAAAGATCGACTTGAACGAGTTAGCGACGTCCGCGTCAATGCTGGAAGCCAGCTGAGACACGCGAGGCTTGAGAACGCGCTCTGCGAAATCATCGAGCTGCATGGTCATTTCGGCGGAGGTAAAGTTGACGCCGATATGCTTCTGGCTGGCAACGGTCAGGGTTGTGAACTGTTCGTTGTCATCTTGCACCTGAAGGGCCGCGCCATCGGTGACAAGCGCGCGGTCGGGCAGACGGATGCGAAGGGTAGAGCCAATTTTGGCTCCGGTGACCGCAAAGCTGTCGTCGTACTGACGGTTGATGTTGCGGGTAATTACGAGATTGTTCTCCAGAATTTCCAGAGCCTTTCTCGTAATCATATCAATAGTTAAGAGTGAGTTAGCCACGGATTTAACTCCTTATCGGTTGCGCTGTGCCTCCCACTTCCTGACTTGCCTCTGCCGTTCGGCTTCAATCCATTCAGACGTAGACATGGTCTTAACGGATCTTGGATCGGTCGTGTCGTAGTTACCACCAGTCGTTGAGCGTGCGGTTACAGGTGCAATAGGCGCGGGGGCGGTTGAAGTACGTTTAGCCGGGGGGTTGGACGCCAGTTTGGCTTCCAGCTTCCCTATTTCCTTTGCCTGCAAGACGGGCGGCATACGGGCAATACGCTCAGCTTCCTTCGGATTAGTTCCCAAATGATAAATCAGATCTGGGCCAATATCCGACAGCTGAATAGTCTGGGCCATTACTTCTGTAACAGCCAGCTTGGGGTTATACGCGACCTGTTCAAAGTCGTCGTACTTAGCCCGCGCATCTTCCTCGCGTTCGTAATAGGATTCGAGAACCTGGCTTTGTTCACGTCGCGCCAGCAACTCTTGGGCCTTCTGTTCGGCCAATGCTTCGGCGTAAGCCCTTGCATCGTCTACAGTTTCCACGTTCTGTGGAGGCTCAACAGGTCTGGGCGGCGCAACCGCAGCGCGTTGTTCGCGCTCCCATTTACGCTGCTCTCTTGCAAGTCGTTTAGCAATAATCTGGTCAAGCTCTTCCTGAGTGAAGGTCTTGGCCTGAACTTCCGGCGTCGTTTCAACTGGTTCAGGAACCGCCGTGGCATCCTGTTCCGGCGCGGGCGCAACCGCTTCCTCTTCCATGTTAGTCCTCGTTAGTCACCTGGTGAACGCACCAGTACGTTGGGTTAGCTAATACAGAACGTGTCGTATCGTCAATACCGAAACACCGCTTGGTCGCCGGCTGTCAAACCGCTGGTAAACGTAACCGAGGACGAGGATGTTTCGGTGTAGTCTTGTGTCTTAATTAATAACAGGCCGTTTACAAACACCTGCAAAACATTAGATCCTACAGCGTATGTGCCAGTAAGATTAAACAGCGTTTGGCTGGCTGTAGCGGTAATAACGTCTGCTTTAGACGAAGCAGAGCGAATGTCATTAACCGTAGTTTGTTCAGTTACGCCGGCCTGAACGACAGGCACAAGTTCCGCGCCAGTCAGAGGCGTGGTAGCGCCGGGAAGTTCGGATATTTTTACGTTCGCCATAGTTTACCTGTCAGTTAACATTTCCACCGGCGCATACTAGCTTTAGCCCGTTCAGCGTTTTTGCTTTTGGCTACGACGCCGCCCATGCGCGCACAGAAGCTGGCTTTGCGGCCGGCGTCCGCTTTGGTTTTGGGGTTAGGCGCAGGAGCCTTAAGGTTGCTGCCGGTCTCGCGGTTGTATTTGGCGCGGCCTTTAGCTGTCAGGCCCGCGCCTTCTTTAACCGACTGCTTCTCGCCGCGGCCAACAGACAGGGAAACAGACTTTTTAGCCATCTATTTCTTCTTTGCGGTCTTGGCGCTTTGCCGGAAAGCGTTTGATGTAGGCGCACCTTTAGTTCCAGGCTTGCGCATTTTTTCGCCGCTGCCAGCAGCTATGCGCTCGCGTTTAGCATGGATGTTAGCGTAGAGGCCCGGTTTTTTAGCCATGTCATTTACCTTTTTTAGATTTGCCCGCCTTTTTAAGGGCGATGGCGATTGCTTGTTTCTGCGGGCGGCCTGCCTTTATTTCGGTGCGGATGTTGGCGCTGATGGTTTTCTGGGAAGAGCCTTTTTTAAGGGGCATGTTAAACCTCCGATCCATTTTCCTCGCGCATCGCGCTGCACCAGGTCAACAGACCCTTGCTGTATCTGTCTTTGAAATCCGCATACGCCTGTGCCCACGGCGCTTGAGTTACGTCGAAGGACGCTGCGCCATCGCGATCGGCAAACGTGTAGTGCGTCTGCGTAATATCCAGAATGTTGACGTTCTCACCATTCTGGGCGGTAAGCAGTTCGATTGCATAGTGCGCGGAAGCCTTGCCGCCTCCAATGAGTTTGACCCGGCAATACAGGTTAGAAACAACCAGAGCGCCGCGGCTTATATCAACGTAAATAGCCATGACGGCCTCCTTAATTTGGAATACGCAACAGTTTATATCCTGTGCCGCCGCTATCAGCAGCGCCAAGCGATACATCCTGTCCGTTTATTTGTAATAGAGTTACGTCAGGCAAGTTGAATTTTGCCGTGCCAGCAACTCGTTCAATTGAGCACGTTGTTGATGTTAAACGAAAAACCCAGACATTTGTTCCGTCTGTCAGGACAATGTGGCTTTGGGAAGTGTTTGCAACGCGAAGGCTGGCTGTTGAAAGAGCTGCTCTTGCAGCGTTAGCGGAGGCAATACTGTCGCCCACTGCCATTTGAAACGCCGGAAGTTTTACAAACGGGCCGTCGTCAGCTTGCCAGATAAATTCTACACCGTTGTCTATTGTTGGGTATTGAGTACCGTTGTTAACATCAACAACCCAAAAACTATTTTTTGTAGGGTTAATAGGAAAGCCGCTGGCTGTGCCCCGAATAACAATACTATTAGCGCCGCCAGCAGACAAATTCCAAAAATGGTTGGCATCGCAATAAGTGTTACCAACTATGCGAACAGCTTCAACTGTTGTGTTAACTCTAAAAATACGCAAATTAACAAAAGTGTTGTTGTCGCCGTCTTCAATAAACAACCCGTAACCACCGCCAGATCCTCCCCACATCTGAAGATCACATTGCGAAAACAGGTTAAGCGACGTGTTTGAGTCAGACAAAGCTGGCGCATGGGACGTTAGCCAGAAACCATGCGCTGGCTGCGTTGAAGCGTTATCAATTGTGCGCACCTGAATGCGGTCAAACACGCATCGCTGGGTATCAGTCGCTTCGCCAAGGTTAGCATTTCCCAGCGTAGTTGTCTTAACGCCTGCAATTGTAGGTCTAAGAATGAAAATGCGTTTAAATTCTGCAAAACGAACTGAATCAACTAACAGCCCAATACCTGCTATAGACCGACAATTGAGGCGGATATCTGAGATTGTTGAACCGTATTGACGCGAGTTGGCTACTCCTGACGGAGACGCAATGTTAATCATTGTTCCATTAGCAGTACCAAACCAGCTTATTTGCGTAGCTGGAAAAGCACCCGTGCCGCCATCGTGTACGCCGTCGCCGCCCTGCCCAATCAACTGCACGCCCAGGCTGCTGTTGATGTTCAGCGTAGAGGTAATTTTAAACGTGCCCCAATCTAGCTGAACTATGCCGCCATTCAGGGTTTCGACATAGTCAATAGCCGCCTGGATAGCTGCGGTGTCGTCTGCAACGCCGTCGCCAACCGCGCCGAACTCCTGCACGTTGACAATGTTGTTGAGCTTTACGACGTTATTTCTGGCTTCACTCACTCACTACTCCTCCGGCGGCGGTGCAGGCAGCTGGGCTTCTACCCAGCTCAGTGTGTCCTCGTCCCAGTACCAGAGGCCCTCTTCCGGCATTGGCACAGGCGAGACCCATGACGCAGTCGCATCGTCCAGCGTCCATGACGGGTAAGGCTGAGGCGGGATGAAGGCGTCAAGGACGCGGTCGAACGTGTAGCCAACCCCGGCATAGCGTTTGCGCTTGCGGCCGCTGTAGGACGTCTGCGCCCAGTACGGGTGCCCGCCGCTCCATGCTTGCAACGCGGCAATGCCGCGCGCTTCGTTCTCAACCCCCGTGCCGTCGTTTAGCCAGTCGTCGTTGACCACGATGACGCTGGTTACAAGGTCGTTCTCGTCAAGTTTTGCGAAATGTGCCATTACGCGGTCCTCGTGAATGTACCAGAGCTGGTGAAAGTATGAATGGTGTTGCCGCCCGACGTGGTCACGGTGCCGCCTGTGGCGGTCATAGAACCTGTTGGGTAAGCGATGATGACAACGCCGGAGCCGCCGGAGCCGCCAGCTGCGTTATCTCCCGGCGCGCTACTTGCACCGCCCCCACCGCCACCCGTGTTAACTGTGCCTGTTCCACCGGGTCCATGAGAGTTTGGTCCTGTGCCTCCACCGCCTGCACCGCCTGCACCTCCCCCTTGTGAATTTCTACATCCCCCACCACCGCCGCCTGCATAGGTGACGCTCGATCCAGTAATGCTTGATGCTTGGCCTGTTCCGCCGTTTCCTAAACTGTTAAAGGCACCAAGAGATCCAACACCTCCTTTACCACCGCCACCGCCACCTCTACCCTCAACGCTTTGTCCCCCTGCGCTGCCCCCATTAGAACCTTGTCCAGAGGTGCCTGTCCCGCCGCTGGGTTGACTACCGTCGGCGCTAGCTGCGCCGCCGCCAGATCCTCCATTACCTCCAGCGCGATTGGCAGCAGCGCCAAATCCCCCACCGTCTGAGGTTGTGGTGCCAAAAACAGAGTTAGACCCAACGACCCCATTGTTCGCAGTCCCAGACGCAGCAGCTCCACCCGCGCCACCACCGCCTACAGTCACGGTATAACTGCCCGCCGCAATCGACAGAGATCCAGTTTTCATGCCGCCAGCGCCACCGCCTCCTCCTCCACCACTGTTATTTCTAGCGTTGCCACCCCCACCACCCCCCGCAACGACGAGGTAATCGACGGAGACAGGAGTAGAGGGATACACAAACGTATCTGAAGAGGTGAACGTGTGAATTGTGTACAGGCCGCTGGTTGTAATAGTGCCGCCGCCTGCTGTACCGTCAGCGGTCAGGTAGCGAATGATTACGACACCTGAGCCGCCTGCT